>Ga0307968_1003163_pt1 | contig 13699 bp, 13 predicted proteins | sample OrgLakmetagen650_FD_201834 | JGI IMG/M metagenome (GOLD analysis project Ga0307968, IMG submission 201834) | Saline water microbial communities from Organic Lake, Antarctica - #650 | ecosystem: Environmental > Aquatic > Non-marine Saline and Alkaline > Saline | place: Antarctica: Organic Lake... | reverse complement strand
CACTAAAATGAATCACACCCACCCACCCACATACACACCAAAATCGAATCACACCCATATGTCACGCAACCTGCCTTGATCATTTTGGAAAGTTTCGCTAGAAGAAAATAAGACAGCGCTACTGACCTGAACTCCGATGTACACATTGCCTGCCCTTAAGCCTGGCACTTGCAGCTGACCACTAGTTGAGCTCATGATGCCCCTGTTGCGTCACACACAGGCGTACACAGAAACGCGTGTTGAAGCACTCTTTATTTTCATAATGCCCCTGTTGTTGCACACACAGGCGTACACAGAAACGCGTGTTGAAGCACTCTTTATTTTCACAATTCACAATGCGCTCAGATACCTGCTCTGTACACGCGCATGATGCCCCTGTTGTGGCACACACAGGCGTACACAGAAACGCGTGTTGAAGCACTCTTTATTTTCATGATGCCCCTGTTGTGGCACACACAGGCGTACACAGAAACACGTGTTGGAGCACTCTTTATTTTCATGATGTCCCTGTTGTGGCACACACAGGCGTACACAGGAACGCGTGTTGAAGCACTTTTTATTTTCATGATGCCCCTGATGTGGCACACACAGGCGTACACAGAAACGCGTGCTGAAGCACTCTTTATTTTCATGATGTCCCTGTTGTGGCACACACAGGCGTACACAGAAACGCGTGTTGAAGCACTCTTTATTTTCACAATTCACGATGCCCTCAGATACTGCTCTGTACACGCTGATGATTAGGGTTGGCCAGAACCGTATATATACACGTATTTGACTGTATATTTGGTGATTTCCTTGCCAAAATTACCGTATATACACTGTATATATATGGTTCTGGCCAACCCTACTCATGATGCCCCTGTTGTGGCACACAGCCAGGCATACACAAAAGGGCGCATGTCCATGTATTTCAATCATTCAAGAGTCATGATGCGCCCGTATACAACCTCTGTGTGAGCGCCTGATGTTCTTGTAATGACACACCACACACTAACGAAAACAAAAAAGGTCCATGTTAAAATGCTCACCCACACGCACACACAGACACACACACACACACACACACACGACCTCTCACATACACACACGCAAATGCACTCACACACGCACATAGCACACGCACGCGCAAACGCACACACAAGCACACATTTCAAATCCGAATGAAACACAAAGGGCCCAGGTACATGCCCTGTATGAGCACTTGATGCCCCTGTCATGGCACACACAGGCGTACACGAAATGGCAACAGGTTTAAGACGCTCTTTATTTTCATGAGTCACAATGCGTCTGGATAAATACCCTGTATGAGCTCCTGATACCCCTGACAAAACACACATAAGCAACCAAATACATGTAACAACAAAGTTTCATCTCTGTCAAAGTGTTGGTGTTCAAAACAGCCGTGACGTATACATTCAACACGAGCTCATAAATGGTTCCTCTCCACACCAATTATGTATTTATTTTATCCGACCATACAAAGATGAGAACACAGAATTGATCTAATCGTTGTCACACTCCAATGTTCAGTGCGGCAGCACCTGCATGGTTCAGTGCACCTGTATGTTTCAGTGCACCTGTATGTTCAGTCTGCACCTGTATGTTCAGTGCGGCAGCACCTGTATGGTTGTGGGATTATGCCCTGGTTCCTATTCCGTATGATGACTTAACACACACAGGACATCCATTACACACTACACACGTGTATAAAAATATGAAATATAGTAGCATGGATCTAGCTTATCTATGTGGGTAACACCATGATATTCATGCGCCCTGCATGTGCGTAGAGTTGGCCAGAGCCTTTGACATAAACACTAATCGGTATGTACGTCCTACTTGAATACATATGGTATCCATGTATCTGGGGCATCAACAAATCAGTAGAGTTGGCCAGAACCATATGCCTATATATATAATCGCCTAAGCAGGGTTAACATGATTGTATAAAAATATACACCTGTATACACCAAAAAATACCATATAAATGGACATTTCCCGTCAAGCAAAAGAAAACAGTCTACCTCGTACACGATCAAAAAAGAGAAAAATGATTTGTAGGGTTGACCAGATTGTATATAAGTATATTTCATCATATTATGCCGTAGGTATGGACGTTTCCCGCAAAATCTACGATGTTATATACCTATATCCGATTCTGGCCAACCCTACAAATCATATTACCTATCTTTATTTATCTCTATTTATCTTTTTTCCTATCTCTTTTTTGTTCGTGCAGGAAGTAGACTGCTATCTTATTTTGCTCAATGTAACCCCCTCAAAACTCAAAATGGCCGACTACAGGAACGAGGCCCAGGATGAGCGAACACAATTATAACTTAAATAAAGGATAACTTTGAACGGGGCAAACAAGGTTTAATACGGACACTACCAAAACTACGGTATCAGTTTATAATACAGGGCGCACATTTTAACTTTGTTTAAACACGCCTCTGTTAGTACCACGACACATTTTGTCGATTTAAAACGTCCTGATAAAAACTAGCGAGTGGTAAAGTAGAGACTGATTGATCATCGAACGACATTGTTGGGGGTGTAATCGAATCAAGGCAAGCTGGCTCGTGCACATACCGTTAGTTGCACAACTGATGCACAGGACAGCGATTTTGACTTGCGTACAGGACTACGGACCGCCACGCACGACTTCATGCTAAAAACTTCCAAGTGCAATAGGCCTTGAAGGCTTGAGCTAGATGCCAATGGTGTGCTTTGTGCGTTTGACCGATTCAAAATTCCATCTTGCCCTGAGCTCCAATCTCGTACAACTTTTCTTACAGGAAAGCTATACATGGTTGGAGATTTTCTGTGAAGGAGGTTGTACAAGATTGGCGCCGGATGCAGTTTCACTGTAAAGGAGGTTGAACAATATTGGCGCCGGATGCAGTTTTACTGTAAGGGAGATTGAACAAAATTGGCGCCGATTGTAGTTTTACTGTGAAGGAGGTTGTAGAAAATTGGCGCCAAAGTAGTTTTACTGTGAAGGAGGTTGTACAAAATTGGCGCCGATTGCAGTTTTACTGTGAAGGAAGTCGTACAACAAGATTAAAGCTCAGGGCAAGAAAAAAGATGCGGTGAGCCAAACAAATGTACCTACCTCGTTGTGTAGCCTCCGCCACCACCGGTGATCCATGCTGTTGAAAATTAGAAACAATGCTTAACAAAACATGTACCTGTATGACGACAGGTCGCCCCACTGCTTCTGCATGCGCTTCACGAGCACATCGTTGTCAGGCAGAAAAGGAATGGGCCCCCACTCAGTTGGGCCCCAAGACTCTGGGTACGTCAGCCAGTCCTGTGGAGGGCAACACAAGGAGATACGCACATCAAGCAAACAGATTCACACAAGCACACACAAGGAGATACAGATTCACACAAGCACACACAAGGAGATACGCACATCACGCAAACAGATTCACACAAGCACACACAAGGAGATACAGATTCACACAAGCACACACAAGGAGATACCCACATCACGCAAACAGATTCACACAAGCACACACAAGGAGATACAGATTCACACAAGCACACACAAGGAGATACGCACATCACGCAAACAGATTCACACAAGCACACACAAGGAGATACGCACATCACGCAAACAGATTCACACAAGCACACACAAGGAGATACAAATTCAAACAAGCACACACAAGGAGATACGCACATCACGCAAACAGATTCACACAAGCACACACAAGGAGATACAGATTCACACAAGCACACACAAGGAGATACGCACATCACGCAAACAGATTCACACAAGCACACACAAGGAGATACAGATTCACACAATCACACACAAGGAGATACGCACATCAAGCAAACCGATTCACACAAGCACACACAAGAGTTTGGTGTCCTCAAACCAATTCTGCGGCCTAGATGATCAAACGATCTGTTTTATTATTGATAAAAGGTAGCAGGCACCGGCTGGATAGCTGTGGCTGTACACTTTTTTGAATTTACCTCTTATTTTGATTCTCCAGATTGGATGCTGGGTGTCTCTGGATCCATTGGGTGACGCAAAACACAAAACATCACCCTTTCCGAATCCATGCCGGAGTGTTTCACTTTCTGCATTTTCGTTTTATCTCTCTTTCTTATTTGAACTAAAGACTTCCTCATAATAGCTGCTCGCAAGTTGATTGAAGAAAGCGAGGCATGCAATATGTCTAGGGTTGGCTAGAACCGTATATGTAAACCGTATGTGGTATGTGACCGTACTTTTAGATAATGTCCCTGTAAAAAATGCCGAATATACGCCGTCAGACCAACGCTGCAGGCACCCTGGGATACAAAGGCACGCCAGGGAAAATGCATAACTCTGCACTTTATTCTAAAAATGTGAAGACTGACTTACAACAACACAAATACACGCATGTCCTGCACACACCACTGCGCAAGCACAACGCACCTTGAGCTGCTTCATACTGACTTCAGCGGCATTGGCTTGCAGGCCGTGTGAATCCGCAGGTCCCGCCCCCAAAGATGCCATGCCTGTGCAAACACAGACAGGAATGAAAAAGCCTCTTCAACTTGCATGCTTTTCAAGCAAAATGAGGCCACAGGTCCAAGAGCCCCAAGAGAGGACATGCGTGTGGAATCTCAATATTATTATACTACTGATTGACGTTTAGCATATGTGATGAAATTCCATATGAACCGCTGTGACTGGGTTTGGCTAGGTTAGGTCCTTGTTCTTCACAAGACTTCCTCATTCCTTCTTCTCTGCCTTGTACTTGTTTCCGTAGATCGTCTGCTTTGTGTTTTTTGTGTTCTGCCTCTCACTTGGGCTTCTGGATTGTGTGCAGAGTCACAACCGTGTGCTACACAAATTGCAAACAGGCTTAGGGTGGTGAGGGAAGTAAAAAGCTCCCATTCAGAGTTTAACAGAAGCACACAGGTGATTGTGCACACATTTCAATTCAACAGTGTTGCCATATATACTATTATATTATATATAAGGAATTCAAATTGCAATATATCATGGATTCAATTTTGCAATATATATATAGGTATACATATATATAAGGATTCAACATAGTTCCCAGATCATCGAATTCAACAGCGTTGTCAGACAAAGAATATTTGGTTGTTATTTACTGGGGCCCCTGCCAGGGTGCAGGCAACATGGTAGGCGTTCTTCCCTTAATGCACACTGATTTATTTTGGCATGAACTTGTGTATTTCCTGGGGCCCCTGCCAGGGTGCAGGAAACATGGTAGGCGTTCTTCCCTTATTGCACTGATTTATTTACTGGGGCCCATGCCAGGGTGCAGGCAACATGGCAGGCGTTCTTCCCTTAATGCACACTGATTCATTTTGGCACGAAAATGCACACTGACTTATTTTGGCATGAAATTGTGTGCAACAAAACCAAGGCTGCTGGTTCTGACCCCAGAGGCGCCGCGCCCTGTGAAAGCATAAGAGTGTGCGCACTCAACACGCTGATTGTGTTACCAAAGAACAAATTTTTGGTTTGGGGGCTCTGGTTCGTGCATCACTGAATATAACTCCCGCCCTTGAAGCCCATTAACAGCATCAATTATAATTATAACTAATAATAAATACAACAGAACACGCCCTTGGAGCTCATTACCAGCATCGGTTAATACTAATATTAATACCACAAATAACTAATAATAAATACAACAGAACACGCCCTTGGAGCTCATTACCAGCATCGGTTAATACTAATATTAATACCACAAAACACGCCCTTTGAGCCCATTAACAGCATTGATAATAATTAGGGTTGGCCAGAACCATACATTTATAGGTATATACGGGTTATATACGGTATTTTTGGCAGGGAAATCACCATACATACGGTCATATACGATGCAGATGTACGGTTGTGGCCAAACCTTATCATAATTAACACAACAAACCACGGCAGGTGGTTCTTTCTCCAGAGGAACCAAGGCTGTAAGAGCACATGAAATTTGTAGACACAATCGGTATAATACTCACGCAGAAAGATCAGAGCAACTTCCTGTAAAGTGAAAATTTCCGCCTGCTTAGCCTTTCTGTTCCTCGATTTCTTTGCAGAATCGAGACTCCACCACTTAAGATTCCACGCCTGTTTTTCAGGGCAGCAGGGGGCGCTGAAATTTAACAATGTGTGCGCTGGGATCCGAACCGTTTGTATATAACTAGTCAGGAAACTAGTCAGGAAAGCCGTGTAACGTATGACACACAAACACAATCTCACACACACATACATACACACACAAACACAAACACACACACACACACACGCGTGCGCACACGCACACGCACACGCACTCGCACGCGCACACACACACACACACCACACACACGCACCCACGCACATACCTGCAGCACCCTTGGCCACAGCTCGTTGGTCATCCTGGGCAGACAGGGCAGCCACGATGCTCTCTCCATCAAGGTTGTCCACGTCCAAGTCTCCTAGGTCATAGCCTTCACCCTGCATTGGGCCAAAGGTATCTTTGATATTATGACACTGTATTGTACAGAGACGCCTTCAGCATCCACGTGTTTAAGCTTGTAGCCTTCGCCCTGCACGAAGCCAAAGGTAACTTCAATGTTATATCACTGTATAATACAGAGACGCCTTCAGCATCCAAGTTTTAAAGCTCGTAACCTTCACCCTGCACGAAGCAGAGGTAACTTCAATGTGACATCACTGTATTATACAGAGACACCTTCAGCATCCAAGTTTTTAAGCTCGTAACCTTCACCCTGCACGAAGCAGAGGTAACTTCAATGTGACATCACTGTATTATACAGAGACACCTTCAGCATCCAAGTTTTTAAGCTCGTAGCCTTCACCCTGCACGAAGCCAAAGGTAACTTCAATGTTATATCACCGTATTGTACAGAGACGCCTTCAGCATCCAAGTTTTTAAGGTCGTAGACCACACCCTGCATCGAGCTAGGAAAAACGGAATAACACCTTTGCTCTTTGCGACGCAGCTGTACATGCATCTTACACGCGCAATGCCTGATAGTCACAACTCTCATTCTGCAGAAATCCTAAAAGCTAAAAGCACAAAGAGACCATTGCTCTTTCTAGTGCAGCTGTACATGCATCTTACACATGCAATGCCCGATAGTCACAAGCCTCATTCTGCAGAATTCCGAAAAGCACAAATAGAACATTGCTCTTTGTGGTGCAGCTGTACAGATGTCGTACACGTGCAATGCCTGATAGTCACAATTCTCATTCTGCAGAAATCCTAAAAGCACAAAGAGACCATTGCCCTTTGTGGTGCAGCTGTACATGCATCGTACACACGCACTGCCCGATAGTCACAAATCTCATTCTGCAGAAATCCTAAAAGCACAAAGAGACCATTGCCCTTTGTGGTGCAGCTGTACATGCATCGTACACACGCACTGCCTGATAGTCACAATTCTCATTCTGCAGAAATCCTAAAAGCTAAAAGCACAAAGAGACCATTGCTCTTTGTGGTGCAGCTGTACATGCATCTTACGCGCGCACTGCCCGATAGTCACAATTCTCATTCTGCAGAAATCCTAAAAGCACAAAGAGACCATTGCTCTTTGTGGTGCAGCTGTACAGATGTCGTACACGCGCAATGCCTGAAAGTCACAACTCTAATTCTGCAGAAATCCTAAAAGCTAAAAGCGCAAAGAGACCATTGCTCTTTGTGGTGCAGCTGTACATGCATCTTACACGCGCACTGCCCGATAGTCACAATTCTCACTCTGCAGAAATCCTAAAAGCTAAAAGCACAAAGAGACCATTGCTCTTTGTGGTGCAGCTGTACATGCATCTTACACACGCACTGCCCGATAGTCACAATTCTCATTCTGCCTAAAAGCTAAAAGCACAAAGAGACCATTGCTCTTTGTGGTGCAGCTGTACATGCATCTTACACATGCATGGCCCAGGTGGTCACGGCGCTCACTTTGCATTAAACCAAGTAATAATCAGACTTGTACACACATACGCCACATGCGTAGGGTTGGCCAGAATCGTGTTTATACATCGTATAACACCGTATATATGGGACATATCCCTGCTAAGTTTACCATACATACACCGTATATATGGTTCTGGCCGAGTCTGCGCAAGCGACTTAGGAGAAAGGCATCACAGGTGTTGTTCATCAACATAGGCATCACAGATGTTGTTCATCAACATAGGCACCACAGGTGCTGTTCATCAACATAGGCACCACAGGTGTTGTTCGTCAACATAGGCACCACAGGTGTTGTTCATCAACATAGGCACCACAGGTGTTGTTCATCAACATAGGCACCACAGGTGTTGTTCATCAACATAGGCATCACAGGTGTTGTTCATCAACATAGGCATCACAGGTGTTGTTCAACATAGGCACCACAGGTGATGTGAGTGTGCTACACATTTGAACATATGAGAAGGAACACATGATGCTCATAATAATTTCACAAAAAGCGCATTCTGTGGATAAAAAACCAATAAATTTCAGGGTTACCCCGGCCGCGTATACACGCACGTATGTATACACTTATTATATACTGGGGGCAACCTCCAACAATAATTGAACAACCAGCAGAACGGGTACCTAATTGCAATGCTCAGCGGCTCGATAAAGATTAGTCACACAACCGTCTGAACTAGGCGTGCAGGAATGCACTGGATCAATCCCCCTACAATCTTATTACAAGCAGCCCACCATCTTGGCATGCAGCAACGACACCAATCAGTCAGGTCCGTTGAGCAGTATGATCACACACACACACACACACACACACACACACACACACACACACACACACGCACGCACGCATGCATGCACACACACACATGCACAATCAACAATCACACACACACACAGACACACACACACACACACACACACACACACTCACACACATACACACACACACACGCACACACACACACACACAATCCTGGAACTCGAGCACACGGGTCCAAAGTCAAACTGCACAAAGCAATGCCCACCAGACTGAGTCTCGCCAGTGTTGCCCAAACAATTTACCTTCAAAGCACGCAGCAAGGCCACCAGTGAATCGGGCACATTGAGCAGGGCCGCGGTACCTGTCGCTCCCACTCCTGGAGGGAAGCCGTAGAGCAGCACAGCGACCTTGCGCTCATGAGCAGGCTTCCTTCTGTGTGTGTGTGTATGCGTGTGTGTGTGTGTGTATTGCTGGTTTTCACTTTTAGATTATATGCTTGCATGGCATAGAGATTGACCTGTGATCATAACAGCAAGATGGGGTTTTAGGTCTAATGTAAAGTGTCATGTTGCTGCTTTTGGCCTCAAGGCAATAGGCTTGCATAGCATGGAATTAATTAGAGGGCAATTGAGCAAATGACCCAAAACTCTCCTATTTAACTTCCAAAGGGGAACTACACCACTCCAAGGAATTGGAACCAACATAACTTACAAGTGAAGCTGACGGTATAGGCAACCAGAGCATGTGCTTATATTTACTTAATTTGATCTTTGTACAGATTGACAGAACTGAACCCGAAGGAAGGGCACCTGTACCCTAGATGTGCTTTTTGTGGAGACAAGCACCTTAATTCACACATTTTGACAGCCACGGGTTCTTTCACTTCAGCTGTTTTGCAATGCTCTTATATGTCAAGAGGATTCCAAAAAAGTATGGAAGTTAATGCAGTGGGTGATCTGTTCTGAAGATATGGCAGGAATGTAGGATTCACGCTGCGGCCAATGAGGCATGCGTCCGGAAAATTTTCTACTGTCAGGATCCAGTGATTTGGAGTCCATGCAAAACAGGTGCGATTCAATGCTGAACAGAAATAGCAAATGGGGGAATGCCTATGCCATGAGCATAGAAAGCAACTCCCTTACAGGAATATAATGCAACTCCCTACTAAGCAAATAAAACAACTCCCTTCTAAGCCATGAGCATATAAAGCAACTCCCTTGTAAGCATATAAAGCAACTCCCTTCTAAGCCATGAGCATATAAAGCAACTCCCTTGTAAGCATATAAAGCAACTCCCTTCTTTAGGGACATTTGTCCCCCTTTCAAAATCAAACTGTGCTCATCACAACAAAAAAGCTCTGTGGCCCAAAAAACACAGCAACTCACAATTTATCTTTTGCTATGTTGGAGACTTGACAGTCAATATAAAGGTAGCAGAATCCACAGGCATATCCACAAGAAGCCCACCCTTTGTCTATAATCAGCTTCACGCCTAATGCACGGCTTAGTTGCTGCAGTGCAAAATATGCAGATCCTCCCACCTTCATTGTGTGACGTACCTCTAGGTTCCTGCAGTACACACAAATGCAGATCCCTCAAAGTTCACCGTCTGACGTACTTCTAGGTTAACGCAGTACACACAAATGCAGAACCCCCCAACTTCAACATGTGACGTGCCTCTCGGTTTTGCAGTACACACAAACATAGATCCCCCCAAATTCGCCATCTGACGTACCTCTAAATTGCCGCAGTACAAACAAATGCAGATCCCCCCAACTTCAACATGTGACGTGCCTCTCGGTTTTGCAGTACACACAAACATAGATCCCCCCAAATTCGCCATCTGACGTACCTCTAAATTGCCGCAGTACACACAAATGCAGATCCCCCCAACTTTAACATGTGACGTGCCTCTCGGTTTTGCAGTACACACAAACATAGATACCCCCAAATTCGCCATCTGACGTACCGCTAAATTGCCGCAGTACACAAAAATGCAGATCCCCGCAACTTCAACATGTGACGTGCCTCTCGGTTTCGCAGTAGACACAAACACAGATCCCTCCAACTTTATTGTGTGACGCACCTCTAAATTGCTGCAGTACACACGAATGCAGATCCCCCCAACTTCAACATGTGACGTGCCTCTTGGCTTCGCAGTAGGCACAAACACAGATCCCTCCAACTTCACCGTGTGACATACCTCAAGTTCACCCATTTCTTCAGGCGCCCACACAGCTTGCGCACCCTCTCTGGCACAAGAAATATGTTCTCACCAACCAAGCCTCCTAGGGGTACTGTGTCGATGGCGCCTGCGCAGCATGAAATTGAGACATGAACATTTTGGGGTTTGGTAAACGGCAGGCAGGGTGAGTACAGGTGAGGTTTTGCTTAGCCCCTAATGTGTAGTAATATTGGCACCTGCTTTAAATAGAATCAATGGGAGAGTATAAAGGATCCCTAGAGACATTACCTGCGAGACGTTTTAAGTAAGAGCATGCTTTCTAATGAGAATGAGTCGAGATCTGGTGTAGGACACAATCTTGGTGGACCTCTTAGACTTTCCTTGTTTTGCTTGCTCTGTCTTTTAGCAAAAAACAACCATTGCACTGTGGTGAGGATTCACCACCTTGGTCGAGATTTGGTGTAGGATATACCACCTTAGTGGGCCTCTTAGACTCTCCTTGTTTTGCTTGCTCTGTCTTATAGCAAGAAACAACCATTGCACTGTGGTGAGGATTCACCACCTTGGTCGAGATTTGGTGTAGGATATATCACCTTGGTGGACCTCTTAGACTTTCCTTGTTTTGCTTGCTGTCTTACAGCAAGAAACAACCATTGCACTGTGGTGAGGATTCACCACCTTGGTCGAGATTTGGTGTAGGATATATCACCTTGGTGGACCTCTTAGACTCTCCTTGTTTTGCTTGCTGTCTTATAGCAAGAAACAACCATTGCACTGTGGTGAGGATTCACCACCTTGGTCGAGATTTGGTATAGGATATATCACCTTGGTGGACCTCTTAGACTCTCCTTGTTTTGCTTGCTCTGTCTTATAGCAAGAAACAATCATTGCACTGTGGTGAGGAAATGTGGAGGAGGAAATGTGGAGGAGGAAATGTGGTGAGGAAATGTGGAGGAAATGTGGTGAGGAAATAACCATTGTAATGTGGTGAGGAACAACCGTCTGTCTGTGTACTGTGGTGAGGAACAACCATGAACTGTGGTGAGGAAATAATCATTGCACTGTGGTGAGGAAAGCATGAAAGGGCAAAAGAACAACCCTATATTTGCATGAGGGTCCTTAATAAGTTGTTACGCGTATGCTCTCTCCAGCTCAGACATGAAGTACAACAAATACGTGGCATTGTAGGTTAAGGAGTATATAATATTGTAGGTTAAGGAGTATATATTATTGTAGGTCAAGGAGTATATAATATTGTAGGTCAAGGAGTATACAATATTGTAGGTTAAGGAGTATTCATTATTGTAGGTCAAGGAGTATTCAGTATTGTAAGTCAAGGAGTATTCAATATTGTAGGTCAAGGAGTATTCAATATTGTAGGTTAAGGAGTATTCAATATTGTAGGTTAAGGAGTATATAATATTGTAGGTCAAAGAGTATTCAATATTGTAGGTCAAGGAGTATTCAATACTGTAGGTCAAGGAGTATTCAATATTGTAGGTTAAGGAGTATTCAATATTGTAGGTCAAGGAGCATTCAATATTGTAGGTCAATCAATATTGTAGGTCAAGGAGTATAGAATATTGTAGGTCAAGGAGTATCAATATTGTAGGTTGAAGCAACTAGGCTCTGGCAGCAAGCACAGCAATTACATTGTATTTTGAGGGAGCTGCACGGCAACCAGGCTCACCGTCCAGCTCTGGCAGCGAGTACATCACCACCGATTGAAGTCCAGCAATGCCATCACGAGTCCAGCTGGCCATGTCCTGTGTGTAAATCGTCCAGGTACAGAGTTGGCCGAATCCATACCAAAAAGAAACGTACTTACGGCCATACTTAGGAACGTATTTACGGTGTATAGCTTTGTACTGCGGTATGTCTTTTGCAGGGATATTTCCAAATACACGGCCTTATAATGTGTGCCTAAGCAGTTTGGGCCAACCCAATTCAGGCACGCTTGCGGCCCTTTTGCTGCTTCTCGACGAAAAAATAAGATGATGACTCCAATCTTGGCAAAAGGATGGTTCGCAGCAAAATGATGATGACATGGGGCTGCAAACACACACCCTGTCAATATAGCACAAGCAGACACGTTGCTGGCCCATACTTATAAAAATGGTACGGGTGATGATGGTGGTAGTGGTGGTCGTAGTGGTGACGCAAAACATGGCAAATGTCTAGCTAGAGGAGGCCAAAGCCAATGTTTACAAATAACAACAGCCTACATATAATAACGACATAATATAAATATAATAAAATATAAAAGTAATAAGCATATTACACATCCCTGCTACCGTCGTTTGATGCCTTGATAAGATGCAATGTACCTGAATGAGGAGGGGGGCGGCAACTTGGTACGGCACGTTTTTGGTGGCGAGTATGGTCTTGGCGACCTCAGCTTGCCTCCCTCCTTCCATACTACCTGCGGGGCCGCCCACCTGTGTTTATGTGTTTATACGTGTGTGTGTGTGTGTGTGTGTGTGTGTGTGTGTGTGTGTGTGTGTGTGTGTGTGTGTGTGTGTGTGTGTGTGTGTGTGTGTGTGTTTATAAGTGTGTGAGTGTGTTGGCGTGTGAAACTAATATTCCACTGATGATCACAATCATCAACATCAACAAAATCAAGATCTGGATATACCCACATAAACATGCACATGACACACACACACACACACACACACAAACACACACACACACACTTACACACACACAAACACACACACACACACACACACACACACACACACACACACACACACACACACATATGTTGCACAATGCAATAACCGGCATC
>Ga0307968_1003162_pt1 | contig 13700 bp, 19 predicted proteins | sample OrgLakmetagen650_FD_201834 | JGI IMG/M metagenome (GOLD analysis project Ga0307968, IMG submission 201834) | Saline water microbial communities from Organic Lake, Antarctica - #650 | ecosystem: Environmental > Aquatic > Non-marine Saline and Alkaline > Saline | place: Antarctica: Organic Lake... | reverse complement strand
CTCTCTCTCTCTCTCTCTCTCTCTCTCTCCCTCTCTCTCTCTCTCTCTCTCTCTCTCTCTCTTCTCTCCCTTAACCTAAATCTCGCTCTAGCATGCAGGTCTGCACTTTCAACTACCAAAAGCTGACACTAATTCTTACAGTAGCACACGACACACACCTGTGAACTCACCCTCACACAGGCCAGTGGATTCTGCTACATCATATTCTTGTGCTCGCCATTCTGGAGTTGCTGAAGCACTCATTACTTAACACTGGCTACTTGCATGTGTTCTCTTCCCCCCACGCCCGCTCAGGCCAGTGGCTTCTGCTACGTCAACGACCTTGTGCTTGCCATCCTGGAGCTGCTGAAGCACAACGCACGCGTGCTGTACGTGGACATCGATGTGCACCACGGCGATGGTGTGGAGGAGGCGTTCTACCTGAGCGACAGGTATGATCAGGTTGGATATATTGATATATTGCTGCAAGGTGATCGTGAATGGGGCAGAAGAAGTGGGCTGGATTTGATGATGTCGTGCGCATCGTCAAGGATGGGGGGATGGGGTTGAGGGGCTGGCTTTAATATTTTTCTTCAATCTCTACGCCTGATACTCTTAGGTGAAAGGCGTATTTTACGGTACTTGAGAATCCTTGTTTGAGCATTATATGCCTGCACATACTCACTGCATGTGAAGCTCTAATATGTTAACACATGCCCATGAATCAGTGTAATTTTCTTGCTTGCAAGTGGAAAAGGCAACCTCCTGTGGCAAAGCCTGATTGATCAGACTCTTCCTGACAAATAAAGCGTAGGTTATTTTGGCGCGGAAATAGGGAGCCGTGATAGCTTTTATCGACAGCTTCTAAAAAAGAGCACACAGCGCGTACCCACACTCATACCTCCTGCAAACCGCAGGGTCATGACAGTATCCTTTCATAAGCACGGGGACTTTTTCTTCCCGGGCACCGGCGGGCTCAATGACGTGGGGGAATTGAATGGTGGGGAGCGTAGTGCAAATCTGTTTTATTAGCTTCTTTTCAACCCTTTGATCTGCTCTTGGGCTGCTGCTCCCTGTTCGAGTTCCTCCTTCCCTCATGGCAATCCTACTTTTGCTTGACGCCATGGTGCTTTGTCCCACAGCATTGTTTCATACTGCCTCTTACCATTCTGTCACCATGGTTACTGTGCTTTCCGCGCCCTTGCTGTAGGCAAGTACTACGCCGTGAACGTGCCCCTGAAGGACGGCACAACCGACGATTCCTTCCATGCTTTGTTCAAGCCCACGCTGCGCAAGGTCGTGGAGACCTTCCAGCCGAGCGCCATTGTGCTTCAATGTGGTGCGTAGAGGTGTTGGTCTCAAGTGCGGATGCGGGACTTCACGTAAACCTACGTGGCTTTTGTTCCTACATGAAATATCTGCTGAGCTGTACTTACAGTGTTGTGTACGTATGTAAGGCGTTGTCGCCGAGCTTGTGCCAGCTTGCTGGCTGTGGTTTTGGTTTTGGTATTGCAATAAGTAAGGTGCATGGCTCTTCGTCACTTGAGTAAAATACGTACGTAGCTTTAGCGTGCACATACGCATAATAGACACTGTCTTCACTGCAATTGGGCCATATAAAAGTGTGGCATCTGCATACACAATTTGGCCCAAGGCTGGACGTACCTTAACTGTTCATCATGATCCACATGTTAGTGCTGCGTTGTTGACAAGCCTCCGCCAGCGTGGCACATGGCCACAGAACAGTTTACACTCAGCTATGCACATATTTACCTCTGTTTGCTTCATAGAGGGTTGTCGTTCTTTCAAGGTACATTCCAAGGTATTTAAAGGCAGGCCCCCCCTCCTTTCCCTGTCTTTAGGTGCTGACTCGCTCGCAAACGATCGGCTGGGGTGCTTCAACCTTTCTCTGAAAGGACATGGGGAGGCAGTGCGTTTCATGAAGGAGTTTCGGCTGCCCATGCTTGTCACTGGAGGTGAGGGTTGCCTCACTCATTTGGAGCAATGATGTCAAAGTGTTGTGCGTGTTCTGCTGGCTTAGAGACCTGCTTCTGATGGGAAGCAGTGGCATTGTACTGCGTGTTGTGTTTCAGTGTGCACGCACAAGGACATGCAATCTTTCACAGCCGTTCACTTGGTACGCTCTATGTACATGATTCTGGTGGAGTTGTATGATGTTGTGATTCAGTGTGCACGCACAAGCACGTGTACCACTGTCATATTTGTTTCACAAAGCCATTCACTTTTTGGTGTATGGCTCCAAGAAAAGTCGGAAAGAAATGGTTAAGGTGATACATTTTAAGTTTGCTTTACAATGATTCATAACACCATCAACGTAGCAAAAAGCAATGCACAATTTTCACAATGCATGAATTGGTGAGCCACGGATGATATGGTGGCTGACCCACGTGGCTCGAGCATGAGGTCCTCCGAATGTAACCTTGCCAAGGCTCATCAACGTGCTTGCAAAGCACAGGGGGAGGCTACACCAAGAGCAACGTGGCACGCTGCTGGGCTTACGAGACCTCCATCCTTACAGACACCAGCGTGCCAGAGGCCTTGCCCCACAGCGAGTACCACGAGTACTTTGCACCTAACTACTCACTAAACGTGGCTGGCCACAAGAGCATGGATGATATGAACACGAAAGCGGTGAGTGCTGGGGAGCCGGGACATGTGCGCTCTTTTAAAGTGCTGTTAAAGTGCCGCTGGTCAGAAGAGCTGTGTGAAGGTGTTATTAAAGTACTTGCGCGTTGGGAACGGGGTTTGTTGACAAATTGTGTTCGTACAGCTGGACCACTAAAACTCACTCTTCCTGGCTAGCCCTTTACGTGTGCATCTGGTGACACATTTTGTGCACTGCAGGAGATAGAAAAGATCAAGCGTGAGGTGATGGAGCACCTGCGCCAGCTCGCACACGCACCTTCGGTGCAGATGCACCAAGTGCCACCAGATGCTCTTATACCGAGGTGCGTCTTCCATTAAAAACTTTGCTTTCATCAAGCCGGATATGGTACTGGTCAGACACCCCACCCCCGGGCGGCCCCCCGTTTTTGCTTCTTGCTTTTAATGTGCTACCTATGAAAAATGAAATGGTGCTGGGTTATTACATCAGACAAATGAAATGTATACAGACACATCTCACACACACATTGACTTTTTTCTTATTATATTGGTGGAGGAGTTTTACGGTACCCGGTGCCAAAGTGGCTCCTTTCCCTTAATAAATGTAAGGAGTGGTTTTTCACTGCCTGCGTAGTTTTTTCATTTCTCACACACTACACACATGCAAGGCAAATACCCAACCTGTTCACAGGTACCAGTTTGATGAAGAGGAGCCACTAGAGGAGAAGCTAGGCCAGTATGCTCGGGAGCACGTGCTGCTTGAGCCTTTACCGGGTGACAAATTATGGGGCAACAATTTTTAAAGCCTGACTGGCAGTTACCTCACATGTTGAAATACACTGTCTTGATAGTCTGGGTCTTGATTCATCCTCTGGCTCATGCTTTTAATTGTATAAAATCTTATAACCAGTAAGACTGCTTTCACCATCAACGTTTCTAAATGAAATTACAGTTTCATAGCTGCAGACAGGTAGCTAGGCCATTACAGCAAATTATTCTTGTAGCATTTGCCACTATTGAGCCCCTTTATTTTTACTTCTCCCTACAGATTCGTAACCGTAGATGATGTAATAATGGAAGCTCAGTGCATTTTCACCTGAAAGGCTCCAGTTGATCCTTTTGTTACCAACCATTCAACTGGCGGGTTCCCTTCCCTTCAGTCTTTCATGGATGGGTTGTTGGTTCGAGTGGATAACAGGTTTGACTCTCTGCTAGCGCTGTAATAGACCCAGCCTATTTAGGAAGCCCAACTCATGATGCTTCTTGTCAGGTGCCTGCTGCCTTGCTTCTGGTTTCTAGAGCTGGCTTGACTTTCTTCTTGTCTTCTGTGGAGCACTAGCACTGCTTCCTTCAGAACAATCTGTGCTCAGACCAAACCGTTTTCTGCTAGTTCATAAGCCATGCTTAACTCTCTTTTTCATCTCGTAACTAGACCTTTTCTTTCTCTTGCTTATCTTAAGCGCTTCCCCTTTTGTTTAGATAGGTGTGGTTACAGGCTTTTTCCAAGCTTCCGCTCAGATGCCCCTGAGGCTTATATAGCGATGTAACCTTACCTTACCTTACCTTACCACCTTTTTTTTTTTGCTATAGCTCAACTGCCCTCGCTGGCGGATACAGCTGTGTAACCCTTACCCTTACCCTTACCCTACCTTACCAACCCTTCAGCTGGCGGGTTTGCAATACACGTGAATTAGGCCAAAATTACAGTTAGAAGTGCCATCCTACCTCTTTCCCAAAAACCTAAACCAACCTTAAGACATCATTTAAGGCACCCTCGATCGATAAGGCAGGTTATTAAAGAGCAATGTCACGAGTGTGCAATGCCGTGGCTGGCAGGGAATAATTTGCTTTAAAACGGAGAAAGTATCATGTCAAATTGAGTTAAGTCACTTGACAAAGAATCATGCTAAACTCAATGCATTATATATAGAACGCACTGCTAAACTCAGCGCATTATACATAGTATAACGCACTGCGTAACCTGTCCACCTGTCTAAACTATAACAATAGGAATACATTAACCTTTTTCACATGGGCCCGATGGGCATAGACAATAGATATGAACATCAACGTGCAGAATAATGAAATGCTTAGGCGGATATTAAACCTTTAACTATAAAAATAATCATAATATCAAGTAGCAACGTGTAACAACCATTGTGTTCAGGTGCTGTGTGCCCCTGCCTTTATTGCAAAAAAAGCAGGTGCCAGTTCTGGTAGCCATCGTGCATCGATAGACGTGACATCTCGCGCATACCTGACAAACAAAAAGGAAATAAGCGGCAAGTTGGGGAGGGGTTATGACAAAACTGGCAAATGTTGACACTCTGAAGATGCAGCGATCCAGGGCTGGATATAGATAGCCTGCTTCAAGCATCTGCTTGTTATGTTCACTGTAACAGACAAAAGTATGCAAATTTTCGATACCGAGCTTAGCATTGTTAGAAACTCACTGCTTAGTGGTGAGCACTAGCTCACTGAACACGATGCAGTCCACTTTTTTGCCAATGAGGACGCTGGATGGGTGAATGAACACCTGCTGCCCAGAGGCGATGACCTGTTCCATGGCAAGCAAGGGAGGACAAGACCATGAGAAGTGAGGGAACAGATTGGGTGAGACCTCAATGCACACCAAAGGAAATGTTTGGCACAAGCAAACAACTGGCCAGTAAAGGAGCAAAACGACATAATTAGAGTAATCATGAAGCAAATAGACATAATTTGAGAACGAGCAGATTGCCTAATTTTTAATGTTTGGAATTTTTCAGAGGGGGTTAGCTGAGGCCCAGAATGGGTATGTTTTTTGCATGCTCCTAGGCAGGTGGCCGTAACTGGCAGGTTTCAAGCTCAGCTCTGCTGTAGATTTCAATGCAGCTACGCTTGAAACCTGCCAGTTACGGCCACCTGCCTCAGCAGCTGCGGCGTGGACCTTACTTGCTGAGCAGCCATATGCTGTTTCTGACCAGCCAGCGCACCAAACTGAGTGATGTTTGGTGTTTTGGAGTCCTTATTATGTATAAAGATAATTGCAATAACAATGGAGCAATAAGAGCAAGTGGTTGGCGAGATATGCAAATTCATGCACCATTCCCCATGGAGAGCACCTATTTAGGAACAGGTACACGACGTGTGCATTAAGTCCTGTCATTCATTACGCAGGGCGACTTAACTAAATCTGAGCACATGCTCTGGTAGCTTATAATATCTACAACAGTGTGAAGCTAGATTGGGTTCGATCTGGTGAATTGACGTGAGAGTGGTTGCCCCTTTAATGCAAAAAGGAGCATGTTTGGACATTTGCTCAGATAACCCCCTCTGAGAATTTTCAACAGCTTTATCTGCTGTGCTGGGAAGGCTCAAGCTCAGGCCTTTTCCTCGTCTCCTTATGTCACAAAATGCCATTGCATTCTTTGGTACACCTATATGGCTGCATACAATTTGGCCTTGCACCCCCCTGCCAACCTCAAGGATAGTTCACATCAATACCGCCGTTGTTCATGGCATGGTCTTCAACAGAGTATCGATGTATTAATGCTATCAGGCCCTGTGACTGCCACAAAATTGCAGCCTGGACTACTTGAAGAGCTTCCGTGGCACCCACCTTGTAAGTGCCGTCCGGCTGCTTACGTGCAGACTGGGGAAACAGGCCTGACACCAATGCTCGTCGCAAGGCAGTGGGGTCGTCTCCGCAGGATGTCAGGGGCAGCTGTAATTGCTGCAGCTGCCTTGCCAGCTGCTGGTAGATCTCCTGAGACTTTCGCAGAGATCTGCAACAGTTGTCGAGGGGGAAACTTGAGCACTGGATAGGAGACTACTCTGTGGACCAGAGTGGATGTGTGGAGGGTCCACAGGCCAAGACGCAACTGCCGCCTCGAGGGCCTTGGCACGCACATACAAACAAGGCCAACTCCCATGTGAATATGCCACATGCCACAAACACCAAAATACAATGCTGAAGCGTTTCTTTCCCTCATTGGCATGTGTCAGGATGGAATCCCCACTGCCTTATCCCCTACGAGTTACACCATATTAATAAATTAGGAATAAAATAAAAGTTGGGAATAAATCCCTGTTGCTTTGCCACAGCAAGGGCATGAAAGAGCAGCTGCTACCCATGACTGTCCTCTCTCTCTCTCTCTCTCTCTCTCTCTCTCTCTCTCTCTCTCTTTCTCTCTCTCTCTCACACACACACACTCTTACATAAATACACACACTCCCCCTCCCCACCTGATGTTGATATAATTGTCATGGCACCATGTGGTCTGCTGCTTTGCACTGAGCTCAGCAAACGCACGCGCCACTGCCAGCAGCGTGAGGTGGTCTCCATCCTTGTGGGTGAATTTGAGGCGCGCAGCGTTTGCTTCCTCTCGCTTTGCACGAGGTACTACAAACACACCGTCCGTGGACACCATCGAGATGACCTGCTTGTCCAAGGGAAAGACACACACATGTGTGTTAGTGTCCACACACACAACGTACAAAGTACACATTCCTGCTAAATTCCAACAGCTATCTGTGATATTGAACAGGGCAAAGAAAAAGGAAAAAGCGGTTGCTCTTTACAGATCTACCTAATACGGGAAAGGGGCTGATCGAAGTCATAACCGCCATCTTTACAATTCCTGTGGGATTTTTGAGGTGACTGATTAATTAGACAATCGTATCAGTGCAGTTTTTTACTATACTACGCTACGACAAAAAAAAAACAGGCAGTAATACCATGGTGGATGACAGACAAGAAAAGCACGCATCCATCTCCTTTCCACCAATTGCGCACGACTGTGCGGCTATTATGCTATTGGATCAAGGGTCCCTCGCATTCGCACACATGCGCGCACACACACAGTTGCTTTCTCTCCGACACCTGCATAGCCTCGATGCTGCAGCCCATGCCCGTAGCCGCCAGCAGGACTTTGGCATACATGGGGTCCACAGGCAGTTTCGACAAGGTGGTGCCCACGGGGTGTGACAGTTTGCCCTGCGTGTCCAAAGCCCCCAGGGAGAGCAACAATTCAAGCGACCTGCAGGGAGATTGATTATAGGGGAGCAGCACAGGTGTGCATGTGCGTGCGTGCATGCGTGTGTGTGCGTGTGTGTATGTGTGTGCGTGCAAGTGTTGAAGCGATCGTCACAAGTGCACTTACTCAGCAAATCCAGAGAGTGAAAGTCAGCACAAATACAAACAACCAAATCATTGGAGGTGCTGAATAAGCAGTCACAAATCATTTTGCTGCACATGCGCTGTGTCAGGATATGCTTGTTGTCAGGTCAAACATTCACACACTTAATTTGGAGTCAAGTGCCACAATCTCATACACAGAAGGCTGGAAACTCAAGCCACCTTGACTGCAGGATGGCAAGCACAATACACACAAGTACACCTGACAATGGCAATACACACAATGACAATGACAACACACAATACGCACACATAGCACAATACACACAATGACAAAGACAAGACACACAAGCACACCTGACAATGGCAGGTACGGGCGGCTTGTCAAGGAAGTCAAAGCCTAGTACATCATCAATGCCGAGCGCTTTGAGCTGCAAACAGAAGTAGGGAGCAGAAACAGACAAAGCCATCAAGACGGCAACTTTAATTCAGTGTTAAACGATCACAGCAGCTGCAGACATACTTCATTGGTGAACAAGAGCATTGAGTGAAGGATAACCACAGCATCTGCTGACGTATCCTCATAAAAAAGACAAGAGCATTAACAAGCACACAAACACACTTGCACGCACACACACGTTCATGCGCACGCACAAACGCAAGCATGCATACTTACACACGTGCACATACATGCACACCTACACGCACATACCTACACACTACACACCATACACGCTTACACGCAAAGATGCCACAGTACACATTTTTGCCATACCTGCAGCACCACACTGGCAAGGTTGGAGCGCAGGATCTCAGGCACTGTCGCGAGCTCTAAGCTGTCAAAAGCCTGCTCTGTGTACAGACGGTAAGCCTTGCCTGGGCCCTCACGACCTGTTTTTTTTGGGGGGGTGTCATTGGTGAGGCGGGGCAGGAGCACTAGGCTGTGCAAGCAGCAAAGTGGCAGTGGGCACCCTTCCTAGCTTGTGTATGGTTCATCCATAGCAGCAACAAGCCTGCTGTGGACCCAATTTGCACATTTCTCATCTCATTACCAGCAATGAAAGACACCCTTGTTCAACAAGCCTCAACCGGTGTGTACACCTACCAGCGTAAAAATTGGTTGGAGTGAATTAATGTGGAAGCATGAGCATGAGCATCAAAGCAACTTTGTCAAACCCACCTGCACGTCCACTCCGCTGCTGCGCTTGTGCTTGGGAAACAGGCACGACCTGTGACCGAGATAAGCCAATGACGTTTCATACCATTGATTAAAGTAAAATAATTATTCATTATCGTGCTTGTTTGTTTGTGTGTGTGTGTGAGTGTGTCGTGTGTGTGTGTGAGTAATTGTGTGTGTCCGCAATATTGGCACTATAGACCGCATCTTAATTGTGTAACAAGTTGACCGCCCTCACCTGCAGCGCGTCTGCCCCCAGCTTGGGGTTGTGCACACGTGCCTTGACAAAGCCTGTATCCACTACAAAGCGCACCTACAAGTGCACCAATGATAAAACAATGCTTATGACTTATGATGTAAGCTCGTGAACACAGATGGATTCCAGGTGAAAGGGTGGCATTTCTTGTTTGGAAATTCGAGTAATTCAGTTCCGCAAAAGTAACATCCAAAAAAGGCGTTTTTGAAACAAGTACACTTGCAGACTCTGGCATGGAAAGGGTGAAGCAATTGGTTGTGTTCCCCGCATCGAAAGCAAGGAAGATCATCATAGGATCCTGTCCTTCACGTCAGGCCAGCCATAAAGAAACTAATGCTTCTTTTGCCATGCTACTGCCTGAGTTAATGTGAAAGTGTGTGTGATGTGTGTGTGTGTGTCTGTGTATATGTGTATATGTGTGTGATGTGTGTGTCTGTTTGTGTATGTGCGTACCCCACTGATAGTGATGGAGGTCTCAGCGATGTTGGTGGCCAGGATGACCTTTCGTGAGCCCTCAGGCGCAGCCTCAAAAGCCCGGAGCTGCTGCTCATGGGGCATGGCTGCGTAGATAGTGTACACCAGCAGCTCTAGAGGGTGCTGGGAGGGGTCAGGGTCCTCCGTTTCTTGCCGGGCAGCAAGGTCTCTGGCACGGGCCAGCTGAAGGGCGCAGATCCGGTCCTGTGTGTGGATTTGGATATTTGTCGTGTGTATGTGTTTATGTGTGTTTGTCTGTGTGTGCATATTTTGTGGTGTAGGCACAAGCAGTCATGAATCTGGAATGTGCGTATTGGCTTATTGCCTGCGCATTGGCTGGGAAGGGAAGGCCAACCATGCTGGCCCAAGGCTTGCACGATCAGACACACGCGCCAAAGCACGGAAGACACTGTGTTGCAGCAATTTAACAAGCTACATTTCCATCTGCACAACTCAACTATGTAAATGATGTTTTACGCCACATACAAGGAGTCAGGTGTATGTCATTTTGCACCTGCAGAAGACGCTCTAGGGACTCAATCTCATCTTGGCCGGTCAGAAACACCAAAATGTCGCCAGGCCCTTCTTGCGTGTGTATCTGCAGTCAAGTGCACAAGATGGATGTGCTCAGCTCAAGTGCGTCCATACAACAAGCCCTGCAGAAAACGCTCGCTCAACCACTCATGCATTCACTGAATTCACAGCTTGCCCACCTGTAAGGTCGCAATCAAGGCAGCGTCCAAGTAGTTGTCCTCTGGTTTGGCGGTGTAGCTGAGCTGCACACAAGGATGGGATGGTTTAGGTGTTGCGTGGCATTGCTTCATTTTGCTGCTGAAGGCGTTGATTTGGAAGCACAATAGCAAAACATGTGGCCTGTAGATCCCAAAGTTGAAGGGAGACAAGGGGCTTGCGGCCAGCACTAGACGGTTTGGTTCAGCCACCTTGGAAATGGGGGATTACCTAGCTTAAGAACAGATAGTCAGACCCATTGCGCTTAGCTCCTACAGCCCTTCAAATCAGACTCAGCACCTGCACAGGAAAGGCCCTGCCGTGAATAAGGCAGCCTTTACAGCCAGGGAAGTAGTCGATGAACTTGGAGGCCTCCAGGGTGGCAGACATGACAATCAGGCGCACGTCATGCGGCCGCCGTTCCTGGGAGAGAAATGCATGCGCAGTTAAACTAGGTGCATAGACTTTGCAAATATTTACTCTGAGCACACAAAAGCAGTGTTCCAAAAGTGATCTGGTGAACTCCAGGAGGTGTGGGTGCTTGTGTTGCGCAAAAGGCAGCAGGCACAAACTGCTTCAGAAGGGGGGGGAGCAAAATAGCGGAGTGCTGATACGTGGATCAAGGCAAAACGCTGCAAAAGTCAATAGCTCCAAATGCCAGACCCACCAGCACTCTCTTAATGAGGCCGAGCAGCACATCAGTGCCTACCGTCCTTTCATGTGCCTCATCAATGATGATCACCTGCAGGACAGTGCATACAGCAGATCCAATTCAATAAACACTTGGCGGGTAGTGAAAACCACCTCCCACATTAATGAAGTTACACCTTTAAAATCGGTATGTTTATAAGCAACAACAGACAACACGCATCTAAGAAACATTTAAGCAACCTCCTGCAAGTAGTTTCAAACAAACTCCGTTGTGCCTCGGTTGAAGCCACAGAGATTGCTAGTCACACTGAAGCGTTGCTGATGACCAAATAACGATTTTGGCGACATAACTCTGCACAGACATTATGTTTAAACTGGAGGAGTAATAACGCGTAGGTGAACAGCGCACAGCGCTAAATACACCCAACCCACCTTATACTTGGATAGCAGTGGGTCGATCATGGCCTCGCGTAATAGCATGCCATCTGTCATGTACTTGATGCGCGTGGCAGGCGAGGTGGCATCCTCAAAGCGGATGCTATAGCCAACCTAGCATAGAAACAGGAAGGGGGAAAGATGTTGATCAAAGACGCTAGGCAACACATGCTCCTGTAGTAATTTCTTCAGTTCCCTTTTAAGTGGCTTCACAGAGACCACGCCCCCCCTTGCAAGTGCTCTTAAAGCAATGAACATGCTTCCACTTATATTCTGTCCCACCTTATCCCCAAGGTTCGTCCCCACTTCTTGTGCCACACGCTGCGCCACAGTGACGGCAGCCACACGCCGAGGTTGGGTGCATGCAATGGCCCCCCCCTTGGCCAGGCCTCCTTTGAGCAAGAACTGGGGGATCTGGGTGGTCTTGCCGCTGCCCGTCTCGCCCACCAGCACTATGGCCTGGTTGTCTTTGACCTGATAGTGCAGCAGCGTGGCGTATGGTAGGGTCTTGCCATTATGAATGTGCACACACAAAGGAAATCTGCTCTTGTAATCATCATAAGTTTTAAGCATGCAGTATGCAGAGTTCTAAACTGAGTCTGATAAGGGGCATATGATACTATTGAGCAAATATTGCAGCCTCATGACTTCGTACCAGCTCGAGCAGCTTGTCCTTGGCTGACCATGCCGGTAGCTGCCTCCGTTCCTCTTGAAGACGCACCCAGCTGAAAAAGCATATGCACATTGAACAAAAGGTGTTTTAAAAGAGGACAAGTAAGAGTGTTTACAGGTAAATGTGCATTTACGTAAGCATTGTGCACATATTTGTGGAGGCACACACGCGCACACACACACACACATAGACACACACACACACACACACACACACACACACACTCACACACACACACAAACACACTCACACTCACACGAACACAGGCACGCACGCATGCACACACACAGTCACGTGAACACACACACACACACACACACACACACACACACACACGCACGCACACACGCACGCACACACATGCACTCACACACAAGCACACACACGCACGCACGCACGCACAAACACACACACATATACACATACACACTCAGTCTCGTATGGGTGATATAGAGTGGGCGCCAGCGACTGTCCTCACGCACCTCAGTGAGTTGACGGGTGCATTCAATGTGATCCTCTGCTTTTTGTGCTTGTGCTCCGCTCCGCTGCTGGATCCAGCACCATCTCCCTTTGAAGGAGCACTCATGTTACATTAACTACATTGATTTTGCACAAATCCTCGCTTGCATGAAAATTTTAGCCATTTGCACAATAAATTTATAAAAAGATTTAAGTGAATGCCCTCTAGTACCAAGATAACAGACGTGACCGGCGCCCTAAATGCGAAGGCGGATTGGAATTTGGTCTACTCAGGGCAGCAAGCTCTCCCTCCCGGAAATGCAGAGTGAGGAATTTGTTTCTTAGTTTCTGCGAGCAAGTCTCCTCATTTGTCTCTCTAATAGACTTAACTCAGCTTTCCCTCTCTCTTTCCTCCAGACACATGCCTCAGCAAGCGCAGGATGGCCTGGCTAGAAAGGTGCTAGACATTTCTATCCTTGCAAGCGAGCGACATGCATTAGCACATTGCCTCCGCAGCTCCTGACAGCTCTCCGCCACATTCACACGCAGGCCCTCAATGTGCTTAACAACTTTAAAGGTATGCAGTCCAGTATGTGACCTGGGGACCTCTGATCTCAGGCAGAGAACAAGGTTCCCTGAGCACAGCGGTCACAGCATGCTCTACCCGCACCGCTCACAAATACAGGTTTCAACCCGCCTCCTGTCCTGAAGGATGTTCCTGGATCCAATCTTCCCAAGTAAGCATAGCAATGGGTGTGCTTTCAGCTGCGCAAAATTTGGCAATGAACGCGACATTTGCTATGTAGGGTCAACACCCAGGCCCCAGCACCCATCTGTATTCCACCGCGCCCCATTCAGTCACAACCTCAGCCGCAGCAGCAGCAGCAGCATCAGCTGCGCTTCCCCCCACAGGTAGCAAAGCACTATTAGGTTGCTGCAAATTCCTTGCTGAGATTGCCCAGTAAATAGCTTTAGGAGCTTTGAGGCACGTGTTGCGCACCTGGTTGCAGGGAATTGAGGGAGCCATGCCTCTAGGTATGCCTCAAGTGACTTCAGCTGGGGGACTAGAGCTTGACCAAGATGATGCATTCCTTTCCAGCTTTGATATTGAGGCGTTTGAGGT
>Ga0307968_1003161_pt1 | contig 13703 bp, 9 predicted proteins | sample OrgLakmetagen650_FD_201834 | JGI IMG/M metagenome (GOLD analysis project Ga0307968, IMG submission 201834) | Saline water microbial communities from Organic Lake, Antarctica - #650 | ecosystem: Environmental > Aquatic > Non-marine Saline and Alkaline > Saline | place: Antarctica: Organic Lake... | reverse complement strand
CTCTCTATATATATATATATATATATTTATGTATCTCTTATTCACCCTACCAGTACGCGTACAAAGCACACACACACGTACCCAACACGTACACACACAGGAGGAGAACGCTGCATCTTGCCATCGCGTCAGCAGCCCCACCAAATTGCTGGCAGGAATGACCAAAGAAGAGAAGAAGGAGCTGCGTCAGAAGCGCGATGCTGCAATCATACATGAGGTCAGTACATTCAGTGCAATGCTGCAATAATGCATGAGGTCAGTACATTCATTGGATTATATTTCAATATTTCCATCAATGAACACTCTTTTGTTGGCCTGTTGCAACGATTCCAAGTAGTGATCATATATGATATGTGATCAGGGTTGGCCAGAACCATACATTTATAGGTATATACCAGAGGTGGTCGACGAAGCACAAGTCCTGAAAATGTTCCTATTTTGATGCAAATCGTGTTTAAATAACATAACTAGTGTTCCACAAAGTTTGAGGCCAAATGGATTACCCCAGTGGTCTGGGCAGAAATCCAGTTTAAATTTGGCACTGAGTTTCCACATAACAGGCCTCCGCGCTCCAAGCAGGACCTCTTTACATCCCAAAACAAGACAGGAGGACTTCCTTATATGATACCAAATCATCCTGGGTTTTGAAAAGCAGATATAGTGAGATTCGGTTTTTCACCCTTTTGGACACACCTTTTGCTGATTTTTTCCAAGGAAAATGGGCCAAATGGAGTACCTGGCCAACTACTGCTCCGTTTTGCCCCATTATTGTTGCAATAATTATTTATTGAAATTTATACTATTCATATAAAAATGACACTAATCGGGTCAGTTGGTGAGATATGACAGATTGGTGGTGAAAAGTGGGGTTCACGCCGCGGGCAATTAGGCACGTGCACCCCTATTGGCAGCTTTCAAGCTTGGGTGATATTAGCAGCTACCTCTGGGTACTAAGCTTCAAAGCTGCCAGCTTGGGGGCGCATACTCTGGGAACATTTCAAAAACACCCCCTTCTCAGTCCTCCGTCGACCACCTCTGGGTATATACGGTGTACATACGGTATTTGTAGCAGGGATATCACCATACATACCGTGCAGATATACGGTTCTGGCCAACCCTATCATCCTATAATATGATGTACCTAACAGGACATGCATGTGCTTCAGAGGCACACATGCCTACATGCTAGCGTGTACTTGTGTAAGGACCTGAAAGTGCGTACGCACACACACGCACACTTACACACACACACGCGCTCACACACACACAACATACACACACACACTCACACTCACACACACATGCACACGTGCACACACACAGTTGCTCTCTGACGATGAGGAGGAGGATGACGTGGATGCCCTGAAAGCGCGCAGTATGGCAAATGTGAAGAAAGGGACCGCCAATGAAGATCCCAAGCAGTGGGCCTTGACGTGGGTTTGGGCTTGGCTCTTGTGATGTCTAATTGAAACTAGGGCCCCTTGTGATGTCTAATTGGAACTAGGGCCCCTAGTGAGGTCTAATTGGAACTAGGACCCCTTGCGATGTCTAATTGGAACTAGGGCCCCTAGTGAGGTCTATTGGAACTAGGGCCCCCTGTGATGTCTAATTGGAACTAGGGCCCCTTGTGATGTGATAATTATGATGAGATTAGGTTTAGAGTCTAGGCTGACCCTAACTTCCTTTTGGTGTCTGGGGGATGAGGTTCAAGATAGGCTGATTTATTGCCACCGTGCTGGGTTATGTGTTTGATGGTGCAGAACACTGGGCGGTTCATTGCTATGATCAGCAGCACGTCTGTTGGGCTGTTCAATCGGGCTCACATAAGTAGTTTTGGTTGGTTTGAATGGGACCATATAAACAGGAATGATAAATAGGCAGCAGAGGTGTGGGTCTGGATGCCTGAGTGTTACATCACGCACAGATCTCCTGACGCATGACAAACACCTTGTTGTTATGTAGTTATGGGGTTGTCCTGGCACAGACAACCCTCCTATAGTACCATCTGTATTACCGTTTGTTTACGATCATTCGGAAATTAATTAATTATTTGAAATTGTGGTCACGAAGTGATCGTAAACGAACGGTATATGTAACCACTCCACCCTCCAGCATGCTGGGTGCGTCATTAACGCCAGCAGGTTTCTTCATATCTTTGCACATCTTTGCATTTGATGTAGCCACTCCTCCCTCAATCATGCTGGATGTGTGATCAATTCCAGCACATTTTCTTACATTTTGTCAAGGCAGCAACGTCACTCTTTATTCAGTTTACCTCATGGCTGGTCACTCTTGTGTGTAGAGGGCTACAAAGAAACACGTACATAGAAGCATGAATATACATAAAATACGTTATGCTAAATATGCATGATGTTCAGTAAACGGTATAATTGGCATGAAATCTGTTCACGTAGTGTGCTTACACAACACACACATACACACACACACATTCACACAAACAGACACACACACAGACACACACACATAAACACACACACACACATACCTACACACATACATAAGCACACACGCACACACGCACACACACATGATTCTGGCCCACCCTGCACAACTTTTACCCTCAACACAGCAAGCCTCTCCATGCACATTTCCTCTCTGTGAAATGAGCAGTGGTTCATAGTGTACGCTCAACCCCACGTCTCTAGGCTTAAGGCTCAGAGTTTAGGGGTTACAGGTTAAATCTACTAAAATAAGCCAATTAAATCTTATTCGCTTTATGGCCTTTAAGGTTATACACTAATTGCCTTATGTTTTATAGTTCGATTAATTGATAATTGAACTTTGATTGACAAACCTAACTACCTTATGATTTGAAGAGCTTAGCAACTAACGTTTGATGACCTGCATCAATTTGGCCGGTTGCTCGCATGCTTTCCTCAACACGATTGGTTCCTCACAGTACAGTGAAATACATTGACTCATTCACAGTGTAGTGGCTTGTCCACAGTGTAGTGACTTGTTCACAATGTAGTGGCTTGTCCACAGTGTAGTGACTTGTTCACAGTGTAGTGGCTTGTCCACAGTGTAGTGATTTGTTTACAGTGTAGTGGCTTGTTCACAGTGTAGTGAATTGTTCACGGTGTAGTGGTTAGTTCACAGTGTAGTGACTTGTTCACAGCGTAGTGATTTGTTCACAGTGTAGTGACTTGTCTGCATAGTAGTGACTTGTTCACGGTGTAGTGACTTGTCCACAGTGTAGTGATTTGTTCACAGTGTAGTGGCTTGTCCACAGTGTAGTGGCTTGTCCACAGTGTAGTGGCTTGTCCACAATGTAGTGACTTGTCCACTGTGTAGTGACTTGTTCACAGTGTAGAAAACGAGTCAATGCAAATCGATGTTCTCATCTCTGCTCCCCACACTCCACCTGGTCACTCAAAATGTCCTGCACTCCTCAACACTTCCATCCCTGTACACACACACACTCTCTCTCTCTCTCTCTCTCTCTCTCTCTCTCTCTCTCTCTATTGTGTGGCATAATCAGTGGGATGTATCACACTTTCCTCTTCCCCTTACACATCTAGGTTGGACACTCGAAACCTTTTGCTCTCAACACTTCCATTCCTCAATGGAAGTCACGATGAATCCATTTCCTCTGCAGTGTGGTAAAAAGTGAGAGGTCACACTTTATCTGGACCCCGCACACCTTGGCTGGTCACTCAAAATCTTCTCTGCTCTCAACACTTCCATCCCTGTTGATTTGCTTCCTCTGCAATGTGGTAAACAGTGAGAGGCCACACTTTACTCTGGACCCCGCACACCTTGGCTGGTCACCCAAAATCCTCCACTCTTCTCAACACTTCCATCTTCGTTGATTCATTTCCTCTGCAGTGTGGTAAACAGTGGGAAGTCACACTTTACTCTGGACCCCGCACACCTTGGCTGGCTACGTACTTCTCTCAACCTGTACAACAAAGCCATGGAACTATACCTAGATGACAGCGAACGCACGCGTGCTTGCATGCCCAGTGATGGAGGTGGGTTAGAGAGAGCACTGAATAATGTGTTATGGTTCACTGCTGACCTTGATATGCACTCAATAAAGCCACGTAGCTGGACCTGGAAGACAGCAAACGCATGCGTGAGTGCTTGCATACCCAGTGATGGAGGTGGGTTAGGGAGAGCACTTTATGATTCCTCCTTTTTTCTGGGTATGTACCTGGTCCCCAAGGGAGCCACACAACAAAGCTGTTGCACTGTGCTCAAGCACTGCGCTCATGTCTAGGTTGGCCAGAAATAGCAAAGCTGTAACGCTGAGGTCTAGCACTGTGGTCGAGCACTGCGCTCATGTCTAGGTTGGCCAGAACTGTAGGTATGTAAACGGTGTAAGCATGGTAGTTTTGGCTCACAATAAAGCTGTAACGCTGTTACCTAGCGCTGTGGTCTAGCACTGTGGTCGAGAACTGCGCTCATGTCTAGCTTTCGGCCAGAACTAGCATAGCTGTTGCGCTGTGGTTGAGCACTGTGGTTGAGCACTGTGGTCGAGCTCTGCGCTCATGTCTAGGTTGGCCAGACTGTAGGTATATAAATAGGGTTGGCCAGAACCCTATATACATAGAACCCCTATATAATCCCCTATATATAGAACCCCTATAGAACCCTATGTATAAACAGTGTAAACATGGTTGTTTTGGCAGGGAGGATATAGGTTAAGGCCAACCTTGTATACGAGCATAACGCATTATGTTTAGGCTGATCGTGCAGGCATGTCATCATTGACATGCAGTATACAAGCAGGACGCATTCTGTTTAGGCTGATCGTGAAGGCATGGTATCATTGACATGCAGTATACGAGCAGAACACATTCTGTTTAGGCTGATCGTGAAGGCATGGTATCTTTGACATGCAGTATACGAGCAGAACGCATTTTGTTTAGGCTGATCGTGCAGGCATGGTATCATTCACATGCAGGCAGGCACATCATGAGCACAAGGCTGCTAGAAGCATTGGTTATATGTAGCGATATTTGTGTAGTAGCGAGTCATATGTGCATTTATGCAATCACACACGTCATTCACAAGCATGAGGCTGAGTGGTGAATGTCCACGCGTAGCATCATTGACTTGCAAGCATGTGTGCCGTAAGTACAACAAGGCTTCTTTATATATATTATATATAAATATATATATATAATACCGTATATAATATATGTATACTCACATACATATGCAACGAGTGCAGGACAGTGTACATGCATGTATGTGTGCAGACATGCACGCCATCCACGAGCACGAGGCTGCTGGAGCAATGGTGTGCGTGGAAGTATGTTAGATTACGTGTGGCAGCGCATGTGCATATGTAGGTTTATATAGATCTAGGCGTATATAAATGCAAAAGGTGGAAGACTGCATGCATGTGTGTGTGCAGACATGCACGCCATCCACGAGCACGAAGCTGCTGGAACAATGTGTGTGCGTGGAAGCATGTTATATTACGTGTGGCAGCGCATGTACACATGTAGGTTTATGTAGATCTAGGCGTATATAAATGCAAAAGGTGGAGGACTGCATGCATGTGTGTGTGCAGACACGCACGCCATCCACGAGCATGAGGCTGCTGATGCCTGGACAGGAAGCCTGTTGATCCTCACCAACCAGGTACTATGTGTGTGTGAGTGTGTGTGTGTTTGAGTGTGTGTGTGCCTATGTGTGTGTGTATGTGTGTGAGTTTGTGTGTAAGTGAGTGAGTGAGTGTGTGTGCAAGTGTGTGTGGGCGTGTGTGTGTGAGTTTGTGTGTGTGTGAGTGAGTGTGTGTGTGTGAGTGTATGGGCGTGTGTGGGCGTGTGTGTGGGTGATGTTCATGAGGCCTGCGGCCAGTGAAAGCCATGGCAGTCTGGGGAAGAAAACTGCAGGTGTGTGTGCGTGTGTATATGTGTGTATTTGACTTAGAGTGTATGTATGTGTCTGTGTGCACGTACGTGCGTATAGGGTAGCTGCTCTGATTGGCCGCTCTCGCTCGCACGCATTGCCTTGCTAATGGTGTGTAAGTCTTCAAATATGTACCTTTCAACAAAAACGGACAACATGGAAAGGTAGCTCCATACGAGTTTGGAGAAGATATCCAAGGACCTGTCATCTATGCAGCAACACCCTTGACAAGTCATTCTTAAGTCCTCTATTTAGTATGGTTGTGATCCATAATGTTTCGTGAGTAGAGTTGGCCAGAAACATTTATATATATGGTGTATGTGCGGTATTTGAAGCAGAGAAACGTCCATATATACAGCACTATACGGTGTACATATACCGCCCTGGCCAACTTGATTGGTGAGCTCCTCCCAATCTCAAACCTGATGATCCCTTATGATCTTTTGTCATCCATTGATCCTTTGTTAGCTCAACAATTAATTAGCTCATCCATTGATCCTTTGCTAGCTCTTGCAGGTCCTTTGTTACTTCTTGCAGCTCTTGCAGATATCAAATCTTTCAGCTCTTGCAGCTCTTGCAGGTCCTTTTTTACTTCTTGCAGCTCTTGCAGGTATCAAATCTCTCAGCTCTTGCAGCTCTTGCAGATCCTTTGATAGATCTTGCAGCTCTTGCGTATCCTTTGTTACTTCTTGCAGCTCTTGCAGATTTCGAATCTCTGATGATTTATTGTGATCCATGAGCCTTGTTTAAGAATTTACCACCTCAGTCTTGATCACCACCAAACGTTCTATTACGTTTGCATGTGAGATGGCGGTGGATTATTTACAAGTGAAAAGGGGGCAGTTAACTCAAATTAAGAAGGTATAGCAGTTGTGAGGACCAAGTACATAAAAAAGATAAAGAAAATGGAGAGGAACACAGGTAAAAAGCAAGAGAGTCATATCACTTTGCTTCAATCCAAGAACTGGAGTTCAAGTGTTACACACTGAACTCAGCAGTTTATCTTCCTTCAGTCCATCACCTGAGCAGCTCCTTTTCTTTGGTTCGTGTAGGGAGCGGTCTTTGCTACCTGCACAATTTGAAGGAATCCGTCTTTCCCCTTTGCTGTCACATCGGACCAAAATTGTAGTTTTGCTGCTATTCTATTACTTTTCCTTTCACGTTAAGCCTCACTTTTGCTCCTACTCATTCCATTTTTTCTACTTCTTAACTATCAGGCAGGACGCAGTGTCACACAGAACCTCCAGGCTCATATTACACCCCACTTGCATTGCTGACCACAGGTGCCAATCCCAGGATCTGCAGCCATATTTAAAAGCACTCTATCTTATCTGCTTTGCTGCCTGGCTCCAGGTACGAGTCCCAGGATCAGCAGCCATCCACGATAGAGAGCTAGAGGACGGGGAGCTACATTATAACAGGTATGCACATACAAATGCCTGTGAGAGTATGCGTGCGTGTCTATGTGTGTGAGAATGTTTGTTTTTGTATGAGTGTAGGGATCGTATGCGTGTATGTGTGCGTGTGTGTGTGTTTGTGTATAAGTGTGGGGATCATGTGTGTGAGCGCGCGCACGTGCTTGCCTGATCTTATACGTTCCTTTCTTTTCACTGTAGCTTCTGTGCATCATTTTGCTGCACAGATCATTCAAACTGTATCTTCCGTGCTGTTTTGTGTACGACATGCTCAACAGAAAAAAGAGCTTCCTACTTCCAAGCCAAAGAAAGCTGATCCATCGCCACAAAGTGGCATGCACCTCTAGTTGCCTGTATGGATGGGTTTACTGCTCCCAAGCCAAACAATGCTGACCCATTGCCACAAAGTGGCATGCACCTCTAGCTGCCTGTATGGATGGGTTTACTGCTTCCAAGCCAAAGAAAACTGATACACAGCCACAAAGTGGCATGCACCTCTAGCTGCCTGTGTGGATGGGTTTACTGCTTCCAAGCCGAAGAAAGCTGATACACAGCCACAAAGTGGCATGCACCTCTAGCTGCCTATATGGATGGGTTTACTGCTTCCAAGCCAAAGAAAACTGATACACAGCCACAAAGTGGCATGCACCTCTAGCTGCCTGTGTGGATGGGTTTACTGCTTCCAAGCCGAAGAAAGCTGATACACAGCCACAAAGTGGCATGCACCTCTAGCTGCCCGTATGGATGGGTTTACTGCTTCCAAGCCAAAGAAAGCTGATACTCTGCCACAAAGTGGCATGCACCTCTAGTTGCCTGTATGGATGGGTTTACTGCCTCCAAGCCAAAGAAAGCTGGTCCATCGCCACAAAGTGGCATGCACATCTAGTTGCCTGTGTGAATAAGTTATACAGGACTCGGTATTAAAGCAGCTCCTTCTCCTTCATAAGTGTGAGAAATGGTTTTCACTGCCTGCATTGTTTCTCCTTCGCGTGTCTTCACTTTTCTTTAATGAAGAAATAGGGTTGGCCAGAACCGTATATCTGCGCCGTATTTGACCGTATGTAGTGATTTCCTTGCTAAAAATACCGTATGTACACCGTATATACCTAAAATTGTATGGTTCTGGCCAACCCTTTGAATAAATCAGCCTGCCCTTTCCTGCGTGTTCACAGGGGCCTTGCCTTTTTAGCCCTGGGTCAGCTGTTAGAAGCAGAAGAGGACTTTGCAGAGGCTCTTCGCACCGCACCCTCGCACGCACATTATCCGCACTACCGTGCAGTAGTGCACGGCCGCAAGGTGCGTACTTGTGCACATGATTCGTGAAAAGGATACAGTTCAAGGGCTTTACCTGTGTGCGTGTGTTGGTACACGCATACAACCATGTGGGCGCGGGCATGTACGGGCATTTGTGTGTGTGTGTGTGTGTCGGTGCACATGCATGCTTTGCTAAGGCATTCATGCATGTACGTACATTTGTGTGTGTCGGTACGCGTGCATGCTTTGCAAAGGCATTCGTTCATGTGCGAACATTTATGCGTGTGTCGGTACACGTACATGCTTTGTTAAGGCATTTGTGCATGTACGTACATGTGTGTGTGTGTGCAATTGCGTGTGTATGGCTGTGTACGTACATGCTTCCCCGGGGCAGTTGTGAATGGTACTAAGATGTGTTTGCATGCTGTTGAATATGTATTTTTGCAGCAATCGACTGCGACTTTGTTTACAGGATATTTGTGCTGTAAACTCACTGCTGCAGAAACTGCATACACACACACAAACACACACATACACACAAGCACACACGCACACACACACACACGCACACACACACACACACACACACAAACACACACACACACACGCACAAACACACATGCACGCACGCACGCACACACACACACACACGCATACACACGTACACACGCACACAAGAGTTATATTCTACTTGCATGCACTATACAATCATCCAGGGGGAGTTCAAGGAGGCAGTGCGTTGGAACCTTTCAGCCCTTGCCCTGAACCCGCACTACTTCCCTGCCCTCTACCACCTCGGCCTGTGCCTTCACCTCCAGGTAATACTTACATGAATGTGAACTTTAGAGTTGGCCAGAACCGTATATATGCGGGGTATATGCGGTACTTTTGGCAGGAAAATCACCAAATATACGGTCAAATACGGTGTATATATACTGTTCTGGCCAACCCTAATGTACTTACTTCTTCCCTGCACTCTACCACCTCGGCCTGTGCCTTCACCTCCAGGTAATACTTACATGAATGTGAACTTTAGAGTTGGCCAGAACCGTATATATGCGGGGTATATGCGGTACTTTTGGAATTGGAACTTGTTACTGTACGGAACTGGAACGGAATTGGAACTTGTTACTGTACGGAATTGGATCTTGGGGTGCCCATAGGTGCACCGAATTTGAGGGAAAATTCCTGTATCAGCTCCAATGGGGTGCTCCAATGGGCTCCAATGCTCTTCCAATGCTCCAATGGGCTCCAATGGGCAGCTCCATTAGGGTGCTCCAATGGGGTGCCCATAGGAGCACACAATCTGAGGTAGAATCCCTAGTGCGTCGGTCGATCACAGCTTGTTACTGTACGGAATTGGAACTTGTTACTGTACGGAATTGGATCTTGGGGTGCCCATAGGTGCACCGAATTCGAGGTAGAATCCTTGTAGCAGCACATTGTAAAAGGCATACTCGAGATGTGAGATTAGGAGTTGCATTCCTGTATGTATCGTTACAATCCCTGGTGCGTCGGTCAAACACAACTTGTTACTGCACGGAATTTCATTATCCCTCACGTGGCCAAGGACAATGGAGACAACGTGATTTTGTACATACACTCACCTTTCACCATGTGAACCTTGTAGAGCCAAAATGCAAAGTCTGTTGCTCAGCTGGAGCTTGTGTGAGGTTCACACTCTCATATGAGAGGGCACACATTGCATTGCGCATAAACAATTGCTGTCTGTCTGCGTACACCCTGCAGGGCCGGAATGCAGGGTCTGTTGCTCAGCTAGATCTTGTGTGAGGTCGACACTCTCATATGAGAGGGCACACATCGTATTGCGCATAAACAATTGTCCACTGTCTGTGTACACCCTGCAGGGCCGGAATGCAGAGTCTATATGAGAGGGCACACATCGCATTGCGCATAAACAATTGTTCACTGTCTGTGTACACCCTGCAGGGCCGGAATGCAGAGTCTGTTGCTCAGCTAGACCTTGTGTAAGGTCCACACTCTCATATGAGAGGGCGCACATCGCATTGCACATAAACAACCGTCCACTGTCTGCGTAAACCCTGCAGGGCCGGAATGCAGAGTCTGTCGCTCAGCTGGATCTTGCATTGTCCATGAAACCCAGGAGCAGCGAGGTCATGGAAGCCAGGGGAAGAGTATTGCAGGTCTGCGTGTTTGTGTGTGTGTGTGCCTCTATGTGTGTCTGCGCATGTGGGTGTGTATGTGTGTGTCCACAAGGCCTTGAAGCAGTGAGGTCATAGAATCCAGGGGAAGAGTGTCGCAGGTGTATGTATGTGTGAGAGTGCAAGTGTATGCGTGTGTATGTATGTATGTGTATGTATGTATGTATGTATGTGTATGTATGTCTGTATGTGTGTGTATGTATGTATGTGTGTGTATGTATGTATGTGCATGAGTGCAAGCGTGTGCGATTGTGCGTTTGCGTGTGTGCAAATGTGCGTGCGTATGTGTACGTGTTTGTGAAAGTGTATGCAAGTACATGCTCGCGTGTGTATGTGTGTGTGTGTGTGACAATGCTCACTCAAGTGTCAGCAAAGAAGTCAAGCTTCAGCTATTTTATCAAGAATCCCTAGCGCAGCCAGTGTCCACACATATATACAGACACGTACACACACAAACACACACACATATATATACGCACACTCACGCACACAAACACACACACACACACAATCTCAGGAGCTGGACAGGCACAGTGAAGCGCTCATGTCTCTGCAAGATGCTCTGAGGCACATGAGCCCTGAGGAAACCTCTGACAGAATAGTGCGCCTGCACTTCTCTATGGCGCAGGTGTGTTTTGCTTTGCGATGTCTGTGTGTGTTTTGCTCTGCGATGTCTGTGTGTGTTTTGCTTTGCGATGCTGTGTGTGTTTTGCTTTGCGATGTCTGTGTGTGTTTTGCTTTGCGATGTCTGTGTGTGTTTTGCTTTGCGATGCTGTGTGTGTTTTGCTTCGCGATGTCTGTGTGTGTTTGCTTTGCGATGTCTGTGTGTGTTTTGCTTTGCGATGTCTGTGTGTGTTTTGCTTTGCGATGTCTGTGTGTGTTTTGCTTTGTGATGTCTGTGTGTGGTTTGCTTCGCGATGTCTGTGTGTGGTTTGCTTCGCGATGTCTGTGTGTGTTTTGCTTCGCGATGTCTGTGTGTGTTTTGCTTCACAATGTCTGTGTGTGTTTTGCTTTGCGATGTCTGTGTGTGTTTTGCTTTGTGATGTCTGTCTGTGTGTGTGTGTGTGTGTGTGTGTGTGTTTGCAAGCTGCTGTGTCGTGTCTTTGTTTTGACAAAACGTGAGTGCACGTGTTTGCGTTCACTGTGAGCCCTGAGGAAACCTCGGACAAGACAGTGCACCTGCACTTCTCTATGGTGAAGGTGCGTGCTGCTGTGTCATGTCTATGTTCTAGCAAAATGCACTGTGAGCCCGTTGCTGTGTCATGTCTATGTTCTATGTCTTGTTGTGTCATTCGTTCGTTGTTGCGTTCTGTGTAAAGTTGGCCAGAACCATATATATACGGTGTATATACGGTGTTTTTAGCAGGGAAATCACCAAATACACGGTCGTATACAGTGCATATTTAAGGTTCTGGCCAACCCTAGTTCTGTGTGTCGTTGCTGTGTCATGTTTTTGTTCTAGCAAAATTCACTGTGAGCCCTGAGGTAGGGTGCTGCTTCTTTATACCTCTCAGGGGCAGGCTTCTCATGGCATTACACACGCACATATAAATACACGCACACACACACACGCTCACACACACATAGTAAACCCATAAATCCTTTGGCATATAATTAAACAAAAAAACTGTTGTAATTGCAAACAAATGTATGTGCTTGCTTGTTACCCAGAGTGCCATCATCACCCACTCCACGCAACTGCTTCGCTCCGCATTGAGTCAAGCCCAGCAACACGGACAGGTGAGTGTTGCGTGCTTATTTACGTTAAGTTACATATTTTGACCTGTGAATGGTGGCATCTGCTTCGCTCTGCATTGAGTCAAGCCCAGCAGCGTGGACAGGCTGTTCACTACACACTCAGGCAAGTGAGTGTTGCGTGCTTAATTACGCAATTTGGCCTGTGAATGGTGGCATCTGCTTCGCTTCACATTGATTCAAGCTCAGCAACACGGACAGGTGAGTGTTGCGTGCTTATTTACGCATTTTGGCCTGTGAATGGTGGCATCTGCTTCGCTCTGCATTGAGTCAAGCCCGGCAGCGTGGATAGGTCAATCGTGCAAGAAACATGGGCGTTGTGCCCTTGTTTCTATGCAGCTTCTTCTCACCTGTCTACACTGGGTAGCCTGTGTTGAAAGTTAAACAAATGTGTAAGGCAATATGACAGTGCATCTCCAGGTGGAGGCAGGTCAGTAGCTTTCAGGATGGACAACGACCACAGATCAGCAGATGTATGTATTTGCTGGCAGTACAAGGGTACATGTCGAGTGTCTACATGAAAAAAAGGGCCACTCCGCATAGCAGGCAATGGAATAACCACTCCGCGTAGCTGTCAATGGAAAAACCATTCCGCATACCAGGCAAGGAAAAGGAGCCACTTTTGTACCAAGTACCGTGGAACTCCCTCACCAAAGGAAAGAGAAAAAAAATCATGAATGAGGTTCAGGATTCCTCATGATTTTATCGAAGTGACCAAAGCGTATGTACGTACATGCTGGGTTGCGAGTACACACGACAATGTTACAGTACATCGTGTACCCATCCAGCAATAACGATTGAACTCCGAAAGCACCCTCTCCCTTCCTCTTATCCCACCAAGCAAGTGGCACCTACCCAAACCTTTTTTTAATAATTATTCTAATAATTAAATTAACGTCCCAACATAAAAAGCCTCTGGCTGATTTCCGCCTCTAAAACTCTATAACACTCTGGCTGGTGTCTGCAACCTCTTGCTTGCTCATTATTTCACACCTCCATATCTCTGAATACCCTGGCTGGTAACTTATGAGTTCAGTGTGAAACACTTGAACTCAGGTTCTTGAAGTGTAGCATAAAGTGAGGTGTTCTCACTTTCTGCTTTTCTCCGGTTTCTGCTTCCCTTCTCCATTCTTTTTATTCCTTGGAGAACACAACTCTCTCTTTAGCTTACTTCTATTCTAGGTTGCTTCCTGCAAGGCGCTATGCGCCC
>Ga0307968_1003160_pt1 | contig 13703 bp, 18 predicted proteins | sample OrgLakmetagen650_FD_201834 | JGI IMG/M metagenome (GOLD analysis project Ga0307968, IMG submission 201834) | Saline water microbial communities from Organic Lake, Antarctica - #650 | ecosystem: Environmental > Aquatic > Non-marine Saline and Alkaline > Saline | place: Antarctica: Organic Lake... | reverse complement strand
CACAATTCAGGTGGCATGGGGCAAGACAGACAGCAATGGTTATAATGATGTCGCATGTGCATGCCACCCACAATTCAGGTGGCATGGGGCAAGACAGACAGCAATGGTTATAATGATGAGTCGCGCATGTGCATCCCACCCACAATTCAGGTGGCATGGGGCAAGACAGACAGCAATGGTTATAATGATGTGTCGCGCATGTGCATCCCACCCACGATTCAGGTTGCATGGGGCAAGACAGACAGCAATCATTATAATGATGTGCCGCATGTGCATCCCACCCACAATTCAGGTGGCATGGGGCAAGACAGACAGCAATGGTTGGGTGCAACAGAAATCATCCGCTGGCCACAGCCAGCAGGGACAATCCCTACCTCACAGCCAGCAGGGACAATCCCTGCCTCACTACTCTTCTAGCCAAAGCCAGCCCCCCCAAAGCAGCAGCAGCAGCAGCAGCAGCAGCAGCAGCAGCAGCAGTAGCAGAAGCAACAGCAGTCGTACCGGCCCCTCTCCCACCGCCTCCCAGCAGCACTTCCAAGATGAGCAGTACCAACAGCAGTGCCTGCAGCAGCAGCAGCATCAGCATCAGCAGCAGTACGAACAGCAGCAGCAACAGCATCAGCACCAGCAGCAGTACGAACAGCAGCAGCAGCAGCAGCAGCATGAACAGCAGCAGCAGCAGCAGCCACATCAACATCCCCCCCAGGATGGATACTCCAACCCACAAGGCCCTGGACATGCGCAGCATCTGCACCACTCCCCCCCCCCCCCCCCCCCCGCCGCCCCCCCCCCCCCCCCCGCGGGCCCCCCGCCCCCCCCCTCCCTTGCCACCCACAGCAAACCCCACACACGCACGGGCCGGGTGCACAATCATCGCATGGGTTCGGTCAGCAGTGTGCAGGCCCCCCTGGAAATGTGTTCAACCACTCACCCTCAGGGCATGCCTTCTCCGCTGGCAAGCACAGCTCGGCTGGCAGGGCGGGCCCTGCCGCGAAAAAGCCCAACGGTTTTTGGTGCGGCTCCGCCAGCAGTGGCAAGCAGCAGGTATGGGCTTTTAAAGCAGGCATGACCCAGTCCTTTTTCAGTCACCAACATCGGCTTGCAGCCTTGAAGATCGTCGTTTAGTTCCAAGTCCGTCGTCTAGGGTTGGCCAGAACCGTATATGTGCACCGTATATGGCCGTATGTATAGGGTTGGCCAGAACCGTATATATACGGTGTATATACAGTGTTTTTGGCAGGGAAATCACCAAATATACGGTCATAAACGGTGTATATATACGGTTTTAACCAACCCTACGTATGTATGGTAATTTTTCTGCTAGAAATACCGTATATGCACCGTGTATACGTATGTATGTATGTATGGTTTTGGCCAACCCTACCTACCGTCGTCGTACTCTGCTGATGTTAGTGAAGCCCATTGCCCCCCACAACAAGTGTAGGGTTGGCCAGAACTACACATGCATATGTACATACGGTGTGTATATACGGTGTGTACATACGGTGTGTATACGGTATTTTTAGCAGGGAAATAACCATACATATGGTCATATACGGTGTACATATACGGTTCTGGCCAACCCTAAACTAGTGATGTTGGCCTGTACCTAGGGTTGGCCACAACCGTATGTATACACGCATTTGACTGTACATTTGGCGATTTCCCTGCCAAAAGTACCGCATATACACCGTATATGTAGGGTTGGCCACAACCGTATGTATGCACGCATTTGACCGTGCATTTTGCGATTTCCCTGCCAAAAGTACCGCTTATACACTACATGTAGGGTTTTGGCCAGCCCTAACATCACCTTTGTCTTCTACAGCATGCTTGGGAGTCTCCAGCAAACGTTCGCTTTGTTTCCAGCCAATGCCATGCATTTCCAGCCATTCTCATTTCAGCATAGTCACGTGTATGTACATGTAGTCACGTGCATGTACATGTAATCACGTGTATGTACATGTAGTCACGTGTATGTACATGTAGTCACGTGCATGTACATGTAATCACGTGTATGTACATGTAGTCACGTGTATGCACATGTAGTCACGTGTATGTACATGTAATCACGTGTATGTACATGTAGTCACGTGTATGCACATGTAGGCACGTGTATGTACATGTAGTCACGTGTATGTACATGTAGTCACGTGTATGTACATGTAGGCACGTGTATGCACATGTAGTCACGTGTATGTACATGTAGTCACGTGTATGTACATTGTCCGGCCTACCACTCTTCTGGATGTAGGCTGACACACACATTTGCTGCGCGTGTTCTTCGTGAGTGGTGTAGCAGCTTGACGATTAATGGGCTGCTGCCGTGCTATAGCAAATATTTGCTGCAGGCGACTGATGCTGTGCTTGTGTGACCTTTGTTGCCGATGCCTGCAGGAGCGCGTGGGGAGCAGCAGGCCGCCGCCTTTGAATGGAAACCTGTAAATTAGCGTGTGTGCGTGTACTGTCTGTGCAGTAGAGATGGAGGAGAATGTGAGGACCTGTGTGTGTTGGTTGTGTGCACACGCACATGTGGGCGGGCGTGAGCAGTGCACCGTGCCGTGTGTGTGTATGTGTGTGTGTGTGTGTGCAATTGTGTTGTAAGTCACGCTTGCGTGCAAAACGCATCCTGGTCCATAGCTCGTAGCATATGGTGCACCGATACGACGAACGTTTGCTGTTGCACGTGTGAGCGAAGGGGTCATGCCCGGGCATGTTGTCTTAAGAAGCTTTTACAAACTCTTGCCTTGCAGGCCTCAGTGTTGCTTATCTATATGTAGACCTATACTTCATACCCTCATGTTTCATGTGTGAAGAGAAGGCACACAACTGGTAGAGAAGCACATTGCAGGCGACCCTCCTACCACCCACCCACTCAAAGCCACGCACCTGCACTCGCACTCACACTCACACACACGCGGTTCTTGCAAGGAGGAAAAATATGGTTAGCTGCATCTATCTGCCACGTGCCCCCTTGTGTGTGTCTGTGTGTGTACGTGCATGTGGGTGTGTTAGTGCATCTGTACCGTCAGAGGGATGGATGGTTGCACATTCCCAACGAAAAATGGTCGCTCTCGTCTATGCTGATGTATTTGTGAGTAGCACGCGTGCCGCGAGTGATTGACGTGCGCTTGAACATTCCAAGGAGTGGCCTCTTGCCTCAGGGAGGAGAGCTAGAGCAAGATGATGGGTGTTTCATTCTGGGTGGTGTGCAACTTCGAATTACCTCGGCATAGGATACATTGTATTCGTGTCTTCTGTCCTTTTATGCTGTCTGCCTCTGTAGGCAAGCCGCACGGCAAGGTCAGCAACGCAGTCCGTAGTGTGTTTATGCATTTGAGCGGCTCTCTTTATTCTTTTGACGCGCATGCTGTACGGTGCTGACGATATTTCCGAGATGCTAATTGTGTGCTTCTGGTGCTGGAGCTGCACCTATGGAGGCATGAAGGTCTGTGTATTTACGGGTGTGTTTGAGTGTGTTGAGTGCAGTCTGATCGTGCTGAAATACGGATGGGTGTGCATGCGTCTCGATTGCTTTGCATACAAGGGGGCTGCGATGTGCACACAGATGGTGTTACAGTTGGAGGTATGCGCGGGTGGTAGTGCTGCTCGGTTGATGGCTAGGGTGGTGTGGTGGACATCAGCTAGCGGCTCTTTTGTTGCACTTGTTGAAGTCGCTGGGACCCCAAGCACGCGTAGCACGCAAGCTGTTCTTTTTTTGAACGGCAGCATTTGTACGATAACCTGTGTTCAGAAGACCAGCAAAGGCTGTGTAATGTTTTTATGTCCCTGCCTAGTTTTTTTCATGAACCTGACGACTCCATCTTTTGTATCCATACTTTTTTCTACTTTCTTGTTTCTACATTGCCGGAGGGTAGTGCTTTAATAGAGGTGTGAGCTTGCTTATTCAACTTCTTAGTTGGTGCAGCCATAAAGGTATTCACCCGTCATAATAATATCACTACCAAGGAAGCTGCTTACTTAGGACTAAGGTAGGGTACATCGCTACATATGCCTGTGGGGGGCATAAGCGGAAGCTTTGAAAAAGCCTTAACCAAAACAAAAAGCTACGAGAAGAAAAATCAGGAGAATAGGGCTAGGCACTGAGCTACAAAAGAGGCGACGCCATACATATCTGGTTAGTTCTAAAAGGTCCTCAAATGAGTTGGGCCATCCTCTTACAATGGATACAATAATGGTACAAAGAAATGAACGCAGACAGTGTAGACACCATCGCATGGATTAGGAATGTTATGTTCAGCCAGGTTCTTTGGCTGATCCGGCCGCTGCTGACTGGTCTCGGCCAATCACAAATAAATTCATAAGCTGAAAAAGAAAGAGAACATTTTTAGTGGGCCATCCTCTTACTAGGTAAAAAGAAAAGCTAATGCAAAGTGCAGAGGTTGGCCAGATGTTTATGTTGACAATCTAGCAAAATATGTTCCTCATCCTCAACAGTGTGCCAGTCACATTTGTCACAGATCCTGAGCTCATAAGGACTTATGTTCCTGTCGTGACGCATTCTTTGGACCAGAGAGTTTGTGGCAAAAAAGTGCGCGGCTAAGATTGCTGGAAACACCCAAGCAAAGGTAGAGAGGCAACGCAGGCTTGTGATATCTTTTCTGTCACCCAACCAGCCAGGAGCATTCCCCAAATAAAGGTACAGCAAAATGAGCGTGATGAGTCTTTATCATCCTACTGAAATGATGAGCCGCAAACTGTTTCAGACTGAGTAAGCTCAAACTGTTTCAGATTGATAGATCCACAAGATTGTATGGCATACAAAAGCTGTCGAGACGCAGGGAAATCTTGGGGCGCGTGCAGAACTTCCTGATGTATCACTTCTGTTTGCAAGAAGAAGGTCACCCTCTTCAACCCGCACAACTCACTCAAGGAGAGGATTTGGAAGAGAGTTATTGTTCCGGAATGTCACGCCCAATCGTTGGCAGCGACGAATTGTGTGACAGAGCAATTAAGTTGGTTGACAGCTGAGATGACAATTTCTCGTCCTGATGCCATCCTATTTTTACCTAGCACTGTATGCTCCTCTCGCGTAACCACCCACAACCCAAACTTTCAACAGCTTGCTAAAGACAAGTAATTAAATCCAAACCAGTAGGAGGTTCACCTGATTGAGTTTAAATTCTGTGAAGACACTAGACCTGATCCTCAATTTCAAAAGGCGAAAGCACAGCACAGCGTGCTTACCTCCAACCTAAATAGACAGGGAAGTAGGGAAGTCAAGCTCCACGTGATCCTCGTTGGAGTAGTAAATAAAGACTATTTACAAAGACCACACAGACAAACCTCTGGCAGACCTCCATCTGGATTGCCATAATGCACGCGATTAAAGCGTGGATTAAAATTGATGCAAACCCCGGAAGGGAGAATTACTTGGGTGGTGGCATGATCAAAGAGATTTCTTACGGCATCTATGGCATCAGTAGGATAGCCAAGATCATACATGATCCAAAGCATTCGGTCATGGTTGGTGGTGTTAAAGGCTGAGGTTAAGTCAACAATCAGGGCATATATGTCTTTGCCTTAGCGTGCAGCACAGCCCGACTCTCACACACTGCAAAGCCCCTTGCTTGCGCATGCCCAATTCAGTAACAATTTTTGGTCCATGCCAAATGTGACTTTTAAGGAACAGGAACAAGTCCTTAAGTACAGGACGGATACGATACACACAGACAAACACACCAAAAGGTTTAGCCATACGACAGGTCCTTCCACCTGCCTTTTGTGCGGAGGATCAGACAGTGCTCCACACATTGTACTTCTTAGGTGCAACAACCATACTCTGAAGAGAATGCACATAAACCGAGCGACACCACCACGCTGTAAGCCTCTGTGGTGAAGAGATCAGCAAAGGCAAGCTGGGCTCAGCAATTGTTACAATGGATGCTTGTAACAGTGAAAAATTATCTGACCTTAACATTGAACCCCCTGATGACATTGAAAGAAACATTCCTGACTGGGTTTTCCCAACACAACTAAACCTTCCAACTAGACATCAAAGCCGTCCAGATGGCGTGTTAGTTATGCCCATTGAGGGAAGAGGCAGGCATAAGGATCCCAAACAGATCCCCCCAAAGGACAGAGACGTACATCTTGTAGAATTAAAATAAATTTCTGCTCAGACATGAACCCGCAACAGACATTAGAAAAAGCGCACGACCAGCATCAACCCCTTATCCAGCATCTACGAACAAGGAGCCCCCGAGGCATCTCTCGTAACAACCAAGTCACACTTCATGTTATACTTCTTGGAGTCCGGGGCACAATCTACAAATCAGTACACCATAAATCCTCTACTAAACTTAGCGTCCCCACGCACATAGTGCACCAACTAGCTACTAAACTGCACTGCCATGCAATAAAAAGCTTGAACAAGATTACAAAAACAAGACACAAAATACACCTTAACAACAACAGTGATAATGGGGGATCTGATGGGGGGGTTACTGGTAGAGCGGCTGGCTTCAGGAGGGCTAGACGCAGGCCGGATCGCATGGCTGACAACCCGCCGGATCCTCAATAGTCTCTGTTGTTTCTCTTTTTCGTCTTTCGGTGGGGCTCTGGCTGGTGTGAGCACTAGTTGAGAGCCTTTCCTTGATGCACGCTGGTGACTTCCAGTGTAGACTTTTACTTTTACTTCTTTTCTTTTGAATGTGTTTGCAACGAGCTACTACCTAAAAATTCAAAGCCTTGTTGCATTGCTTAGTATACAGTCCACCGTGAGTACCAGCTGTCATCAGGAGCCGGTTTCAGGCCAAGCCAGCAACCCTCCTGATCCCCATTGGATTTTTTTACTTATTCCAACCGGAGATATTAAATCTACAATAGTCCCAAATGAGTGGCTTCTTAACTAATCTGAGAAGTCTGGCCTACGCAGTTGTTTCCTTTTTCACGCACACTGCAATGCACCGTTTACTACTGCGTTGAGAGCGGCAGGTCATTGGTGGAGTGTTACACCATAAGAGGAGGTGAAGCACGGACCAAACTTGCAAAATGAACAAAAACACCGTGTAAGGGTCAGTACAAGACAGCTCCTATGCTCGGTCAATAGGAGTATTCCAGCACAAAGCAGCAGAGAGCAATGCTATACGCAGCACAGTAAGTCTTGCTCCATAACAGAATATCCTCCCTGCCTCGTGTGTGTGTTGAATGCGGCAACATCCACATAGCAATTTCCGAGTCTTTTGTTAATAGAATGGATTGTCATGCTAAATCAATGGCATGGACGAATCGTGTGATTTTTCCTGGATTTATAATGTGAGCAACGGTGTTATGGTTATTTGGTTGTTTCGCCAGTTTAGATGGTCCTCTTGTAACAAACTCGCTCTTTTCTCAGACTTGTCTGAGCCATCTCCCCTTGGGCGTTGCTTGAGCCGTCGCTTCCTTTTTGCGTGGAGAGGGAGAGACGTTAAACACACCTTTATGGGGGGGCTTTTGGCCGGACACGGACGTCCAGCGCGACCTCTTCCACAGCAGGAGCACAAATTACAGCTCAGGGTGTGACAGCGCTAGTGACTGTTGGTTTCTTAAAAGCCTGTTGCAAACTGAGCTAACTGAATTGCCTGCTGACAGCTCTGGTTTACAACATCTACCTTGCATGTCTGATTCTTTTTGTGTTTTTTTTTAGTGTGGGTTAGGCAGGTTTTCCCGCTGCGTTAAAACTTAAGAGAGATTCTAATACTTACTTACATTGAACACTCAAGTTTCCTTGACTTTCATGCTAAATGGGGGGATATGGCTCATACTTGCAATCCATGCTTAAGCTGGTACCATGATTCGTCGTGACAAGATGAATCCTCCTTGTTTCAAGGGTGTTAAAATTTAAGTACACCAAGGACCAAAAATTATGTAGGTAAATAAGAAGCGTAGCTAGTTCACCATAACATACAACCTAAATAAAATGCCACCAAGACAATTCCAATTGAATGGTAGCATCAGAGTAAGGAGGCGGGTGGACAGAGACGGAAGGGTTGGGCATATTTTTCCCTTTCACCACATTAATACTCTTCATCCTCTTCCCACATTTCATTCAACGTTTCCACCACTAGACTCAGGGGCACAGGCTGAGGGAAAGGCTGGTACGACTCTAGCATGTCATAAGTCAGCATAGGAGGCGGCCTGTGTGGATTGGTTGTAATGCGTGGGTCAGCACAAAGTCAGCACAACCTTGTGAGTAGCGTGCCCATTTTTGTTTGCTTTGCAGGACTTGTCTGTCTTTAGAGTGTACCATCCTTTGCAGGCTCTTCTTCAACGTGAAAGCAAGTGCATACGTGCATGTGTATGTGAGTGTGTAGTTTGTGTGAGCATCTGTGTATGTGCGCGTGTGTATGAGTGCATGTCGATGCGTACGTGGTCACATATGCAAGTGTTGGAATTGAAGGGAACGAAGTTGGAATTGAAGGGAACGAAGTAAAGATGGATGGAGAGATAGTTTGGAGAGGGTGAGAAAGCGAAAGAGAGAGAGAGAGAGAGAGAGAGAAAGAGAGAGAGAGTGTGTGTGTCTGTGTGCATGCCTGTGCATATTTGTGCGTGCTTCTTTGTTTCACCTGTTTTTCCTGTCTCGATTCTGGTTTTGCTGCGCTATCCACTCTTCTCGCCTTTGAATCCACTCCTGATGTGCTGTGGTACGGTACCATGTAAGAAGGTGGTGTGGTGATATGAGTGTAGGGGTGGACGAATGCACTGAGGACACTTTACTTCAAGCACTACGTCAAGGTTCTATGCACAAGATGAGCGGCGACTAAAAACGCATGAAAGCCAAAACCATACACACACTCACACACACACAAGCACACACACGCACATACACACAAGCACATACACGTACACATACAAACATACATACACATACACACACACACACACACAAACATACACATACATGTACACACACACACACACACACACACATACACACACACATACACACACACACACAAACACAAACACAGACACAAACACACACACATACACGTACACGCACACGCACACACACATACACACAAGCACACACACACAAGCACACACATACACACATGCACGTACACACACACACGCACAGCACACACACGTGCTGGCCGCTCACCTTTGTTGGCATCTTCCACAGGCTGACCAACAGCTCCTTCCTCCTGCATTTGCATCAGCTAACTAAGTGCATCGAGAAAGCGCGCCTACTGACTATTGACAGAGAAAATTTTCGCTTGCAATAACGTTTTTTGTATCTTCGCGCCAAATCGAGGAAAAACGTTTCGAGGCAATTCCAGCGGATTGATCAGAATCAAATTGTAATGTAGAAAAAACTGGCAGAGGATTCTGGATATGGATGTGGTTGTCAGCAGCCAACCCAACCGCTCTGAGCTTTCTGTGTCAATACCCATCTATGCACTTTATCTGAAACTATACCCATCAACAAGGAATGCGTGCATAAATGCTAGACGCTGATTGGCCATGTACCAGGTATTTAAGATATTGTCTGTAGTTCCAGCTGGGGGGTTTTCCCCGAGGGGTCACTCAGGGAGACCACTCAGAGAGAAGGGAAATGTTCAGAGCTGTCGGCCGCTAGGTCTAAAATCTGTGGCAAACAGCTATCAGAGATCTGAACACGCAGCCACGCCCTGCTGGTCTAGACTCGTGCTTGCTACATAAATTAGGGCTCAGGGATCCCTCACTCCTTTACAGGACGGACGGCACGGCTTGTTGATCTCTTATAGTGAAATTTCTGTCGGAGTAGAAGAGAAGCAGAGAAGCTGCCAGTCCAGAAAAAGCAGCATAGCGCTTTTACAATCTGTAAGTTGTCTATATGCAACCTCTGCTTGCAAGTTAAGATCCACTACTGCAAGTAGAAAAAGAAGAACAAAAAAAGGAGAAAGTAGAAAAAAATTTCACGCAGGTGTGTAACACCACCAACATGGATTAGAGCAAAGTATGTTGTTTTGTGTCCTGCACCACACAATGGATGCAAAGCCACACAACATTCCACCTGGAGAATAGAAAGAGGAGGGCTTTTCAATGGGGATCAGGTGATTGGGAGGCAGAGGCCTGCACACCACCAGGAGTATTGCTTAAATATTTGTAGTGTGGTTGCGTTCCATGATGCATCTGGTTTGGATGGTTTTTGTTGTGGACATGATGGTATGTTAGCTTTGTTTTCTCATGAGTGCCGTGGCATGCACACGTTTTTACCCCAAGGCTTTTTTTCCCCTCGTGCACACACACACTTTTCTTTGTTTCATACGATTTCTCTCTGTTTTATGCAGAGTCTACTGCGCCACGCTAATTTTGTATGTCTGCTTCAATTCATTGCCACTTTTGCTTTGCTTCTTTTAATCACCAACACGTTACCAAACTACGTACACCCATGCTCTTGCTAGCACTGCTGCTGCTGGCGCACACAGCTTGCCTTACCGGAGGTGCAAGCTGCTGCTGCTGCTGCTGCTGCTGCTGCTGCTGCTGGCGCTGTTGTTGCAGTGATAGCTGTATTGGGTGGCAGTAGTGGGCTGTTAGCTGGCTTGCACATGATCCCCTCTGTTATATGGCTTTTGTTATTGGTGCCTACTGCTCGTAGTAGGACGACAAAGAGAATTTTGCAGTGCCCTAGGAAGCAAGGCAGCTTATACCTTTCTTGCGCCTTATCTGTTTGTTGGGCAGGAGAAGTAACCACCCAGTGTCTGGTTTCAATTAAGTGTGTGTCAGGTTGTTGGTTGGCAGCCAGGGTAGGGGGTTTAAATTGGCAGGGCCACCTGTCAATTACACTAGTGTTGAAGATGCTGTCAGTGGATGGTAGCAATTGGCACAATATATTTCTGGCCCGGGTGCATCTTAATTGGACATCTGGACCCAAAATTGCGAGCATTGGTATTGTTGCCCGTCATCGTCAGTTGTGAGAGTGGTTGTATTTCTGGGTCTGGAATGGAGGGCTCAACGGAGCTTGCATGCTCTTATAACGGGCAGAGTTGTATGCATCCTGTAATATGCCGAGGCGCAGGGGGTGATGCCAATAAAGCGAAGGTGTGGACATGGATGCTTTTGCACCACAACCCCCCTGATCCTCATTAAGCAACCTATAACTCATTTGTCACGACTAAACTTGTTACGATTAACCTGCCGGGTTAGGAAATCTATAAGTGATGGCACCGAATCAAGTTCCTTTCCTGAATCCCTGTGTGTGTTACCACTTTTTCTCCCTTAAAGGTTAGATACCGTAAACAGATTTTATCCCTAGGAAGACTTTTTGCTTGGTGAGTGACCTACGCTTGCCTTGATGTAAGAAATTCCAGCATACTAGAGTAGGAAACAGCCTAGATCCAGTCGTTGTGAATTGCATACATAGCACTATCAGGCGGAGTACACTTTTCTACCAAGACCCAGACGCTCAAATAGACTAGAAAATGTGTCTAACAGCCTGTGCAATTAATTGTGGCTTAAAAGCAAGTGGCACAAGTAGACATTAAGAAACCTAAGCATCGTACAGGCGCTAGCTGCTAGCCATAACAATATAATATAAGAGGCAGGTTCCTGATCAAAATATGTTAGATAACGGCTGTTTTGAGGTGTCATCCATTTGCACCGGAGCCAGCTGTCAAAACCTGTGCAGCTGTCAAAACCGGCGCAATTTTACAAAATTGAGATGATGCAGCATTTCATACAGACAATTAACAGACTTGGCATCTTTGTCTCTTGTTAATTGTCTACCTCTTAAAACTCAGTGCAATCTCTAAAACAGATTCAACTGCAGCAGCTGCTGCTAATTTATTCTCTCTGTTCTTTCCGGCCGTCAGGGCCATTTCTGCTGCCCTCAGCTTGTCAAAATAGACAAGCATTTCTTGCTTCTGGGGCTGCTGCTTTGCCTGGTACGAGCGCTTCTCCGTATCTATTCTCTTGCTGCTGCTGCCGCTGCTGCTGAAGCCGTTGCTCAGAAGTGCATCCACACTCGCCGCCAGGTCTCTGTGCACTGTCCACCTGTTGTGTAGTGTTGTGTGGTAAAAGGCGTGTAGGTAGTATTTGAGTAAAGTGCTGTTGAGAGCACTGGCCGAAATCTGTCAGAGCAAAGTGTGTGGCAAAGCCATCAGCTTCAATCCTCCTGAAAGTGCCCGTGAGGGTCTTGCCTGCTGGAACCGTGGTCTTCAATGAGAGTCTTGAATACAGGCGGCGACCGTCGTTCAAGCACAACTTCTCGCTGCTCTCTTTTGCCTCCTGGTCTGAAACTGTGGCACTCTGCAAGTAAAGGGAAAGAAGGTAAAGGAATCGTGTGCAATTTCCACGGAAATTGAGTGGTGAGGGGCATGGCAATCATACATAGGAGGCACGGCCGCCCTTTTCCTGCCGAATTCATAAGTCCACTATCCACAATCCTATTTCCTCCCGTCCACGTTCAAGCCCAGCTTCTTTATTCCATCCCATATCACGGCTTGTCAGCTACTGAGTAAATTGAATTGCAAAGGTTGCACCTGGCTTGCGAGGAGTTACACGCCCATACCTCATAAACGATAAAAGACGAAAAAGAAGCAACTAAAAAAGCTGGCTGTCTAAATTGCTTTGTATAGGATTTTTTCAACGGTAAATAGATGGCTTTGCAAGCAATACAGATTTCTGTGCGTGGAGAGAAAGCACAGCACTGACAAATTAAGGCATGAGAAAGCACAGGACAAATTAAGGCACGAGAGCAAGCATGCATACATTGCATATTGCACACATACTCACACACGTACGCAGACACACTCATGTACACATACATACATACACACGCTTGCATACAACAATTCCATCCTCACCACAATGCCTCCCAACAGGGGCTGCAGCTCTGGGTTGCTCATAAGGGAGCAAAATGTCTTCATCTGCAAGAGCCTGTGGGGCGCAAGATGGGTAAGTACGGGAGGCTATTATGGAAAAAGTTGCAGCATGGAGGCTATTATGGAAGAGGTGCAGCAGGAACTACGTGATTTTCAGGGAAGACGCGTGTCCAAGTAGTAATTCCTGTTTTACAGTTGTGTTTTGTTAGAAAATCGTTGGACAGGTTTGGCAACAGCAACTAGTTGAGCCTCAACATTCTGATGCTTCATTTTGCAGCAATTTGTCTTTGTGAGGTAGGATATGTGTGCCGCTGCTCAAAACTTTTTAAGTCAACTTGGCCTGGAGCAAAGGCCAGTTGCACAAATAGAGTGCGGATTGGAAGAATTGTATATAATATATTGAAGGGGAAGATATCTGCATGCACAAGAATAGAAAGCTCAAGCGTTTAGCAGCAAAAGGTAGGCCGACCTCTGACGATTTGTTGCTTTGTCGTGCTTCCTTGGTGGGATGCTTTTCCACTCCTGGGGCCTTGGTTTGGTTAGTTCCTGTACAGGATAATTGACGCGTGCTTTAGCAAACACTTACAGTCTTGCAGGAACATGAATACTCGTGCTTCTTGCATGTGCGTGCGTGTATGTCTGTGTTCATGTGTGTGTGCGTGTGTGGTGTGTGTGTAATATGTATTTGTATGCGTGTGTTCACACGCGCGCATATATGTGTGTGTATGTGTGTGTGCGTGTGTGTGTGTGTGTGTTTGTGTGTGTGTGTGTGTGTGTGTGTGTGTGTGTGTGTGTGTGTGTATGCGTGCGTGCGCGCGTGCGTGCGTGCGTGCGTGCGTGCGTGCGTGCGTGTGTGTGTGTGTGTGTGTGTGTGTGTGTGTATGTGAGGTCATG
>Ga0307968_1003157_pt1 | contig 13705 bp, 14 predicted proteins | sample OrgLakmetagen650_FD_201834 | JGI IMG/M metagenome (GOLD analysis project Ga0307968, IMG submission 201834) | Saline water microbial communities from Organic Lake, Antarctica - #650 | ecosystem: Environmental > Aquatic > Non-marine Saline and Alkaline > Saline | place: Antarctica: Organic Lake... | reverse complement strand
ATCCATCCATCCATCCATCCATCCATCCATCCATCCATCCATCCATCCATCCATCCATCCATCCATCCATCCATCCATCCATCCATCCATCCATCCATCCATCCACCAAGCCTACTAAGTTATGCTGCTGTTACTTAGAGTATTATAAAGCAAACGCAGGGTTGGCCAGATCCATGCATTCACACACACATACATCGTACATACGTAGGGTTGGCCAGAACCGTATATTTACACCGTATATGACCGTACACTTTATGATTTCCCTGCCAAAATTACCGTATATACACTGTACATATATGGTTCTGGCCAAGCCTACACATACAGTGTTCTTATTAGGGAAATCACCATACATGCGGATACATCCCTACACGGGGTGCATGTACGGATCTGGTCAGTTATAGCCGAATTTGCAAGCCACGTAAACAGAGCAATTACAGCCAAAGTTGCAAGCCACGTAAACAGAGCAATTACAGCCAAAGTTGCAAGCCACACAAACAGAGCAATTCTAGCCAAAGTTGCAAGCCACGTAGACAGAGCAATTATAGCCGAAATTGCAAGCCACGTAAACAGAGCAATCACAGCCGAAATTGCAAGCCACGTAAACAGAGCAATTATAACCGAAGTTGCAAGCCACGTAAACAGAGCAATTACAGCCAAAGCTGCAAGCCACAAGCAGAGCAATTACAGCCAAGTTGCAAGCCACGTAAACAGAGCAATTACAGCCAAAGTTGCAAGCCACGTAATCAGAGCAATTATAGCCAAAGTTGCAAGCCACGTAAACAGAGCAATTACAGCCAAAGTAGCAAGCCACATAAACATAGCAAACAACCTGCTGGGACGATAGTCAAATAGGTCAGGCTGTGTATCTCAGCAACTTGCGTCCGATCTAGTAAATGATGGCTTGCCTATGTAGACATATGGCTGCCAACTCAAGCCTCAACCCAATTGGATCACGGTTGATAGATTGATCATGTCTGTAATTTGATCGCATATGAGGAATTTGATCACATTTGGTATCTTGTTCACCACCAGAAAATCTGGTCATTTGATCAAAAACCTTCATCACGGAGCGTGACTGGACACTTCACATCTCGGTCACATCTCACACCTCGGTCACACCTCACATCTGTCACATCTCACACCTCGGTCACATCTCGCATCTCGGTCACATCTCATATCTCAATCAAATCATGGTCACATCTCACATGTCAGGCTTATCTCGTTTCTCAATCACATCTCACATCTCCGTCACATCTCACATCTCAATCATATCGCACATCGTACACTTTGGTTGATCAACGAGACACATCAGGGCCTGCACTGCTCTCAGTCTATCATGAGTATGAGTAGGACCCACACACGTCTGAAGATATTGCCCGCAAAATAAAGGATCATCACGGAAGACGGCAGCCTACCGACACTTCAAATATCACTCTCTTCCTTCACTTCACATTTTTTTTCAAGTTAAAGCACATTACACAGAGCTGTATTTGGATGTGTGAGCTTACCTGCTTGGGCGGCCTACTAGCACCTTGAGCATGAGCAGCACTGACGAGTCCTTTAACGGACACAAGGGTAGAGTGGCCTGGCTTTTCATAGCCTGTGTGTGTGTGTGTGTGTGTGTGTGAGAGCGCATGTGTGTGTATGTGTGAATGTGTAGGTGTGTGCGTGTATGTGTGCGTGCACGTGTGTACGTGTGTGTGTGTGTAAGTGTGTGTGCGTTTGTGTGTGTGAGTGTGAGTGTGTGTGTCTGTCTGCCTGTGTGTGTGTGCATTTTGTGAAAAATACGACTGAGCAGAAGACGGAGTGCAACACCGCAGATGGGAGTTAAGGAACCTTGTCATTATTTGCATGCCAAGAATGTTCTAACAACTGGTACGTCGCACTTCATCCTAGCAATTTCATATTCATTATTTGCATGCCAAGAACGTTCTAACAGCTAAAACGTAGTATTTTATTAGGGTTGGGCAGAACCATACATATACCTTGTATATGACTGTATATCTGGTGATTTCCCTGCCAAAATTCCGTATGTACACCATATAATATGGTTCTGGCCAACCCTACACTTTATCCTAGCGATTTATACAATTTAAAAGATGCCAATGCTGATACAAAGCATACATGCAATATATCTTGTCAAATTTTCCCTTCCTGTTCAGAGCCACCCCATAGATCTTGTCAAACTTTCCTTTCCTTTCCTTTTTGCAGAGCCTCCCCACAGAACGTGGACGAAGGTCCGGACAAAATTTGTTGTCAAGTGTTCAACAGCTTCGACTTTGAGTGCAATCAATACCTGAGGATAAAAGAAGAGTGACTCCTCCTCAAAGATCTTCTCCCCAAACAACACCACCCCCCTGATCACGGCCTCATCATGGTTTGTAGTCAGCACCAGATTGCACGTGCAAGCATCTTTGTCGGTTGCGATCGCCACATCGACGCGTGCGGTGCTGGGGATAAGGTCGCTAGCACTACTGGCCTGTGCAAGGATATGAGTGTGTATGTGTGTGTTTGTGTGTATGTATATGCTTGTGCAAGTGTGTTTGTATGTGCACCTTTCACCATCAGACCTACTAACCAAGCTTCAAGCAAACCATCAGTTGTAAGACCATGTGTGTGCATTTTTGTTTTAATGAACACCCTTTTGTAACACCTTTTGAAGCTAATTTTCACCAGCCACACCCCATCTAATGACATACATTTCTCGGGTTCCTTCAGATGATAGCCCTCGGATGTATAATTGAAACGTTGCTGAAAAGGGTAATCCGACAGATGCCATTTCTGTGCTTTGTGCGACGATACATATATCCACGTAAAAATAATAGCCCCAGATCACAGCCAAGCTACTATGACGCCTCACTTTATCATATTCATACTTTTACTTCATTTCTGTGGTGTAGAATTTTTACAGTACCCGGTATTAAAGTGCTCCTTTCCTTAACTGATGTGTGCAGTGGTTGTCATCTGCCTGCTCTTTTTTCCCTCCTTTTCTATCACCCAGATTGCAGCCAACCTGCAGCTGTGCCGTTCCAAAGTATACCTGGACACACACACACACCTGCAGTTGTGCCGTTCCAAAGTATACCTGGACACGCACACACACACAGCTGCAATTGTGCCGTTCCAAAGTATACCTGGACACACACACACCTGCAGTTATGGCGTTTCAAAGTATACCTGGACACGCACACACACACACACACACCTGCAGTTGTGCCGTTTCAAAGTATACCTGGACACGCACACACACACACCTGCAGTTGTGGCGTTTCAAAGTATACCTGGACACGCACACACACACACCTGCAGTTGTGCCGTTCCAAAGTATACCTGGACACGCACACACACACCTGCAGTTGTGCCGTTCCAAAGTATACCTGGACACACACTTACACCTGTAGTTGTGCCGTTCCAAAGTATACCTGGACACGCACACACACAGCTGCAGCTGTGGCGTTCCAAAGTATACCTGGACACGCACACACACGCACCTGCAGTCGTGGCGCTCCAAAGTATACCTGGACACGCACACACACAGCTGCAGTTGTGCCGTTCCAAATTACACCTGTTCACACACACCTACAGTTGTGGCGTTCCAGAGTATACCTGTACACACACACCTACAGTTGTGCCGTTCCAAAGTATACCTGGACACACACGCACCTGCAGTTGCGGCGTTCCAAAGTACACCTGGACACACACTTACACCTGTAGTTGTGGCGCTCTAAAGTATACCTGGACATGCACACACACACCTGCAGTTGTGCCGTTCCAAAGTATACCTGGACACACACACGCACCTGCAGTTGTGGCGTTCCAAAGTACACCTGTACACACACACCTGCAGTTGTGGCGTTCCAAAGTACACCTGTACATACACACCTGCAGTTGTGCCGTTCCAAAGTAAACCTGTACACACACACCTACAGTTGTGGCGTTCCAGAGTATACCTGTACACACACACCTACAGTTGTGCCGTTCCAAAGTATACCTGGACACACACACGCACCTGCAATTGTGGCGTTCCAAAGTACACCTGTACACACACACACACACCTGCAGTTGTGGCGTTCCAAAGTAAAACTGTACACACACACACCTTCAGTTGTGGCGTTCCAAAGTATACCTGTACACACACACCTACAGTTGTGGCGCTCCAAAGCATACCTGTACACACACACACAAACATACACAAACACCTGCAGTTGTGGCGTTCCAAAGTATACCTGCACTACCCACCTGCACGTCTGCATCCTCCGCGTTTTGATAGCTACCCAGCTCGTATCCCAGCTCATGCTTCTTCTGGATCAAGTCCGCAATAACAGCAGACTGCGCTGCGAGCTCTGCCTCCAGGTTGACGTGGAGGCTGTGAGGCTCATCCTGGCTAGCTGTCAAGTAGCCTCGGATCTGTGTTTTGGTGGAGGTGAATGATTGTCAATGATCTGATCTGAGCGCATACGTCCAGCTGCTTGAGTAAATATGGCAAGGTGTAGGGAATGACATGATGCTGTAAAGGCTGTAAAGAAAAAAATAACCTCCAGATCATTGTGAAGGCTGTGAGGCTCATCCTGGCTAGCTGTCAAGTAGCCTCGGATCTGTGTTTTGGTGGAGGTGAATGATTGTTAATGATCTGATCTGAGCGCATACGTCCAGCTGCTTGAGTAAATCTGGCAAGGTGTAGGAAATGACATGATGCTGTAAAGGCTGTAAAGAAAATAATAACCTCCAGATCACTGTGAAGGCTGTGAGGCTCATTCTGGCTAGCTGTCAAGGAGCCTCGGATCTGTGTTTTGGTGGAGGTGAATGATTGTTAATGATCTGATCTGAGTGCATACGTCCAGCTGCTCGAGTAAATCTGGCATCACAGCTGCCGTGGTGTAGGGAGTGACACAATGTTGTAAATTAATCTCCAGATCATTGTGAAAGCTGTGAGGATAATCCGGGCTGGCCGTCATGAAGCGATGAATATGTGCTGCGTGGTGTAGGGAATGACATGATGAGTGTGCTGTAGGGAATGACATGATGAGTGTGATGTGGCGTAGGGAATGACTTGGGTGTGCTGTAGGGAATGTGTGTGCTGTGGCGTGTGGCGTAGGGAATGGCATGAGAAGTTGCTTTGAATAAGTCACCTGTTTCACTTTTACCAAGCTTTGATTTATATGTTTGACTCAATTTGGTTTATCAAAATGTGCATCACAATCTCCTCACTAGTACGCCTTGCTGTCCACTTCTTCAGCAGCCCTTACCCCAACTCTCTTTATATATTTGATTTGATTTGATATGATTTGATCAAAAAGTGCATCACATTACCCTCACTCGTACGCCTTGCTGTCCACTTCTCATAAAGCAGGGTTGGCCAGATCCACACACACATAATTACGGTGTATACACATAAATACGATGTATACACGGTATGTTTGGCAGGGAATTCACCAAATATACGATCATATACGGTGTGTATATACGGTTCTGGCCAACCCTACGTGGCCAACAGCCCTTACCTTAACTCCAGCCCCAGTGAGTGATTCCATTCACCCTCCCTAAGCGCACACACACACACACACACACACACACACACACACACCACACAACACACACACACAAATAAATAAACATCAAACACACACAAAATAACATCAAACACAGCATTCTTAATTTGCCTCACTGCCCACACACAAGGAGCTCCTGCTGTCTGTCCCCTCAATATTTTACACACAGCATATTTTACACAGCATATTTTACACACAGCATATTTTACACACTATATTTTACACACAGCATATTTACACACAGCACATTTTACACAGCATATTTTACACAGCATATTCTACACACAGCATTCTGCCTTGCTGCCCACACGCAATCAGCTCCTGCTGTCGGTCCCCTCAACGAATGACACGCCAAAACACAACATTCCTACCTCGGCTACTACCCACACACAGCCAGCTCTTGCTGTCCATCCAATTCACAACTGAATCATAAAAAACAGCATTCCTACCTCGCCTTGCTGACCACACACAATCAGCTCCTGCCGTCCATCTCCTCGATAGTCCCCAGTGAGAACTGCGCTTATAGGTCCGGAGAGGTTGTCTCTATGTGCCAAGGCACCCGTATCACGCTGCCGCACTTCTACCTGTGCATGCAGATCGTACGTGCGTTGTGTGTGTGTGTGTGTGTGTGTGTGTGTGTGAGAGGTTGTCTCTATGTGCCAAGGCACCCGTATCACGCTGCCGCACTTCTACCTGTGCATGCAGATCGTATGTGCATTGTGTGTGTGTGTGCGTGCGTGTGTATGTGTGTGTGTGTGCGTGTGTGTGTGTGTGAGGTTGTCAAGGCACCTGAGTCATGCCGTCGCAATTCTGTGTGTGTGTGTGCGTGTCTGAGGTTGTCAAGGTACCTGCGTGTGCTTGTGCGCTTGTGTGTGTGTGTGTGTGTGTGTGTGTGTGTGTGTGCGCGCGCCCCTCTGGCCTCTTGGGTCAAGGCACATCCTATAGCTCATCGTATGCTTACATGTGTAGGCCTTTTGGAACGTTTGTTGCAAATAGTGTACCACAAGGTGCCATTAAAAACGTTGGGCTTGGCACACACACATACATACACACACAAACACACACATACACATACACACACAGACACACAGACACACCCACACACAATCACACTGCAGACGGCCTTGGCTTGGATGATGGCAAAGGATTCAAGCGCAAGCTAAATTACATATTTTGTTCAAGCCAAAGGTGCTAATAGAAACGCACACAGGTGCACCTGGACTTGAGAAATGGGATAGCAAGAGGTCAGTGTTAAGCACAGGGTTAGCCAGAACCGTATATATGCACCGTATATGACCGTATATTTGGTGATTTCCCTGCCAAAAATACCGTATATACACCGTATATATATGGTTCTGGCCAAACCTAGTTAAGCATAACATAGGCACAAACGCACCCGGCCATTGTTCCACCCGCAAATCATTTCAGGGACGCCATCTCCGTCCAGGTCATACGATGATATCGCACACACGCTGTGTTTGCTTTTAACACGCCATATCCGATCTAATCTGTCGTATAAACCTGTATGTGTGTTTGTTGTGTGTGTATGTGTGTGTGTGTTTGTGTGTGTGTGCGTGTGTGTGTGTGTGTGTGTGCTCGTCAGGTAGCATAACAAGTAGCATTCTGCAAAAAAAGGACAAACTCATGCCGATGACGATTCAACGTGCATAAGGTTGGCCAGAACCGTATATATATATACGTCGTATATGACCGTACACTTGGTGATTTCCCTACTTAAAACTCTGTTTATACACCGCATATATACAATTCTGGCCAACCCTAAACATGCACTAATGAAAGCCCACCCATAACAATATGCACTAGCCCACCCATAACACCACGCACCAGCCCACCCATAACACCATAACACCAGCCCACCCATAACACCATGCACCAGCCCACCCATAACAACAGCCCACCCATAACACCATGCACTAATGAAAGCCCACCCATAACACCATGCACCAATGAAGGCCCACCCATAACACCATGCACTGAATCAGAACAGACGGAAACAGGAGCATACCAGTTAACCATCATAGTTAAACTTCAAGACAAACGTCTTCATATTCCTTGGCTGCAGCCCAACACGGGATGTACCTCCCTCAATTTGCAGCTGTCCATGAACACGCAAGACCACAAGCTGTGCCCATGAACACACAAGACCACAAGCTGACCATGAGAACATAAGACCACAAACTGTGTCCATGAACACACATGATCAATAGCTTTCTATGAACACACAAGACCACAAGCTTTTTATGAACACACAAGCTGTCCATGAAATCACAAGACCACAAGCTGACCATGAATACAGAAGACCACAAGCCATGTCCATGAACACACATGATCAATAGCTTTCTATGAATACACAAGACCACAAGCTGTGTCCATGAACACACAAGCTGTCCATGAACACACAAGACCAAAAGCTGTGTCCATGAACACACAAGACCACAAGCTGTCCATGAACACACAAGACCACAAGCTGACCATGAACACACAAGACCACAAGCTGAACATGAACACACAAGCTGTCCATGAATGCACAAGACCACATGCTGTCCATGAACACACATGATCAATAGCTTTCTACGAACACACAAGACCAAGAGCTGTCCATGAACACAAAAGACCACAAGCTGTGTCCATGAATACACAAGACCACAAGCTGCCCATGAACACACAAGACCACAAGCTGTCCATGAAAACAAAATACCACAAGCTGTGTCCATGAACACACAAGCTGTCCATGAATGCACAAGACCACAAGCTGTGTCCATGAAATCACAAGACCACGAGCTGTGTCCATGAACACGCATGATCAATAGCTTTCTGTGAAAACACAAGACCAACAGCTTTCCATGAACACACAAGCTGTCCATGAACACACAAGACCACAAGCTGTGTCCATGAACACACAAGACCAAAAGCTGTCCATGAACACACAAGACTACAAGCTGACCATAAAAACACAAGACCACAAGCTGCGTCCATGAACACACAAGACCACAAGCTGTCCATGAACACACAAGACCATCCCCAAGAACATCATGTCGTACAGAACGCTGTTTTACCAAATCTCAGCAGGTTCAGGCCAAACCTGCAACCCTCCTGACCCTTTCGACCTTTTCTTTCCTGTAATGGGGTAAATGTACGGTACCCAGTACCAGAGTGGCTCCTTTTCCTTGATTCATGCGGGGAGTGGTTTTCTACTGACTGCGTCGTTTCTTTTTCGTAATGGCCAACCATTGTTTTACAGCGCTAGGTATGTTGAAAGGCAGAGCGCTGAGCATAGGTGGTAGGCATAAATAAATGAATATATATAGAAATAAATAAATGAATACATGAGAGAGAAAGAGAAAGAGAGAGAGAGAGAGAGAGAGAGAGATAGATAGAGAGAGAGATCAAATGGCGTAGTATTACGCATAAGATGGTAGCATAAGAGAAAATGTTAGAGCGCTTGCACCTCTTATATCGCTCACTGAGCCATTCCTAAGCGAAAGAACCTGGCTAGGCAAAGAGAAGTTTAAACATCATGCACGTGCACCCGAACAGCCAGAACACACAGCGTGGACTGCATCGTGTCGTCCACCAAGCCATCCAAAACGGGAGAAGCTCGCACCGTACGTGTAGGGTTGGCCAGAGCCATATATATACGGCGTACATACGGTATTATGGCTTGAAAATCACCAAATATACGGTGCATATATACGTATATATACGGTTCTGGCCAACCCTATGTACGTGTCGTTCACCGAGCCATTTTCAAAACCGAAGAAGCTTGCAAGACTCAAAAGGTGGTTACCGGTGTAGTGTCTTGACAGCTCAGCACACATACACACACACACGCACACACACACACACACACAAGGTGGTTACCGGTGTAGTGTCTTGACAGCTCAGCACACATACACACACACGCACGCACACACACACACAAGGTGGTTACCGGTGTAGTGTCTTGACAGCTCAGCACACATACACACACACACGCACACACACACACACACACACAAGGTGGTTACCAGTGTAGTGTCTTGACAGCTCAGCACATACACACACACACACACACACACGCGCGCACACACACACACACACACACACACACACACACACACACAAGGTGGTTACCAGTGTAGTGTCTTGACAGCTCAGCACACATACACACACACGCACACACACACACACAAGGTGGTTACCAGTGTAGTGTCTTGACAGCTCAGCACACATACACACACACACACAAGGTGGTTACCAGTGTAGTGTCTTGACAGCTCAGCACACTAATCACCCCACACCTATCACGCCGTCCACCAAGGCATATCCAAAGTAAGAGTCGTCCATCATGCAGTTTTCTCCATTCTGCCACTCCCCAAATGAAATTAGCTTGCTAGACACACAGGGTGCTTGCCCATTTACCAAGAAAGCAACACAAGTATACGAGAATATTAAATGAACAACTAGGATAATCCCGCACCTATGGTGCCGTTTACCAAGCCGTATCCAAAGTAAGAGTTGTCCATCGGACATAAGGCTACAAAACGCTCCGCCTCTGAGGTCTCTGCGATCACATCTTCATTCCTGTACACACGCAAGTCGTTGTCGTCCGTGCCCACCTGTGCGTATGCGTGCGTGCGTGTGTGTGTGTGTGTGTGTGTGTGAATGTGTGTGTGTGTGTGTGCGTGTGTGTAAAACTGTGTATGAATAATATATAATATGTAATACGTGTGCTGCGTTTCGACAAATAGATAGGGCTGGCCAGAACCATATATATACAATGTATATGTGGTAGGGGCAGGGATTTCATCAACTGTGTAGAGTTGGCCAGAACCATATATATACACGGTGTATATACAGTATTTTTGGCAGGAATTCCACCAAATAGACGGTGTATACATATAGTTATGGCCAACCTTACAAATGAAGAAAGAAGCCACCCCATTTTTGGAACTGGCACTGTGAGCAACTTCTAACCATACGCACAACAAGAGCTGTGTATACCCTGGGCAGCAGATGCCATCAAACCCCACAGGCTAGACAGGGCAATGTGTGCGATTCATATAATGACGTACAGCTCAGCCTGAATCACGCACAGTATGCGCGTGCAAGTTTGTACCGATAATGACATGTGTAGGGTTGGCCAGGACCATGAAATTTCATTGTATAAGACTATTATATGGAAGCTTTCCTGCATACTGCAAGTGCACGGCAATCACTTACTTAAAATTTGTCATTTACTTAGTTCCGGCAAAGTCTTGACGTGCAAAAGCAAACACACATTGGAGTATGGCGGTATGGAACTCTGATGACTCTCGGACACTTTTTGGTCGGGAATAAATGACCCCAAATGATCAAAAATGATTGAAACTTTTTTTTGAACTCTGTAAACGTCATTAAAGCGCTAGTAGAAGATTTGCTGGAGGAATTGGGGTCGTGGGATGTAATCCTCTCACCAGGAGCGATTCCAGTTCGCACACTGCACGATACACAGCGTGTGCAGCAAATTCAGCCACACGTGCAGCAGACCCACCAGCGATGTATGCAGAAAATTCAGCAACACGTGCAGCAAACCCACCAGCGATGTATGCAGCAAATTCAGCAGCATGCGCAGCAAACCCACCAGCATTGTTTGTATGCAGCAAATTCAGCAACATGTGCAGCAAACCCACCAGCGATGTATGCAGCAAATTCAGCAAAAGGTGCAGCAAACCCACCAACGTTGTATGCAGCAAATTCAGCAGCATGTGCGGCAAACCCACCAGCATTGTTTGTATGCAGCAAATTCAGGAACATGTGCAGCAAACCCACCAGCGTTGTATGCAGCAAATTCAGCAGTGTGTGCAGCAAATTCAGCAGTGTGTGCAGCAAACCCACCAGCATTGTATGCAGCAAATTCAGCAACATGTGCAGCAAACCCACCAGCGTTGTATGCAGCAAATTCAGCAGTGTGTGCAGCAAACCCACCACTAATTCCTTACGGCCATCCCCATCAACATCGGCAAAGATCATAGCAGACACATTGTCTCCCGTCACTGTCCAAAAACGGTCTTGGCCCTTGCCGTCAAAGCCCTGTGAGTTGTGTGTGTGTGCGCGCGCGTGTGTGTGTGTGTGTATGTGTGTGTGCGTGTGTGTGTATGTGTGTGTGTGTTCTAGGATTTGCCATGCATACCAAGTACCATATTTTGCCTTACATACCAAGTATTGTATTTTGCCATGCATACCAAGTACCGTTTTTGGAATACGTTGTGGTTAGTTGTAGCCGTCACTGGCTCAATAGTTTAAGGGTGCCCTGTACGCATCGTTACGGGTACTCCCTCTAAATAATGTGACCTTGAACTTACACCTTTAAATCCTTTAGATCCATTCAAGCAGAGTGTACAGGCTCTTTCATGCCACCAGGAAACCAACACGCACGGACCTGTAAAGAGCAGTTGCCCCCCACAAAAGCCAGGGGCCTGTCAATGCTGCCAAAAGAGCCCGTGGTGATGGAAGAGGCACCATCACTTAAGTCCTTGAAGAACAGGTCCTTGTTGCTGCAGCAGCACAGGAGATTTGAAGCAATGTGATATAATCTGAGGTCTCGTGGCTATGAATAGGGTTGGCCAGAACCATGTTTGTACGGTATGTTTGGCAGGAAAATCTCCAAATATATGGTCAAATACGGTGTATATGTCCGGTTCTGGGCAACCCTAGCTGTGAACGAGCATGATTTTGTTGCGTTGCAAAAGACCCGCTGGCTCACATGGTTCCCAAGCCTGTCAGGTTGTCAATGTGTCTAGCACCTTTATTTACTAATGACGCACTGTCTGTGTAAATGCGCATCACAACGGACCCTGGTCAAACTTCATGAATCTTAATTGTATCGCCCCGTTAATTGCTTGCTATTAGCGCAAGTCACAGTCATATTGCTGTGTCCTACACCAGGAAACTCGAATGCTGAGCCTGCTTAGGCCTTGATACGCATGTGCCTATCCAAAGAGGAAACAGTAAAAAAGATGGCATTGTGTACAGCGGCAATATGTACAGCGGCAATATGTACAGCCTGATTCCCTCCAAAGTTACGCATTTACCAAATGCGCACTTTGCGCACTTCCACGAGGCATACCTGTCTATATCATAGCATTGTAAGCTCGTGGCAGTGCCTACAAGCAGCACGTCCCTGGCATCTGTCCGATTGGGGGACAGGTTTCCGGAGGTCAAGGCTGTGATTCGTTTGTTGATGTTAAGGTACGAGACATTCGTCTCCGACACGCCGTGCTGGTGGGGGTTGTGAATGAACACCTTGCCCGCAAGCGTGCCACATGCCAGGGCCATGTGCTGGCCATCAAACTGCCCGAGGGTGGCCTGGCCGCGGTCAATTTTCTCTGAGGAAGGAGTGGGTGGTTGCGGTTGGTGAAGTGCGGTACACAAGTACATGGAGAGCTACACACAGAGGAAAATACTCTACCATTGAGATTAAGTTGGAAGGAGGGAATCATGCCAAGGGGTGGTAGCTTGCAGATGGCTTATGCCCCCCTCCCTCATGCACGCCTGTTTGCAAAGGCTTCCTAGATGCTAGACGAAATGCATTTAACTGTGCAGGCGATTGGAACGGGTGTTTCGAATTATTAGCAACGCGAAGGAAGATATAACATATCATTTACAGTTTACGGTCTAAAACTGGCGAACTTATAAGTCGCCTAATGGCGATTCCATTAGACTGCACTCTGGAGTCACACTCTATTTGGAGCAGCTCAGGAGATGAGTCAAACTCATCTGACAGCGAAAAGGCAGGCGCTTGCTTGACATCTTTCCTTTGCGAAGAGGGTGTCCGCGGCGAAATGGGTGTCCCATTTAATGTAAGATTCATTTGTTTGGTGCTCATTGATTCAAAGGTTTGTGTCCGCCATTCCGCCCACCAACTTGCCACGCAAGGTTCTGGAAGGGTTTTCACACTCAAGCACGCACGCAAGAACGCGCACATACATACATACACACACATGTATACACACACACGCACACGCTTACGCAACGCACACGCACACGCTTGCACACACGCGCGCGCACACACAAATACACACACACACACACACACACACACACACACACACACAAACACACACACATGCACACACAGACGCACACGCACACGCACACGCACACGCGCACGCACG
>Ga0307968_1003155_pt1 | contig 13709 bp, 18 predicted proteins | sample OrgLakmetagen650_FD_201834 | JGI IMG/M metagenome (GOLD analysis project Ga0307968, IMG submission 201834) | Saline water microbial communities from Organic Lake, Antarctica - #650 | ecosystem: Environmental > Aquatic > Non-marine Saline and Alkaline > Saline | place: Antarctica: Organic Lake... | reverse complement strand
CCACACGCCCCCCCCCCAAGCAATTTGACGGGCGCCAAAAAAACACATTTTTCTATGTCTACAGCTTCGTCGTATGGAAGCCGCCCGAGTTTTCGCGCGACCTGCTGCCCAAGCACTTTAAGCACAACAACTTCTCCAGCTTTGTGCGGCAGCTCAACACCTATGTGAGTGACTGAGGTTCTTTGCAGCTGCCCAGGGTTATGTATGCTTGCTCAGGGTCTGGGCCAGGAATGTTTACACTTTCAGACCCGTACCAACGCTTACCGTCACTTGTGCCTTTTTCCCCCTTCTGCAATTTCCTTGGTTGCCTCACAGGGCTTTAGAAAAGTGAACCCGGACAGCTGGGAGTTTGCAAATGACCACTTCATCAGGGACAGGCGCGATCTGCTCAAAGACATCCACCGCCGAAAGCCCGCCTCCTCTGGCTCTCCACACACGGGCCTGGTACCACCTACCATGATGCCCCCTGGGCCCTCTGCAATCGAAGTGTGTGTATGTCTGTGTGTATATATGTGTATGTGTGTGTGTTATGTCTGTGTGTTGTGTGTGTGTGTGTGTGTGTGTGTGTGTGTGTGTGTGTAAGTTTGAGTGTTCATTTGTACCGCAATTAGTGCCTTACTTAGATTTATGAAAGGTTAATTTAGCAAAAGTGCAGAACAAAGTCGGCTGCGGTGGTTTTTCAGGGCCAACATGAGATGGCCTTGCCTCGTGGAGCACTAGGGGGCTTGGAATTGTGTGCAGGAAGGCCATGCCTGTAATTCCTACCAGGATTTGAGCATGTGTTCAAATGCTATATTTTGCTTGTGACATCATCTTGCACACTTTCCCATGTGCCCAATGCAGCTTGGTGCATATGGAGGCTTCCAGCAAGACATAGACAGCCTGAAGCGTGACAAAAACATGCTGATGATGGAGCTCGTGCGTTTGCGGCAGAATCAAACGGTGGGTCTTGAAGCTTAGCGCTGATATGTACTTTGTGTAGACGTATGCTCAATTCTCCAAGAAATTCACCTCCACGTCAGGTCCACGTTTACCACTAACATCATGCCGCAGTGGTCCTGGTAGGCCACCAGGTTTAAGCACTAACAAGGCAGACATGCCTGCAAGTGCAGACATTACGTCCCCATGCTTCAGAAGTGAACATGAATGCAAAACATCCGCTTCTCTTAGCACACTGAACATACGAATACACAGACACAGATTATGCACGTGTGTAATGCGAGTACGTGCAGGAATGCAATGAAAGATTACCTGTACCTGTGTAGCCACTATGTACACCTCATTCAATTGCACTTGCATGCGCTCTCACACACACGCACATACACACACATGCACACACACACACACACAAGTGCACATCAAGTGCTAGACACACTAAGGATACACATACGCTGACACCAACGAGCACGTCATCAAACACATAGGCTTCTGACAACCTGGTGCACAACCTGCATGAGCGCTTGGCAGCCACAGAGCAGCGGCAACAGGTGCTGGTCAACTTTTTTGCCAATGCCCTCAAGGACCCACGCATCTTGCAACGCTTGCTGTCTTCTATGGCTCCGGGCGCAAATGTGCAAAGAATAGGACCTGGGCCAGGTGTGTGTGTGTCTGTGTCTGTGCTTCTGTCCGTCTGCGATATGTGTATGGTGGGTGGGTGTCCACGCGTGCAAGTTTGTTCCTGCTGTAGTAAAGTACAGTACAGGTGTTGTAAGTATGTTACGTCCTAAAACCTTGACAAGATGAATGACCTTACGAGGCAGTCGCAAAGCGTAGCTCGAATTAACACATGTGCAAGTACAAAAGAAGATGTCTGTGTATGTAGCAATTTTCGCAGCTTTGACTGACGCTGGTGCCGGCGTTTGGTGGCTGTGACGTGCCTATGCATTTGACATCGTGGAAGGAGCCTGGTGCTGCATGCTTTCTTGAAATCAAGGGCAACGAAGAGTACCTGCCATCTGAAGAAGGCTTCCTCTACTTTGGGGGCTCATTGTCCCAAGAGTTAAGGACAGTGCTGTCAAAACTCACCAAAACACACGCATTCACTCTCTCGTTGCTGAGAGCTAACACAAGCATGGGCGTGATTAGACGGCATGATGCATATGTGTCTGCTGCTTTTCGCGCCCATGGATGAACTGTACGCCAGCAAAGGATTGTTGCGTGCTTACATCCGTGCTGCTTTCACGCCTAGGACGTAAGAAGCGGAGGGCGCGAAGCAACCACTCAGAAGGCCCGCTCACTGAGATGGACATGGACATGCAGGTGTGCCGCGCGCCTGTGTGTGTATGTGTGTGTGCCGTGTGTGTTGTGTACGTGTGCTGCTATGCTGACTTAATTTGCATGTATGTGAGCTCAAAGTAAAGGAAGGGTCCATGCATGGTATGCTGTGTAAGACGTGCTGTTGTGCTGACAACCGTGCAGCCTTTGTGCGCCAGATAAATTGTCAGCAAACTGGAAACGGCAGAGTGGTCTGGCGGCCCTACTGAGTCATGGCCACCTTTTTGCCCTTCATCTTTTCAGTGTGCCAATCATGCCGTCTGCGACTGAACTGTTTGCCACAATCTTTCCAAGTTAGCTTACCATTTCCAATTGATTCCACAACTGTTTCCACAAATACGGTTGTTTCATCTCCCTCTCCATGCCACTAGCATGCGTGCCCTAGTCTCTTGTATGCATGCACCCCCGCCTGTATCAACCCCTGTCACTCCATCATTTGTTGCTCAACACATTCTTCTCTTGACCTGCCTCTTTCTGGATTCATTAGCTACACTTCCTAGCTCCGACTCTGAAATGTCTTTGCGCCCTGCCCTTTCTGTGCAGTTCAACCCTAAAATCACTTGGTGTGCTGCACCTTGTGTCCACTTCAACTTACCGCAGATTTCCCCACCCTCCCCTCTGCTTGTAGTTTGGCCCTGACCCACTGGATGTTTCGGACATTCAATCCACTTACTACTGACTGCAAGGTTTCTCTACCCGCCCAATGTATGCAGCTCGACCCAGGCTCTCCTGACCTGGACCCTTTGACGGGCATGCCCACCAACATGCAGGAGGACTCAGGTCTGTGGGGAGGTAGGATATTTGTGAAGTACAAGCCAGCGTAATGCGAAGTGCAAGGTAAGAGGGGGAGAAAGGGCGGGATGAGTGTGTTGGAGACATGGAGGGAATCCTGTGCGTGTGTGTGTATGTGTGTGCACGAGCGCGCGTATGTGTGCACGCCTGTGTGTGTGCGTGTGTGTGCGCGTTTGTGTGTGTGTATGTGTGTGTGTGTGTGTGTTTTTGGGTGACGCGTCGCTTTTTAAGCATTTTGCGTCGCTTTTTAAGGGTTTTTAAGCGACACACCAAAGCTCCGCGGGGTACCCTGTGTCGCGCGTGCGCGACATAGAAAGTTTTGGGGAGTACCCTGTGTCGCTTTTTCTTTCAGCTGGTCACCCAAAGACCAGGGTACGAGCCCCAGCAAGCTCGCTTTTTTGCCCTTTTGCTATTGCCCCTGTATAAAACACTCCAGAACCTGCGATTTTGGTGCAAAAACCCAAAATTTTCCTATGAGAAGCCCTGTTTCTTCTGTATGATAACCACTTTGCTCAATGAATGCCTTTTTTGGGGGAAAGGCTTGCGCTACACACTTTTTTGGCTAGAGCACCTGCGTAGCGCGTTTGATTTAAAATGCTACACCCCCCAAAACCTTCAAGAAAATACTGGTGCGTGTGCGCGCGCATATGCGTGTGAGTTGGGGGTTGGTAAATTTTGAGGGGTGACAAGGGGACACGTTTGTGTGAGGGGTTTGAGTGTTGTGGAGTTTGTGTGGAGTTTGAGTGGGGGGTGGCTCTGGAGCGGGATATGCTTGATATTGGTGGCTCTGGAGCGGGATATGCTTGATATTGGTGATGCTGCTAGAAGGAGGCGGAGTTGATAAGTGTTCAAGTCGCCACACAGAATGGGCACAAGTTTCTCGACCCAAAGTTTTGTTTGTCTTTTGTGTGGTAGGAAGTGCCTCTGGCCGTGCTGAACAAGAATTCAACGTGCCTTGCTAGTATGGTTGAGGGTGGAAGATTACTTGAGGGCCTGAACTGGGGTTTTCCTGTTCTTTTGCTGGTTTGGTGTGGTGAGAGGTGCAAGTTGAGGTAGCTGCACTGCAGGGGGGGTACAAAAGGGTTTGCACTGTGCGTTCAACTGGCCCTCCCTCCCCTTCCCGTGTCCTCACTTTACTTGCAGCTCGGCAGCAGTCATCAGAGAGCGAGACGCTGTCCTCAAACGGTGACCAGCAGCAGCAGCAGCAGCAGCAGCAGCTGGTGCAGTATAATCCAAATCACCAGCATGGCGGGGGGGAGGACCTGTCAGACAGCTGGCTGCAGCAGGTGAAACAAGGGCACACACATAAACACACGCACACGCACGCGCACTAACTTACACACACAAACTTGGAACGCCTGTATACACACCTATCCCGAGATGCCTTGACTTTTACCATCATTTGGGTGCAAAAAAAACGTCCTTCTTATGTTTTGCAAGCGTTCATGCATTTCCCTGCCCTGGATCTAACACTGTTAAGGGTATGCACACACGCACAGCATTTTAACGGTTGGCAAGACCCTCAGGTCCCCCAGCCTCTCCCATACCTCACGCTTAGAGGCAGCCAAACCTAAGACAGTACACTGAAAAAAGCTGTTGGGCATAGCTGTAAACACTTTTATATGCTGAACGTCATGCAGCAAGTGTTGCAGCCGTAGTATCCCTCTTTGTACATCTCCATGCCTCAACAATTATTTCACGATGCAATTGTTGCAACACACATTCTCGTGCATCTTGCCCATGGATTGCCTACTTCTTGTGTAAAGATGGGTGACATCCTGGTAGCCGCCAACCTATCCCCTCAGTATAGACCAAACACACACACACACACCACACACACACACATACATACACACGCACCACACACACACACACCACACACTCGTGCATTCCACCCATTGACTGCCTATTTTTTGTGCACAGATGGGTGATATCTTGGCAGCCACCAGCCTGCCCCCCCCCGCCTCCAACTCCAAGCCCCCTGCAGCTGTAGGAGCAGCAGGAGCACCATTATCTGGCCCTCAAGATAATAGCTACCTGTTCAATATGAATGATGCGCACCACCAACAGGCCCTGGCGCTACCATCGCTACCGCACCTGCCTCCCCCACCTCTGCCACCAGCGGACATGCAGGTGCGTGTAAGTCCGTGCGTGTTTTTTGTGTGGGCGTGTGTATTAAGCGTGTGGGTGCAATTGGAATGTACGTCAGATTATCCAGCTTTTACCAACTTGCTTGTTTTGTACGTGTATGAGGAACCTGTTCAAGAAGAGGTGCAACGAGTGCCCTGCCGCTGTTGGGTATGTGTGGTTGGATGAGTTTTACATGGGCTGCGCTTACTGCTCCCTTGTTTGCACCCAGGCCCCAAACAGCAGCAGCAGGGAGTTCAACACTGCGTTTGATGGTCTGCAGCTGGAAGGCTACGTGCCCCCCCCTCCTCCTGTACGGCCCCTCCATCAGGTACACATGATGTTAAGCAAGATCCATCTGTTCACAGCCCGCCTGCAATTTACTGGTTTCACAGTGATCGGCACGTACTTATAAACTGGGACAGGATTGTGTGCTTGTGTGTTTGTTTGAGTTTTACAAAGGGCTGCGCATTCCCTCCCCTCCTTGCCCTTGGTTAAGCCCCAATCAGGTATACACAAAAACAAAATGCTGCTGCGTGCCAGCTGTAAGTGCCTGTGTGTTTCTATGGGACGCATGCTCCTCCACAACAACCACATTAAGCACATGTGCACACTGGTATACATATATACATTCATAGAATATTTGTATGGTTGGCTAGAAACTTATATATGTACACCGTATATGACCGTATATTCGGTGGATCCCCTGCCAAAAGTACCGTATATACAGCGAGTATTTGTATATATGTGTTTGTTACTCTGATTAATAGCGGTAGATCAGTTTCTGCAAAAAATGGAATCCTCTGGTTATTGACCATCCTGTTTCTTTTACTCATGCAAGGGTTGGCCCACACCATGTACATGCACGTTGTACAATAATTTGGTAGGTGTCTTGAAAAACGTACGGTCTTACACATTTTTAACCAACCCTACTCGCAACATCATGCGCCCTGCGAATTCCACCTCGTACTTTAGCAGAGGGGGGACACTGAGGCCCAAAATGGGTATACGTTTTGCATGCTCCTAGGGCAGGTGGCCATAACTGGCATTTTCCAAACTCAGCTCTGCTATGTAGATTTTAAGGGTTTCAATGCAGCTGAGCTTGAAACATGCCAGTTATGGTCACCTGCCTCAGCAGCCGCGGCGTTAACCCTACTTTTTGAGCAGCCATATGCTGTATCTGACCAGCCAGCGCACCAAACTGAGTGATGTTTGTTGTTTTGGAAACCTTATGATAAATAAAGATCATTGCAAAAACGATGGAGCAAAAAGAGCAAGTGGTTGGCAAGATATGCAAATTAATGTGCCATTCCCCCTGGAAAGCACCCATCTAGGGTACAGGTGCATGACGTGTGCTTTTATTCCTGTCATTCTGTACGCAGGGCGACTTGTCTAAATCTGAGCACATGCTCGGGTAGCTTATAAAGTCAACATCAGTTTAAAGCTAGGTTGGGTCCAATTTGATGAAGTGACGTGTGAATAGCTGCACCTTTTATGCAAAAAAGAATATGTTTTGGCTTTTGCCCAGTGTCCCTCCTCTGGTACTTTTGCAGCGTGTGCTCAGTTGCTAAGACACAGGACGCTTTGCATACGCACACACAATCTATCACGTCCCAAACATATTGCACTCTCACGCACACGGGCTCCCTCATGCATGCCTCCTTACAGCAGGGCAACGTCCCCAACGGCAGCGGCCAGATGCTCATCCCCATCACCTCAGCGACAATGGGCCCTCCCACTGCCAATCACACTGCCCCTCAGAATGGGGCCACCGATGCACACGCCAACCCCGTGAGTGCTCATCCCCTGCACCTCTTTCTGCTGTGCATACTGCTTGCTGCATACGCATCAGCGCTGTGGCCCTTGGTGATGAACGCTGTTTGTTCCTTTATACCTCCTTTCTGCCATGCACGACGTGAACATGGCAGTGCTGTGGCTTTTTGTTCTGCACTTTTTTGTTCTGCACACTGCTTGCTCTCTTGCATCTCTTCCTGTCATGCTCAACACGTACGTGAATGACAATCATCACCCTTCCTCTGCCTACATCGCACAAATCATCTTTTGACTCAGTCTGTATAACTCTGCCTGCATTACACCAATAACCTCGCCGTCCTTAGATCATCCAGAAACCACTATGCACCCCAAAACTGAAAGCCATACCCCCCCTGCTTGTAGTGCGGCAGTTTTTCATGGTCCATTTCTTTCTTGCATTTTCACATTAATCTCCCACCCACCGACCCAGCAGACCATCTCCAGTGCCCCTGCGTCCAAAGCCATGCTCCCTCAGCCTAAGCCTGGTACCCAGGGTCCTCCAAATGCCAACTTTCCGGCCCTCAGCGCCCTGCCCCCACTGGAAGGTGTGTGTCAGCGTGTGCGTGTGCGTGTGCGTGTGTATGTTGTATGTGCGTGCATGAGCGTCTGTGCACCAAGCAAATACGTTAACCCATCTCCAGCCTCTGGTGCAGCTCGACGCTCCTTCATGCCATGCTGGAATAAACCACGATTTGCGTTTATGGCTGCCTGCGCCCACTCCTGTTCTTTTGTGGACGGGCACGTGTGCTTTTCCTTATACATTCACTGAACCTGTAATTACCAAACAACTGAAAAATTCCACGCTTGCTAATCATGACTCGCCTAAACCGGCCACGATAGCCTAGACCAGCGAAAAAGGTTTCTCCCTTTGAGGCTTGGGCAGAGGCAGGCAGGTTCATTTGTAGCAGGCAGCCAATCAAACAAAGCACTCATCCTGTCTCTCTGTGCTGTGCTTTCTAAGCCTATCAATTTGAATACGCACGCATACACACACACCACTTGCAGCAAGCGGCAGCGGTAAGGACTTTGCCACCTCTTCCCCTGGTCCCTCCTGTGCACCTTCAATGGGTGCTCCCTCCAACCTGGGACCCACAGACTCCATGGACCTCAATAGTGTTATCAACTTGGGCCACATGAATTCAGGTAATCTAGCACGAGATACTTGTTGTAAGTGAACACAGTCTATTTTAACTGCATCCCTGCCTCTCCTACTGTTCAAATGGTATTCGTGTATTCCCCCTTAAAGTGAATTGTTGTGCCTGATGTATCATGGACGAGTTTAATTTCTTTTTCGGTGCTTGCTTTGCTCTGTTAGGCATGTCTTAGAGTTTAAGGCTGCCTGTATTTGACTTGCTCGGCGTTTCACATTTGCTTGGTACCATGAGCTCAGATTTCACCCTGCTCTATTCATCAATTTCACAGCTGCAGCTCGACTTAAAGAGTTGGAGCTTTGCTCCTCATCCCTGTCCTTGCACCTTTGATGTTACTTGATCAGATGATGTGCAAACTGCCAAAACATCTTGACTGGAAACCTAGAGGGTCTTGAGCTTGCTTGGCACATCTCTTTTTGGGATGGGAGGTCCCTGGTGCTTAGCCCTCTGGTGCTCTGGACACACCACGTGTCGTCAAACTTCCTGCCTATTTAGGGTGGAGGATATCGTGTCATCAACTTTAAGGGAAGGCACAAACAAAGATCAAAGCCACAGAGCCCAGGCAAAAATCTTTGGTAGTACGCCCTCATACTTTGTGTGTCACCCATGACCTTTGCACTGCTCGCTTGGGTTATGCAGGGTGAATGTCTTGAATTATGAACAAGAAGTGCGAGTGCAACAAGGCCCCTCTTAACCTGATTTGTGTTGTGGAAGTGCTCTTGCTCGGTCGGTTCGGCCAGTAAGGGCATGTCCAACCATGGTCTGTGTGCAATCGTCAAACTTTTCTTCTGCATTATTTGTGCGGAAGGCGTCTTTCTGTACATGGCTTGTGAGTGCACTTTCATCCTTGTTCATACCGCAACTTGTAAAATGGCTTTGGGCTGCCACCACACTGATGTTGTCGCTTGGTTTGACGTTGTACTAATTTGCGCTGCTGATTATAATACCCTGGTGAATGTTGTGTGCTTGGCCTCAGCTGGCTGGTTAAAAACAACATTTTCTGCCGTGCTGCGTTTTTCATGAACTAAGCAGATGACATGGGAGTGAATAGCTGCATGTTGCCTTCTAAGCCTTACCTTTTTTACCAAGGAAATGTCCACCTGTGGCATCAAAACAGCTGCAAGGATGTGAGAGATGCGTGGTTGTGTCTCTGCTTGTGTGTGTGTGTGTGTGTGTTACACATCCAACAAGGAACCACCCTAAGCTGCTGATGGCCAAGCTTGCAGACTGACTGCTTGCTTTCAGATTCCGTGCATGGTGTTGCGCTCATCTATAAGTTGGCCATTACCATGCATAGGGAGGTTGCTTTTGTTTTTTAACACCAACTGCTTTTTGGTCGAGATCTTGGTCATTCCTGCACACACACGCTGTACTACACTCACGTCTCAAAATCCACACAGCACCACGCACGCGCACGCGTGCGCGCGCGCACACACACACACACACACACACGCACACACAAACACGCACACACGCACACGCACAAACACACACACAGGAGAGCTGCTTATGATGGACGACAGCTTTCGGGATGAGCTGTGGTCCATGTTCACAAACCAGGGACAAGACGGGCAAAACACACCTCCCCAAAACCAACAAGCCGCAGAGGACGTGCTGAATCAACTTCAAGCTACTGGCAATTTCCGTCGGCAATGACCATAGTTAGCCGCCCTGGATGGGAAGGTGTGGCTACTCCGGATGAGCTGGTTTTTCTGCGCTTGTGTGCGAGGATGGCTGTGTGACAACTTTGTTGTGGGGGTGGAGGGTGTGTTAGAACTTGGAGGCGTAGGGTGTGTGTACGTGTGCGTGTGTTAATTGCATCGCTGTGTGTGTGATTAAGGTTTGGAAGCTGCATGCAGTCTGGCAGGCAGGTTCTGTGACGTGTCCTTTTGCCACCCATCGCCTCTTCCTGTGAATGCAGTGGAGGGCTTCATTTTACCCCTGTTGAGGAAGATCTGTGTTATGGTGGCGGTATTGCATGTATATGCATGTGCAATTTTCCCGCCAAGCCTGCAAAATTCTGCACGGTTTATATAGAGGCTGGACAGGACAAATTGTGCTTGCATGTACCACTGTGCTCAAACGGACGCCCCTCATGCACACAACGGTCTTGAAAGGCATTCCAAACATTACATTTGTGTGTGTATGTGTGTGAGCGTATGCTTGTACTATACCCAGTCATGCCACTGAGAACGTGTCGCTCTTTTTTGCCCAGTCGCTTTTCTCCCTAGCTCAATTAGCTCTGGCATTAATGGCTTGTGTCCACGGACTGCAATGCTTTTTGATTGCGTATTACTAGTCACAACTAGGTGGGGTATAACTAGAGGATAGCATGTCATTTGAGCGTAGCTGTCAGCCCATTTTTCTCTTACTGCATAAGCTCTGTGTGAGAATGGCGGCAAAGATCAAGATTTCTCATTGCGTACTTCTCTTGTAACTGGATTTTGCTGTAAAGACCTAACAAATCAGGAAAGTGTGAGAACGTGACCGGCAGTGCAACTAGGAGGAGGGATTTTGAAAAGAACAGAGAAGTGAAGACGTAACGTATACACAGCTGCAATAAGCAGTAATAAGTAAGTAAAGCCATGTTGTAAACACTTCCAGCATGGGTTAGGTAAAAGCAATTTATGGGATAAACTATACCACATTCCAGCAAGTCAGACAAAATAGAGAAGAAAAACAGTTTCAGGCCAAGTGTCAGCAAAAGCAAAAAGCTTAGAGCCGACCAGTGCTTAAGGCATCAGAAAGTTATGCGGCTGCAACCTGCAACACCCCACATGTGACAACATAATTTCAATACTACTACTAGTTTTGGTTTCGGTGATTTTCGGTTTGAGGCGCTTTCTTTGTGTTTCAAGCAGCAGCAGCAGCAGGCATCTGCTGCACGTCAGGTAAGGTAATGTAACATATATGCCTTGATAATTGAGTTTAAATTTTGTGAAGACACTAGGCCTGATCCCAAACTCCAAAAAGCAAAAGCACAGCACAGCATGCGTATTGCCAACCTAAACAGACAAGGATATAGAGAAGTCAAGCTTCACGTGATCCTCGTTGGAGCTATGGGGACAATCTACAAAGACTACACAGACAAACCACTGGCAGACCTTAATCTGGACTACCATAAGTTTAATCAACTGACACACAAACTGAATGGACACTCCATCAGACATGCATCTGCACTCATAAAAACAAGGTATGCACTGCAATACAACACAAGCAACAACAGTCAAGGATTGCGTCTGGGTGCTACTGCACACAACCCCCCTGAACCACACTAATTTCTTTTAAACTGTTTGCACGGTGGGGGGTTGCCTGGTGCGGGCACCTAAGTAGCCCCCTCCCTTAATCATGCTGTGTCACCACAGTGGAGTCTTTTCTTTTCTTATGCCTCAGGGGCATCTGAGCGGAAGCTTGGAAAAAAGCCTGTAATCACACCTAGCTAAACAAAAGGGGAAACGTCTAAGATAAGCAAGAGAAAGAGATGGGAAAAAAGGTCTAGTCTGGAGAAGAAAAGGGGAGTCAAGTAAGGCTTAAGAACCGCCATACGTAAAGTGGTTTTTTGTGGTAACTATTGTACATAGTTGTTAACTTAATGCTACAAAAGAAGGAATGAATTAGAATTAAAACAACTAATGCAAAGCTATAGACACAGCGACAAGGCCCCCAAGAAGGGCTGCGACAAACACCACAGGGTTGTCCAGGGACAGGAAGCGAGGCTCGGGCGTTTTCTCTGTTGGTTTTAGCAGGTCACTCATGCTTGGCTGCTGTTGCGGTTGTAATAAAGGCTTGGAAGGGGGGGGCGTTGGCTGCTCATTCGCGGCAGCTGCTGGACCTGAGCTTGAACTTGTAGCACTATACATCGATTCGATCTTGCTGCGCTCTTGTTCGGCTTTTGCATAATCAAAGTTGATGTCCAACCCACTTTCACCCTCAGCAGAATCACTGCTGCTGCTGCTGGTGCTAGCTGTCGGCTGCCGCATTGCCTTTTTGCCCTCGCGCCGCTCCATCTTCTCAATCCACTCCGCGTAAAACCTACGTGTGGCACACAATGTGACAGTTGAACTTCCTGACGGCCTAATGATGCTAGATAAGCAGGTTGTGGCCTGCAAGGCTGACAAATAAAATTTTGCATGTTTTGGTAATTGGAAGTCCTAGCATATAAATTACATACATAATATATAATAAGATGTGCTTTATGGGTTTGTGTCTGTGTCAATTGCAGCTCTTAAAACCGATGTTTGCAGGTAGCAACGGACATGTCATGCTAAATCTGTGGCTTGGAAGAATCGTGTGATTTCCCCTGGGAAGTATAATGTGAGCAACGGTTTAATGGTTATTTGGTTGTTTGGCCAATCTAGATGGTCTTCTTGTAACAAACTCGCTCTTCCTCCCAGATACATCCGTCGTCACCTCGGTGCGTTGCTTGAGCCGTCGCCCCCTTCTCACGTCAAGAGGGGGAGGAGGCGTTAAACACACCTTTATGGGGGGGGCTTTGGCAGGACACGGACGTCTAGCACGACCTCTTTTGCAGCGGAAGGACAGCAGCATATGGCTCATACTTGCAATCCATGCTTAAGCCGGTAGCATGATTTGTCGTGACAAACAGTACATGCATCTTTAACTATGGCAAAAAGTCTCTGGTCCACATTAATATTTCTACTGTTTTGTGGTGGGGAGTTGCCTGGTGCAGGTGCCAGCCCTCTTTCCCAGTCATGCTCGCTGTATTATCATTACCGGCGGATTTGTAAGTCTCTTTCATTTCCATCTTGTTCCTTCTTTTTCACTCCGCTCCTACCTCTGAGGCCCCCTCTCATTCGCCCCGTGTGCACCTCTTTAATGTCTCTCCTCCCTACTCATCCTCTCTTATCTTATTCACTTTTAATTCGGGGGGGTGCAGAAAGGAAAGGACACTTACTTAGGCCGCGGTTACACGTAAAATTTTTCCTATTTTTTTCTTCAAAATTTTCCTTAAAATCTTCACTTTTAGGAAAAAAAATTAGCGGTCACACGTAAAATATTTTCGGATGACAAAAATATTTTCGCTCAGGGACCAAAAATATTTCCCAGCGGTCACACGCAAATTGTACAAAATATTTTTCATATTTTTTTCTTCAAATCTTAGCTCTCCAAATGTCGTATGCCGTGATTCTTGTTGCTTGGCTGGCCATGATGCCACAGCTAATGCCTAAACAGAGGACAGACTTCTTTGATTGGGCCATGTCAACACTTCTCCCAGCCGTCACCTTGATGTGAGAGGGTGGTAACCCATGTGCCCAACTCAGGGCTTGCCTTGCCCTGGTACAAACATTACTTACAATATCTGCTTGGGTGTATGATCCCGGTCCTCCATGTCCTGGAGCTCTTCTTCTTCAGCTGCCTCCTCCTCTGCAAGGCAGCCTTTGCTACCCCCTTATCTCGCTTAGCGTCCCTCCACCATCCCGTCCACATCCTCCTGCTCACCCTGCCCCTCCGCTTGCTCGCTCTCTCCCCCTTGCCCTGCCAGCTCATCTTCCTGCTGCCCTTCCTCATCACCACCGCTCTGGGACTGACTTG
>Ga0307968_1003149_pt1 | contig 13715 bp, 13 predicted proteins | sample OrgLakmetagen650_FD_201834 | JGI IMG/M metagenome (GOLD analysis project Ga0307968, IMG submission 201834) | Saline water microbial communities from Organic Lake, Antarctica - #650 | ecosystem: Environmental > Aquatic > Non-marine Saline and Alkaline > Saline | place: Antarctica: Organic Lake... | reverse complement strand
ACGCACCCCCCAAAAAGATATTTTTCAGCAAGGGCGCACCACCCTGTTCTGGTTAACATTTTCACTTAGCCTCACCCTAAAGGGAGAAGAATCTGTTCTTCTTTGGCCTGCCAGGACCCCTGCAGGCCTCCTTCTCCTCTAGCTGTCTCTTCTCCCTCTCCATCGCTGACTCCTGCAGCTTTCCACGGCTTGCTCCCACTTCCTTGGCCTGCTTGCTGCTCGCTGCTTCTCCTCTGCTGTCGCTGGTGCCTTGAAGAAGCTTGTGACGGGTCGCTGAAAGCGTCCCTTCGGGGCCGCTGTTGCTGCTGCTGCTGTTGCTGCTGCTGCCAGGCCTGCTGCTGCTGCTGCTCCTGCCGGGGGGGCTGCTGGTGGCGCGCGGTGGGCTGCTGGGGGCGGGGGGCGGGCGAGGGGGGCGGGGTGATATAAGGGTTGTACGGTATATATACGGTCCTGTGTAAACCCATTTATACGGATACAGATATGGTGGCTTCAACAAATATACGGCGTATATATATACGCCGTATATATCCGTATACGGTTCTGGCCAACCCTATGTATACTGTATATGTGCGTAACCAATTTTGCGAGTAAATAATAATTTCAAACCCCAATGCGAGCTTATGCGAGGAGTACACAAATTTAGATATTTGTTCCAGTGCGGCCTATGCGAGTGCCTTTGGCTCTCTGAGCAGCACGTACACGCGTATGCATGTGCAAACGTGTGCGTGCGTACGCATGTCAAAGGATCGAAGGCGACTCTTGGGAAGGTTTTCAAAGAGAAAACGTCAGTTGGGAGTGTTCTGTCTTCTAACTTTTAGCTGCCACCATCCAAAATAGTACATGGTTTCCTCTTCTTTGCTGCTGCATCCCACTCTGCTGCCTTTTTCTCACTTGCTGTCCGAGTACCAAGCCTGAAGAAGTCTGCAACCCCAAGCTGTTTGTCCCCCTTGGGGGCCTTGAGGAGCGGCTTGGGAGGCTTTCCCGACTGCCCCCATTCATGCTTAAGGTTAATTAAACCCAACGTAAGCTTCACAAGGCCCTTGGAACTCAGTTATTCAAACTGCTCCCGACACTCTGCGAGGGGGTCAGAAACGTTTGCGGTATGCGGTGATATACCGCCTATACGGTACTACAAGCGAGGTTGGACACTTTATTTTTGCCTTTGTTGTTGACCCTGCCAAATACAAAGGCTCACATGTTCATAAATGTGAACGTGCACCACAGGCGAATAAGGGTGAATGATGGGGTCACACCGACATGCATCAACGTGCGCAGCAATAGGATGGATGTGTGAGGCTCAATCGCGCTTGAAAACTTGCTGCAATTGCTGGTGCACACACACTGCTGACTGATGGTTTGATACAAGCTACAGTCATTGTGTTAGTGCGTGGCGTTGTGTAGGGTTGTAGCTCAGACACTATGCCGAGCAAACACACACCGTACACGCACCTGAATGAAAGCAAAGGCTGAGTGTGTAGTCAACTGCATGCACGCACCTGCCCTATGGCAAATGCTGAATTTATGGTCCACAGGACAGCCACCCCAGCTGAGACAAACTGGCCGGCAGGGATAAACGTCAAGCTGGCTCCCATCAGTACATACCTGCAGAGTTATTGGATGACGGTTCAAAAAATTGCATTGTAAGTACAACCTTTGCTACTGCCCCTGCAGGGCAATAAGAATGACAATTCCACCTGGGCCCCCAGCGCACAGTCCGGAAAACTTCAGTAGCCACTTCCGCTCGAGCCACTAGCGCACTGCCCTGAAAACTTAAGTGACCAAGGATCAGCATGACTCGGAAAGACTCCAAGAGCTCACATCACCAGCTGAAGCCCCACCAAAGAGACCTACGCCACTGGAACCACCCTTTGGCACAATCACTCATCAGCTTTGCCTTTTCATGGTCCTCGCCTGTGCTGTGCGCTTGCGTCCCCCTTGCAGCTGGTGTGTGGCTCTGCCATTTAATCCAAGCCCCCAACCTCCTGCCATCCCTCTCAGTCACTCTGACCTATATCTCAACCCCGGCCTTAACACACCCCTAGCAGGCCACACTCATCTGGATAACCTTGCTACATCCGCAACTTTGCCACACACAGGGCTGGTCAGAACTGTGCGCGTGCACCGCATATGACAGTACACTCGGGATACCTCACCTGGATACATGGCACATTTCACCTATTCCAGTTAAAATACCGTGTGTATATGTACACTGTGCATACACACATCTGTATGATTCTGGCCAACTCTAATTACACACCATGTGCCTGCTTCACGTATGGATAGGTGATTCTGAAGTATTGACTTGCCTCACGCAAATAAATAGGCGGTTCTGAAGTATTGACTTAGCTCGTACTCTCCCTCCACTCCAGCTCCCTTGCCTCAACTTGATCAGATATACGTCTTTTGCAGCACCTCCTCTCATGCTAAATACTCACACACATGTACACGTACGCTCACCATCTTAGCTTACTCTGCGTTTGCACCTCCTATGCCGCTAATCCCTTTCATAATAGGGCTCATACCAAAACTTCACCATTCTCATACATTATACATCATACATCATACGCAGCCACTCACCTCATCATCTCGGCGCTCTGTGCATTAGCACTGCCCGTGCTGCTACCCTCAACACTCACAGGGCCCATGCCAAAACTTGACCATACCCATTACACCCACAGAGCCACTCTCACCTCATCATCTTAGATTGTTGCGCGTTCATGCCGCCCGCGCCGCCACCCTCTCCTGTCATGGGATTCATGCCAAACTTGATCATACCCATTGTGGTAGCAGCACACATGATGGGCAGGCCGTAGTAAGGGTCTGGAAGTGTGAGGTCTGGGAACCACAGCATGCCTCCATGAGTAAGCGAGTGCGCCTGCAACGTGCGGAACAAGGTAGCGTATTAGTGACACCGGCAATGTTACAATGTGGTTTTGCATACCTGCAGCCTGTTTGTATATGAGACATCTCAATTGTTGCATGACATTTGAGTGCGCAGGTATTAAAACGTGTATAAAACTTATTTAAGGTGAGACATCATGCGGAGTTAGTGTGTGGTATGCCAGGATGCAGGGATGAAGCACAGCAAAGGGTCAAACCAGTGGCCAGTGTATGTTTGTGTGAGGAGTTGCTGAAAAGCTAGCCAACAGACAAGACTGCCCAGCGGTTGAAACTAGAACATTCTGGCAGGGCTGTATTTATATAGATCAGTACACACACATGCAACATGCATGACGTCGGGGACATGGACATGCTGAACTGTGTTGGCGAATGTCGCTCAGGAGTTCTTTGGAGTCCAATACCGACGGAGCAGTGTTCAGTCTGCGCCCCAAACACTGTTGAACACTATTGGACACTGCTGAACACAACTCAACACTGTGTACACTGTGTACAACAGTGGATAACGTGAACACTACTGAATATGACTGAACAGTATGAACACTGCTAAACTCTGCCTACACTGACGAGCACTACTGAACTCAGTCGATCACAGATAAAACACTTAAAACACCGTACACTACATCACGCTGCCACTCTGGTCAATCACCATCCTTCAAGTGTAAAACCCTAAAAACTACCTTTCGTTTACTCTCAAGTATGCCTTTTGAAACTCTTGCCCTACCAACCTTACCAAGCAACAGGCTGCACCCAACCCTCACAACCACGCACGCATGCTGTTGAGCTTGCATCATTGCGCAATCAATATCAGGCAGTGAACGCTATCGAGTTTGGGTATTGCAGGCACGAGGTCAGGAATGGACACTGCTGAGAATGGCATTGCAGGCACAGGACTGAGAATGGACAGTGAAATGGAAGTGCACACTCACAGTGACAGTGAAATGGAAGTGCACACTCACCCCAGAATTCATCAGCACGCGCACGCCGTTGAAGATGGAGATAAACACAGTTCCTGTGCCAACTAACACCAGAGGAATGGCCAGCATCTTTTTGCGCGGGTCTCCGTGCAGGGCCATGTGTTCTGATACATACTTCTGGGCTGCCTTTGCGTAGCGATCGCGAGCGGTGTTGTCGGCCTGCAAGGGGTTGGGAGTGAGTGATGAGCAACAGCATTGCGTAATCCAGCTGCCTTTGTGGGTGTATGCCTGTACGCAGCAAGCAGCTTTCACTGTCTTTTTGCTTTAATGTAGGACGCATGGACGTATGAACGCATGGAAGCAAACCGAACAAGGCCGCTTATCACAGCAAGTCAGACTTTTCTGCTCCTGAAGTGCGTGCTGCAGCTTAAGCTTAAGCATGGGCCTACTGGCTTGCATGATTTGGCAAGTTTTGGGTTTCTCAATGCTGTGAAAAACCGGAGCGTAATTGATCCATATCCGCTGATGCAAGCTAAAACTGACATGTTTAATGGCCTGTGCGCATGCTGAAAGCTGAGCCGCTAGAATCACAGTGGTTGAGCCTTCGGCATGACCATGCAAGTGGGCAGCAGGATATGTAAAACTCCAAATGGCAAAAAAAGTTTGCCTCATTAACAAGTTATTGATACCCTTCAATCAAAAACAAACTCACTGTTTGTTGCGCGAGGGTTTGTAACCTTTTGGCGGGCAGCAGATCTTTTTGCGTCACCTGCACATCAACGTACAAGCGCGGATCAGATGGCACAAACTTTATAAGGTCAGGCACGATAACGAAATCACTGAACTCCTTGCTTGTCATTGATATTACGTCCTCGGAGCGCACACAGGAAACCATGCAGTTGCCTAGGTCTGAGGTAAGCAATGCAATGCCTTTTGGCGATGTTTTGATCAATTAATTTAACGTGCATTCCCTTAACTTGGCGCTCATCCTTGTAAACGCTGATTCTAGCCGACCACGCACCGCAATGCCGGCCGTGACCTTTTGAGAATAAACGGCCAACGGGAGAGTGATGCAACGCCCTATCAAGTTTATGACCGCTATGGAGCCCCACCTGCAGCAAGGAATTCGTGATGTGATGGTTCGCAAGTTGCTTTGAAGTCTGAGGATTTTGATTGTTTTTGGAAGGTTTAGGTAGAAGCGATTGAAGATGCAAAGTTAAATTGCTCAGCACGTGTTTCAAAGCTAGTCAACAGGGACCGGATATCTATCAGACAAACGTGCTTTTACTTGTCTACCCTGTCAAACATGCGAACGTGGACATGTCTTTCAGCTTACGGAGAGAGGCAGAGCAGCGTACTTGTGCTGTGTTGCCTTACCAAGGCAAGCCCCAGGACTCGTGCGCAAGCTGGAAGGCTTCTATGCACCAAGATGAACTGAAGAACGCGTCAGCTTTCGCTGCAGCTATAGATGCATACTCCCCTGCTCCGGTGGCTTGCAACACAGCTGAGAAGGACTCTAAAGTGTCGGGGAAATGGCTGGCTGCGTGCGTGCGAGCAGATCAAAGAGTGTGCAAATATGCTGCAGCATCAATAAATACGAGTGGTGTTCATGATAGTGCATGCCTAGGTGAATCTTGAGAATACTATTCCTCTGTGTGTGTGTGTGTTGTGTGTGTGTGTGTGTGTTGTGTGTGTGTGTGTGTGTTGTGTGTGTGTGTGTGTGTGTGTGTGTGTGTGTGTGGGTGTGTGTGTGTGGGTGTGTGTGTGTGTGTGTATGTGTGTGTATGTGTGTGCGCATGTGCGTGTTGTGTGTGTGTGAGTGTCTATGCGTGTGTATGTGTACATGTATACAAAATATTGGGGGGTGTCAGGGAAGTGTGGTTGCGCTGTGCGGCGTGCGGCTCACCTCCTACTTCAGGTGACGTCGAGGAGGACGGTCCATCACCCACGCCTTGTGACGGGTCACCATTAAGGAAGCCCTCAGATTGGGGCTGTTGCTGTGCAGGGCTAGAGCCCCATGGCTTCCACCAACTTGAGGCGTGGCGCACAGTCCCTGCTGCGAGGCTTAATTGGCAGGGATTGCTGCTGCTTATTTCAGGCTGGAGAGGCTGTGAGGAGGAAAGGGAGGAAAGGGAGGAAAGGGGTAGATGGATGGAGGATGCAGCTGTGGGAGTCAGCAGTTGCAATCCCACTTGTGGACTGCACCTTCGCAGCCTGGGAAGCATACGTGTGTAATCCCCAAGACAATTTTTTACATAATAATAAAGCACGGCACCTGACCAACTGACACCAAAAACACAAATGCAAGAATTATTTATAAACTATGGAAATTCCTTCAATCAGTGATGCCAGCAGCGGGGAAGGGAGCGACTCAGGGGATGAATTTGAGGCTCCTATTTTCAGCAGTTTTAACTGGAATGAAGCACCCCCGCCCTCCTCTGTCCATGCTCAGGTATGCAATATGCTGAATTCACTCGAAGGAGGCAGCTTCACAGGTCCCGTTCAACGCATTCACCTTTGACCATACACAACCCAGATTGGAGGACAAGGGCCCAGCGGAGAGCAGGCACACTCCAACACAGGTGTGTTCCTGCGGGCATTGTCCTACTTTTTATAAAAGGTGCTTGCGTCACTCGGGTAATGTGTCTTCACTCACAGAGCGCACTGGCCTGCAAATCGATGAGAGGACAGAAGTGCCGAGCCGATCCACTAGTTCACCGCAGACAGCTGAGAGGGATGGGCTTCAAGGAAGCATGGATGAGCAGGCTTCTCCCTCTAGCAGCTCGTTTGACCAAACCGCATGTAGCCCATCGAGCAGCAACGCACCTCACCCTGTACCAGGATGGCTTTCAGGAGCTGCAGGTCGCCTGGCGCAAGCATCCCCTCGGTCCTTGCGCACAATCCCCTCGGTGTGTGCACACATATATCCTCTGCCTGCGTTCCCGTGTGTGTGTGTGTGTGCGCGTGCGTGCGTGTGGGTGCGGTGTACGGGTCTCCGGGCCCTACCTACAAATGAATTTGAGTGTGAGTTTGTATTTGTGAGTGGAAATGGGTGTCACAAGGCGCAGGAAACGGCTTTGTCACACTTGCGCCGATCTTGCACCCCCCTTCTCATTTGAGCATGACATGTAACTCAATCCACAGAGTCCTTCCACTTCTGAAAGAGCCCTCTCTACCGCCACCCTTGCGCAGCAGGAGGAATGCGGAACAGGCTCCAACGTGGTTGGCGCAGCTCATGATCTGACATCTGCCATAGCCGTGGTTGCAGCGGCGCAGGGCAACCAGCTTGCTGACGAAGCGCAGGAGCAGCTGTCGGCGCGCTTCCATGCTATGATTGAAGATCCCTGCCTGAACGTCGACAAGCACATCATCCATAACCCGCTGGAGCTGGAAGGTTCGCTCGCAGAGGTGGGTGTGGGTGAGGGGAGATATGTGAGCTGGTGTGGAGAAAGACTTGGATGCGTCATTCTTCCTTGTAAAACTGTAACACCTGAAACGTTTGAGCACCCGACACAATCCTTTAAATGTCACGTGGCTGGGGGTCAGACTTCAAGCAATTGAACGACTGACCTAGCCTCCAACCAAATCCAATAGCGGCTCAAAGCTTTTCTCATGCATACCTAGTGACAAACATAGTATAGAGTTATGTAATATTGAACATATCCAAACCTGCAGGTGGAAGTCAGCGAGCTAGACGCACTCATAGCACGACTGCAGGCAGGAGGTGCTATGGATTTGGAAGCCACCAGGTGAGGGCTGTCAAAGGCTGGCACATTTTCGGGAAGGCTATCTTACTGCTTGACTCGTTCGACTGTCAATAGGAAAGTGCAATGCAGTAGTACTCTCTGAATCCACCAAAGGTTTGCACGTGGTTTTAAGGAGATCCAGCGTGTAGCTGCCATTTATTGGTCAGGGTGCCGTGTACAGTAGGGGGCATTCCATGTCCTAGGCAGTGTGTATGTAACTTGTAAGCCGATGTTAAAGCCGAAGCAAGCTTTGCACTCCTTTGGAAGCCAATTGCAGCCTGGCTCAAGCTACAGGTACTCACGCAAAAATTTGCACAAACACACACACACACACACACACACATAAACATACACACACAATTTTAAAAGTAGGAATTCCACTTTCTTTGTCCCTTTGTCCGATTGTCCATTTGTTGCTTAAACCCTCTCATTGTACCCTATCACGTTCCTACTAGGCCTGCCGACCTCCCAGACCCCAGCACCCTCTTCAGTGACGATGAGGGCAGCAGCCCCATGCGCACAAGGGTAGGGAGCAAACTGGGCCCCACGCAAAAGCCATCAGTGCTAGAGCCATTGCTACCCTTGCCAGCATGCCAGAATCCAAGACCACTGGTGAGGGCCGCTTGCATTGATGGTGCTCCATGCGGTTCCTGCAGCTTTATTTTGCTGTGTTTGTGCTGGAAAGGGCACACACACACACACACACATGCACAAGCACATACAAATACACGCACACATGCCCACACAAATGCAGGCCATGTGTATAGCCGGAGGTTCTGCTGAGGCCGTTGTCACACCCCCTCAATCACCCTCCTCCTCCCGTCTCCCTCCTGCCACCTCACCACGCACGAGGCCCCCCACCTCAACCTCTACCTCTTCCACATCACCTCATCCTTTGCCCTCTCATCCATCAAAATTCCGTGTATTCAAGTCCCAGTCCGAGGCTGAGCCGCTGGTGCGTGTCCTCACATCAATGTGGCCTTGCTCACATCACTACTCTTGGGTGCAAAATGCTCAGGGCACGATGTGTTCACACATAAGCAAGTCATTCAGCGGCACAAGGGGCGCCTTGCACCCGGAACCGAAATGCCGTTGTAATTTGCGTCAGATCTGCTGGAAAGATGTTAATGCCGGGAATAGAAAGTTGTTCATCATTGCTTGCAAAGATGGTTCATTTTCATACGGCGTATTCGTATAATACGCCGTATTGTATGTAACGCGTATTTAACCGTATTGAACAAATCAGGCCGTATTATACGATTGCTGTTTCTACCCTTTAAGACGGTTTTTGGTCTTTTTAGGCAATTTTCCTCCCAGAAAAGATCTCACAGCGAGCTCTGAATGCCACTATACAGTATATTGACAAATATGAATAATTGGAAAAGGATTGGGAACGTTTTGGGTTATTTTGGGGCGAATCGGGCCCATTTGGGTCCAAACCGGCACTCCCAAAATTGCTTTAAAATACAATCATATTATACATTATACACATTGCGTATTCAACGCGTATTTTACCGTATTGAACGTCCCAAATGACCGTATGAAGCATCCCTGATTGTTTGTATGAAGGTCTGGGTAATTGTCCAAATTCTCTTTTTGAGATCTCTCTTGCACATGAGAAGCAATCACACACGCGGTAATGAATGAGTGTTGGATGGAATTGATATGCTCTAGTGCATACATATGTGTGTGTGTGTGTGTGTGTGTGCGTGTGTGTGTGTGTGTGTGTGTGTGTGTTTGAATCCAACCCCTGTGCAGCACAACACACAAGACCTTCACTTGCCTCTTTTCCCATACCGATTTCCTCAAATCACCCAGCAGACCCGTGTCTCCCTTCCCACTACCACCCACATCAACATGACTCATGTCTTCCTTTCCATTATCAATCAGCAACAAGGCTGGCATGTCCCTCTGAACGTGACCAAGAGGGCTGCCTCTTCACTATCACTTGTTAGAAAAGCCTGTCATCCCTCACTTTCACTTCCTATACCCACTGTTCCGGGGACAGCTTCCCTGCGCCTTTCCCCTTCAACCCTACTTTCATTTACCAAGCTCCCATATGCATTCTTCTTCGCACCCACCCAAGCAGATCCAGCCACCAACGCCGCTCACCCTTATCTCTCACTCATCTCCATTCCTCACACATTCACCTCACAGGCACAAACAGCAACTGCCAGAGCCAGCCTCACAGCCAACCCCAACCCTAACCCTCGCCCCACTGTAAAAGTAGACCTACGTGCTAGCATCGCCACCTCGCTACAGCAGCAGCAGCAGCAGCAGCTGGAACTGCAGCAACAGCAACGGCAGCAACAGCAGCAGCAACACCGGCGGCAGCAGCAGCAGCAACGGGAGCAGCAGGGGGGGCAGGAGGATGGGCATGCCATACCAGGGTTTGCGTCCTTGGCTACAGAGGCGGGGGGCCATAATAATAAGGGCCAGCAGGGTGACGGCAGCAGCAGTGGTAGGGGTGGACAGAGCGACAGCAGCGACAGCAGTGACAGCGACGATAGCGAAGACTGGGCTGCCATGCGGCAGAGGGTGAAGGCACAAGGTAGGACTGGGGAGGTGTCCTGTGTGGGCGCTCGTCGTGCTTGCTTGGGTCACCTTGGTGTACAGCCTCGCACTTCAACCAACACACATAGGCGGATGAACATACAAATGTGCACACACACGCATATGCGCTCACGGTGCCTTTTAACGCACACACACACACACACACACAGCGCCTCCACAAATGTAGGCTGCGTACAAGCGTACACACATTCACGCACACACTTATTCATGCACACACGTACTCATCTCCCTCGCTTGTTCTCCATGCTAGCCCTCCCTCACGTCACGCCTGCCTTACAGGCAGCAGCACACAACAGTCAGAGGTCACGCAAACTGCTTGTCATCCGTCACAGCAGCCCCACGACCCTCCCCACCAACATAGCACGGGCAGCGCGGCACAGCACGAGCCCAGCAGTAGCACCCTGCAAGGCTCTGCGAATGCTTGTTGTAGTGGGGACAGCAGAGGCAGGGCAGGCAAGCCGAGTGCCAGTAGCTTCACAGGTGCTGGCACAGGCAGTGGCATAGGCAGTGGCAGTGGCACAGGCAGGGGCACAGACAGGGGCACAGACAGTGGCGCAGGCAGTGGCACAAGCAGTGGCACAGGTGCTGACACAGGCAGTGGCACAGGCAGTGGCATAGGCAGTGGCACAGGCAGGGGCACAGGCACTGAGGATGTGGGTCAGGCAACAGGAGCGACGCGCTCCTTCTTCTGTAGCACCAACGACTTGCCTTTTTCGGATGATGAGCAGCCTCTGCCGGAAATGTGGCACCAGCAGCAGCAGCAGCAGCAAGGGAAGGACGGCAGACTGCCCAATGGCAGCCCTGGTCGTTTGTTATCTGCCCTAGGAAATGGCTACCTCAGCAGCAGCGATGGCAGCAGCAGTGCGGGGGAGGGGGAGGGGGAGGAAACTGATGCTCCCTACATCTGTGGAGCAGCTGCAGCACGACCAGGTGTGTGTGCGCGCGTTCTATTTCCTCAGAAGCACTGATTGGTTTTTGATAAAACGACAGCGAGGGTGGTTTGCATGAAGCAGTGAATGCACACGCGCATTTACACACATACGTGCACACACCCAGACGCAGACGTGAATGCACACGATCGCCCCCGCGCCTTGGGCCTCCTATACAGTGCCAACAAGCTTTATGTTTTAAGCCCCCTCTACCACATTTGAATGCATCTTACTTTTGTATGCTTTACTAACAATTTGGCATTCAGGGGAGCTGTGTGAGACCCTGTGCCTATTTTGCAGGGAAAAGTTGCATCAGTTCTCTTGTTGCACCAACTGGCCTGATCCGGTTGTGATTTAAGGATTCTGCGACATGGATAAACGGGCAGGATAATTACTGGGAAATTTGTGAGTGTACCACCCGCTGGGGATGCTGCGTTAACTGGTTAAAAAATTCACCACAAATTTCAGGTCCCACCACAGTGAAGTGGTCAGGGAATTTCAGTTAAATCTAGCATGTTGGCTCTGTTCGACTGGAGATTGAGGCCCAGGTAATCAGAAGATAATGTGCAAGCATTCAAAGACACATACATACACATACACATGCATATACACTCTAAACACGCAAACACAAACATAAACAAGAACAAACACAAAGATACTTTTGCAAACCACACAGGCATGGCACGCGTGCCCCGCCGACAGCAGGCAAAGCAGGCAGTGGCTCACGCAATGCCTCTCAGCAGCACGCAGAACAGCAGCAGACAAAATGGTACAGCCTGTGTTGTTGGGTTGTCACACCACACACCACAAGAGGGCGGTGCAACTGCCGTGCGCAAGCCTTCCCCCTCTGGAGCCCTTTGTGGCGACAGAGCAGAGAAACCCTGCTCGTCCCAAGAACCCAGGTTCCGTAATGGCGAGGCTAGCACCACCTCTGGTCATGCAGCCACTGCGTACGTCACCCCTAACAAATTATTCCCCCGGCCGGGAGTGTGGGAGACCAGCCTGCCCGCAGGCTGTGACACTCCATGCAGCATTGCCACGAGCACACACCCTTCTGTGCAGGGAAGTGGCATTTCAGCAGCGTCAAGCACGGACCCCTCACAGCAGTTGGGGGCAGCCAGGTGACAAGTGTGCAGTCAAGGGCAGCTGAGTGATGAGTGTGTGACAATATGGCACTATGACCGTGTGGGCGCAGGCAGAACACGCCATTTCTAGAGATATCCCACAACGCAGTAGCTTAGGTGTACGCTTACGTGTACAATTCCTGTCGTATTCGATTTACCTATATTATACACAAGTTGTGTATAATATATACTTGTAACATATGCGCATAAATTATATGGACACCTGCAAGGCGCAGTTCCCATTCAGTTCACCCGACATGTGTTTGTTGCGTTTGTGTGTTCCAAAGCGGGGAATAACTTAGCTCCTCGGAGGAGCTTAAACAGCCCAAGCAGCAAGCCATGTGAATAATGGTGCCATAAACTTAAATTTCTGTTCCATTCTTTTTATTCTTTTGGCACAAGGGATGGTGCTCCTGCTGAATGCCACACATCTGTCCTGCTTGCCTGTACGCCCAACACACAGGCTCGTCATGCAAAAAGATCACACAGGCAGTGACATTGAACTCCCACTATGAAGTAGGAAAAGGATCCACTCAGGCGCCTTCCTCATCAACTGACTACCATTACAAACAGCACTTCCGACCATTTTCTTCCTGGCGCAGGAGGAGCCTGGCGTACGATGCACCTGCAGCAGCTGCTCCCGTCTATAAAGAGGGGACTGTATTTGTGCAAGCGGGTACATGCATCAAGCTGCCCCAGAACGGACCCTCAAACACAGCTATGAGGCTGGAGGTCGAACAAAGAGCAGAGCTGCCAGCAATGATGGATTCAGGCACATATGCAATTACTGATGGTGTTTAAATTTTTTCTTGTGTTAAACCTCCTGAAATGTATGGGTCTGATGGGATGAATTAAGTATTTAAATGGATAGCATTGTGTTCGCAGCTGCTGTTGTTTTGTGAGCAGCAGGTTAAGCTTCATGATATGATTTGTGCTGTCGGAGGTGTTTTGACAATTGTAATTTCAGCGTTCACTTATAAGTTATGGGAGTTGTCCTTTGTCATAAATGATTTGCAGCAGTGAGATCCGCTCCCAAGCAAGTGAAGGAGAAGAAAGTGTTGCTTGAACTCAATTTAGATGAGGGTCCTCTGGCATAGTAACCTCGTACCTTCAGAGGTTGCAATTTAAGCCATCAGTCAAAAAGTGCAACCGCTAGGTTGCGTGGGGGAAGCACAGGAGTGTTTGTTGTAGCAGCCACCTACAAAAAACACTTTACAGAGTTTACAGGTTAAGCCATCAGTCAAAACGTGCGACTGTTAGGCTGCGTATGTGAATTTTGTGATAATTGTTGTTGTAGCATCAGACTTGTAGCACCTATGAAAAAATCTTTGGAAAGGGAAAAAATGTACATTGCAGCACTGAATAAAACCAGTAAATTCAATCAAGCATCTGCCAGGCAGGACCAACCGATTTTTTTTTTTTTTTTTTTTTTTTTTTGGGTGGTGTTACAGCTACGGCCCCCAGCAGGGACCTGACAGACAACAAAAAAAAAGAGGAGAGAGGGCTCAAGCAGAGGAGAAAGCAAAA
>Ga0307968_1003147_pt1 | contig 13720 bp, 18 predicted proteins | sample OrgLakmetagen650_FD_201834 | JGI IMG/M metagenome (GOLD analysis project Ga0307968, IMG submission 201834) | Saline water microbial communities from Organic Lake, Antarctica - #650 | ecosystem: Environmental > Aquatic > Non-marine Saline and Alkaline > Saline | place: Antarctica: Organic Lake... | reverse complement strand
CCTAGTGGACTCCGTCTAAAATCGAAAGCCTCTATCATGTAAAAACCGTACAGGTTTAGGCTGTTGTGATATGCTTACGAGGACGCAAGCACTTGAGGGTGGGGCGAATGTAACATGCATAAGTAAAGTACAATTTACTTATCGCTCATTCATCCGGTTAACCATTTTGGGCCACTACGCTACACACACACACACACACACACAAACACACACACACACACGCACACACACGCGCACACACACACACACACATGCACACACAGGTACTTCGTGCGGGAAGTTCAGGAGACGCAGGTTGGCCAAATCGAGCTGTTCCTGAACAGCGTGCCCATCCTGTCACCCCTTACAAAGGAGGAGCGCATGCGAATTGTTGACGCGCTAGAGGAGGCCACCTTCCCAGCAGGGACCAAAGTCATCACCGAGGGAGAGGGCGGGGATCTGTTCTACATCGTCAAGGACGGAGAGGCAATTGTGTATGTCGACACACCACAGGGTCAACGGAAGGTCAACCACCTGTTTAAAGCAGATTTTTTTGGGGAACGAGCACTGCTGAGTGCAGAGCCAAGGTGAGGAGGATGGACTGGACGGTCAACGCATGTGGCACTGCACAATGTACACAAAAACGTGCGAGGGTGCCTGCGTCTGCATATGCAAGCACATGTTCATGTGCATAAACACACAGACAGACACACATACAGACACATATACAGACATGCACTGACGCACTGCACACACACACACACACACACACCACAAACACACAATCATGCACGTACCAATGCGCGCACAGACACGTGTTCATCTAAATCACGCAGCATTACAGTAGGAGCAGCTAGTGAATATAAAGTGCTTAAGCATGTCAAAACCCAGGCTTTCTGTTATATCATGAGTATGGTGCAAATGGCACAGAGTACGTGGCCTTCGGGTACCTATCCCAAGCAGGACATACATAACACCTCACACCCTTCCACCCCACCTCCGCATGATTAACGTTGGTTTTGCCTCCCTCGCTTCACACAGAATGGCCACAGTTGAAGCGTACACAAAGATGGTGTGCCTCACTCTAAGGCGTGACACATTTACTGAGATTCTAGGCCCGTTAGAAAAGCTGATGACCCGAGAGAAGTCGCCACAGGTGCGTGTGTGGTTCCAGCCCAACGAACACTTTCAGATCAAGGACGAGTGATGCGGGTCAGGCATGCTCGCTTTTGTGACGATGGTATTGTAATTCTTGAAACAACCCATGTGGTATTTCGTGTAGATGGGCGCACAGTTGTAGAGCACTTATGCTAGGTAGGCAGACATGCTGCATGTGCACACATAAAGGTCGTACGTACATGCACGCATGCACCGCACAGGTGGTTGCACAGAAGATGGCCAAGCTGCAGCCGCGCGGCTCGCACGTGCACCGGCCATTGGCTGAAGTGCTGATAAAGCGACGAAAGAAGGGTCGGGCTGGGGACACATGGGAACTAGTGCGAGCACGGGGGCACTTAGATGAAGTCCAGGAGCTTCGGAAGGGAGGTACCAAGCTCGTAGGTGGGTGCAGCCATTTGACCTGCAAGTATTGAGGGGGGGGGGCTTACGGCCCCCTATGGGAGCGTACCTGACATGCGCTGCTCACATCAACTCCTTTGATAGCTGCAGCAGTGCTAGTGTGCTTGAGTCTCATCGCTCATTTCACGTGTATGATGTCCAGCTCTGTGTCCTATTGATCAATGTTGATAGCCTCGTTCCCTTTGTGCTGCCGCAAGCATTTGCAAAAGCCATGACCCACAAGCCCCTGCTTCAAAAAAGCGCCCTTTCCCTCTGCAGTACTCTCCAAACTAGCTTGCTGCTAACATTGATGTGCCACACCTGCTCAACAATCCACCCAGTAGTGTCTCCTAGGAAAAGTACTCACCATCCCCTGCCTCTGTGGTTTGCTGCAGAGCTGGACGGGCAAGCCAAGGATGCCAACACGCTGGTTCTAGCTGAGGGGCCGGTCTTGGGAGGGGGGGCTTTCAGTAGAGTTTCCATAGTAGCAGGTCAGTTGCTGCTGTCTGTGCATCACTCATTCAATTCCCCTCAATGCACCCCTGTGTGCGTGCACATGCGTGCGCGTGTGTGCGTGCGTGTGTGGTGTGTGTGTGTGATTCACAACCATCTTTGCAGTAAAAGCTTGTGTCCTCTGCGCTAACTATTTGTGCTTGTTTGTGTTTGCGTGTTATAATAAATATGTGGGTGAAAGCCATTATTCAATCTGTTTTCATGGTGTAAGGCAGCCTGTCATAGGTGGCTTTGGTCGCTTTGTGCAGCCCTTGTCCTCCAGAAGCACTCGTGCTTTACTACTAAAAAGAACTGGCAACAGGATTAGCGTGCCTTGCATGCAGAACTCTGAGCCTCACAGTGTTCCCTCCTTGCCCTCTGTGCAGAGGAGTCCACGGGGCGGACGTATGCCTTGAAACGCATGCGCAAGAGTGCGGTTGTGCAGTGTCCAGAGCACGTGTACTGCGAGCAAGCCATCACCAAGAATGTAGCCCACCCGTTCTGCATTCGCCAGTATGCATCATTTCAAGACAAGTGAGTTGCTGGAGTGTACAGCTTGACAGTGAGGTGGTTGTGTCTGAGAATGCTGGTGTCAATAAAGTACTGCATCGTAAGCCGTGCACATATAAAGCGGCATAGCGACTCTCGCATCCTACATCAGGTACAAGTGGTATATTACCTTGCCATTAAACACACACACGCACACACGCGTGCACACACACACACACACACACACATACACACACACCACGCCCACTCTCCCAGGTACCACTTGTATTTTTTGTTTGACCTCATGCCCGGGGGTGATTTGATGGATGTCCTTGTAGCAGAGGCTTCCGTCATCAGACATAGAGTACCACAAGGGGGGTTCCGTGTGGGGTGCCTAGCTCCGAAGGTCAAGATGCTCCAGGTGGGGTCCCCTGCAGTTCTACAGCCGGCATCTGCATGAAGCACAGGCTTACCTGCGCAGGCTTGTGTGCAAGATAATGCTATAATAAGCCCAGCGCGCACAGCATGTTCAGCTAACATCGACTCTTTGCAACTGGGTCTAGCGTTGCCAGCTGTCAGTGCCGTATCCTTTCTTTGCCGAATACCCCTGTACAGGGCCTTGGTGCCCTGCTGATTTAGGTGCCCATCGTAATGACCATTCTGTCCGTGTATGTATGTGTGAGTGTGCATGTGCCGTTCTTGCTCTTGCATCATTTCCCCCGTTGGAGACCCATTTGTCCCCATAGCTACTGGCTTGCATGATACATCTCACCAGGGATGGATCATACAGATCTCAGAGACGTTCAATACGTTTAAATACGCAATATGCGTATTATACGGTACCGTATTTTATGCAATTTGGGAGTGCCGATTTTTGACCCAAAATGGACCCGATTCGCCCCAAAATCACCCAAAATGTTCCCAATTCTTTTCCAATATATTATGTGTTATCAATATATTATATACCGTTTGTTTACAATCACTTTGGAAATTTAATACTTATTTGACCAGAAAACGATATTTTTATAAATTCTTAGAGGCCTCTCTGAACTGAATTCGAATTGATAAATTTTTGGGGGACGAAAATCGAAATGAGCTCCAAGCGCACCAGTGTGAACCGCCAGCCACAGCTTAAACCTCAGCCACTGCTTCGGCCACAAAAAACAGCAGTAGCAGTGCACAGGCAGCATTCACAGTGGGGCTCTCGAACTCAAAAATAAATCCCCAGACCCCCTCACGAACTGAAATCAAAAATTTAATTAATTATTTTAAAGCGTGGTTACAAAGTGATCGTAAACGAACAGTAATAGCACTGGAAGCTCACTGAAAGGCCGTTGTTGGGGCGGAAATTGCCTAAAAAGTCCAAAAACGGCAAAAAGGGCAATTTCTGCAATCGAATAATACTGCCCAATTAGTTCAGAACGGTAAAACGCATTAAATACCATACGGCGTATTATACAAATACGCCGTAAGACCCATCCCTGCTTCTCTCATTTACGACTGTATACATACTGCGTTCATATTCATGGAAGGGGCTCTGGCCAACCCTACTTGCCACAATCATTTTTCTGTAAAGAGACTGGGGTGACAGAACTTGTGGCGCCTTCTGGGTGTCTTTGTGCCCCAGAGTGCAAGCTGGGGTGCAATTGTGCCAACAAGTACGAACACAACTATTTTGAGCACACCAGGAGGCAAGGGAAAATTCTGAAGGAAGGCACGCCCTATTTTTAGGCTTGACCCCCCTGACCCACCCCCCAACCCCCCCCCCCCTTCCAGTGCCCCCACCCAGACAAAAAGGGTATTAATCTGCTCCTTTTTCAAATAGGCATCCATCTGCATACGTATCAAGACCTGAAACTGAAGTGATGCAGAGTCGTGGGGCAAAAACTGATATACGGACCGCCCATGCACACGTTACCTACCAGGCACCCATAACTGGCTTACACAGTCCCACATTGCTTCCATTTCTTCAGAATTCCACTGAATATATCATGCTGGCACAATCCTGTAAGTTTGGGGTAAATTGCTGATCCATCGGCTTAACTCACCCCACGGCCTGCACCCGAGCGCGTGTGCCTCTGACTTTTGGACATGTCCACAGACCCCCCCCCTTAATCCAATTCGCTCGAAAAGGGTGCCGGTCGATTGGGCTTGAGCTGAGAATTCCGCTGATATATTTGAAATTCCGTAGAAGTGGCCTAGAAAAAAATTGGAGACCCCCCCCCTCCGCGGATCGGACCCATACATATATCAATCGACAGATCTCGATGAAAGGATTCCAAATATATAAATTTTAATCGATTTGACACGTGCCGTCCAAAAGTTGCATTTGTTCCTGCCTTCTGAGCACACGTTTAATTTATGCAAAATTGTTGGACCCATCTTTGTCTTTCTTATTTGCAAATAGGAGTCCTTTCGCTCGATGTGATGACCTTTTACAAACTACTTTTACCAAAATTAGACACCGCGCTTAGGGTTTAGATGGAGTGTCTTCCATGCTGGCCAACGAGTCTCGCCGAGCTCCACACGCGGCGAGCCTTGGCTAGGGCGTAACCCACTCTTACTGGCTTTACTGGCACGCTCCTGGATGTGTTGCTCCCTCCCTTTTCATACTGCGCTGCGGTATGAAAACACATAAACACACACACAAACACACACATACATGCACAAACCACCTACTTTCTTATGACTCCGTCCGTATACGTGTGCTGTGCCTGAGCAGGGCATGACCGAGGACTTGGCGCGCTTCTACATAGGCTCCATCGTGCTCACCTTAGACTACCTGCACCTCAACCACATTGTGTACCGGGACCTCAAGCCAGAAAACGTGTTCATCGACAGCCAGGGGTTCACCAAGCTTGGTGACTTCGGTGGGTGCTCTTTGCTACATTTAACGTGTCCTTGTGCATAAAAGTGAGGTAAGGGGGCAAGCAGGAAAAATTCCAGGCATCCCCAAAAATTAGGTAATAGTGGCGCTGCGCTTGGGGTCACTAGGAATGAGTCAAGAGACTGCCAAATCTTCCTGTGCAAAGGCAGCCTGAATTCTTGCTTCTCTAACACACCTAGCAAGTCATTGAATGCAGTCATGACTGTGCTTGCCCGCCTGACATTTCTGAATGAGCAGCCCTTGCAGAGTGGTTTGGGTGCACGTGCTCTCCTGGGACTGGTTAGCTGCTCATCCCAGCTAGTCTTGCGCATGTGCAAATGCTGCATGCAATGCATGAGCAACTGCTGTTGCTGCCAGCTGGCTGGTGCTCACTCCATACTAGCCAATTCAGGCCTGTTTGACCTGTTGTGCCCACTGTCATGCATGCAATGTATGTACAAGCTCATAAGTGAGATGGTTGGTGTAGGCCTATTGGAACTCTGAAACTTGCCCTTCTCTACCCTGGGCAGTGCTCGCTCTGCGCAACGCGTCATCCACAAGAGCAAGTGGCCGGAATGCAATTATGCTCCAGCAATTTTTAATCTAACTACCTGCTCTTCACAAACATGCAACAACATGACTCCGCTCAGGAAACGGATTTGCATTCCCGGCAACACCACACGCCCTGGCTCGGGTCCAGTATGTCCTAAACATAAGTCTTTTTCTCTTTCGTCTAGCTTTTATATCAAGAAGCTCGAGGCAAGTTTCTTCTTTCCTTCCCAGAATTCATTTTCTCTTTATCCTGCTTGGCATGTTGGCGTCCTGAGTCTGGCTGTCAAGCTCTACTCGAATTGGGGACATACATTTATCAAGAAAGGTCCCCTTTTCTAAGCCACAAAGCTCTCAGTTTCTCCAGCAATGCTTAGGTCCAGGACACAAAGTGTCCTAGTGACCAATACGCGGCTGACGCAGGTCCCTGGTATTCGCTGACATGCTTACGCAATGCATGAACAGTTCTGGGCCTTTTCACCAGCTAAATTAATCATGCACACAGGCAGTTTTCAGTCAGGGTTGCAGTACAATGAATGCACATAATGAATTATTTCAGCATTTGTGGCAATTGCTGGGTGCAGATTGTGCTGACACAGCCACGAGCAGAGTGTGCAACAAGCAGTTTTCCATGCACGCTTGCAAACTCCACATCCTCTACATTGCCTTGTATGAGCTGTGTAGAATGCTGCTGTGAGCCTGAGCTACTGCACAATGGCTGAACAGTGGCTATGTTGTCATGAGCAAGCACGCACAAGTGCACGGTCTTGGGGGATGTCAGCAATTGTGTGCCTGCCCCACCACCCCAGAGCTGTGTGCATCATGCTCCAGCAATGTGCATGTCGGATGGGCAAGAGAGCAGGCATGCAGGGATGCTCCTATCACTCACGTTGCACCAAATGAAGCGGGGTGGAAGCGGGGTCACAAACAGTTTGTGCCCCCGCTTCCACCCCGCTTCACCATGCAACGAGAGCTGTGCCTATCAAGCTCCAAAAGCACTGTGCATGGTGAATGGGCGACAGAGCAGGCCTTGTAGGCACTGTGAAAGGTGCCTAAAGCTGTGCCTAAAGCTGTGCCTATCAAGCCCCAAAAGCACTGTGCATGGTGAATGGGCAGCAGAGCAGGCCTCGTAGGCACTCTTTCCCGACCTGCACACAGAACGCCACATCACGTTTTTGAGCACCGCAGGGATGGCGACGGTCAGGAAAACTTGCAGCTGGCAAGTTCCTTGCCATGCAATTCATAAATCTCAATCTAACCAGGAGCATAACAAGCATTGAACTCTGACTAGGTTGCGATGCTACTGAAACGCTCACTTGAGCTAAGAAAAGTTGCACACTCACGTTGCGTGCAAGCGACAGCTGCAAGTCAGCAATGTGCCGTAGGGCACCCTCGATTATACACGCTGGCATAGGATGCCCTTGCAGGAGCACAGATGTGCGCAACGCGCACGCGCTTTGCGCAGCTGTCAGATGCGACCCGCTCCGCTGGGGCCTCCTGTCTGTGGGCACTGTGCCCATTCAGATGCTCCCAGACAGCTGGCTTCAGCAGCATGGGTCACATCCTGATAGCCCTAGCGGCTTCTCTTAGGGCACACCATCCCTGTGTTGTGGGTCTGAATGTGTGGCCTTACAGACAAAATGTCACACAAGGCCTTTGCTGCGTGTGTCATGGAGCAGCAAACATGCGTCTGTATGCAAGCATGGATTCACGCAGCACAGGCAGGCTGAGGCACTTGCACGCAATCGGCAGTGCTCCACGTTCCCACGTTACAATGATACAGGCGTGTGGTGTGTGCACGTCCTCATGCTGGCACTGCCAAGTTCACAACTGTAGACTAAGATTCAACACAACTCCTAACTCGCCCAATTCAAATACTGTGGTGAAGTTTGGTATCTATTTAATTTCCAAGTGTGGGGGATAATGCGCAGATAGCAGCAGAACAGGGGGGAGGGGATAAACGACACCAATGGATGTTGGTGGATGAAAGCCTCTCCTCGGCTGTCAGGAGGCACACAGCAAGACCCAGCACTCCAGTCACAAAAGAACCAACATGCACCCAAATTTGCTTTTGTTTTCTGCTGTCTAACTGGAATGGCGTCAATGCAGCCTGACGCTCGCGCAGCGTGCGGGTGGGAGGGGGAGGGGGGCATGTTACCACAAAATCATGCTTTGCTCTCCATGCGGCCTGAATATATGATGAGCAAACTCATTTATTTCGAACTTATACACGAGCTCTGTAAAACTCCTGGAGAGCAACAACCACGCACAACTGTAATCTTAAGGCACTTCCACTTGAATCTTGCACACAGGCTTTGCAAAGGTCCTGGAGAATGGGAACCGCACGTACACCTTCTGTGGAACCCCTGGCTACGTAGCACCTGAGAACGTCCTTGCCCACGGTTATAACTACTCAGTAGACTGGTGAGTGCTGAAGTAATTCTGGCCCATTTCCCCTCTAGCCCATTGTATAGAACTGTAAACCTGTTTGCGGTTCACCTTTTCACCAAGGAATGCCGCGGCGCATGCTGGTTCGTTGGGCCCATTCACAATGCGTAGGGTTGGCCAAAACCGTACATCTGCACTGTATACAACCGTATGTATGGTGATGTTCTTGCTAAAAGTACCGCATCGTATATACATCGTATACAATACCTAAAAATGTATGGTTCTGGCCAACCCTAACAATGCGCCAATGCTCATGCTGCCTGTATGGCGTTACCCACAAATTAGCGGCAGTGCTTCATGCACTGAAATTCTAACAGCACATTAAGTGAAGGGCACCTACGTAACCCCTTCCCTTAATCATGCTGGCTATGTCATCACTCTACCAGTCAGCCCAGCCACGCCCCACCCAAAAAGGGGGAATTGATGCCCCTTTCCTGAATTGCACATCTGAGGTCACCCAATGGTTTCTATACATAAATGTAACACTTCTGCATAAAAATTTATGAGTTTGGGGTCAAGGGTGAGAGTGGTGGGCTGGATTTGTGCCATTTCCCTGCCAGAAAGGTGGTATGGGTGTAGAAATGCGGGTTTTGGTCCGAATTTCACCAATTCTTTTGTTCCCAGATAGGTTTAGGGTCAAACCATACCCATCAAAGCAAAAAAAGGGGGGTGAAAATTTGCCCCTAAAGGACTTATTGCGTGGGCCTGTTTGCTGGGCAAAAATGGTGCATTTCTGGAAACCCCGGAAACATGCTTTCTGGCCATCACCTGAGTGTCAGGAACCCTTCAGTATGCTTCCAAGGCATACTCTGTCAAGTTTTATGGTCTGGAATGCTGGGGCTGGGCCGTGGTGGGCAGCGACAATGAGATTTTCAAAAAACATCAGGCTCTGGTCAGCCCCTCCGAGCACAAACTGATTCGACAAACAATGCCAGATGAATTATTCAACAAAACTCGCCAATCAGACTTACGATGGAAGGCAGAGACAAATATTTGAGTGATTGAACATTGTTTATATACTTACATGCGCCCAGCAAAACAATCGTGACCCCAAACGGTTCAGTGGTTGATGCCTGATTGTAAATTGCACTTTTCCGCCAAAGGTGGTCCAAAACCGGACCTTCACCCCAGAACCCCGGACCTTCACAATGTCCCCAATATTATTGCAAAACCCCTGGTAAGTTGCTGGCACCAGAGGGGAGCTTTTGGCAATCCACTTTCTGACAGGGATTTCCACCCTGCCCACCTGGGCACCTCCTGCCACAAACTGAGTGTGCAGGAATGCTTAGATATAGCTAGTTAAGGGTCCTGGATACTTAAATGTACTTTTCGGCTTTGGGGCAAGAACTCTCACAGGGATGGCTGGCCTGACAACCAGCGGAGTTTTATCTTTTTCTTGAGCAAAGGGTATGCATGCGGCCAGTGACCATGGTTGAGCTGTGATGCAGAGCTGCACCTAGCTACCTGCACCAGGAGGGCCATCCTGTGCCTCCATGCTGCCATCTGAAGCCACACTAATGTAATTGTAGCGCCACAGGGCACGTGAAATCATACAACTGTCTATTACTGTTTAGTCTAAACAAACAGTGAATGCCACCCTCAGGGCTACACCATCTGCTGAGCAGCTGGCTTGAAGCAAGCCCTCAGTGCATTGGCATAGCAAGAGCATGAGATGTGCCTGCACAGTTGTAAAGCAGCATATGACTGCCTCTTGCAGAGCGATGCTTAGCAACTGCAAAGCTGGCCAAAACCAGCCTGCACGTGCAAGCAACACACAAACACGCAACAAGCATTGACTCTATGCCACTGTTTCCATGTGCATCAAGGCCAACTTACACCACACCTCTGCCACTTACGCAAGAGGGGCCTGGGCGCCCTCATGCCCGCACTCACTTCTGACTCACACCACACCTCTGCCTCTAACGTAGGTGGGGCCTGGGCGTCCTCATGTACGTACTTCTCACTGGTCGCCAGCCCTTCAGCACACCCAAGACAGAGGATCCCATGGTGGTCATGCGGCGCATCGTGGATGAGAACTACCAGATCAAATATCCCCCCTACCTGTCCCCCCAAGCCAAGGTGTGGCCTCAGACGACAGCTTGTCCGGTTTGGGTATTGCAGAAGTGTGTGTGAGTGCGTGGACGGTCCGCAGAACAAAAGTGAGACCGGAGCTGCTCAGCACAGCCAGCAAGCAGAAAAGAACAGGCAGTGGCGACCTTGGCGGCCCCAATCATTTCGCTACTCCTGTTTGCTTATCCTTGCTTTACTCCCTCCTGCTCTTTAGAGCGCCCTCAGTGAGGGCCCTAAGCTACCACTACCTACCTCTACAATGTCTTCACTGTATCTGCACACACACACACACACACACACACACACACACACACACACAAACACACACAAACACACATACACACGCACTCGCACACGCTAAACCCCTGTCCTTCTCCGCCCCTTTGTGTACGGCACAGGATTTGATTGCCCGCTTGTTAGAGCGCAAGCCTGCCAGGCGCATCGGCATGCTGAACGGACGTGCACATGACGTGATGAACCACAAGTGGTTCGAAGGCATGGCCTGGGCTGAGCTAGAGGCTCGTCGTGTCACCCCACCACGCAAGCCTAAGGAGACCGACTCTGCCAAACGCCTCAAGGTGATGCTCGTTTGTCAGGCGTGCCTTGTGTTTGGCAGCGACCCATACATACCGCTTACATTGCGCTAAATCACCTCTCGTATCTTTTTGGTGGCCAACGGTCAAAACGGTTTGTTCCTAGCGGCACAAAGGTTAAAATGGCGCTTATTGATTCCAGCGAATAAGGCAAATTGTTGATATGGCTGTGGCAGCTTATCATCCTGAACTGCTAAATAAATTTGAGGTTGTTGCATGCTGAGGCAAGTCCTCATTCTGGTGGACCATGTGTGAACAGCCTTGATTTCTGAAGGTTGCATCAGTGCAATTGCTGTTCTTTGAAGTATCAGGAGAAAGGGTACAGAACATGGTGTCCTCCTATTCTGCACTCACACAGTTCTGGAACCCTAGGACACAGAGTGTCTAGGGCCTATGCAGTGTTGGGGAAACTGAGAGCCTTATACTTAAGAAATTGGGACCTTTTTCTGGAAAGTCTTGGTCGCCAAATCAGGTAAAACTAGACAGCCAGATTCAGACAACATGCTGAGCGAAAACAATCTATACAACGCAAAACTGTTTGTTTTGTTAGCTCCTGAAAGTTAAAAGAAGAGCTCATTTTAACACGTATTGGACACTGCGGAGCATTTGGTGACGCCAGGATTGCAAACCTGTTTGCCGAGCAGAGTCGTGTTGTTGCATGTCCGTGATGAGCAGGAACTTAAAAATGAATTTAATATCGCTGAATCAATTGATTGCAACTTGGCCACTTGCTGTTGTGGTGATACGTCACGCAAAGAGAGGCCAGCCGCGGAGGAAAACGGCAAGTTACTATGGTTGGCCAGAACCATACATATGCGGTGTATATACAGTTTTTTTGGCAGAGAAACCACCAAATTTACGGTCATGTACAGTGTATACATACAGCTATGGCCAACCCTGCTCGTTTCAAAGTTCCAACAGGCCTGCACCTACCATCCCACTCGTGTGCTCTGCACTCATTACATGCATGATAGTGGGCACTCACAACAGGTGAGTACAAATCAAACAGGCCTAAATCAGCAAGTGTGCAGTACAGTACCAGCATTCTGGCATGGCAGCATTGCGCATTGCATACAGTATTTGCATATGCAAGGCTAGCTGGGGTGAGCAGGTGGGTGACCAGGAGAGGACACACGTATGGCTCTGCAAGCACGTGCATGGTCAGGATTCTCAGGCCACTGTAGCACGGGCATGCTTGGCGTGGAAGGTGTGGCAGGCAAGAACGACTTGCTCGTGATCAGTAAGCTTAGGCGGGTCTCTTAACTGATTCTTAGTGACTTCAAACGCAGAGCTGCTACTTGTTACTGCAAATACCCCTGTAAGGACTTGACCTCGGTGACGCCAAGCGCAGCGCCACTTTTGTTTCTTTAGTAACAGAATAATGATACAAGACGCTTAATATTGCTATGTAGCTAGCCTTCAACTTCTTCACTTCAGGATCCAGCTCGTCAAATTGTGTCCTTTGATGTTTGCACTTACACAGGAGCTGGTGGATAATGAGAAGAAGACAGGCGGCAAGCCGCAACACAAGGAGAGTGCTGAGGAGCTTCAAGACTGTGAAATGGTGTTTGCAGATTTTTGAGCGCTCGTACGGATTCCACGGGATCTGTACACATATTATTTGTGTGTGGATCAAGACCCATATGAATTGATGGTGTTTGTTCTGTACTGGTTTGTGCCTACATGCTGGGAGAATGGGGTCGATTGGGCCGTCCACCAGTGCATTTTTCTAATCAAGAGAGTTGGATGCTGTGAAAGAAGAGGGCTGACCTATGTATCGTGTTGTTAATTGGGAAGGGGAGTCAACGATGGACATATGTATGGGTCTGATTTGCAGAGCAACGTGTCACTGGCAGAGCTACGTGCATTAGGTTGTATGCCGTCTTTGCTGAGCAGCTAGGAGACGACTGACATTGGCGACATAGTTGCATTTGTTACATGTTTATTTTTGTTGAACTGCTGACTCATGCAGAGGTGGGAACTGTTTAACAGTAAAATACAGTGTTCGTTAAATGTCTTCTTTAAGGCGATGTCAATGTTGTTTTGGTACTTCTTTGTTGCTGAGCTTTGCTGACACAGCATCTTCCAATTCCAAAAACTTGATTGACATGCCATCATAATAAATATTTAAACAGACCAGACGAGACACCGAACACAACAAAAGCCATCGTCGGAATGTTAGAAAGCCTTACTAGGATCCATTGTTTGGCTTACTGCTCGCTTATTTGATGAACAAGCGGCCAGTAAGCCAGCTTGATTACTACCTAGGAAGCGAATAGGAAGCCATGGGTAATGCTTTCCAGTAATGCTTTTTTCAATAAAATTTCAATAAGCCACGAGTGCCTTGATAATTCAGTTAGGAAGCGGTGGGTCCTTACTGGTGCAGGAATCCAAGGAAGCAGGCTAGTAACCCTGGGAAGGCTTGCATTGCTGAACTGTATTTTAGTAAGCCACAAGTACTTTAGTAATCCAGCTATGAAGCAGGGTGTCTTACTGGAGCAAGAATCCAAGGAAGCAGGCTTGGTAAGCCCAAGTAACCTACAGAGATCAGCAAGCAGTAATAAGCCACAAATAAGTGGGGAAAGAAGGTGCTGTAAAGCTGACAAACAAGCGGCAGCAAGCCTGCCTAAGAAGCATGCAGCAATCCTGATTAGTAAGCCACAAAGAAGCAGGCTAG
>Ga0307968_1003145_pt1 | contig 13723 bp, 18 predicted proteins | sample OrgLakmetagen650_FD_201834 | JGI IMG/M metagenome (GOLD analysis project Ga0307968, IMG submission 201834) | Saline water microbial communities from Organic Lake, Antarctica - #650 | ecosystem: Environmental > Aquatic > Non-marine Saline and Alkaline > Saline | place: Antarctica: Organic Lake... | reverse complement strand
AAAGGTCCTCAAACGAGCTGGGCCATCCTCAAACTGAGGTGGGAAGATAAGCTGTTGCTGTGTGCGAAGTCTGACTAGATGTTCATGCAGACAGTCCAACAAAATGTGTTCCTCATCCTGAATAGTGCGCAAATTAGAAATATTCAGCTTCCTGCATTGTAATAAGTCACTTCTGTATACAGTGCCATTTTGCAAATCACCAAAAGCATCCTTCATCTGTCTAGTCCAACAATTAGAAGCATCAAAATTCCCAAAAGAAATATCTGCTTTCATTACATCGCATAAAGTATTGCTGTGTTAGACGTTAGACGTTAGAATCAACCATCCTGTTCCAAAATTTGACAGCTGACCTGAACCAGTAGAATTGCAAGGGTTCCTGCGCGCATTCTTGAAGCACACACCAGTTTGCAGAAGTAAATTTAATTCCCAAATTCCTCTTTAAAAACGCCATGTGTGCGACCTGCAAAGGGTTGCTGAAACCTTTGTCATGCTTCAAAAATTGCGTAGACCAAATCTGACTGGCATACATGCCAGCTGACAACGCATAAGTCTTGAAAAGCCACAACCTCGCATGAGGCCTGTCAGAAATCCTCTTTTCAATATTAAACTCTTTCACTCTACGTAAAGCTGCATTAAAAGGCCTCAAAGCATGGGTCGCAGCATGGTGTAATTTCATGTGCTTATCAAATAACATTCCCAGGTAGGTAAAAGACAAATCTCCAAGTGTCCCTCTCTGACTTTGTTAATAAGTAATACTTTGGTTAACCTTTCTGTAGGCTTGCACCGAGTGACTGTGTGGTGGAGAGCACGGCAGGTTCAGTGCTGTAGGCTTGGCTATGAGACTCAGTAGTTTTTGTGGATTGTCAGTGGCCGAGATGGTTGGTCATCCCTGTAGACCCTTACCTTAGCTCTGCAATGTCTGTGCCTGGTGCTCTTGCTTATTTGAGGCTGGTACTCCAGTCTCTTTGTGACTTTTTTCCTCCTTCTGGTATTCTGTTGGACCTCTCTGACTGGGCCTTCTTTGTCTGCCGGTAAAGGAGTTTACGGTACTCGGTACCAGAGTGGCTTACTTTCCTTAACTTTATGTGGGGAATGGCTTTCGCTGCCTGCGTAGTTTTTCTTATTCTTTTTCTTTCTAAAAGTAGTAAGGAGCCAAGGGAGAGTGACCAAGGCAACCCGCAGTATATAAATATATATCCGCCTTTTCCAGACTGGAGCACCGACCCAAAGATCTCTGCAAAGCCACATGGCGTCCGCCTTCTTGAGCACTCGAGCACTGTGAGGATGGACACCGCCAGCCCCCATAATCAGCTTCACATCGTGAAAAGAAAAGGAAAAAAACAACGCAGGCAGTGAAAACCACTCCCCACATTAATTAAGGAAAAGGAGTCACTTTGGTACCGAGTACCGTAAAGCTCCTCCACCTTGAAAAGGAAAGGAAAAATATATGGGGATCAGGAGGGTTGCAGGCTTGGCCTGAAACCGGCTCCTGATGAGGGTTAATAATTATCAAATATCAACCGTTATAACAGTACTGGAAAGGGCACGTCTGGTATGGATAAGTTTAGTTTAGTTTAGTTTGGATTACAAAGGCATTCAACCTGGAATGGCTGCTCAACCTAAGAGAACGAGGTAAACCTCAAAACAAACCAAGTAAAAGGGCTTTGACGCAACTGGAAAATGCTAACCTTAATGGACAAGTATAGCAGCAAAGTTCACAGAGTGCACATGGAGCTTGGAGGCAAACTTCTTTACTCCTCAAAAATCAAGACCCAGTTCCTTGAAAGGCATAAGAGTGTGAGTGTTGTAGATGGTGCCACCCACACACCCACACCCAAAAGGATGATGTGGAGAGTAACGAAGGCTCCTTGGAGACTGCTGCAAAGGTCTTTGTGCTGTTCCTTTGCGGCGTTCAGCTGGTTTTGAGGTCGGGTGTCCTCACACTACTTGATCTTGACGAGGTGGATGTCGCACCGAGTTTTGTTGAGGTCTTTAGGTTGGTGCTGTCCGGGGTTGGTGGCTGTACTAGTGGCTGGCGGTGCTGCTGAGGTGCTCCCAGTCTCCCTCAATTGCCCCCTGCCACTTTGCGTAACAGGAATAGCACACACAGCACACCTCATGCTTCAGTTAGCCTTCATTATTGCCTCTCCATATCATCTTTTTTGATGTGAAACCAACAGCACCTTGCAAAGATGTGTTTGTTCTTCAAAGGAAAGGCACTGCATTTGACCGAGGTCTTGAGGCAAGCAAGCTCTACGCGTGCTCGGGTCAACCTAGGCCAATTATTGCACAAAAGGCCTTCCCAGTACTGCTACAAACCCTTAGCAGGAGCCGGTTTCGGCCAAGCCTGCAAACCTACGTGACCCCCTTCTAGCACTACAATCTCAGTAACTGCTTGTGAGGACGCGGCGTAGGTTTGAACACCGCCATGATGGCCGCGGAGAGGGGACAAGGGTCCTCTCGTAAAAGGGCCATGGAAACAGCTCAGACTGAAAGGTCTGACAGTGAGGATTACAGCCCAGCTGTTGGCCAGGGGGAGATGGAGAGCTCATCTGAGCACAGCGAAGGCTTTCAGCTGTCCCACAGAATAGGATGATGAAGATGTGTGTTCCTTCTTGCCCCAGCTTCTTTAAAAGCCTGCCTAGTCAGGTTTGACTGCTGCTCATCCAGCACAATATCCACCAGCTCCTCGACAGCTATCAAATGTTCTTCCTGCTGTTGTGCTTGATGTCTCTGCGGCCTTGCGGTTCAGTGACTTGCCCACCATTCTGACGCGCTACCCTAACAATCGCCCCCACTGTGTGTTTGCGTGTGTGCGTGCGTGTGTATTGAGCAATTGCTCCACCTGTCCTTTCACTTGGGTGTTGTTTGTTTATAAACAAGCAAACACTGGCCCTCTAGTAGCTGTAGCTAAGCACCTCTACTAAGTGTACAACACGCTCCCAAGTCAAGACTTGCAGGTTATATGGGGAGCGCTGCCAGCCAAACAACGCCGCGCGTCCTCATAAGCACCAGTGTGTTTTTCCTATTTTTTAGAATTGATTTTTTAATTTTTTCACGGTGCAACGTGACCATAATAAACAAGCACTTATTTTATAATTTTAAATGGCGTTACGTAATGTGGCTGGGAGGCTCCTTGGCCCCCTCTCCAGCTCTCTTCGGGCCCTCGAGCCCGCCCCGCTCAGCGAGCTGACCCGACAGATGGGCACGGAGCGCAGACCGGGCTTGTCGGGGGCTTGGAAGCAGAGTAAGCAGTCCGAACGCTGCTGCATCGTGTCGTTGTATGAAGAGCACACAAACCAAGTGTGACGGTTCACTCAACTGTACCCCCTTTCCTCCCCTCTCTCCTCAACACTTTGCAGTTGACCGTGACAAAGCCGCTGAGCACTGGGAGAGTGACCCCACGTTCAAGAAGCCTCCCAAAAACATGGCAGAGGGTAAGAAGAAGGGCTAATATCAGTTCATCCTTGCTATTCTTACCTCTGACTGACGATCTATCCCCCAACCCCTGAACACGCACACGCAAATACACGTTAGCACACATGCACGCACGCACACATACGCACACACACACACACACACACACACACACACACACACACACACACACACACACATGTTCATGCACGCATAGACGCACTCACGCATACTCGCACGCACGCAAATCTCTACTCACACACACACACACACACACGCGCACACACGGACAGTCCTGGACGATTCAGCATCCGTGCTCTTTCTCACTGACATCATGCGTGGCATGTCCTACACTCTGGGAGCTTTTTTTGACAAGAAGGTCACGGTGAGTGCTCTGCCGTTTGGCTTCATGGATATGTATTCAAGGGGTAGTGTCTCCCCTCTACGTGTTAAAAAGATTAGCGTTGTAAAACAAAGGGGGGTGCACATGTGCATTTGCGTGCATGATACCTTACCTGCGCGTGTTTGTATTTGTGTGTGTGTGTGTGTGTGTGTGCACGTGCATGCTTGGACGCATGTGTTTGTGTGTATGTGTGTGTGTGTGTGTGCGCATGCGTGTGCGAGTGTATGCAAGCGTGTTATTTGCATGTGTGCGCACCTGCATGCATGTGTGAGCGCCTTAAGCAAACATGTCTGTGCGTACCGTACCAACGCTTGACCATTGCGCTTTAATTATCTTTTTTGGAGCAATGGAGACGCGCAATGAATATTTTGCTACACTTGAAATCGGGGTGCGCAATCAGGTGCGCAAGCGGGAAATTATTCCGGTGAAAGCCGGTGCGCAATTGTGCGCAATCGCAAAATTAATTAATGTTATAAATTCTGGGTAGGCAATGGATAGGTATGTGCGCGCCATCCCGCGGGAGAAGCGGGAGGACGATGTTGCGCGCGAGCAGCAGCGTCCAAGCATGCCATCCGGGATGCAAGCGTTGAGGCAGCTGGGCTGAAGCGCAAGCGTGAGGAGAAGTATGAGAAGGCCAAGCAGCAGCGCAAGCTAAAGGGAAAGGGACCCGGGCGACCTCCAGCTGTCAGAGGCCCTGTGAAGCAGCACACAGCACCTCCCGTACAACCACAGCAGCATGACAGCAGCACAGCAGCAAGGAAAGAGAAGAGCAGGAGGAAGATGGGGCACAGCAGGAAGGGCAACGCGCGTGTGCGCCCGGGACAGATGAAGCGCAATGCTGGTACCTGTAATTCAAAGCCATGCAAGCTTGCTGCTGGGGGTCTGCGCAATGGGGTCTGCGCAATGCGCAATGCCTTTGAGAAAGCTCTGCGCACCTCAATTGCTGCGCAATTGGGGGTGCGCAATGGCAAACTTTTCCCACTGAAAGGGGTGCGCAAACCCCGCGCAATGCACTCAAACAATTCATGAAAAATCAGGGTGCGCATTGGTCACGCGTTAGTACGGTATCTATGTGTAGGTCTTGTGCCTATGCGTGCGTGTTGTTCCTTTCCATATTCTTTGTAGAGAGTCACTTGCCCTGTCCGCAACACAACACAGATCATGTACCCTTTTGAGAAAGGAGCCATCAGCCCCCGCTTCCGTGGCGAGCACGTGCTGCGGCGCTACCCTACAGGCGAAGAGCGCTGCATTGCCTGCAAGCTCTGTGAAGCGGTGAGAGCTCTTACGGAGCAGCCAGTTTAAGCCATAAAGCTAGTGCAGTCAGGACACACAATTTCCCCAACAAGCACTTTGTACCTAAAGGTTGGAACATGTATGTTATCTGACTGAATGACTTGGGTGTGCGCAGGTCTGCCCAGCTCAGGCCATCACAATTGAAGCTGAGGAGCGAGAGGATGGGAGCAGAAGGACAACAAGGTTTGTGGGTGTATGTGTGTGTGCGTGTAAGTGTGTGTGTGTGTGAAAAACAAGGGCTACAACAACGTGTACTTTTAAAGGACGTGCTTTGGCATCAGTGTGTGAAGGTTTGGGGCAAGAATTCCATCCCTATACTTACGCATTTTTTGCGTACTCCTGGAAATTGTGTTGTGGTATGCTCAAGTGGGAATGCAATATTGCACATCAAACGCATGTGTGTATCAGTTTCCTGCACCTTTGCATAAATGCTCGTATACATTGCAAGGTACGACATTGACATGACCAAGTGCATCTACTGCGGCCTGTGCCAAGAGGCTTGCCCGGTCGACGCCATTGTGGAGGGGCCAAACTTTGAGTTCTCCACTGAGACACGAGAGGTGATCATTTTAGGAGAAAATTGTCTTGGTTGCTGCTGGCCTCTCATCTCACCTTCTATTAGGTCGACAGGCTAACGGGCAGCGATGCTGGCTGGTGCACATTCCTGTGTCAGTTCTCTCTCTCTCTCTCTCTCTCTCTCTCCCTCTCTCTCTCTCTCTCTCTCTCTCTCTCTCTCTCTCCCTCTCTCTCTCTCTCTCTCTCTCTCTCTCTCTCTCTTTTTCTCTCTCTCTCCTTCTGCGCGCGCGTGCTATTGCGCACCCCTGCGCTCTGTTACTCTTTCTTATGCGCTTTTATGCTCGCTCTTGCTCGCTCTTGCTTATGCTCTTGTCTGCATCGGTCTTGGATGACAATTTGAGCTTTGCATGAACTTGACAGCCAATTAATTAAGGCTGAAGACTCAGTATTTGTTGCAAAAATACCCGTTGGCTTTCTGCTTTTGCGCTTTCAGGAGCTGTTGTATGACAAAGAGAAACTTTTGGAGAATGGTGATCGCTGGGAGCCGGAAGTAGCAGCCAATCTCAGGAACGAAGCCCTTTATAGGTGGGTAGGAGGGGGGTTTTGTTACAGGCTGCTCTAGGCTAGGATCTTATCATTGGAGCACACATCGCATTATTTACAGTGTTGTGCACTTTACGGTTGACGTTGTCAACCGTCATTTGACGGTCAGGCGTAATTTACGGTTTTGACCGTCAGAAATTAATCTTCAGGCATATTTTACGGTGATTTTAAATTTTGACGTCTGACGGTCGGCTTAACAGTTATTTACGGTGGGAAACCGTCAGGATTTAGTTATTTACGGTGGGAAACCGTCAGGAATTAGTTATTTACGGTGGGAAACCGTCAGCAGCTGGCCAGGCCGGGCCAGGCTCGACTGACTCAGGGCCACACGAGCCCTCTTGGCCTGATTACCGGAGGACATTTTATATCTAAATCTATATCGCAAATTGCAAATCGCAAATGTTGTTTGTGGGGAAATCGGAGCTTGAGTTGGCACTCTGAGCCACTGATACCTGACGCCGCACCGTTACTTACGATTTCCCACTGTCAGTATGAATTTCACCGTTAATTACGGTTATGTGACGTAGACGTCATTTAAGCACCGTAATTAACGGTGCCATTTGTGATTGACGCCGTATGTGCACAGCACTGATTATTTTGGAAAAAGCATCTCATTGAATGCCAACTGCCTGCATGCACAATGGCGTGAGTCTTCTTGCATTCATATTCTTTTGTGGGCAGGCGTCAAAATGAAAGTTTGCAGGTTGCTGATATAAGAACGGTCATCTTTGTTGTACGTCTTTGCCCAGCTTCTCTGGCTTTCTCTGTTCTTATTACCGTACTGTACTTATATCACCGCGCTACGCGAACTTATTTGACCCCCTCGCGGTGTGTCGGGAGCAATTTAAATATCTAAGTGGCAAGGGCCTCGCGAAGCTCGCATTGTAATTAATTAATTAAATTTTAGCATGAACGGGGACAGGCCAGGAATTCCGTCTCCCAAGCCGCCCCTCAAGGCCCCCAAGGTGGACAAACAGCTTGGGAGGTTGGCCCTCTTTTGGGGAGGAAGGACCAAGAGAAGGGCGCCTTCACTCCCTTCACATGTGCACGCACGCACACGTACCCGCATGCACACACACACACACACACCTACGTGCATGCACACACGTACACACATGCATACATGTACGCACGTGGACACACACACACACACACAAAAGTACACAACGCACGCACACACGTACGTACGCAACCGTATACGCACGCACGCACGTACACAACGCACGCACATACACACATACGTGCACGCACACAAACAAACACGCACGTAAGCGCACGCACGCACACGTGCGTTCGCGCACACACACACACACACACACACACACACACACACACACACACACGTACCCGCATGCACACACGCACACACACGCACACACACATACGCACGCACGAAGTACACAATGCATGAACGCATGTAGGTACACAACCGTACACACACACGCACGTACACAACGCACGCTCACACGTATACACATACGTGCACGCACACACACACATATGCACACAAACACGCACGTACGCGCACGCACGCACACATGCGCACGCACGCATACGTTCGCGCACACGCGCGTGCATACGCATGTAGGTGCAGCTCGTAGGGCCAGAAGGCCCTCGCATAGGCCCGCTTTGTGTTTATTAATTATGTGTTGCCCCCCTCGCATTGCTCGCATTGGGGCTTATTAATTGGTTTTTTCAAACCTCGGATTGGTCACGGTACCCTACAGTAGTTCAATAGTGCAACAATTTCACAGCTCAGGGAAATGATAATTAATGCACAGTCTTTTGGTCAACCAATTGACTGCTCCAGTCCTTTAAGACAGGCTTTTGCTGTCACATGCAGGTAACTTGTAAACTACTGCGCCATCCTGTGCGTACTGACTGACCGACCGCCCCCTCACTGCTTCCTCTCTTCCTCAAAGGCGTTTATAAGGCACTTGTTGTCACAGCGTGAGAAGTCAGGTCTGCAATCATGCTGAAAGGGTTGAATTTGTTTTCTGTGCCCTTTCCTATGTTAGCTTATACATGTGAGTGACTACTTTAGCTCCTGTTGGACAATGGCTCAACTGGGTCAAATGAATATGGAACAGTGCCTTATGGCTCGTCTCTCGAAACTATTTTTTGCAAGCTGACTCAAATTGAATGCTGTGTATCGCATCTGTAATAAATTGTGATGCTTGCTTTACAAGGACAGGAACCTGAAATTAGTGAAGCGATGTAAAGGGTCATGAGCACACGCTGGCAAAAAAATGCATTACCATGTTAAAGTAAACTGGATAGTGTTAGGAGCACACCCAAAAAAAGAAAAAAGAAGAGAAAAACTACGCAGGCAGTGAAAGCCACTCCCCACATTCATTAAGGAAATGGAGCCACTTAGGTATTGAGTACCGTAAAGCTCCTCCACCGCGAAAAGGAAAATCAATGAGGATCAAGAGGGTGGCCTGAAACCGGCTCCTGATGAGAGTTGATAATAGTACTGGAAAGGGCACGTGGTATGGACAAATTTAGCAGGCCGCTGGCTGGCCAGTCCACTTTGATCTCAGAAACGCCATGGAACATTTGTATAATATGCCTAAGCCCAGGAGGCTGCAAGAAGCATAACTTTAGGAACACCCCTGTCCACCCTGCGGAAAACTATATATTCGGAATCCTGGGATTAAAAGCTATCGATTGGTATATGCATGGGACCGATCCGAGGAGGGGGGGGGGGTGGGTGGTGGGTGGTTGAGGGGGGGTTCGACTTTTTGGGACACCCCCTCCAGAATTTTCCTGGGCCACTTCTACAGAATTCTAAAGACACCATTAAATTCCCGAGTTCAAGAATTGTCTATTGGCACCCTCTTTTGGTAAATTGAGTAAAGGGGGGTCCTGTGTGTATGGCTGGGAGTCAGTGCCATGCGCGCAAGGGTGTGGGCGGCAGGGGGTGTACATGTAAAGGTGAACATGCAGCAAATCAGTTCAAACTTCCAGGATAGCGATAATGTATGATGTGATTATAAATGATGAAGTCAGGAGGGCAGTTAGTGGACTTGCAAGCAAGTTGTGGGTGCCTGAAAGGGCAGGTATGCATGGGCGTCCGCTGCTCAGTTTTTGTCCCATAACTCTGCTGCATCTTACTTTTTCAGTATGGTGAGTATGTAGATGGATGGGGAATTGAAAAAGGAGCAGACTGATACCCTTTTTGTCCGCGTAGGGTTACTGCAAGGGGGGATTTGGGGTGGATGGGTGGTTCAGAGGGGGTCCCACCCATTTTTTGAGCCTCAAATGAGCCTGAGGGGCGTTCCACTACTTTTTTTTTGACCCTCCTGCTTGAATTCTTGTCCGTGGCAGTTCAATAAGTCTCTTAAAGTGTATTCTGCCTTCTATGAAGTCAGCCTCGTTAACACCGTAGACTCCTTTTTTTAAATCAGGAACCTCCTACAGTACAGTTGTCTGTCCGGGCGCTTGTTTGCCTGCAATGTCATAGTCATAGCAAATCACTGTCACTCTGTAAATCCTGTAAATCTTGTGAAAGGATTTGGACAAACATGAGTTGAGAATTTCAGCAGGTTCAGATTGCGTGCACATTATTTAAAAGTGGGGTCTTGCAAATGGCATGGTGGTTCTAGCATTTGTGATAAATGTGAGTGTGGCTGGAGAAGTTCAAGATGAGAAGCATGTGCTTTTCTTTTGCAAGTGTGCTGAAGCAAGTGTGCGAGCTGCGCATGAGATACAGAGACCTTTTTGAAGGAATGTTTAAGACTCTGCGTGCGTTTGCTCCTTCGAGCTCTGAATTTATTCCTTACTTGGCTTGTCATCACAGTATCACTGATTTTGAGATCAATGCATTCCTGAATCAAGACTCCTCAAGTTTGTGTCAGATTTAGTTTCAATTTTCGACACTGGTTGATTTTGTTTCACCAGCCAATTGCCATCAGACAGAGTCTCGGGCTGTAGGCCATCCTTGTAACCCCTTGTGACCCCTTGTAAATCTTGTGAATCACTGTCACTGCAAAGTATGAGACTCAGCACAACAACCATTGACTCGAGGCTATAATCCATTCTTCAAGAAACTGGCTTCCCCAGCTTATTGAATGAGATTAGGCAAAATAACCTCAACTGAAAAACCAACTAACCAAATCACACAAATCGTCACTGCCAACAATTGGGCGTGACAGCAACAAAACAGTCCGAATTACCAGACAAATATATCAGACGAAGACAATTTCTGAATTCTCAGGCAGTTTGAAGAAAGGCACTCAGTCATGACCCTTTTCCTGTTTTAAAAAGCCTGTGGCTTTACTTTGCCGCAAAAGAGTGAGTTCATTGACATGTGTGCTCCTTTCGAGTTACCTCCCAGAGTAATTGAAATCAACTCTATCATAGACATGATGTAAAAAAAATTTGAGGACCGTCAAGCAGTGAGGATTTTAAGTTACAAATTTAGGATTGAGACTTGCTTGTTTGTATGGCTGAAGTTCAGACCGAGGATCTTGTGCTTCTTGTAATAATTGTGATAGCAGGAATTATGATCAAGATGAGAGACACCTCGTTTTTTGCAGGGGCACCAAACATTTGCGACACCAGCCAGTGACCAACCCAACGATCAATTGATTTGACAAGGAGAGTGCAGCTGTTCATCTTTTTGACTGATTATTTCTGGAATGCAATGCCAGACTGGAGGCCTATTCGAAGCAAACTAACCTTGCTTTGCTGCTAACGTCCATTTTGAAGCACCTGCAATGGATCTTATGAGCTAACTAACCCGCTCCTGCTTTTTTATTCCTGTGAATGGTGGCAAATTCCTATGCTGCAGCTCCAGTCTAATAATTGCAGGCTCTTACTTGTCCTAGAAATGATTGGGAAACAACTGTTTTCTTATATGTCACATACAATAAAGATATAGACTAAACAAGAGGCAAAGATCACTCTGCAAGTCCAGAAGAAAAGAAAGGGGAGTAGGCTACCTAGTAGGGTATCAGGGTCGTTAGGAAAAAGCCCTTTTCTTCAGGCCTCCTCTTTCTCGGATATCCAAGTGTATTAACATGCTGTACTAACAATTAGCTTCCATGATCTTTCACACACTTTTTCTTACCATACAAAATGCTAATAAACAGTGGGCTCTTTTGGAGTCAAAGCGTTAACACTTGAAGGGGGCTTGTTTAGTGTGGAAGGGAGCCTGCAAGTCAGGTTAAGATGTTCAAGAAATGTTAAAAGCGCAGCCTCAGGCAGTCTTCCGCTGAGATGACAAGTGTGGGAGCGTCGCTAGCGACGCTGAAAGATTGGCAAAGCCCATCACGCGCGCAACATGTGCATGCATATGCATGTGTGCGTGTGTGTGTGTGTGCACGTGTGTGTGCCTGTGTGTTTGGGCGTTTGTATGTGTGCGCGTGTGTGTGTTTGTGCGTGTGTTTGTGCGTGTGCACGCTTGCGAGTAATCACACGCGTTTGTGTTTGTACGTGTGTATGTGTATTTGGGTGCGCATGCGTGTGTATATGTGTATGAGTGCGTGTGTGTGCGCATATGTGCGTGCTAGCCTGTATGTGTGTGCCTTGCAGCCCCACAGACGCTGCAGTGGTGCACATGATGCTGTGCTAGAGCATCCTTTGCTGAAGCAGGCGTGAGGATGTGCTGCTGCTGCTGATCCCCATCTGTTGAGAGGGCAGGTGCGAGCTTGGTGCCCGGGCTGGCCACGATGCCTAGCTCTGCTTCAACACACAGTGCGCAGCAAGCACCTGCACCATGCGCTCCATGCCCCTCAAACAGTCCAAGCCAACAAGGACTGCGCACCTGAAGGGTCCTGTCCAAGCAAACTTCCGCGTGTCATGACATCTGACTAAACTAAAATTATATCTATCAAAGTTAATATTACTTGCATGGTCAACCGTGAACTTTGCAGCCGGTACACAACTGAGGGCCCCTGACAGCATCCGCAGCCAGTGAAGTGTGCTGATGGATACTGCATTATCAGGAAGTGGTCCGGGGGCCAGGCTGAGGAATCCTGGGCAGCTTCCTGGAGCTCACAAACATAAAATTTGTCTCTAATACTTTGCACACGGCACCCCAGGGTCCCAGAATTCATCTGCCCCGGTAAAAAGATTGGTTAGGAGCCTATGCCGAGTCTCAGCCTGGGAGGTGCCCTGGGTGGGCCTGGGGAGGAGGGCTGGACCCCCCAAAAACAAAACTTGTCTCTAACATTTCACACACCGCACCCCAGAATCCCAGGATTCATCTGATGCGGTAAAAATATCGGTCAAAAGCCTATGTCAAGTGTGAGCCTGTGGGGTGGCCTGGGTGAGCCTGGGGAGGCCTGTGTGAAGTGTGGTGAGAAAAAGACAACGCTAGGGGCTCACGCCCCCACGAGGGGGCTTCGCCAAAAAGGTCATGATGTTTGTCTGATTTTTTTATTAAGAAACACCTCAACAGTCGAGCCGTGCTCTTGATGTTGTATACCAAAGCGTAGGATGGATGATATCATTCCTTAGCTGTTCCTGAATTTGAGCGTCCTGTCTTTTTTAATATGCACCTACCCAGATGCACTACAACAAATATTCAGGTTGCTTTGCAACAGGCACGTGGTACATGTAGGGTTGGCAGGAACATGTATATAGGTATAATGTGCATACCGTACCTTTCTTATACCACCGCCCAGGAGGGCATAGGAAGCATAACCTTTGAACGACACGTGTCAAATCGATTAAAATTATATATTCGGAATCCTGGCGTCAAGAGCTGTCGATTGGTACATATATGTGTCCAATCGGAGGGGGGGTGGTCTGAGGGGGTCCAGAGTTTTTTGGACCTTCCTCCAAAAATGTACCGGGCCGATCTACGTAATTTTTAATAAATCATCGGAATCTTCGGCTCAAGCCCAGTCGATTGGCACCCTTTTTGAGCAAATTGGGTTAAGGGGGGGGTCTGTGGATATGTCCAAAAGTCAGAGGCACACGCGCTCGGGTGCAGGCAGCGGGATGAGTCATGCCAATGAAGCAGCAATTAACCCCAAACTTGCAGGATTGTGCCAGCATGAGATAGTCAGTGGAATTCTGAAGAAATAGAAGCAATGTGAGACTGTGCAAGCCAGTTATGGGTGCCTGGTAGGTCACATGTGCATGGGCGTTTGTATCTCAGTTTTTGCCCCATAACTCTGCAACACTTCAGCTTCAGGTCTTGATGAGTACGCAGATGGATGCCTATTTGAAAAAGGAGCAGATTGGTACCTTTTTGTTTGGTTGGGGGCACTGGAAGGGGGGTTTTGGGGGGGGGTCCCTCAGGGGTGTCCACCCCAAAAAGCAGGGATGGGTCATACGGCGTAGGCGTATTATACGTCGTATCGTATTATTAATGTATTTAACCGTATTTTTTAAATCGCTCCGTATAATACGATTTTGGGCACTTGACGAATTTTGCAGCCACAAGCCCCCCAGAGCCCCCCAGAAGCACTCCCAGGCCCTCTAGAGCCCCCCAGAGGCACTTCCAAGCCCTCTAGAGCCCTCCAGAGGAACTCCCAG
>Ga0307968_1003144_pt1 | contig 13724 bp, 11 predicted proteins | sample OrgLakmetagen650_FD_201834 | JGI IMG/M metagenome (GOLD analysis project Ga0307968, IMG submission 201834) | Saline water microbial communities from Organic Lake, Antarctica - #650 | ecosystem: Environmental > Aquatic > Non-marine Saline and Alkaline > Saline | place: Antarctica: Organic Lake... | reverse complement strand
AGGGGGTGTCTGAGAATTTTGAGGGGGGTCTTCAGAATATTACTGGGCCACTTTCACAAAATATTATATATTTTTGGAATCCTCAGCTCAAGCCCAGTCGATTGGCACCCTTGTTGGGTGATTTGATTGAAAGGGAGGATCTGGGTGCCTGGTCATAAAAATGCATGGAATGTCCCCAAGTAGGCCGCGGGGGTGTGTTCAGGCAAATTACCAGCAATTGATTCCAAACTTACAGTTTACGCATTGCAGTATGCATAAGTTGCATGAATGAAGTGAATACGTGCTTTGGCAAAGGTTTTGGCTGGATTTGAGCACTAAACAGGTGGTCAGTGCAAGAGCGTGCGCAAACCAGTTTTGCCCTATGGCTTGTCAGGATTTGTTTGGCATGAGAACTGTCCAGGCAGATAGCTGCTTGAATTCTGAGCAGATTGACACCCTTTTTATTTGTGTGGGGGGTCAGGAAGGGGTTTTGGGGGAGTCATTTTTGGCCGGAGGACCAAATTTCTAGCGTGTGTGTCAAAATATGTTTTTTTTTTTACGTCTCGTGGCTGCATAATGAAATTTACTACTGCTTCTCTCACAGGACCAAGCTTGTTATTAAAACGATGGCCGGCTCATGCTGCAAATAGTCCCTCATGCTGCATGTAGTCCCTTTTTCTTTCTATAATGGAATATGGAATTGCCAACCAACGTGGGCAGGGGGTCCACCAGCATTTTCCTCCCTCTCTTTTACTCACCGTGTTTGTCCAGCAACCACAAAATCATCTCTGGCGCAATGGAGCCCTTTGATACGCCACCCTGAGATTGGGCCACACCAACGGCAAACAGTAATTAGGAGGAGAAGAAGCAGACAGAAAATATTAAACATTGGCAAAACATTGGTTTTGATCTCTTGTGACTAAAGGTACTTGAACAACCGCTTTGTTGCAAGCACGACATTTGTGCCATCAACGACAGCAAAAACCGTCTCCCTTAGGGGCTGTCGCCATCTAGATAGCATGCAAAATTGTCTAACAAGATTGTGCCAGACAGGAGGCACCTGATGGCAAACGAGCTTCTGAACTTGCTTGCAAGCAGCGTGTTAGTCCTCAGCAAGCTTTGCTTGGAAGCACATCAGAGTTGAATGCCGGGATGCCGTTCCTTGCCCATTTCAAATTGTTGAACTGCTTTTTGCCTGTGTTTAAACCCACTGAAACTTGACCCAAATCCTTTGTTTATCTTGCCAAACTGCTGTGGCAAACATTATACCTACGAGGTAGGTGTCATAACAGCATATGACGCCTTCAAAGGTGCTCGCCTGTCACATGTTCATGTTTCAAGTGCGAGGCCATATAATCAGTGTCGTGCACATATGGCGTCAATCACAAATGGCACTGTTAATTAAAGTGCTTAAATGACGTCTACGTCACATAACCGTAACTAACAGTGAATTTCATACTGACGGTGGGAAATCGTAAGTAACGGTGCGGCGTCAGGTACTCAGTGGCTCAGAGTGCCAACTCAAGCTCCGATTTCCCCACAAACAACATTTGCAATTTGCGATATAAATATAAATTGTCCTCATGTCCTCCGGTAATCAGGCCAAGAGGGCTCGTGTGGCCCTGAATCAGTCGAGCCTGGACCGGCCTGGCCAGCTGCTGACGGTTTCCCACCGTAAATAACTAATTCCTGACGGTTTCCCACCGTAAATAACTGTAAAGCCGACCGTCACACGTCAAAAATTAAAACCACTGTAAATTAAGCCTGAGGATTAGTTTCTGACGGTCAAAACCATAACTTACGCCTGACCGTCAGATGACGGATGACGGCGTCAACAGTAAAGTGCGCAACACTGCATATAATAGTATGCAAAACTTAACTAGTATACATCTTTCTAATTGCCTCCCAGCAGCTCCCAGCCTGAATTTTTTGTTAATACTCCCGATCATTATATTTTAGATTTATTCAATTAGACAAAGCAGCCAGCTTGATTTTTAGGCAATGTCACATCCTATTACAAATGCCTTACATGTAAACATCTCCACACCCGACTCATACTAAGTTGTCCATTTCATTCACTCAATCCTATCTGTGCATCCCATCTCATTTCAGTCGCTCGATCCCATTGGTGCATCCCATCTCAATTCAGTCGCTCGATCCCATTGGTGCATCCCATCTCATTTCAGTCGCTCGATCCCAATGGTGCATCCCATCTCATTTCAGTCCCTCGATCCCATCGGTGCATCCCATCTCATTTTAGTCCCTCAATCCCATTGGTGCATCCCATCTCACCCGATCGTATGGCCCAATCTCATGAACCAGCCTCTCTGGTGCTCCACTGGTGACCAGAAGCATGAGTGGAGGGCAGGTTAAAGGGCCTGCCTGACTGCTGGATCCCCTGTGTGCAAGTGGCCAGTTTTTGCAGTGTGAAGGCCACAAGTTTGATTGTCTGTTAACTTATAATCCATTGCGACAAGTGTCCTCCTGAAGTACTCCAAAGCTTCATTGCTACACTGCCAGGCATACTTTATCCGGTAACAGAGCTGTGTGACATTCGTACAAGCGTGCCTAAAAACTGCTCTAGTGCGTTGATTAACCATTACTTGTATTATTCACGGTACTGAGGGTAGGGTGAACACACAGTCTTCTGCTTGCTGCCTACGGCCTGCTTGTAACCATGTGCCAGATAGCGCTGTATCAGGTGCAGCGCTCACTTGCCTCGAGAGAGGAGACTGCTGCAGGTCTAAGCTCACAGTTACTTGGAAATTCCTCTGTGGTACCTTGCGTGATCCACACAGTAGAACTGCATTCAGGAGCAGCAGGTGGCAGCAGCAGTACATGCTTACGATCTCAATAGATTGAAAGCCTTTCAGAAAAGACTGTTGCGACCTGCGTGTCAGCACTGCAGCAAAGGGCAGCAAGCGTAGAACTGCATTCAGGAGCAGCAGGTGGCAGCAGCAGTACAGGCAGGTTGAAGGAGTGAAAGTCTCAATAGATTGAAAGCCTTTTAAAAAAGACTGTTGCAACCTGCATGGCAGCACTGCAGCAAAGGGCAGCAAGCGACAGCTGGTTGCAGCAGCGGTGCAAACGGAAGGTTGACTATAGTTTGTCATTTCAACAAAGGGAAACAAGTTTGTGGGGCGCTTGTAATAAAAGAACATGAACTCCAAAGAAAGGTAAGCGCATGAAATACAGACGTTGCTAAAAGTGCTGTCTTTTTTTCAGGATAATTGACCTCAGGCTACAGCAAGCGCGTGCACGTAAAAGCGTAGCGCTCACCTTTCTTTGGTGCCAGGTCCACACTGCTCAGCACCATCTTCCCTGCACTGAATTCAAGTTTTGCCCTGCAGATATGCGGACAGTGAGGACAGACAATAGCCACAGCATTTAATCTCATAGTTAAAAAGACGGAGGAGATGACTTGAAAGCACACCACACTGAGCAAAAAAGACAAGCGTTTGACAGTGATAGCATGGAACTCAGTTCATGCTTAGGGTTGGTCAAGAAAGCATGAAATTTGGAAATCACCAACTCACTACCTTTATGGAGCAAACACAAAACCAAAGTGCAGTCGAGAAGAGCGGGAGGTGGACAGCTTGGCAGGTCACAGAACCATTTTTTATGTTTGAGGTAAGGTAAGATGGTGCACGAACGACGACTGACGTTAAGGAGAATAATTGGAACAGTTGCGCATACAGCAACCAGGGACTTGGTGGATGCCATCTATCAGTCTGACGTTACAAGGATGTATATGCTTCTGGAAATCGTCCTGGTTTTCAGAGTGTGTTTGTGTAATTGTGTAATTACTTACTTGGTCAGCTTCAAGGCCCACGGCTTGCTCTGCTGCTTGCGAGCCCTTTGTGGAGGTATACCAGAAGACGGCCCTGCCCCTCTGTCACCCTCGAGTCCATCCTCCCCATCACTGTCTTCCCTGCCATCCTCTTCCCCTGCCTCTGCATTGACGGGACTGCGCAGAGCCTCCAGCTGCAGGGGTGAGCAGTGAGTGGCACATGTGTGTGCATGTTTTGAGGAAGTACAAGCAGTGGCACATGTGTGTGCATGTTTTGAAGAAGTACAAGCAGCAAGGCCAGAGGCATAGGTTGGGGCATTGTAAAAACCAAACTGCAAGGACTGCAGGGGTGAGCAGTGAGTGGCACATGTGTGTGCATGTTTTGAAGAAGTACAAGCAGCAAGGCCAGAGGCATAAGTTGGGGCATTGTAAAAACCAAACTGTAAGGACTGCAAGGGTGAGCAGTGGCACATGTGTATGCATGTTTTGAAAAAGTACAAGCAGCAAGGCCAGAGGCATAGGTTGAGGCATTTTCAAAACAAACTGTAAGGTTGTCAAACATTTCCAGGCAGGTTCCTAAATCCAGGCAGTGCTTTCCAGTAAATGTCAGTTTCCTTCATTAAGCAGCAAAATACCGGAAGAACTGGAGCCATAGTCATTGCTGAAGCTTGCCCTCTTTCAACGCAGAACAAGAGTGATGAGCATTACATGCAAGTGCAGAGGCCATGCAGTGAGGAGAAATATACAGGTGGCGTGAGTTTAAGAGGAAGGACAGTCAGTTGCATTCAAGCACAGATGGATCAAGTGTAGGGTTGGCCAGAACCGTATATATACACCGTATATGACCAAATATTTGGTGATTTTCCTGCCAAAAGTACCGTACATACATCGTATATATATATATATATATATATGGTTCTGGCCAGCCCTAGTCAAGTGCCAAAGTATCATTATTACTCTGCGACAAATTTGAGTCAGGTGAAAGGACCTAGCAGCCAAAGAGTTGAGAGCTGTCAGGCCATGCCTCTTGCTGCACAAACACAGATACAACAAATGGTCAAACTGGTCGAGTCAAAGAACTCTAGCTCTCAAGTCCTCTCAAAAGTGTTTACCGTGCACACAGCACTACCATTGTGAAGTGAAGCAACTCTTATCGTGACACGCAGCAACTCTGTCTGTGATGAACAACCGTGTCACAGGGCAGCCCTGTCGATAAAGATGACACACAGTCACTACATACAGTCACTCCATCTGTGACACACAGCTGTGAAACAGGGCCACTCTGTGTTTTAACACGCAGCCATGACACACAGCCATTCTTACCGTGACATGCAGCAAGGGCAGTAGCGCACTGAGATTATCTGCCCCTTCAGGGAGCAGCTGCTGCGGAGGGAGTGGCTTGCTGCCACGTATGAGAGAAAAAGACAGAGAAGGCAATGCCTCGCCTGCAGTGACGGTGCTCCACTGGTTTGAACCCTGTGAGTGTGCAGATGGAAATTCTGAATATGCGACATGCGCACGATCCTAGGACGTTTGTGGCATTTGCAATGCGGCACGACCCTATCAGATCATTACAAAGCAAGAGCTATCTTTAGCATTTTATTAAACAACACTCACAAATTTCCAGGGAGAAGTACTCGGCAGCATCCATATACTTGGAGTCCAACTTTCAGAGTTGTACCAAAATATTAAAAAAGCTGACATCTCTTGACCCCCCAAAAAATAGATCTCAAACACGAACACATACGCACACACACCTGTGACATTTGCTGGGACGCAGTATGTGCCCAAGCAACCTCCAGGTGGGGAGGCTCCTGGACTGAGACCACGTTGAATTTGTAGGAGAGGGGGGGCTGTGCCTGTAATGGTGAAATTAGGGTGGGGTTCTTATTGTCAATGAGATTGGTGCAGATCAAAAGAAACAACAGTGACACAAATCCCCAGATATGGAAAGAAGCCGCATTGGTTAACATGTACTTTTTGCTGCAGAACAGTATTATGAAAGGGAAACAAGCAAAACTGATCAAAATTACTATCACTGTGGGTGCAACAAAAGCAACAAAAACAATCAGAGAAAGTTGAATTAATATTGAAGATTTACCAACTGCCAATGCAACAGTATACGTACATACCACACTTATATGCTTATATGGTTACGGCCAACCCTGATTGCATGCATGCACACACCTCCATGATCCCCAGGGAGTCCGTCACTTCTACCCGCAGCTCGTACTCTCCCTCACTCTGGCACTTCTTGGCAAAGTTGCAAATGGTCATGTGCACGCTGTCCAATGCTTCTGTGCTCTGATTGAACACCTGTTTAAAAAAGGGAAAAGGAAAAGCCGCGTATTTCTTTCTTACACGCCGTGTTTGTTCAAGGCGTGCACAATGCTATATCACCAAGTCGTGAATATCCAGGTGAAAGAGTAGAGAAAAGGTCGTGGAGTGTTTCAGAACGTCATCGAATTGCCTTTACGCTGGCAAAAGAAAACATTTGCTATATGCAACTTCAAATCAGTTCACAAACAATGGAGCATTAGTGACACCAGATTTCAGCACATCACAGTTCACGCAATTCGCTACAGCTTTAAATCTACCGTGCCTTACATTAATCACCCTCCCTGAAAAAAAGGTGCAACCACCCCCTAGAACTATGTACTTCACCGGAACCACCCCTGTTGAAGCTATGGAGATAAATTCGTGCACCCAGCCAAACATCTGTTTTGCAAACCTGACCTCGCCATTTCAAGCCCTGAAGAAAACCAAACATTATGGACTGTTTTGCTAATAAGTATTAAACGATAGTTTTGAGCGCTTTGGTCAACGCCCCAAAAAGGGTTATTTAGTGGCATCCCCTCAACGCTTCATGTAGTGATGCATGCAATGATGCATGTATTAAACGATTGTTTTGAGCGCTTTGGTCAACGCCCCAAAAAAGTTTATTTAGTGGCATCCCCTCAACGCTACATGTAGTGATGCATGCAGTGATGCGTGTATAAAATGATTGTTTTGAGCGCTTTGGTCAACGCCCCAAAAAAGGTTATTTAGTGGCATCCCCTCAACACTACATGTAGTGATGCATGCAGTGATGCATGCAGTGATGCGTGTATTAAACGGTTGTTTTGAGCGCTTTGGTCAACGCCCCAAAAAAGGTTATTTAGTGGCGGTGATGAAGAAAGGTACAGTGTGCTTAAAATAGAAGTCAACCAGAACTCTTGCACAAGGTCATCTTCTCATTCCTATCAAGGGTGATATGGCGATTATTGCAATCTTCAGAGGCAGTTCAGCTACTGAAAGTTAAAACCTTGTATAGCTATGACTTGCATTCCTTTGAAAGGGTCGAAATTACAGCAGGGTCTGTCTGTGGTGTGGTGAAAAAACGCCAGGTTTGATGCAGGGTGTATGTATGTATTTGTGTGTGTTTCTTCACGTCCCAAATCATGCTGTCGTGGTTAAAGGACTTCATGATGGCTAGGTACTCATTGCACATGGCACATGACAGTATGACATACACCATGGCACTTACGCACGCACTCAGCAACCATGTTGTAAATTAAAAGGTGTGTTCCCTTCAATCCCAGATCTTGCTGTGGCATAAATGATAGGGCTTCCGCGCATGGCAATTAACGATTCAACTCAATTACCGCTGTGCCACTGCTGTCCAGCAACGCTGCAGTCACTTTAGGCCTGAATGCATCTTCCACGTTGGCCTTCTTGTGCAAGTGCTGGATATCCAGCCGAACATTCTTATATTTTCCTCTGCGCAAGGCAGAGAGTGTACAGGCATTTTATAAAAGATACTTTGAGCACTCGGGATTTTTCATGAAAGAGTCATGGAGCATTAATTGATTTACCATTGCAGCCATGCAATTCTAGCATATGGGAGTGTTATCATCTTTGTGAGGAGCATCATCATGTCTCAGCATGAAAGGTGCACTATCCTGTGACAGGCGCTCCAATGGTCTCGTCTACGCAAACAGACAAATCAGCAAACTTTCCAGCAGCGTTGTTTCTTCCCACCTGGGCTCCTTGCAGGCCTTGTTGTTTTTTGTCACAATAAGGAGGTGCACCTGCACGATGGAAGGTGCCAGTGTGATGTAGGCATTAACGTGGAGGTTGCTCGTTTGGTCTGATGCTGACCTAGTTGCTACTCTTGCGAGCCCTCTAAACCCAGAGGGCAGAGCCCAGAGGGCCAGATCCCAGAGGGCAGAGGGCCAGAGGGTCAGAGGGCAGAGGGCAGAGCCCAGAGGGCAGAGCTGGTCAAAACCGCTGATTACACCGTAACAGTGTCCCTGATGGTCAGGTGTACGTACACTATGTACAGCAGAATGTTTTTCTTGCCGACTCGGTCTATCAGCCAGTGTATAAGTACGTGAGACAATGATCACCAATATTATTGTACGGTGCAGCGTATGCTTGCATCGACAATGCATAAGATGATAGAAAAGGTTTGTAGTGCAAGTGCATTCACAGTTGGCAGCACATTTTACATTTTTGTCATCTGTCATCTTCGACGGGGGGCTTATAGCATTTGGTCTCAAGTCCGATGCTGCTCTCAAAATGCAGGCAAAATACTACTTTGACTTTATGGCATTATAACCCGTAGCAATCACCTCGTTGAAGGTGTGTTTGCCGGTTAAGGTCGCATCCTCGATGGAGGCCATGGAAACACACTTGTCTGGTTGCATGGTGCCAGCCTGCTGCCCAGAGCCATCTTTCAGGAAAGCCTGCACGATGAACAACGAACGAACGATGAACCAGTCAATCCACGGTGAACAACGATCGAACGATGAACAAGTCAATCCACGGTGAACAACGATCGAACGATGAACCAATCAATCCATGGTGAGCAACGATCGAATGATGAACAAGTCAATCCACGGTGAACAACGATCGAACGATGAACAAGTCAATGCACGGTGAACAACGATCGAACGATGAACAAGTCAATCCACAGTGAACAACGATCGAACGATGAACCAGTCAATCCACAGTGAACAACGATCGAACGATGAACAAGTCAATCCACGGTGAGCAACGATCGAACAATGAACCAGTCAATCCACGGAAAATCTGGCCTCCAAAACAACATATGCTACTTACAAAAGACAATGCAAAGTATAGAACGCAGGAAAGGTGTGCATTACCATGTGGTGTGGTGCCTCTGCCTCAAACTTCTTGACGTGCTTCTCGGTTTCTGCTACACGAGCTGCTGTTGTTGGGGCGAGGGGGCGAATGCGCAGCACAGGTAGGTTGCAACGCTGCACAGAAGGGCCTGCAGATGTGGTGTTGAGGTGGAAACAGGGCTCATAATTAGGGTTGGCCATAACCGTATATATGCACCGTATATGACCGTATATTTGGTGATTTCCCTGCCAGAAATACCGTATATGTACCGTATATATTGGGTTCTGGCCAACCCTACTAATCAATTCATCCTGTGCAATGGCATGCACAGGATACGCAGGTCAGCATGCTGAACAGAGAAAGGGCAGCAGAATGAGCTCCTGGTGCTAGAAGCTGTTTATTGTTTGTTTGGAAGCAGAGGTCATCGCGTTACATGCAACAAATAACCAATGCAGGGCATACTGCGATGTTATCATAAAGGATACGTACAGAAAGGCGTCGGTTTGGAAGGAGATGCATTCAGTTGCACCACATCCTGAACCGGCGCCTCCAAGCGGAAAACCGGCGTCGATTTGCTTGTTTGATTCAAGGCAGATGTACTACTCAGAGGCATGCTTTTCCGTGTGGGGCAGAAATGATTATGAGGAGCAACAGGTGGATCACAATGCTGTGTAGTCACTTCAAAATCGACAACACCCAAAGCATTGTCCACAAATGAGTTGTTTTAGGATGGTGACTTGTATGGCTTGTTTGACGAACCTTCCTGGTCCGCCCAGCTGGGGCGCCACTGAATGAGGTGCACGAGAGGCTGATCCTGCTCAACCTGTAAGAAGTTACGAGATAGCAATCTTTACGTCACGAGTATACAGGAAGTTATAAACTGGACCAATGCATGGGGCCACATTCACTACAGCATTCACTACTCCATACAATTAAAAGATTTACGAAAGAGCATGCAGCTCCAGCAACAGCAGCAGCAGGCGTAGAGTCTCACCCACCTGGCTGAAACCTTCAACCCGGAAGAAACTGCGAGCAATAAATGTATTTTCTTTACTTTGTAAGCTTTTTGTTTGCATTGTGAGGTGCAGTGGGCGGGGCATTCAATCCCTAGGCTTCAGATTGAAGTAAAAGTGAGCTTAAGAGCAAGTTGTAGTGAGGAATAAGATAATAGAAAGATGGATAAACAACAGAGAAACACCGATAAGAAGGAAGTGCGATAAACTAGCGTATCACTGTTCTTGCACTGCACTACAATAACTCAGCAATTTTCACTGCCTGCGTAATTTCTTCCAAAGTCCAATTCTTGTTCATTAATGAAGGTAGAGAATAGCTGTAAAGCAAATGAGCATGCATGATACTGTCATGTGTTGCCTGCTATAATACAGACCTGAACTACAAATGACTTTTGGGGCATCCTTTTTGATTTTTCAATTGAACCCCTTCACTCCTGCTCATACATTCAAGACAATAAAGAGGTGCATCGACAGCGGAAGAGCACGTAATTGGTTGCTCAACAGAATGTCGAGGAATATTTTTTACAGGGGGAATGTGGCAGGAGAACAGTTGTGGAGCATAATCAAGCACAATTCAAATGGGGAGGGCCGCTCTGCTGGTTCTTTTTCTTCAGTCACATCCACTTAATCGCGAGCAAGAATAATGGCATCGCCCTTTTCTGTGAATGATGTTTCCTGCTCTTACACCATCTTACTTGTGAGGATGCGCCATGGCATCGCCCTTCCCTGTCTTCACGTCGTCAGTCCCAAACTCTGAAGACTTCATAATACGAATCTGCAAAGAAGTCAGAATTCTCAATATGTGCTCCTGCCTTTAGCATGCGTGGTGGGTAGCAGGTCGAAAAAACAGATATTGATAGGTTGGAGGCATGCTCTGCCGTTTTGTTATAGAAACTAAGGAGGTTGGACACGTGCTCTGTCGCTTTGACATTGTACACTGCCGAGTTGTAAGCGATATGTTAAGCAGCTTCCGAGGACTACTCACCAGCTCTCCTTTCTCAAAATTGTCCAACTACTGACTACTGTCCTTACTGACAACTGACTACTGTCCTTTCTTATTATCGTCCAAGAACTACTTACCGGCTCTCCTTTCTTAACATTATCCAACTACCGACTACTGTCTTTACTGACAACTGACTACTGACCCTTCTTAATATTGTCTGAGAAATACTCACCAGCTCTCCTTTCTTTATATTGTCTAGGGGCTGGTCGTTGTCTTTCATGGAGGAGGGCGGCCTCCAGGCACTAGCACGGGCTATCTGCAAGCATAAAACACAAAGTCAGGGTGTGTATCCCTGCATCTCAAGTCTGATCAGAATTGGCCAGAGCTAGAGCATGTGAAAGACTGCTTAATTTTCTAGCACAGTGATTTTCCTAAGGCACACTGGTAGAAGGTGTTTACATTCCCTTCTGTACAACCCTATATATAACCAATTGACTTGGACACGGTCGAATAAGAACAATGTTTGGAGGAAAGCCCAACATGAAGCCTCATACACACTTACCGCTGCGCCAGCGTCAGTGACCTCCATGGTAATCCCTTCAAGGCTGCCAACGTCATCCTGGATGTCAGTGCAAATGTTGCGATGTGAAATGGATGGGTTCAAACATGTGCGTATGCTAGTCTGCGTCTGACATTCAGTGCAGAAACTTGGAGCTTCCCTAAACAATTGCATGCAGGGTTCGAAATTCAAAGGTTTATTACAAGCCAGAGGTCACAGTTGCATCTCACATTGCAAAATCAATGCATCATTTGAGTTACCCACTTGCACCTATGTACATGCAACGAATAAGGGCCAAACTGGCACACCCATAACATGAAGAAATGCACCTCACAACTAGAGCCCACTTGTGGCTCTAGTGGTGAGAGACCAACACCTCACCACTGAAAGACCACTACCTCACCACTGAGAGATCACTACCTCACCACTGAGAGACCAACACCCCACCACTGAGAGACCACTACCTCACCACTGAGAGACCACTACCTCACCACTGAGAGACCACTACCTCACCACTGAAAGACCAACACCTCACCACTGAGAGACCAACACCTCACCACTGAGAGACCAACACCTCACCACTGAGAGACCACTACCTCACCACTGAGAGACCACTACCTCACCACTGAGAGACCACAACCTCACCACTGAGACACCACTACCTCACCATTGAGAGACCACTACCTCACCACTGAGAGACCACTACCTCACCACTGAGAGACCACTACCTCACCACTGAGAGACCACTACCTCACCACTGAGGGATTACTATCTCACCACTGAGAGACCACTATCTTACCACTGAGAGACCACTACCTCACTACTGAGAGACCACTACCTCACCACTGAGAGACCACTACCTCACCACTAGGGCCCAGTTGTGGCTGAAATGCTGTAGCAGCAGGCTTGCGGCAAGAAAGCCTGCCGTGTCCTGCTCGAATTTTTTTCGGTACGGATTAAACACTGCAAGGGAATCAAGGAACAGAGGTGGCACAGGAAAGCCAAGCTTGACTGCTATCTGCCAGCCTTGCAGGTAAGGTGGAGCGTGCTATTTTAAGTAACTTTGAATTGTCAATCTGGCTTCAATGAGGACTGTATGCTGCAGAAAATAAAGATAAGCAGAAACCTCAAAAATGATTGCAATGTAATGTAAATTTGTGATCAACTTATCGACTTTCAGTGTTACTGAGACTTGTTATAACAGCAATCTTAGGTGGAAGAGGAAACAACGACTGGTTTTGTGAAAAACCTGGTCAAATTGAGGAACTGCAAAAGTAAATCTGATACATAATAACCCACCCCATAAAGTGCCCGCTTGCAACAACTTGGGAAGGATGTCATCATCGTTGCTGTTGATCAGGCCAGCCCCTAGGCTGAGGAGAGCCTGTACGTGGTCATTTCACAAAAATTATACTGGATGATCAGGCAATACCACGCCACTAGATTTGCCCTCCTTTTCAACACTTATCACTGAATTTCTAATCATGGCGCCACAAAATCATCAACAAGAAGATGTACCTACACCATGATCTAGTTAGGAATCAACACATCTACCTCTTGCTGTTTTTAAAAAGTGCTTGCTCAATCGCATGACTAGTACTCGTTCAAGCACTAAATATTCCATGACAGCATGTTCAATAAATGACCATGAAAATATGCTGCCCTGCCACATATTTGCAGGGTGCGAGAAGGAGGCTATAGTTATCATAACTTGTTAGTATCACCTGTTGATTGAAATTTAAATTACGCATTCGGAATCCAGACGTCAAGAGCTATCGATTGGTATATATATGAGTCGATTATGAGGGGTCGGTTGGTGGGTGGTCATTTGAAGGGGCTCTGAAATTTTTAGGGGGGGCCAGGAGGCATAAAAAAAAAGTGTAGACAGGCACGTCCAAATTTTGGGCCCATGGCCCAAAATGACCACCCACCCCCCAAATCCCCCTTCCTAACCCCCTACATAAATAAAAAGGGTGCCATTCTGCTCAGAATTCAAGCAGCTACCTGCCTGCACAGTTTTCATGCCAAATAATGCAATACCTGATGAGCTATAGGGCAAAAACTGGTTTGCCCACGCTCTTGCACTGACCACCTGTTTAGTGCACAAATCCAGCCAAAACCTTTGCCAAAGCACTTTTTTACTTCAGTCATGCACACTGCAATGCGTAAATTGTAAGTTTGGAATCGATTGCTGGTAATTTGCCTGAACACACCCCCGCGGCCTACTTGGGGACATTCTGTGCATTTCTATGACCAGGCACCCAGACCCCCCCCTTTCATCAAATCACCCAACAAGGGTGCCAATCAGACAGG
>Ga0307968_1003143_pt1 | contig 13725 bp, 17 predicted proteins | sample OrgLakmetagen650_FD_201834 | JGI IMG/M metagenome (GOLD analysis project Ga0307968, IMG submission 201834) | Saline water microbial communities from Organic Lake, Antarctica - #650 | ecosystem: Environmental > Aquatic > Non-marine Saline and Alkaline > Saline | place: Antarctica: Organic Lake... | reverse complement strand
TCTCTCTCTCTCTCTCCCTCTCTCTCTCTCTCTCTCTCTCTCTCTCTCTCTCTCTCTCTCCCCTCTCTCTCTCTCTCTCTCTCTCTCTCTCTCTCTCTCTCTCTCTCTCTCTCTCTCTCTCAAGCACACATGCGCCATTACGAGATAAAATTAAGACCTCTACATCCTTGGTGCTTACACACCTCCATAACACCTACAAACACACACGCGCATGCACTACACACACACACACGTACACACACACGCACACACACACACATGCACACACACACGTACACACAACACACACTCTACACACAACTCTACACACAACTCTACACACAACTCTACACACAACTCGACACACTATACACTATACACACTACACACTATACACTCTACACACAACTCTACACACAACACACACACATGCACACACACATGCACTATACACACATCCCCGTACAAGCTGAGACTCATTGTGCAAACCTGCATTTGCTCATACACACAGCCTCAGGTAACGGCCTCTCAGCGCATTCTCCGTCAGCACCAACTTGAGGCACACACGCGTGCACATACACACACACACGTACACACACACGCGCAAACACACGCACACGTACACACACACGCGCACACACATACTCACACACTCAAACACACAAACATACATATACACACACACACGCAAGCGAACATACAGGAACAGATTCCAGCCCTGCCAGCTTGCCGCACACCCTCCCTCACCACCAGCTTTGAGGCACACATAGAAACACACACATGCACACACACACACACACACTCAAACATACAAACAAACATGCACACAAACGCGCACACATACAGGCACAGATTCCAGCCCTGCCAGCTTGCCGCACACCCTCCCTCACCACCAGCTTTGAGGCACACATAGACACACACACATGCACACACACACACACACTCAAACATACAAACAAACATGCACACAAACGCGCACACATACAGGCACAGATACCGGCCCTGCCAGCTTGCAGCACACCCTCCCTCACCACCAGCACCATGGCTCCCACCTAGGAGGATCGCACACATGCTGTGGCCCTGCAACTTCGACAGCTGCCCTTGCTGAGCTAGCAAGGTGAGGTGTTTTGCAGCTTCTTAGAGTGTCGTCTGCAACTTTGACAGCCGCCCTTGCTGAGCAAGCAAGGTGAGGTGTTTCGCAGCTGCTTAAAATGTTGTCTGCAACTTCGACAGCTGCCCTTGCTGAGCAAGCAAGGTGAGGTGTTTTGCAGCAGCTTAGAATGTTGTCGCAATCTTGCAATCTTGACAGCTGCCCTTGCTGAGCAAGCAAGGTGAGGTGTTTCGCAGCTGCTTAAAATGTTGTCTGCAACTTCGACAGCTGCCCTTGCTGAGCAAGCAAGGTGAGGTGTTTTGCTGCTGCTTAAAATGTCGTCTGCAACTTTGACAGCCGCCGCTATTGCTGAGCAAGCAAGGTGAGGTGTTTTGCAGCTTCTTAGAATGTTGTCTGTCTTGATGAGCTACCTCTAGCCAACAGCTTGATCTAGATAAATTACATCAGACCAATATGAGTAATGATGCATGCCACTCCAAGCTGGAACAATGCGTTTTCTTGATCTTTTCCAATATGAGTGATTGAGTAATGAAGCATGTCACTACGAGTCATAACAGTTCAGTCTCGACCTATACTAATCAGTAGATCCAAGATCACAGTAATCAGTAGATCCAAGTTTACAATAATCAGTAGATCCAATTTCACATTAATCAGTAGATCCAAGTTCACATAATCAGTAGATCCAAGTTCACGATAATCAGTAGATCTAAGTTCACATTGATCAGTAGATCCAAGATCACTAAGAGTCATAACAGTTCAGCCTCGACCTATCTTAGTCACTACGAGTCATAACAGTTCGTTCTCGACCTATCTTAATCATTAGATCCAAGTTTACAAGTACCAAGACAAGTAATTTTCATTCTGAACATCATGCCTGATTGCAGGTTGTGACTCACACCCTCTGTGCTGTGGTACCTTTTGTAGGGTTGGCCAGAACCATATGGTTACAGTGTATATACGGCGTTGTTGGCTGGGATATCACTGATTATACGGTAATATACGGTGTATATATACCAGAGGGGGTTATCTGGGCAAAAGCCAAAACATTCTCCTTTTTGCATGAAAGGTGCAACTACTCACACGTCACTTCATCAAATTGGACCCAACCTAGCTTTAAACTGATGCTGACTTTATCCGAGCAGTCCGAGCATGTGCTCAGATGTATACAAGTCGCCCTGCGTACAGAATGACAGGACTAGAAGCTCATGTCGTGCACTTGTACCCTAGATGGGTGCTTTCCAGGGGGAATGGCACATTAATTTGCATTCTTCGTCAACCACTTAGTATTTTTGCCCCTTTTCTTGCAATGATCTTGATTTATTGTAAGGGATTTAAAACACTAAAATTCACCAGGTTTGGTGCGCTGGCTGGTCAGATACGACTTATGGCTGCTCAAAAAGTAGGGTTCACGCTGCGGCCGAATAGGTATGGGCCCCCTATTTTGCAGGTTTCAAGCTCAGCTGCATTGCATATCAGAGCTGAGCTCGAAACCTGCCAATTAGGGGAGCCATACCTAGGAGCATGCAAAAAACGTACCATTTTTTGGCCTCAGATAACTCCCCCCTGTATATATACAGTTCTGGCCAACCCTTAAAGGTCCTTTGTAAAATAAATGTGTGCATCCTGGATCACCCCAGAGTGCACCATACTCTTAAATAAATTTGTATAAAATTATTTATGTATAGATAAAATAAATTGTTGCATCCTGCATCACCCCGAGTGCACCAAACTCTCGAATTTATTAAATAAATTTATTTATGTATAGAAAATAAATTGTTGCATCCTGCATCACCCCAAGTGCATTATACTCTCAATCCTATTTCCTACATTGCAAATGTAGCGAGCGTCACAGAATCACAGCTGCTCTTAGCGGCGCTCTGACTCCCCTAGATTGTGCATGCTGTTCCGCTTCAGTGTAGCTTGTTTCCAACCTTGTGTTGCTCTTTTAAACTTGTATTATTTTCTTTGCAGGCAGCGAAAACAGAACGCCACACGGCTTGGAGCTGCTGCTGCAGCAGCAGGGGCAGCAGCTGCTGTGGCCGTGTTGATGGCCTACAAGCGAAGCAGTAGCAAATGATTTTGGCTTCTCTAGCCTGGAGTGCGGTGTCTCGCGGTCGCTGAGAGTCTACTTCACTGCATGTTTTCAGCCTAGAGTGTGTCTTTAGGTCTCTGAGAGTCTAAATTGCACCGCACTTTTAATCCTCGAGTGCATTGTCTGAGGGCACTCTGATTCCAAACATCGCTGCCTGTAAGGGGGGCCTGTGTGCTTGTCCTGAGCAACAAACCAGGGCAAGGAGGTTCTAGTTTTTTCCATTCCGTTGTTGCGATGGCGCCTGGTGGTACATTTTTAGGGTCTGCTCCTTTCGTGACTGTTTTGCGAGGCAGGGGCCGGGGGTAATAAGTACCTTGTAGCTAGACTCTCCTTCAGTTTCTCAGGGAGGTACGTGCTCCAGTAAACTTTGCAAGTGCCGTGCTTTTATTTTAGGTTTTAATGTGCAAGTGTAACGTGCTTTTCATGTGCAAGGGTGGCAGACTACATCAACGACTGAACCAAGCGCTGTCCTCTAATCAAAAGCTAAGGTGGCACCAACTTGCCAATAAAGGATAAAACACCAAAAGTAGCGTCTACTGACGCTTTCTGAGTGAGCCTTTTACAGGAGTTTGCCTCATTACCTTGTCAGATCAAATTACCGTCACTGCAAAATATGACTCAGCACAATAACCAATAATGATTGCGTCTTCGGACCAAGGGAGGTCTCCAAGGTGGAAAATTATCCAGCGGAGGAGTGAGTTATTTGCATCGCTCTAATGCTTCTACCAGTTCCGGACATACAACCACGCCTGTGCGCTCTCTGCTCATACTCGTGTGTCTATCTGCTGCTAGTGCTACTACTCGTCTTTGGTTGATGACTGCCACACCATGTCCCTTCCCGGAGCTGGGACTAATGATTCAGACAGACCTCTCAGCCTCATTGTGGTTACACGTTAATAAGACTGAACGAACAAATAGAAACGGAGACTTTACATGGTACAGGGTCTTTTGAGGATCCCCATTAATAATGGTACCTCTAAGAGTTCAATTTTCTTTTGCAAGTGTGCTGAAGTGTGCAAGCTGCGCATGAGATACAGAGACCTTTTTGAAGGAATGTTTAAGACTCTGCGTGCGTTTGCTCCTTCGAGCTCTGAATTTATTCCTTTCTTGGCTTGTCATCACAGTATCACTGATTTTGATATCAATGCGCGCATTCCTGAATCAATACTCATACAGACTTCAAGTTTATGTCAGATTTAGTTTCAATTTTCGACACTGGTTGATTTCGTTTCACCAGCCAATTGCCATCAGCCAGAGTCTCGGGCTGTAGGCCATCCTTGTAACCCCTTGTTCAATTGACAACGAGTTGTCAATTGAATACCAAAACCACCAAATCCAGAAGATAAAGGTTATCAATAAGACTGGCACATCCAGCTCATTGAACAAGACATAAGACACTCCCAACTGCCGACCAAATTTTTGCTGTCACACAGGTCGCTGCCAACGATTGGGCATGAAACCTCAGTACAAATCGGATTTATCATCACCGCGCAAGCAGGATTTAATCTGCGAGTTGTTCAGGTACTTTGTAGCCTATATGCTTTTTGGCTTCAATCGAGCAAAAAATGTTCCAGTCGTTCAATTTCAGGTATTTTGTAGCCTACATGTCTAAATGCTCTCTCTGGCTTCAAGCTAGCTAGCAATTATGCTTGATGATGAACGACAACAAGAGAATGCAAACCTTTGCAAGCGATGCCTCCCGTAGTGAATGTGGGAAGTGGTCTTTATTGATTGCATATACTCTCTGCCTGGTGTGTGTTTTTTTAATCAAACTTGTATTGAATGTGACAGTGTTTTCGTACTGGCAATATTAGAACCCCTGGAGACAAACTCAGATGTGACCACCCAGCTCTCGCTGTGCATTCCACTTCGCCTCGTTGCACAGGAGTGCTGGCATAAAATGCCAAGGATGTGCAATCATGGAGAAGCGTAGAAGGGAAAGATGTTGCGGTGCACATACCAGCCCAACCCCAACTAGAATTTGCATCCCAAATGTGGTCTCGCAACCTAGTTTAAGGAAATTTCAACTGCAAGGAACTGAAAGTTGCACTATAAGGAGGCAAGTCCAGAAACCCACTTTGTGTAGCAAAAGGTCACGCCACTTTGTGTAGCAAAAGGTCATCATGCCACCTTGTGTGTAGCAAACCCTACCTTTCATGTATTCTGCTATACCCAACTTCTTAAAACACTATCACATATTTGTTTATGCATACCTGCTGTGGTTACTACTCGCTAGTACTATAAACATAAAACCCATGCCTGCTGTCTATTTAAACTCGAGGCTGTTCTGCCGCATAGGTCTCAGCTTTGTACGCGGTGAAGGGGTCAGGCTGTGCGCCACCAAGGCTGCTTCTATGCATGAGCCTGCACAAGCATTCATATTTACATAGTTTAAACGATACCCTCAATTAATAGCTTCTTCCTCCATATGCCCAATAATGCGAGTGCACCAAGGCTGCTTTTGTGCACGAACCTGCACGTGCATTCATATTGACAAGTTAAAACAACACCAAAGCTGCTTCTGTGCTTGAGCCTGCACACACATTCAACATTGACAAGTTGAAACAATACCAAAGCTTCTGTGTATTATTATCACAACGTTGGAGAGAGCACTTGCAGTGCATATTAGGCACTGCATGTGCATGTTGATCGACAATGTTGGAAAGAGATGTAGAGTAGAGACCCTCCTGATATCCATTGATCTTTTTCTATTTCTTTTTCTTTTTGTGGAGGAGTTTTATGGTACCCAGTACTAAAGTGGCTTTCCTCAAATATTGTGGGGAGTGATTTTCACTGCCTGCGTAGATCCTTCTTTTTTCTTTTTAGCAGGGATGCGGTCATCTAAGCTATCCTATCTTCGACTCAAAGTAGGGGTGGATGGAGAAGTGTGCCTTTTTCAAACTACAACAGCTGCTCATAGCTTCTTCCAATACAACCATCCCACTGCACACATGAAAACTAAACGCAAGGGGTGATACCACCACAAGCATGGATTAAGGACACGGAGACGGAGCTGTCGGACAGCAAAAAGTACTCACGCTACCAGGCAGATTCAAACCCGCGACCCCAAAGAGTTTGGCCTGACCACGAGCCACAAGGCTTTCAGGGCAGCTACCCACACATGATATTAATCCAGCATACAAATAAAAGCTGGTAATTGAGTATTGTACCTTCCAAAAAAGCTTATCTCAACTCATCTGGCCCTTTGCTACAACACACAGCAGTATGTCCAGACAGCAATGAAACGGAAAAGCAAAAGAAACTTCTATAAAACCCCTGCTACCCCACGCTCATTCCGTGCATGTGGACCACCAGCTCTTTCCTTGTCATATTTTCCATTCTTGCCACGACACACACACATGCCACGACACATACCACGACACACACACACACACTCTCAAACACACACACACACACACACATGCCACGACACATGCCACGACACACACACCTTTTATGCAGCACCACAAAAGCAAGGCTGGACAGAAGCAGCGTGCCAAAAAAGGTGGCCACCACAGATCCGGCAAGTGCCCCGGCTGTGTATTTACTCCATCTGCTGCAGGTACAGGCAAAATAAAGACCACGAGCACAATTAAAGTTAGTTCACACAAGATGCAACAATAAAGTAAATATCACCATTAAAATAAATATCATGTGCACAATAAAAGTTCAATTCGCCCTAGCAAGATCCCCGGCTGCCTTTACTCCATCTGCTGCAATACATATACACTCGCAATACCTAGGAGCAGTACAGTATCTTTACTTAGAAATAGGGTTAGGTTTTAGGGTTAAGGACATGCGTGATGATACTGTTAGGACATCAGATGACTTTAGGTTAGGAGGAGGTTAGGATTGGAGGAGCGCTGCTATTAGGACACGCACACATTTATGAATTTACTTCAATTTTCACACATTTTCATTTTCATGCAGTGCACTACCTTTCCTTAGTTATTTACCTACACATATTCATCTTCATTTCCATCTATTTTAAAGTAGTGCACTCATCTATCTCTCCCCTTCACGTCTACAAATGTAGTGCACTCACCTACTAGGTTTATCATTTGACATCAACAAATCAAGTGCACTCACCTACTATTTTTGGTAGGCTTAATTATTTGACATCAACAAATTAAGCGCGCTCACCTATCTTCATTCCTTGCCTGCCCACCTCCCTCTCCTTGTACCCCCTGCACAGCTGCTTCTCTAGTGCATACTATGCTGTCCTCTGATTGGCAAGCGGAGCACCAATCTGACGCAGACGACAAGCCCTTCGGCTCTGCCATCTCACTGTGGAAAAATGGCATTTGTGTGAGTAAGTGCATGTGTGTTTTGGAAGAGGGGGGAGGAAGGCAAGCACAGCAAGCACAGGTATATACAGCTTAACATAAATGCTATCATGCTTATAGTATGCTCTGTGTACTAAAGCTCAACCTATACGCTATTGTGCTTATGGTATGCTCTGTGTACTAAGGCTCAACCTAGACGCTATCGTGCTTATAGTATGCTCTGTGTACTAAAGCTCAAGCTAAATGCTATCATGCTTATAGTATGCTCTGTGTACCAAGGCAAGGCAAGCACAGCAAGCATGGATATACAGCCACACCTAGACACTATCGTGCTTTTAGTATACTCGTATACTCTGTGTACTAAAGCTCAATTTAAACGCTGTCGTGCTCAATATGGGATTTCTTGATCACCTACTTCAGGCGCACCTTCTCCCAAAATATATTGCAAGGCCTAAACAATACACACAACACAGCATTAACACGTGTATGTTTGCGTGCATGCATACACAAACACAAGTGCATGCACACATGCATACACAAACAAACACAAGTGCACTCGCATACATGCACACACAAACATACAAGTGTACTTGCATACATGCATGCACAAACAAACACATGTGCACTCGCGCATGCACGCATACACAAACAAACACAAGTGCACTCGCATACAAGCACACACAAACATACAAGTGCACTTGCATACATGCATACACAAACATACAAGTGTACTCACGTGCATGCACACACAAACATACAAGTGTACTCACGTGCATGCATACACAAACATACAAGTGTACTCGCGTGCATGCATACATAAACATACACATGTGCACTCGCATACATGCATACACAAACAAACACATTTGCACTCGTGTGCATACATGCATACACAAACATACAAGTGTACTCACGTGCATGCATACACAAACAAGCACATGTGCACTCGCGCATGCATGCATACACAAACAAACACAAGTGCAATCGCTTACGTGCACACACAAACATACAAGTGCACTCACATGCATGCACACACAAACATACAAGTGCACTCGTGTGCATGCATGCACATACAAACAAACACAAGTGCACTCGTGTGCGAGCACACAAGTGTACTCGCATGCATTCATACACAAACAAACAAACACATGTGTGTACTTGCATACTTACATACATGCATTCACAAACAAACACGTGTATAGTTGCGTACATACATGCATACACAAACAAACACAAGTGTGTACTCGCGTGCGTGCGTACTAAATTTGCTGAACGTGCACGCCCCCGGCCCTGCTATCTGCATACCTAAATTTGCTATCCACCCACAAACCTAAATTTGTTATCTACCTGCGTACCTAAATCTGCTATCTACCTGCGTACCTAAATCTGCTATCTACCTGCGTACCTAAATCTGCTATCTACCCGCGTACCTAAATCTGCTATCTACCTGCGTACCTACATCTGCTATCTACCTGCGTACCTTAATCTGCTATCTACCCACGTACCTAAATTTGCTATCTACCTGCGTACCTAAATCTGCTAAACGTGCACGCCCCCGGCCCTGCTATGTGTATTCACGTTACAACATGTGCATTCGCGATACAACCACATGTGTACTCACGTGCATGCGTACCTAAATTTGATAAACGTGCACGCCCCCGGCCCTGCTATCTGCTCAGCAGCATCCCCAGATGCTGCACAAGGCAGTGGTACCACCACATAGTCGCCACCCTGCGCATGGGCATGTGTGTGTGTATGTGTATGAGTATGTGCAAGTGTGTGTGAGTATGTGTGAGTGTGTGTGAGTGTGTGTGATTAAGTCAGTGGTACCACCACATATTTGCCACCCTGCGCATGGGCATGTTTGTGTGTGTGTGTGTATGTGTGTGTGTGTGTGTGTGTGTGTATGTGTGAGTGTGTGTGTGTGTGTCTGTGTGAGAGTATGTGTGAATGTGTGAGAGTGTGTGTGTGTGTGAGTGAGTGTGTGATTAAGGCAGTGGTTCCACCACATATTTGCCACCCTGCGCATGGGCATGTGTGTGTGTGTGTATGTGTGAGTGTGTGAGTATGTGTGTGTGAATATGTGTTAATGTGTGTGAGTATGTGTGTGTTTAAAGCAGTGGCACCACCACATAGTCGTCCCCCTGCGCATGGGCATGTGTGTGTGTGAGTATGTGTGAGTGTGTGTGAGTATGTGTGAGTGTGTGTGAGTATGTGTGTGTTTAAAGCAGTGGCACCACCACATATTCGTCCCCCTGCACATTGGCATGTGTGTGTATGTGTGAGTATGTGTGAACACATACACTCATGTACCTTTACCAGATAGTGTACCATGACACACAAACATGCACACACACACTCATGTGCCTTTACCAATATGTTGCCACGACACACATACATGCACGCATGCACACACACACACACTTATGTGCCCTCACCAGATCTTGTGCCACAACTCACATACATGCACGCACGCACACACACACACACTTGAGCCCTCACCAGATCTTGTGCTACGACACACTCACACAAACACACACATGCACGCATACACATACTCTCATATGCCCTCACCAGATCTTGTTGCCACGACACACACACATGCATGCACATACACACACACACACACATACATGCACATACACACACTCATGTGGTGCACTCACCAGATATTGTGCCACAACACGCACAGCAATGCACGCACACACGCATGCACACACACACATACATGCACGCGCGCATACACACACACACTCACACACACACACACACACACTCACACACACACACACACTTGAGCCCTCACCAGATATTGTGCCATGACACACACATGCACGTACACACACACAACCACTCACGTGCACTCACCAGATCTTGTGCTACAACACGCACAGCCATGCACGCACGCACGCACGCACGCACACACGCACACACATACATACGTGCACGCATACACACACACACTCACACACACACATGCACGTACACACACACACTCACACACTTGAGCCCTCACCAGATATTGTGCCATGACACACACATGCACGTACACACACAACCACTCACGTGCACTCACCAGATCTTGTGCTACAACACGCACAGCCAGCTCCCCCCTCCTGTTTCCATCTGAATGGACTTCAAAAGCAAGCACGGCTGAAAACGAGGGGAATGAAGAATCTAACCAGGTCAGGGCAGTCCTGTGCAGGGAAGAGTTGTGTGCATGCCTGTTCTAAGAATAATGTGTGTGTAGTTTGCGCGTGTGTGTGTGTGTGTGTGCGCGCGTACAATTTTCTTGTTGCTTGCAGACAGTGCGTTTGCGTGTACGTGTGAGTATGTGTGTCTGAATGTACGTGCATCTGCATTGGTCTGAAAGTGTGTGTATGTGTGTGTATGTGTGTGTGTGTGTAAATGTGCCTGTGTGAATCTGTGTGTGTAAATGTGCCTGTGTGAATCTGTGTGTGTAAATGTGCCTGTGTGAATCTGTGTGTGTAAATGTGCCTGTGTGAATCTGTGTGTGTAAATGTGCCTGTGTGAATCTGTGTGTGTGTAAATGTGCCTGTGTGAATCTGTGCTGTTGGTCAGAGGGTGTGTGTGAATGTTCCCTCATTTGCTGTGCGAGCCTGATCATGCCTGCAACTTGAAATAGGGAAGCTATGTCTGATTCCAACAGGCTTTCCAGCATTTAAACAGGGACATAAGGGCAAGCCACGCCTTTCCTACCACAGCCAACGCCATAAGTAGAAATGCTGTCTGGAGATTTAAACACAAACCCCCCTTTTTGGGTCCAAAGAAACCTTCAGTGACAATACCTTGCAGGGGCACACTTGCCTAGCACATTGTGTAAATTTTCAATTGCCTGCGTTCTTTCTGTTGTTTTCCTTGTGTTTCAGTAAATCTCACCTTGCAGAGGCATGCTTGTTCAGTACATTGTTCAAAGTGAATGTTTCCCCTTCTATTTGTTGCTTTCCTTGTGTTTCAGTGCATTACCTTGCAGGGGCATGCTTGTCCAGCACATTGTTCAAAGTGAATGTTTCCCCTTCAATTTGTTGTTTTCCTTGTGTTTCAGTAAATCTCACCTTGCAGAGGCATGCTTGTCCAGTACATTGTTCAAAGTGAATGTTTCCCCTTCTATTTGTTGCTTTCCTTGTGCTTCAGTGCATTACCTTGCAGGGGCATGCTTGTCCAGCACATTGTTCAAAGTGAATGTTTTCCCTTCAATTTTTTGTTTTCCTTGTGTTTCAGTACATTCCCTTGCAGAGGCATGCTTGTCCAGCACATTTTTCAAATTGAGTGTTTCCCCTTCTATTTGTTGTTTTCCTTGTGTTTCAGTGCATTACCTTGCAGGGGCATGCTTGTCCAGTACATTGTTCAAAGTGAATGTTTCCCCTTCTATTTGTTGTTTTCCTTGTGTTTTAGTACATTACCTTGCAGGGGCATGCTTGTCCAGTACATTGCTCAAAGTGAATGTTTCCCCTTCTATTTGTTGTTTTTCTTTTTTCCCCAGTAAATCCCCTTGCAGAGGCATGCTTGTCCAGCACAATGTTCAAAGTGAATGTTTCCCCTTCTATTTGTTGTTTTCCTTGTGTTTCAGTACCTTACCTTGCAGGGGCATGCTTGTCCAGCTCCAAAGCTGACAGCAGCCCCAGCTGGGTGTTGAAGTGTGAGGACACAGACAGGAGCTTGTAGTACACCTGCAAAATATGATGCAATGAAAATATGGTTATGCAATGAAAAATATGATGCAATGAAAATGTAATACACCTGTAAAGTATGAAGTGTGAGGATGGAGTGCGAGGGCACAGACAGGAGCTTGCATTACACCTGCAAAACATGATGCAGTGGAAATGTGGTTATTGCAGCTGGGTGTTAAAGTGCGAGGACACGGACAGGAGCTTGTAATACACAATACACTGCAAAGTATGATGTGTGAGGATGGAGTGCGAGGGCACAGACAGGAGCTTGCATTACACCTGCAAAACATGATGCAGTGGAAATGTGGTTATTGCAGCTGGGTGTTGAAGTGCGAGGACACGGACAGGAGCTTGTAATACACAATACACTGCAAAGTATGACGTGTGAGGATGAAGTGCGAGGACACAGACAGGAGCTTGCATTACACCTGCAAAGCGTGATGCAGTGGAATTGTGGTTATGCAGCTGGGTGTTGAAGTGCGAGGGCACAGACAGGGGCTTGTAATACATAATACACTGCAAAGTATGACGTGTGAGGATGAAGTGCGAGGACACAGACAGGAGCTTGCATTACACCTGCAAAACATGATGCAGTGGAATTGTGGTTATGCAGCTGGGTGTTGAAGTGCGAGGGCACAGACAGGAGCTTGTAATACATAATACACTGCAAAATAAGAAGTGCAAGGATGGAGTGCGAGGACACAGGAGGATGAAGTGTGAGGACACAGACAGGAGCTTGTAATACACCTGCAAAATAAGATGCAATGAAAAAAAGGTTATGCAGCTCCACTCTGGCAACAGCAATTCCATCAAAGCTTGAGTAACGTCTGGGCGCACACACACACACACACACACACACACACGCACACGCGCACACACACACACACGCACACGCACACACACACACACACACACACACACACACACACGCACACGCACACGCACACGCACACGCACACACACAAGCACGCAAGCACGCAAACACACCTCCCCTCGCTCAAATCCGTCTTTGGCCTGGTTCATGTACTTTATAATGTCAGCTAGCAAGGCCCCCCCTGCATGGTGTGGGAGGTACAGGGTAAGGTTTGTGTGTGTGTGCGTGTGCGTGTGCGTGTGTGTGTGTTTGTGTGTGTGTGTGTGTGTGGTGTGGGAGGTACATGGTAAGGTTGAGATGGACGTATCTGAATTTAAGGACTCCCCTATGTGATCTGGGAAGTACATGATGGATTAATTAGAGCTATGAAGTACATAATGGTTTATTTAAGGCTATGAAGTACATAATGATTAAAGCTATAAAGTACATAATGGTTTAATCAAAGCTATGAAGTACATAATGGTTTAATTAAAGCTATGAAGGGCATTAAAGCTATGAAGTACATAATGGTTAAATTAAAGCTATGAAAGGCTACAGAGCCATAGCACTGCTTTTTTCATAGGAACCTTGGCCAGGCAAAAAACAACACCGACAACACCAACACCAACACCAACACCAACACCAACACCAACACCAACACCAACACCAACACCAACACCAACACCAACACCAACACCAACACCAACACCAAC
>Ga0307968_1003141_pt1 | contig 13728 bp, 16 predicted proteins | sample OrgLakmetagen650_FD_201834 | JGI IMG/M metagenome (GOLD analysis project Ga0307968, IMG submission 201834) | Saline water microbial communities from Organic Lake, Antarctica - #650 | ecosystem: Environmental > Aquatic > Non-marine Saline and Alkaline > Saline | place: Antarctica: Organic Lake... | reverse complement strand
TTTAGACAACCAGAGCATAGCATGAGGCCTGCTTTTTAATTCGTGACTCTTGGCAAACTCAGAAATCCTGCTCTGTGCAGCCATGTAAGGCCGCACCGCATGTTCCTCAGCTATCTTCGGATTCATCTTTCTATCAAGCAGCATGCCCAAATATTTGAACCTTTCTTTCTCTGGAAGCACCGCCCCATCGTACGTGAACGGATTCTGCAAAGGAGAGACAGACTTACTATTAAAATGAACCACCTCGTTCTGAACATGTTCATCTTCACCAGGACATTGGTCACATACGTGAGAACCATCTTTAAGCCACGCTGCTGCCTCAACTTTCAAAGTATGCGTACGCAAGCGAAGTCTACTGCATTGTGCATGACATGTTTGGACAGATCAAGATGAAGATACCGTGGTACAATAGTCGGCATACACTCATTTCTAGAAAAAGGGGTAGCAAACCGAGAACGATAAGTGGCCAGTTTGTTGCTGTGCGTGTTAGGGTCCACCAACTCAGCGTCTCTCCAAACACCTCTCATCCTTTGCTTCAAATCTGCAGTAAACTCTTGCATGGGAATAGCACGCCCAGTTTGAACAGCTCGTACATACAACTCACGCCCAGCCACGCAGTCCTTGAAAAGCGCTCAGCAGTTGAGCTGTCCAGCAGGCACTTGAACGAGGCTGTAAATTGAGATCAGCCTGGACTACCCTCTGCAAAGTGTCACTATTGGTATTAAGCATACTATTGAAAAGCTTGACAGCTGACCAAAACCACCAGTAGAACTAATTCATATCCACATTCTTGGAGTACAGCCCAGTTAGTGGTAGACCGCTTCACCACGCCCAACGTGCCTTCAGAAAATGCAAATGACGCGTTGACAGCGAGCTAGAGAACTTCCTGCCTGCCTGCAAAAAACCAGTACCCCATATTTGACTACCATGCATGCCAGCAGGAATAACATACGTCCTAGTGAGCCACAAAGAAGTGTGCGGCCTGTTTACCACTGGCAAAGCGTGTTCACGCACAATCTATGTATCCTATAGGCAGAGGCAAGAAAAGGACGGGATGCGTGTTCAGCAGACTTAGCAATGTTCAAGGTCATGTAGAAAACCATGCCCAGATACCTAATATCTCTGTGATGAAAGGTGGCACCGCGAACATCAAAAACAGGAACATTTTCACCCGCGGAGTTGAAGTGCACAACCTCGGACTTGGAAGTGTTGACAATAAGATGTTTATTCCTGGCGTACACAGCCAACCGACTCAGCATGGTTTGCATAGTATCACGGGCTCATTAGTCAGCAAAGTCAGATCATCTGCATACAACATGTGTGAGAGCGATTCCGGTGATAGCCCCTGATACACCCTCAGCAATGTCGTCAATATCGGTAATGTAAAGGGAAAAAACAGGGGGGACAGGGGGCAAATCTATAGAGGAGCTCAGATCATCCTGAAACAGCACACCGTAGTTTTACCGGCTCATTTCACTGTCATGACAAAGTGTAAGACTCAGTACGTTGATTAATAAAAAAAGTGATATGGCTTATTTAAGTTGAGAGTTTGAAGCAAAATCTGGCCTCAGTCTGCGCAAGTATTATGCAGTGTGTCAATGGTACACTGGCAAAAGTTAGCTTGAAGGAAGTTTGCAGAAAGCCACACCTGCGAAGTCAGTAGGTTGGTTATGTTAGGTACAATCATTTAAACCAGAAGAGGATATCTTTGAAGCAATGCTAGACCATCATGCTATGGTAGCTTACACTACTTCGGTAGTGTTCACACTGTCTGCGTTCTTTTCTTTTTTCTTTCTAGCAATGCTGGACCATAGCTTTCAAGGCGTCTGAGGATACAACTGCCTTGCATGCAGCCAGCACCATAACTTTTAAGCAATATAGTTTGCCCCCGACTCCAGGGAGATGTCCTCCGATCCATTGCAAAAGCAATCCACCAGTCACCATCGCCCATTCATTTCCACAAAGTCAAATCCCACGCAGGTATTATAGGCAAAGGAAATGCTGACACTCTTGCTGGAAAATCAATCACAACCTACTCTGACGTTGCAGATACCTCCATCAAAGCAGCTGGCCCTGAGGGAAATCCCTTCTACAACATCCACTGGCTTGCCCAAGAACATAGACATAGAAAACCAAACACAAACCCATAATCATACCCATACAACAAACATGGCCCATTCTCCTCCCCCAAAGCTTTGGTACCTACCAAACCACCGTGACGCCCTTTAAGCACATATGCATTTTCTCCATACTGGGCAATGCTTACCTAACATCATCCTATGTCCCCTTTAAGACCAAATATGTCATTATGAAATATAGAACAGGCACCCTATATAATCAAAAACATGCGGTACTGTTCAAACTCTCAACAAGTCAAACTTGCCCCCTCTGCCCACACGTAGACAGTACCCTGCACATTCTTTCTGGGTGCCAACACACGCAAATAAGGAACATGATCACCGAGAGACACAACTTAGCATGCCGCATTATCTTGAAGGCTATCAGCAAAACAGGCTCCTTAGGATAATGCGTTGTCTCCATAGACATAGGCAGCAACGAACGGATGATCATGCAAAATATCCAGATTTATGAAACAGCTCAAAGTATACTTGTTCCCAAATGGCTCTTCCCACCCCGCTTCCCAGATAAAGACAGATTTACCTCCAGCCGCCCAGATTTTGTGCTGGTTACTCCCATAGCTGCAAAAACACAAAATCAACAAACTAATGTAGGGGGTTGGGTTCTTCGCAGCGGCAGGGGGCAATTGAGGGAGACTGGGAGTACCCCAGCAGCACCGCCAGTCACCAGCAGAGCCACCAACCCCAGACAGCACCGACCCAAAGACCTCAGCAAACCTCGGCGTGACATCCACCTTGTCGAGATCAAGTACTGTGAGGACACAAGACTTCAGAACCAGCTGAATGCCGTAAAGGAACAGCACAAACATCTCCGCAACATTCTCCAAGGAGCCTCCGTTACTCTCCACATCAGCCTTTTGAGATTGGGCGGCACCATCTACAACAATTACACGCTGGAGGATTTTAAGGAACTGGGTATCGATTCTCAAAGAGTTAAGAAGCTTGCCTCCAAGCTCCATGTGCACTCTGTGAACTTCGCTGCTAAACTTGTCCATACCAGACATGGCCCTTTCCAGTACTGTTATCAGCTCTCATCAGGAGCCGGTTTCAGGCCAAGCCTGCAACCCTCTTGATCCCCATTGGTTTTTCCTTTCCTTTTTGCTTGTTAAGTGCTGAGAAACTATGCAAGGCCAAGGAGCAGACACACATGATGAGTACATGCTATGAAACAGTGAACAGTTCTTCAGAGATGTTCATATTTACTTATGTATTAAATAGGCAGCCAGACCGCAATCTGAAGGAACTTTTCTGTAAGAACTTTTCATCCATCTTCTCCTTGGTTCTTCGCCTGTATCAACATATCTGTAATATCATAACATCATTGTGGAGGAGCTTTACGGTACTCGGTACCAAAGTGGCTCCTTTTCCTTAATTGATGTGGGGAGTGGTTTTCACTGCCTGCGCAGTTTTTTCTTTTTCTTTTCATGCGGTATGGTTTAAGCACTCAATTAGCCTAATAACTTGCCCCCTCTGCCCTCAACTAGCAGACAGTGCCCTGCATATTATCCTTTCTGGATGCCAAAACACAAAGTAAGAAATATGATCACTGAGAGACATAAATTAGCATGCAGCGTGATCGTTAAAGCCATCAACAAAACAGGCTCCCTAGGATCCTGCTTTGTCTGCATAAATGTAGGTAGCAGCGAACGGCTAGTATGCATAATCTTCAGAATATTAATACAGCTGTACTAGAGTGGCTCTTTCACCCTGCTTCTCAAACAAAAACAGGATTACCACCAGCCGTCCAGATGCTGTTCTGGTTGTGCCCATCTCTGCAGAAACAAAAAAGCAACAGATTGCTAGTAATGGAGGGGGGTAGATACTGCGGAGTGGCAGGGGGCAAATGGGGGAGACGACTGGGAGCACCTTAGCAGCACCTCTAGCCACCAGCAGATCCACCTTCCCCAGACAGCATCGACCCAAAGATCTCAGCGTTCTCCAACGTGACATTCACCTCAAAGAGAATGAGATCAAATACTGTGAGGACAATCAACCGCAGAACCAGCTGAGCGCCGTGCAGGCGGAACAGCACAAAGGCCTCTGCACCATCCTTCGAGGAGCCTCCGTTGCCCTCCAAACACACCATCCTTATGGGAGTGGGTGGCACTATCTACAGCATTCACACGCTGGAGCCTTTTAAGGAGCTGGGTCTTGGCACTCAAAGAGCTAAGAATCGAAGCATGCTTCCAAGCTTCATGTTCATTCTGTCAACTACGCTACCAAACTTGTCCATACCAAACGTGCACTTTCCAGTACAATTATCAATTATTATCAACTCTCATCTGATTAGGAGTCGATTTCAGGTCAAGCCTGCGACCCTCCTGATCCCCATTGACTTTTTATTATTCTGTTGGTGGAGGAATTCTACGGTACCTGGTACCAAAGTGGCTCCTTTTCCTTATTTAATGCGGAAAGTGGTTTTTCACTGCCTGCGCCTGCGTTTCTTTCGTCTTGATTCGGATGCTGCAGATAAGGGCATTTTATGTAAATTTATTTAAAATATTTAAAATCTAAGGTCTTAATCCGAGAATGCAACCAGCAGGTGAGAGTTTGCAGATGGTACTGTCGGAGCGCTTCCCACTACTACTATAACGATGCAACCATTAGACAAGGGACGTTGCGCCAATTCCTGTTCCAACCTGCTTGCGGCTGGCGGCCTGTAGGCTGGCTATTTATAATGATAATACGATTGCGCCAATCAACAAGGTAGCGCTAGGCATCAAACCTGCTCAACCTCCACACAGTTGCGAGAAAGAGTGTGCGTGAAAGGTGAAGAAATTCTCACTGCTTGCCATAAGAGGAGCTTTTTGGCTCAGTTCCAACCCTGATGATATGCAGGTAGTGCCGCTAGCACTCCTGGTCAAGATGACAGCGGCTACAGAACAAAGTATCCCCCCCCGGGACCACCTTTTTCATATGGATATTCACCACCGACCGCTGCCTACTCCTCTGGACCAAGCACAGCCGCCTATCCAGGAGCGGGCTCCATTCCACCAGACATTGAGTCACAGCAGGTAGGTTTGATACAGTATGCTACCGGCGGGAAAACCAAAATGGATTCCTGTTCTCAAGGTACTGTATTGCAATTGAGTGTTTGAAACCGTAACCAATGAGCTGATCCACTGTTTTTGGTTCGAAACCTGGATCATGCGTTTTTAAGGCGCTATACCAATTTGCAGACCGCGCAGTCAGGAACGGGTTCATGCGCAAGGTCAGTACGTCTCTCCTACATAATATTGTCACTAAATGTCACCCTCCTTTTCGACCTTGGAGTGAGCTAGTCGTGACCGCCCACCCTTTCGAAAAAAATGCAGGTGTTTTCAATCGTCTTTTTACAACTTCTCATCACCGTGGCGTTCAGCCTTGTTTGCCTTTTTGTTGTTCCTCTGAAAGTAAGTGTGCGCACGGAAAAGAGTCAAAAGAATGAAAGACGGCCTCTAGCTCAAAACAGACCTCAAGTCTGAAAGCGTTGCTGAATAATTGCTGAGCTACCGACGTCATGTTCAAACCTCAACAGAAGTTGTATTATGCACAAAGAGGAAGCGGGTCGCAGCAAAACCCGGGGAAATATACAGATGGATTGAGTGCCATGCGCTAGCTGCCTTTGACCTTCTAACTTACTCAGTGCTTCATTAATCATATATGCACGCATGCAGAGCTATGTAAGGACAACCCCTTGGCCCTTCAAATGTACTCTGCTGTATTAATTATATATATAACATATGCACGCATGCAGAGCTATGTAAGGACAATCCCTTGGCCCTTCTAATTTACTCAGTGCTCCATTAATTACATATGGACGCATGCAGAACTATGTAAGGACAACTCCTTGGCCCTTCTACCTGTCTTGGGGTCTCTCCTTTGGACTCTTAATTGTAATATCTTGCAGGTAGTTACAATTATTTGTAATTTGGTTTTGCTACAAATCGTGGGTATTTGCTGCGTGCGTAACAATGAGAAGGAGCAGGGATGGTTGTGTTTGGGCTTGAACCTTTCCCCTTTTTTTTGAGACCTTCTCTATTTCTAGTACCGTGGTCACGACCCTTTTTAACCTGCCACGTCTCACTCCTCTGCGTTACTTGTTATCTATAACAATTTTGTCTCAATGTGCTTTGCAGTGAGCGGCTAAGGCGCAGGTGCGCTATTTCTTTTCTTCCACCTCTTTGTTCCCTCCTGTTAAATCTGTCTGTGCTCTCAGCTGAATTTTCGCAGTGTATTTCACCTTTATCTTCATCAGGTGGCCGGTCAACATGGTGCTGCTTTTGCTCTTCACTGTGTTTCAAGCTTTCCTGGTCAGTCCCCATACAAATTGGTAGTATCTTCCTTTTGTGGCGAGATCAGGTCTTTCCAGCACACTCTTCCTTTCACACAAGCGCACTCATACACTTTCATTCAAACACACACACAGACACACACACACACACACACACACGCACATGCACACACACAGGTTGGCATGATCACTTCCTACTTCGCAATTGAAGCTGTCATGCTCGCATTCCTCGTCACCTGTGTCGCAGTTGGCTTACTCTCGCTCATTGCGTGTAGTGTGAGTGTTTTTATTGAGGAAAAGAGGTTGCTAAGGTGCCTTTTTTCTTCTCTTACCTACACTGTTCCTTCTTTTACTCTGTTCCCTCTTTTACACTGTTCCTTCTACCCTTCTACCCTTCTACCCTTCTACAATGTTCCCTCTTTTAAACTGTTCCTTCTTTTACACTTGAATCACCTTCTCCTCCAGTCTAAGGTGGACATAACAAATTGGGGTACATACCTTTTGATCCCCACTGTGGTGAGTACTTCTGCAGGCATCTGGAAGTGGAAGTGAATGCCTTCTTTTGTGGTGTGGATCTGAATTGATCGTTGGCCCCCTTTTTGTCGGCAGGTATTGATCGTTCTTATCCTGATAGGCATATTCTGGATCAATCGAATAGTGTATCTCGTCATAGCAGGTAAGGGTCTAGCCACATTGTACATGTAGATCATGAATAGGTCAGGTATCTCTTTTCTTCCTATGACGGTAGATTGTGTATGTGCATCATAATAGTATCATATTCAATTCACAGCTCCGTTCTTCAGGTATCGCTGCCCTGCTCGCCTGCGTGTACCTAGTATATGACCTGCAGCTCATCATGGGCGGGAAGCGGTATTCAATCAGTCCAGACGAATTTGTATTTGTGGGTAGTTTGTGTTTGTGGGTTAACAAGTGCAAGTTTGGCACTTAGCATGCCTTGTTGTGCACTCTGTTCACTTCTGTTATTTGTAAACAGCGCAGGCGGCAATCAGTGTATATCTTGACATAGTTCAGGTAGGTGCGCTAGCAATCAAGTCTGTATTTTGTTCATGTTGTTCCAAACTTTACAACAATCCACCAAAATTGGTTTTGATCTGTTTGCAGATTTTCATTTGGACCCTGGCTCTTATTGGACTGGGGGGGGGGAGGCAGTGACAGAGCAACCTCTAAACAACTGCTTTTATTCTCTTTCTTATCAGTGCCCCATAATGAAAACCTGCCTTTTGCTCTTATTCAACTCTCCTACTTACATTTTGAGTCCAAGACATATTTACAATGAAGTGAGAAACCGTGGATGCTTAAAAGCAAACAAAGGCGTCAGACGACTTGTCGCTCGCAGACTTTAGATGCACAAGCATTGCTCTCAGATTCAGTACAGTCAACAAGACCGTCATTCAAATATGCAATTGCAGCAGTGATACTGGTGTCATTTAAAGCCAGACGCGGCGGCTTTGCACGATCTCTTTATGAAGTAACGTTTATGAAGTAAAAAAACACGAAGAGCCCAAAGCGATTATTCTGCACAAAATGCACCAAAGCACAGAGCAGCTGTGCCCAGCGGCTTAAGCTGTGGTAAAACTTAAGCTTTGGGCCCAGGACATGAAAAGGTACTGCTAGCAAGAAAAAGAGAAGATAAGAGCGACGAAAATCGCTGTAATCCGGAAAAATCAGAAAGAAAAACTCACGACTTATTATATCATCGATTTCAGGAGAAGAGATCAATAGAAAAGATCGAAAAAGGGCATTTATAAAAGACGACCAAAAACATGAAATAAAAAATTATTTTTACACAGTCAATTGATTCATAACAATGGCAACCACAACTATGCCCTTTGCATCCCAGGCACCCGCTGTACGCATTGCCAACAATGTAAGTGACGTCAAGAGATGATTATGCAATTTTGAGCTTTCAGTCTCTCCCGTTCCCATTCCTCACACATGACACACACGTGACATTACAACACCCGTAGGACATCAACGACTATGCACGCGCACATTTTGCTGCCCCGTTTGCAGAGCTCACGGCACAACAAAAATCAGGTGAAAATGGAACCCCATAATGTGTGCTAAGATCTGGCTGTGAACTGCAGGGCCATGATTTCAGTGACTCATCATGCGCATCACATCACCTTCTCTGTTTCACATGAGTTAGTTGAACATACAGTCACTTTCTGTCCTTACTTGGGGCACGATTTAGACTCAATTTATCATTGACACTATGTCTCGTGTGTCTGCTTGTAGATGTGGCTGCCGCGATGCGTGCTGACCAACGCATTGCCACCAATGGAGCTGTCCCAGTCGACTCCGAAGCTGCCACAGCAACGGTGAGTTTTTTACGCTTTGCCCGCCTTCTTTCTCTTTCCAGATTGTATATTAGGGGGTTAATTTGAGAAATTAGCAAGGGATGCATTGTCCTTGTTGAGTAGGAATCAACGAACAGAAAACGCTGCAGCTGAAGACAGGACAAAAGACTTGCTACCTTTGAAATGTGTGAGTGTAAAGGAAGTTACACAAACCTTTGTAAAGTGGTTGAGTGTAAAGGAAGTTACACGTGGCCAATCTATTTACTGCTGCTGTACAATGCGCACTTTCGCCCTTGTGGAGCTCATGTTTTCAGCAGCACGCAATACTCTTAAGCATTGACAGCCCACCCCCCCAGGTGCCATAATACGTATAAATGCACCAGACAACATTTTACTCTACAACATTTCCTTGCCCCAAGTTGTGTCTTTTTTGTTGTATTATTACTGCAGCGCCTTGCTACCCGTGCTCTGCGAGCAGCAGATCGAGAGGCTGTGCGAGACAAAGATGACTATGCCCTCGCCTGCTATGGCTGCACATTCAACTGGCTCACACCTACTCAGAAGGAGGTGCACGTCCTTTTGCATGTCGTGAAAATAAATTGTAGGTTGGGAGATGTTGTGTCGTCAAGCTCCTGGCATTTACCAAAGGTCTTGATCAGTTGCAAAGACGGAAACAAGTGCTTGTCAGATCCCCACTTTTGCTTGAAATTCGTGAGCAGTAGGTTAGGTAGAGTGCCCACATGGTGATATAGTGCAACGTTTGGGTTCCAGTGTGAGATTCTCTGAGAGACCAACTCAGAGAATTCCTAACTGCAACCCAAACGTTGCATTTAGTATGTTCATCAACTTAATGAAGCCTTGTTTGATGTAGATCTTGAATAGATATGTGGAATCAGCCGAACATCAGCTCCATCACTTGTTGCAGGGTTACCCAACTTTGTGGGAAATTTGGAAGAGTTGTATTCAATCAGCCGCCCAATCACTCACTTACTCACTCACTCACTCACTCATCAGGACGTTGCCAACTATATGCGGAATGATGAAAAGCGAGCCTATGGCACGGTGATTGCTGGTGGCGAGGCTGCTGAAGCCAAGGTAGATCGCGCTTTCCTTAGCAGCTTGTTAATCCAGTGGCTTTAAGACAGCTTTCTGTAAATTATCAATAATATTCAGATGAACATCTTGTCCTCACATATTGCACAGCGCATCTGAGACACAAACAACATGCATTTGAACCTTTTTGTTTATAATCATGGGGACTGCTACTTCATTGTTCCACTGCTTCTTGCATTGGCTCACACTAATATATGTGCTGTTGCCCATTCCTTGCAGCGCATTGCCGATGCTGAATATGCTGCAGCACCCGCCGCTGCCCCAACAGTCATGTGAATGTCTTAGCATTGTTGTTAGGCGCACTTGTCTAGTTGTAGCCCGTCCAAAACTGTGAACTTGTGACATTTTTGTGTAATATACTTCCTTAAACACACTCATGATAAACTCGCCAAGAAAGGGCTAAGCTTTTGGAGGAAGTAGGTTAAATTTACCAGCAGACATAATCGGGTTATATTGACATATACCACTGGTTAACAATGCGGTTGTCAGAAATTTGTACTGCCAAACCTGTCAGTACAGATTTTGAATTCCAAACTTTAATCCATTTTGCGACCAAATCAATTCATGTAAGAAAGCATAAAATCCTGTCCTCCACCAACAAAGATAAAGGGAACATGATGGAAAATAGAGGGTTATAGGCAAGGCCAACCGAGTCCAGCTTCTCGTGTGAGTTGATAAGAGACTTGAAAAAGCATGGGCTGTGTGGACCACTTTGGCCATGTTGTTGATGGTATGTACATGGAGTTTGCAGGCAAGCTACCTCTTTGACGGACAGATGTTTGAAGGGCGCTGCATCGGCTTGCCACTCACACCCAAGACAAAAATGGTGTGCCAGTGGCAAGTGATGGAACTTGAACTGGTGCAGATTTCTTTGTAATGTTCCTTTGAGGTGCCCGGCTAATTTCAGTAAATAATCTTAATAAATGAATGTCATGTTAATGTGCTTTCTAAAATCTCCAGAGAGCTGTATGGGGATTGTTGCTTTACAGGTGGCCCCTAGCGTTGCTGGATTGTTGCTATTAATATCACCCCATGTCGCTTCAAAGACAGCTCTTTTGCGGTCAACTTATGTGCCAGTTAGATATATACGCGCACAAGGTAGGGAGGATATTAGTTGCATCAGTATTGGATATGAGTGAGAAATGCTGTTCCTCCTACATTTTGCTGCCAAAACACAGCATCTCCTGTGCTTTGTGTCCTACAAAGCTGCTCTCCTACATTTTGCTGCCAAACTAATCGTGTATATGAATGTACGTGAATGGTGTTTGAGGCTGGCAGGGCCTGGTGTGGATTGTGTGTTTCTTCTCTGCTTTGCTAGTCTCTTATCCTTGCTCTCTTGCCTACCGTCACTCACCCCAGGTGTGAGTCTTGAATAGCGGGCCCTGATGGATTTGAGCTGGCAAAGATTACAAAAGGGAGATTTGACGCAAAACTCAGACAGTAGTAACATCCTGTCAAGTTCCTTACACAACACTTTTAAATAAAAACGGAGATGTACGTACAAAAGGAAACTGTAGGAGAAGCAGGCTGGAACACTGTTGATCCAACATGGATCTCACATAAACGCACACACGCTGGCAGTCTTCTTACACAAGGTTTGGATAACAGGTTTCAAACGGAAGCTCCTCCTAAGCCTTCACACTTCAACTAAGTGCACTCAAAGCCGAGGCAGATATATGGTACGCTGCAGCTAGGGCGTGTACCAGCTCCCTCCATCAGCAAGCTGTTTTTGCAATTTTGCAGGGATGGGAGCACTGACATAACACTTGGGGGGCTAAATTTAATAATTCTGCTTTTGCCCTAGAAGCAAGGGCTGTTTCGTCGCAATAAATGTTACTTAGTGGTAGCTGTTTCTTTGCAGTGGCAGGGGGTCGTAAATGGGAGAGACCGGGGTACCTTAGCAGCACCGCCAGCCATCAGCAGATCCTCCTTCCCCCTTTTTGTAGCACCGACCTAAAGATCTCAGCATTCCCCAACGTGACATTCACACATTCACCTCATCGAGATCAAGTACTGTGAGGACAGCCACTAGACCGCAGAACCACCTGAGTGCCGTGCAGGAACAGCACAAAGGCCTGTGCACCATCCTTTAAGGAGCCTCCGTTATCCTCCAAACGCACCATCCTTTTGGGAGCGAGTGGCACTATCTAGAGCATTCACACGCTAGGCCTTTTAAGGAGCTGTGTCTTGACACTCAAAGAGCTAAGAAGCATGCTTCCAAGCTTCATGTTCATTTTGTCAACTACGCTGCCAAACTGTCCATACCAGACGTGCACTTTCCAGTACTATTATCAATTCGCATCAGGAGCTGGTTTCACTGAGTTAAGCCTGCAATCCTCCTGATCCCCATTGGAGTCTAACGGTACTAGGAGTCTAATGGTACTAGGCACTAACAAAGTGGCTCCTTTTTTTTATTAATGGGGGAGTGGTTTTCACTGCCTGCGCTGATCTTACCTTTTTTACCTTTTTGGATTAGAATTGTGGGGGGTCACCAGACGTTTACTGCTGCCTACATGACAAAGCAGGCTCGTAAGTTGCCTGTTTTGCCTGTCACGCCCAATTGTTGGCAGCGACGAATCGTGTGACAGAGCAGTTAAGTTGGTTGACAGTTGAGAGTTTATTTCTATATGTCTTGATCAATAAGCTGGATGGCCAGTCTTATTGATAACCCTTATCTTCTGGATTTGATGAGTTTTGGTAATCAATTGACAACATGTGAAATCTAAGAGGTACCATTAGAGGGCATCCTCAAGAGACCCTGTACCGTGTAAGGTCTCCGATTATATTTGTTCGTTTACTAGTCATATTAATGTGTAACCACGATGAGGCCAAGAGGTCTGTCTGAGTCAATGGTCCCAGCTCCGGGAAGGAGCAGCAGTGTGGGGGCCAATCAAAGATGAGTGGCACTAGTAGTCATGCATACGTTTGTGCAGAGAGCGCAAGGGCATGAGCCAGAGAACTGGTAGAAGCATTAGGGACCACAGCAATGCAAACCCACTCCTCTGCTGGATGGTTTTTCCACCTTGGAGGCCTTTCTTGGTCCGAAGGCACATCATTTAATTAGTAGATGTGCTGAGTCTTAATCTTTGCAGTGACGGTAATTTGATCTGACATGCCACTGACTTTTATGATCAGGTAAAGCGCTTATGTAATATTTTTGAAGTGTGTGCTGGAACCCAGAGAGGACGTGCGTTACATTTTCCTCAATTCCCTGTAACTGTAGGGCAGAGGGGATTTGCACTCCTCACATAGTTCACAGTTCTTTACACATGCGGCCTGGCAGTCACACTTTTCAACTGATGGCTTTATCTGTAACCTCTGTAGGCAACACAACAACAAACTTGTTTTCTATTGTATCTGAGATTTATTGTTGAACTAGCGAGGACCAGTCACCGGCCGATCAGCCGAACAGTCTGGCTGAAGGTCCCCCCATGTAGATCTAAATCTGTAGTCAGAGGGACGTGCAGCCATGATGAATGATGACACTGTTTAACTATGACGGGGAAGACGAGCCAAACTCAACTTGTCTTAAGTGTAGTGTACGTGTTTGATAGCAAGGTTACTTTTCTCTGTGTTTCGTAATGATATGGAAATTACGTTTGTTAGATGAGTGGCTGCTTGTGGTTTCATTGGGAGCGCCAGGGTTTTTATTTCACTGGACAGCGGCTGTTGTTATTACTTTTAAAACTAGAGTGGTCACCACACGGTGTGCAATAACTTATCAGCAACAATAATAAGCACACACCTGGCATTGATTAGAAAAGGTAGTTGCTTTGTGGTATGCATGTTAAAATTGAAAGAGCTCAGGCAGAAAGATTGTAAAACAACGACAGGAGGCTCCAGAAAAAAAATTGGATAGGCACATATGATTTTTGGGCTGGAG
>Ga0307968_1003140_pt1 | contig 13731 bp, 16 predicted proteins | sample OrgLakmetagen650_FD_201834 | JGI IMG/M metagenome (GOLD analysis project Ga0307968, IMG submission 201834) | Saline water microbial communities from Organic Lake, Antarctica - #650 | ecosystem: Environmental > Aquatic > Non-marine Saline and Alkaline > Saline | place: Antarctica: Organic Lake... | reverse complement strand
CAATAGACTTTTTCTTTTTCTTTCTGAGCTTATGGATTTATTTGTGGCTGGCCGAGACCAGTCAGCAGCCGATCAGCCAAACAACCTGGCTGAAGGTCACCCCCAATTGTAACCATTGTAACCATAGCATGAAAAAGACTTGACATAAGTAGCGACGCTTAATAGCTAAGCCCTACAAAACTCAACCCATGCAGTTCAGCGCGGCTCTTCCAAGCAGGAGCAGAAAAATGGTCTGTACCAGTAAAAATGGATATGGTGAAGAGATCAGCAAAGGCAAGCTGGGCTCAGCAATTGTTACAATGGATGCTTGTAACAGTGAAAAATTATCTGACCTTAACGTTGAAGGTAAGGTAAGGTAAGGCTACATCGCTATATATGCCTCTGGTGGGCATCTGAGTGGAAGCTTGGAAAAAAGCCTGTAACCAAAGCAAAAAAACGCTAGAAAAATCAAGGGAACAAGGCTAGGCACTTAGCTACAAAAGAACGTTGAACCCCCTGATGATATTGAAAGAAACATTCCTGGCTGACTGGGTTTTCCCAACACAACAAAAACTTCCAACTAGACATCAAAGCCGTCCAGATGGTGTGTTAGTTATGCCCATTGAGGGAAGAGGCAGGCATTTGGATCCTCAACATATCCCCCCAAAGGACAGAGACGTACATCTTGTAGAATTCAAATTCTGCTCAGACATAAACCCGCAACAGACATTAGAAAAAGCGCACAACCAACATCAACCCCTTATCCAGCGTCTACGAACAAGGAGCCTTCGGTGGGGGGTTGCCTGGTGCGGACACCTAAGTAACCCCCTCCCTTAATCATGCTGGCTGTGCCATCACTACCAGCGGAGTCTTTTCTTTTTCTTTTCTTTTTCTTTAGGAGCCTCCGAGGCATCTCTCAAAACAATTAAGTCACACTTCTTCATGTTATACTTCTTGGAGTCGGGGGCACAATATACAATCAGTTCACCAGAACTCCTCTACTAAACTCAGGCATCCCCACACACAAAGTGCACCGACTAGCTACTAAACTGCACTGCCATGCAATAAAAAGCTTGAACAAGATTACAAAAACAAGACACAAAATACACCTCAACAACGAAAGTGATAATGGGGGATCTGATGGGGAAGTTACTGGTAGAGCGGCTGGCTTCAGCAGGGCTAGGCGCAGGCCGGATCGCATGGCTGACAACCCGCCGGATCTTCAATAGTCTCTGTTGTTTCTCTTTTTTCTCGTTTTTGGTGGGGCTCTGGCTAGTGTGAGCACTAGTTGAGAGCCTTTCCTCAATGCACGCTGGTGACTTCCAGCGTAGACTTTAGAATTTTACTTTTACTTCAGACAACCAATAAGCGTTTCCTTAGGGATAATGACACGATTTGTTCAAGACACTGATTTAGCACGACAGCACGACAATACGACATCACGCAATACAAATCACAAATCAGATAAGGCAAAACTTTCCCTCGTGCACAGCTTCAATGGCAACCCATAATAGTTATACAATGAACATATGTTTCAAAACCAGTTTCAGTGCAGATCAAGCCCAGTTTGTGCCCAACCTCTTCCTTGGGGGAGCTAGTAATGGTTTGGCGTCAATCTCGTTCACCTGTGAGAGTTAAGGGAGTGTGCTTGCTTCAGCATTTGTGCTTCCAAAAGCTGAAGGAATGAAGCAACACCAATTAGTTCAAAGCACAGCCAGCACGATGAGAGAGAGGAGGGCATGCAGCAAATAGAGAGGGTGCGCTGGAATAGCGATGGTGCGCATTGTAAACCTGTCCAAAGCAAGGAAGGCGAAGCAGGTGCAGTGAGGCAACTCCCGCCATTTATATAAGAAAGGAACGAGCAGTCACTAGCCACACGCCCGAAACACCTCATAGGAGGGTTGGTCAGAACCACAGTTATATTTACGGTGTATATAAGGTATCATTGGCAGGGAAATCTCCAAGTATACGGTCATATACAGTGCATAAATATGGTTTTGGCCAACCTTACTCATAGACGTCACATGAAACAATACACCCCCTAAACGCAATCACTTTCCTTTATTCAATGTTCATGCTAACTCTCGCTCGCATCACGCTGGATGTGTTCACATAATCAGCAAAGCCTTTTCCATTTTTTCTCCGTCTGAACCCTCCCACCTTTGCCATCGTATTTTTCTCTTTCCATGTCTACGCTGACCCCCTGACATTTCTTACCAGCTCACCCACTTCAACCCACCCCTCTGACATTGCTCCTGACATTGCTCCTTGCTCTTGACATATCTTACCAGCCCACCCGCTTCAATCCACCCCTCTGACATTGCTCCTGACATTGCTCCTGGCATTGCTCCTTGCTCCTGACATATCTTACCAGCTCACCTGCTTCATTTCACCCCTCTCCTCTCCCACCCAAGTGCCTCACCTTTGCTGCTAGACTGAATTCATTGCAGATGAGGCCTTTTAAGCCTTTAAAATCACCCCTCTCCTCCTCCACCCAAGTGCCTCACCTTTGCTGCTAGAATGAATTCATTGCAGATGAGGCCTTTTAATCAACCCTCTCCTCCTCCACCCAAGTGCCTCACCTTTGCTGCTAGAATGAATTCATTGCAGATGAGGCCTTTTAAATCAACCCTCTCCTCCTCCGCCCAAGTGAGTGCCTCACCCTTGCTGCTAGAATGAAGTCGTTCTCATATAAGTGCCTCACCTTTGCTGCTAGAATGAAGTTGTTCTCTCATCTAAGCGCCTCACCCTTGCTGCTAGAATGAAGTCGTTCTCATCTAAACGCCTCACCTTAGCTGCTAGAATGAAGTCGTTCTCACTGAGGCCTTGCACAGCAGCAGTGCTGAGCTCAAGGATGAGGAATTCGCCAGAGGCCTCCACCAAAGCTGCTGCGTGGCCCTCCGCCTGCAGAAGCACAGACATTGTGTAAGTGTGTGTATGTGTGTGTATGCGTGTGTGTGTGTGTGTGCGTGTGTGTGTGTTCTTGTGCTCTGTGCCGGACATGCTTGAATGCTTTGTGCTATTGCTGCGTGGCCCTCTGCCTGCAGAAGCACAGACATTGTGTATTTCTTGTGCTCAGTGCCGGACATGTTTGAATGCTTTGTGCTTTTGCTGCGTGGCCCTCTGCCTGCAGAAGCACAGACGTTGAATGTAAGACACTTTTCAGAGAGGTGCACACAAAACTATTTGTTTGATACGTCACAAGTGCACTCCATATCTGCACTTTGTCGCACGCATGACTTCCTACATCAACATAGGATGTTTGCGTCTCAAAACCCCCCTTGCACAGAGACACACACATAAGAAGCACAACCGCACTTGCAAGCAGTAAACAGGCTCCAATCGCAAGACGGGTGTAAAGCTGCATTTGTGTACGACCTCTGCTTTTGTGTGCTGACGCTGCTCTTTGTGTACAAACCCTACATTTGTGCGCTTGCACCCATTTGTTCGCACAACCACTCTTGCAAGCAGCAAACAGGCTCCAACTGCAAGACGGGTGTAAAGCTGCATTTGTGTACGACCTCTGCTTTTGTGTGCTGACGCTGCTCTTTGTGTACAAACCCTACATGTGTGCGCTCGCACCCCTTTGTACGCACAACCACACTTGCAAGCAGTAATCAAGCTCCAGCTGCAAGACGGGTGTAAAGTTGCTGTTGTGTACGACGACCTCTGCTTTTGTGTGCTAACGCTGCTCTTTGTGTACAAACCCTACATGTGTGCGCGTGCACCCCTTTGTACGCACACCGCCTGTGCATGACTGTACTGCCTTTCGCCTCTGACCACAACCACTGTGCATGACTGACCACATGACCACAACCACTGTACATGACTGTACTGCCTTTCGCCTCTGACCACAATTCCGTCCAAATAGAGTGTTCAGCAGGTTGAATCCAGATAAAGCGTATGAATAAAGGGCATTGCGCAGTGCAATCAAGGCATCGCTTCCAGAAGCAACTCAAAGGATGACACTGTTCAATAGCTTTCAGTCAAACCTGGAACCCATCAGTGCTGAGCAACTTCCTCTATTTGCATAAATGGAACCCATCAGTGCTGAGCAACTTCCTCTATTTGCATATAAATGCTTCAGTAGTAGCTATGTATTTGATACACATGTGCTGTGTATATCTTGTGTATATGTACACGGCTACAGTAGCAGTAGCAAAAGAAAGGGGGCACTGGGCAATTGCGAGGGCCCACCACATTGTACATGGCGCCACTCAGTGATGCAACTGCAACAGATCGTTTCCACCAAAGCATTTGTTTGTTATTGAGTAGGGTTGGCTAGAACCGTATATGTAAACCGTACGGGACCGTATAGATTAAGTGATTTCCCTGCCAAAATATATATGTATAAAAATAAAAATAAAAAATAAATAAATATAAGTATAAATATAAATAAAAATAAAAATGAAAATAAATATATATGAATCCACAACATGATGTTCAAGAATGAGGATACATATATATAAATGGTTCTGGCCAACCCTGTTGATGAGTGCAGGTCATGAAAGGGCAGACCGCTGTCCACACGAACAAACAATCCCCTCATCTTCGCCAAAATGAGGACTGCCTGCAGGAAGCATGCTGCCACTGCTTGTCAGATGAACGAGAGGCGATATACACACGCACACGCATACAAGTACGCGTAGGCATACACTCCTACTCATTCACAGACTTCTGATACCCTAAATTCCGCACCTTTGCCAGGTCGGTGATCATACCCTGGAGCTCAACTGCGCTCTCAGGCCCTATTGTTCGCCAGTCGTAGCGCAGTGTCGGGTGCCCTGACTTGCCGGTAACAACCTAGATGTGTGTGTGTGTGTGTGTGTGTGTGTGTGTGTGTGTGTGTGTTGATTTGTGTGTTTTGTGTGCGTATGTGTGTGCGTACATGAGTGTATGTATGTGTGTATTGTGTGTGTGTCAGGGTTGTTCTGTTCGATTTTTTGGGAGCAAGGGTTTGATAAAGTTCATGAAAGTTTTAGAACCCTCAAACTGTTTGAGCAGTTCGATGTGCAATTTCGGAAATGAAGGTTCCTTTTGCTGACATACTCATCCAAAACATGTTTGTATTGTCTTACATGTATAATATATTATAATTAATGAGTGCAGAAAAAACCAGAACGTTTGGCGGTCATCTAAGACTCTTTCCTGCATTTTGGACAACAATTTTGACCCAAAAATTTGTAAAATGGGCATAAACTTTTAATAGCTAACGAACGGCATTCTTAGGGTTCGTTAAAATGCGTGAAAGTTCGCAAACCCGAACTTTTGACCGAACCCCGAACTGTACAACCCTGGTTTGTTTGTGTGTGAATTCTATTTGTTTTGGCATCACATATCACGTGCAATGGCAAGCTAGATGTGTTTAATATATGAGGAGAGGAGTTGTCTTGTGCTACAATCACACACAGCATTCCTCATCAACCTGCGATACATTATAATCAGACGATGGAAGTCTGTTAAGTGCTTTGCATTGCGTGCTGTAGTACAGCATGTTCTACGTGAAGCTGGCAGTGACTTACAGCCATTGTGCACGTAAGCAGATGGATCGGAAGAGCCTGAATAGGTTTAATCATGCATGCATATAATCACAGAGGGTTTTCGTGGCTACCCTGAAACGCTGCGTATCTGGCTTGACACACTTAATGCAATGGCAGTTGCGAGCCTGCTGCGAGAAGCAACAGAGTCACAGTGCTGTAGCTAACAAACGCGCTATAGGGATCAAACAGCACTGCCAATATTTCTCAGATTAAAGAGGAGCCGCTGTCCTGTAATCCCACAGCGCACAACGAAGCAGTCAAGCGTGTGTACATCTTAACGTCTCAATGCGCTGGAGAGCAGTGTAGCCAACTTGTCAACAAGAAGCATGTAGACATTGTAACAAGGCACTGACGCTCCATGCCAAGCTTTATTGACCTCCATACAAAGTGAAGTGAGAGCATGTACTTTTTCAACGCCTGATAGAGCCACTCATACTTCCTGGGAATGTTCATCCAACCAGGGACCCTCATGATTGTGTCAACAGCGTGGAGTGTTTGTGTCAACAGCGTGGAGTGTGCAGCCAGCCTGAAAGTTTACCTACCATCCTCCCTCACCTTCCACCCAGCAAGCTGATTTTTCAAGAGGTTGATCTCCTTTTCACTCTCTATCTTGGCCTGTGCTCCCTCTGGTGAACACGAGCGGGACGTGAGGCCGATGAAGCTCTTCATCATGTTGGGGATCCTGCATATTTGCGTGTGCATGCGAGTGGGTGAGTGAGTGTGTTAGTGTGTGTGTGTGTGTGTATGTGTGTGTGTGCGCGCGTTGTGTGTGTGCATGTGTGAATGTGTGTATGTGCGCTGTGTGTGTGCGTGTGTATGTGTGTGTGTGTGTGTGTGTGTGTGTATGTGTGTGTGTGTGTGTGTTTGTAATGTGTGTGTGTTTATGTGTATGGTCTATTGAAGTGCATAAGACTGTGAAGCTTGTACAGGCACGTGAATTGTGTGCTGTTTGGCGGCTACAGAGGCACACACCTTTCAAGTTCCCTCACTACCAGCAAATCTCACTGCAATTTTCTCCCAATCTCTTTCACAACATAGCACATGAGGATAAACACGCACTTGATAACGTGCTCCGTGTCGAAGTTGCCCAGGGTTTTCTCTCCAAAATTGGACTCAACCTCTCCTGCATAAGGGTCCCTGGCACCAAAGTCCTGCACAATTTAAGAATTGCACTTGGACATTGTGTCTTTCTAGTGGGTTCTGGAACTTGTTCCATGCTTGCATACGTAGGTGTACGCCTACATGCGCACCTCTCCGAACATGGCCCTCTCTCCCTGTGCTGACTGTGGGCTGTCCCATCCTCGGGCCACCACGGCGGTCCTCCTTAATAAGCAGCCTTGAGGAGCGTTTGCATGAGGCACCTGCTTGCACACGCTGTTGTGCACCTGCGTGGCCGCAGCTTTGCGAGAAAGAATTCCTGCCATATTGATATATTTGTTTTAACTAACTTTGGTCCTTCGGTTTGTTGGCAGTGAATAAGTTTTGCATTTACGTTTTTTAAAGCATGCATGTTGGAATTGAAGCCATGCAGTTGGGGGAGCCAGGAGGGCTTGCTGCAGGTGAGGCTAGCAATATGGCTCTTGCATCTCACAACACGCATCACTCATCACAGTTTGAACAAATACTTCTACTTGTGTCTGTAGAGCTGCTTAGCGTGTGCACCAGGCTCAGCGGGCAGGAGGAAACGCAAAGGTCTGCTCTGCAGGGCCTAGCGTGCAACGCAAGTCGGCTAAGTCATGCCCTGCTCCGTGCCGTTCAGCAGCAGGTACAGCAACAGCAACAGATACAGCAGGAGGTGAAACCGTATGATGCTGGCGGCCAAGATCTGATGCAGCCCCCCCAGCATACCCAGAACGCAGTGCGGAGCTGTGCTCAGTCAGTTTTAGAAGTGGACGGTGTGGCTGCGGCTCGGCGCCTCGGGCAAGACCCTCAACTGCTGCTTGACTGGTTGGACTCACAACTGGCTGTGCTGGATGCCTGCACGCTAATAGCAGTTGTGCCCGAAAGGGTAATGGAGCTGTGGCAATGCTTCAAGGTGTGCTATTTTGTGCTGCAGCCTTCATAAGACCACCAAGTGTAGAAACTGACATGCGCAGGTCTTTCAATTCAGACCGAGCTTTTGTTGATTGCCATTGAGCACATCCAGCCGCGCACACCTGCTTGCTCACTTGTCAATAGCTCACGTGCATGTATGCCTGTGCAGGTAGGTATGCACTTCGACACTTACCCACTCACTGCTGTGCATGTATCGTGTCTGGCAGGGTGTGAATGGGCTGCGTAGCCCCAGTGCACTCGTACGAAGGAAGGCGGCCAAACTGATCGGTGGAGCCCTTGCTCTCAAGCAAAAAGGATTTCAGCAGGAACAACAGCATAAACAACCTCCAGAGCTGGGGCAAGACAATTCCAACCACACCTCCACATCAGCTACCCCAGCACAATCCCCCCCCCAATCATCATCACCACCACAAGCGCGAATGGCGGTGCCTAGCTTGCCTACTTGGCCCGTGCTACAAGCTCTGCTGTGTGAAGCGGGAGCAGGGGACAAAGACGCGGGCGTGCGAGCTGCTGCGGTCCTTGCAGCCGCCCCCGTCCTAGCCCATGCTCTCCACGCCTTCACACCTGCTGCCCACTCCCTCACCCCCTCCTCCCCTCCCGCACCTGCATCTCCACCACAAACTGCGGCAGCAGCACCACCACCATTGTCTCCTTCGCCACCACCACCTCCACCTACATTGCCACAAATGCCAGCACCTGCCTCCTCCTGCTCCTCAATTGCCCTCACAAGCGTGACTCAGCGCAACCAAATGGTGGCCCCTCTCTCCGCTCTCCTCGCTGCCCTGTCAGACGCTGCTCCATGTGTGCGTGACGCAGCTGTGAGAGCCCTGGGCTGTCTCCCCGCTGCTATGCTGCACAAGCCTGATGCTGGGCCCCTCCACCCAAGCGGTAAGCATATCTGCATATCTGCTCTCTTACCCGTGCACCTGTGACTTGTCACATGCAGCCAAGAGCTCTTGCTCTTTCATAGAGTTGGCCAGAACCGTGTAATCACATGTATATGACCGTATGTATGGTGATTTCCCTGCCAAAAATACCGTATATACACCGTATGTACCTATAAATGTATGGTTCTGGCCAGCCCTACTCTTTCTCTACCTCAACGAGCTTGTTGCCTGGACCCTTGAGGCGTTTTGTTCCTGGCTCGTGCTGTTTGCGTGCTTGCTGTGTCTATGAAGTGTGACCAAGAACAGCACCCTTAAACTCTGTCGTGTCAGACTGCATGCACGAATTGAACCAAGAAGTTGTTTTTGCTTGTGAGGTGCGATTAAGGACAGCGCCCCTAAGCTCCCTCTTCTCGTTTGGAGCTCTAATCCTGTGTACACCATCTGTGTGTAACATCACCTCCTCTGTGTACACCATCTGTATGTAACATCACCTTCCTCTGTGTAATTTCATCACCATCCTCTGTATAATTTCATCACCTTCCTCTGTGTAACATCACCATCCTCTGTGTAACATCACCTTCCTCTGTGTAATTTCATCACCATCCTCTGTGTAATTTCATCACCTTCCTCTGTGTGATTTCATCACCTTCCTCTGTGTAACATCACCTTCCTCTGCGTAATTTCATCACCATCCTCTGTGTAATTTCATCACCATCCTCTGTGTAATTTCATCACCTTCCTATATGTAACATCACCTTCCTCTGTGTAACATCACCTTCCTATATGTAACATCACCTTCCTCTGTGTACGCCTTCCTCTGTGTAACATCACCTTCCTCTGTGTAATTTCATCACCTTCCTCTGTGTAATTTCATCACCATCCTCTGTGTAACATCACCTTCCTCTGTGTACACCATCTGTGTGGAACATCACCTTCCTCTGTGTAACACCACCTTCCTCTATGTAACACCACCATCCTCTGTGTGACATCACCTTCCTCTGTGTACACCATCTGTGTGGAACATCACCTTCCTCTGTGTAACACCATCTCCTTCCAATCAACAAGCACCAGTGTTTTCTCAAGGATTATGGAAAACCTTGATTTCATGTCACCCCCAAACCTGGAAATTTAAGAAGGGGGGGTCCACATCACCACTCCTAGGTCCAACAGGCTTTAAGAGGCAAGGATCGAAAGAGCATTGTAAGTTTGTGATCCTCTGAAGGGCATGCACACCACGACTATTGTCCCCCCCCGCACAACCTAAGCATTACTCAAGTTCCTCTGAAGTGCATGCACACCACAGCTGTCCCTCCTCACACAACCTAAGCATTACTTAAGTTACTGTGCCATCCTTGAGGGGAAGCGGCTAGAGCTTCAGTGCGTTTCCTTATCTCAACTGTCGCTCAGGTGTCCTCCATGATGAGGCACCCCTTGAGTGCAGCCTGCCTGGTACCAGCTGGACCTCAACTGAGCTATCTGCCGGCAAGGTTAAGTGCGACTTAAACCAGACGAGTAGCTTCAGCAAACGCAGCGAATGTGTGGGGACTACCGGCTCAGCGCAGCAGCAACCATACTTTCAAGCTCCTGCTGGTGCCCCTGCTGCTCCAGTTCTTGAGATCCAAGACACAGGCTTCTGCAGCCCCTGCCCCCCTGCCTTAGATCCAGCACACCCGCTGGTTGCGCACCTGCTGCACTGCTTTGCGTCGGCCCCTTGCCACGAGTACGGGCCGCTGTCTGCTTTCAAGGCACCGGGTGCGGTGGTCAGAGCAGTGTCAGCTGTGCTGCAGGTGCGCATGTGTGGCATGTGTGTGTGTGGCATGTGTGTGTGTGTGTGTGGCATGTGTGTGTATGTGTGTGTGTGGTCAGAGCAGTGTCAGCCGTGCTGCAGGTGCGCATGTGTGGCATGTGTGTGTGGCATGTGTGCGCATGTGTGCAGGTGCAATTTGGCACATGAAGTGTTGTTTAAACAAGCAACAAGAGCCACAGGGACCCCCAGACTCGGTAATCCCCTCAGTCAAAAAGCTGGTCACATAAATCGTCCTCTAACTGGCTCACTCCTGCACCGCTATGCATTATATTCATTACATACTGCCAGAGAAGGTTATCTGAGGCTCAAAATGGGTGTACTTTTTGCATGCTCCTAATGGCAGGTGGCCCTAACTGGCACGTTTCAAGCTCAGCTCTGCTATGTAGTTGATTTTAATGCAGCTGAGCTTGGAACCTGCCAGTTAGGGCACCTGCCTCAGCAGCCGCGGCTGAACTTTACTTTTTGAGCAGCCATATGCTGTATCTGACCAGCCAGCGCACCACCTTCCTCTAATCCACTCAATTCTGCACTGTTACGTACTGTTTTCAAATACATGCTGCACCATCCTCTAACTCACTCAAATTCTGCCGTTACTCATTATATTGAGTGCGCTGGAATCAGGAGATTATACTGTATGCGTCTCTACTTTAAGTATGATTGTGTGGTTTCACTTTTGGAGCTCCAGCGGGCCCAATTTATGGTCAAATACAACTCTATTTGTTGCTACCAAACAAAGGGTTCTGATCTTAAAGCTGTTATTAATTTTAACCACACAAGCTTCTAGGTCAGGAAATGAGGGGTAAGAAAAAAGGAGCAGAACATGCACTTCCACCCCTCCACGCACACACATTTAACCTCTCCGCTTCAAACGACCTAGGTGAGATAGATGGTGAACTGCAATGCTTGTTTCAAGACGCGTCTAACGGATTGATCATAGCTGCTTAAAAAAGCAGGCCTTTGGGGTGGATTTAGTTTGTTGGCAGTTGAGGGTTTTCCTAGCTGAAGCTGCCAGCTCACAATTGTAGGGGACCCTGAAACCGAGAGTCCTCTGTTTTAATTTATATCAACTTGGGATGTGTCATACGGTCATTTGTCATTTGTGACGTTTAATACGGTAAAATACGTGTTGAACAAAATACGCGTATAATACGATCGTATTTTGAAGCAAATTTGGAAGTGCCGATTCGCCCCCAAATCACCCAAAACGTGTCCAATTCTTTTTCAATATGATATAGATCGTAGTATCGGAAGCTCGCCACAAGGCCATCGAAGGGGCGGAATTTGCCTTAAAAGGCAAGAAATCACCAAAATTGGCATTTTTGGCAATCGTTTAATACGGCCCGATTTGTTCAATACGATAAAATACGCGTTAAATACGATACAGCGTATTGTGCGATACGCTGTATGACACATCCCTATCAAGTAACTAAGTTACTCATAATAGGGTGTCCTCATAGGGCCGACAACCTGAAAAGTTTGTAGAGTTGGCCAGAACCATATATATACGGTGTATATACGGTATTGTTGGCAGGGATATCACCAAATATACGGTTATATACGGTGTATATATACGGTTCTGGCCAACCCTAAAAATCTGCCTCTCTTCCACGCAAACGGGTCTAACCCCTCTGATTCTGACAACCTAGGTGGATTAGAGTGTTGCTGCAGCAGTTAATCAACTGCATGAGTGACTGTGTGCGTTGCCACCTGCTTTTTACGTGCTGAGAAACTGCTTTCCGATCGTGCAGGGTCATTCTCGGCAGCACTACCATGAGCAGCAGCAGCAGCAGCAGCAGCAGCAGCAGCAGAAGCTTGCTATAGACGGCAGCAGTAGTTTTGACTTGCATGGCGAATGTTACGAGTGGCACACCCTGCCTGATGAGCGCGCGCTGCGTGCCTTGCCTGTGCGCGAGCTTGCCGTTGCAGGTGTGACTTTTGGCACGCACGCGTCATGGGTTGTGCAGCAGCAGCAAAAGCAGCAGCAGCAAAAGCAAGAGCAGCAGCAACAGGGTCGAGACAATGATGGGAAGGGGGAGGAGAGGGCAGGGGAGGGATGGAGGGGTGAACTGTCGAGTGCAACAGGGCCTCAAGAGGGCATCGAGATTGAAGATGTAGAAGTGGAAGGCGTGGATGTGCCTAGGGGGGCCTCTGAGGTAATGCAAGCATTGCCCGGGTTTTGGGCCGCGCTAGCACACGTGGGCCTGCCTGAGAAGCAGCAGCAACATGTTGCTCAGCAGCAAGCACAGCAGCAGCATAAGCAGCAACAACAAAAACAGCAGCAGCAGCAGCAGCGGCAGCAGCAGGAGCAGCAGCAGCAGCATTTGCAGCAGCACCCGCACCCGCAGCAGCAGCAGCAGCAGTCCTCTTATCATTCCTCGGCCCGCAATAACTGCCAACCCCCCTCCTACTCCATCTCTCCTCAAGCCATGTCTGCCCTAGAAGCCTGTGCAGACGTACTGACGGCAGTGTCTGCAGTGGTCGATGCCCCTTGGTGCCCACCCACATGCTCAAAAGCGCAAAGCAGTGCAGCCGGGGGTGAGGAAGGGTGCCGGATATTCCTGTAGTAAGGCAATGCTTGACTGCAAGAAGAAGGGTGTGTAAGGATAGGCAATGCTGGATTACAAGAGGGGTGGGTATGGTGATGTAGGTCAAGCAGCAGCAAGGCAACGCTTGACTGCAAGAGGGGGTTAGGAAGGGTGCCGGATAGGCCTGTAGTAAGGCAATGCTTGACTGCAAGAGGGGGTTAGGCAGGGTGCCGGATAGGCCTGTAGTAAGGCAATGCTTGACTGCAAGAGGGGTGAGTGACAGTCCGTGATTTATAGGCAGGATTAAAGGGACAAAGGCAAAGCTTGCAGTTGCCTTTTGTTTTGACATTGTTATGCCTCTGTTAGGGTGCCAGAAAAGGAGAACAAGGAAGTGAAGGAAAAACTAATGCACAGGTAGTGAAAAGTACTCCCTACATGAAATAAAATTTTGGTCACTCTCCCGAACCCTTCAGCTGCTCTTTGTATAAGGTGTGCGGAGAAGAGGAGCTGTTTGACGTTTTTCCCCCCCAAGTATCGATGTTTGCTGCTTCTTTTCTCATTGTTTCCATGTTGCAGATGCTTCAATCTCAAGCATACACATACATGCATATAAGAGGGCTGGCCAGAACCATATATATATATACGGTTTATATATGGTGTTTTTGGCAGGGAAATCACCAAATATACGGCCATATACGGTGTATATATACGGCTCTGGCCAACCCTACATATGACTTATCACCCAAACTCCTGTGGTCCCTGTCGTTTCTCAATAGCCATGTTGCAGAAGCTTCGATCTTAATCACACACATATGTATTTGAATAAGTTATAGCACACAAATACCACACAACACCACCCAAACTCCTGTGGTCCCTGTCGTTTCTTATTAACCATGTTGCAGAAGCTTCGATCTTAATCACACACACATACATATATG
>Ga0307968_1003138_pt1 | contig 13740 bp, 16 predicted proteins | sample OrgLakmetagen650_FD_201834 | JGI IMG/M metagenome (GOLD analysis project Ga0307968, IMG submission 201834) | Saline water microbial communities from Organic Lake, Antarctica - #650 | ecosystem: Environmental > Aquatic > Non-marine Saline and Alkaline > Saline | place: Antarctica: Organic Lake... | reverse complement strand
GCCCCCCCCCCCTTCCCTCAGCGTCCCAAAGCCAGCGACATCGTCACGCAGCAGGGCCTGCGAGCCATGCACAAGGGGGAGTGGATGCAGAGCTGTCTGAGGTACCGCTCTTCTCTACGTGTTTACCTATCACAGCCACCGCAGCAGGCCTTGCTGGCTGCACTTCCCACCCCCTCACAGGCCCCCTGCCGTCTGTGTCCCCCTCGCCCGCTGTACCTTCTTCTGCGCAAGTGCACCGCAGGGTTGACCAAGCAGGGCCCGACAGCTTTCATGCTGTTATTGGTGACAGCTGTCACGCGAATGATGATTGCGGTCATGGCATGGGCCATGTGCCCTCGCTTCAAGGAGCTGGCATGGCTCCTCTCAGCCACCCCTCCTTGTGCCCTTGCCCTGCGACCCCTACTCCAAGCGCTTTCGCACTTGTAGCTCCTCCCCCACACATGCAAACACCCTCCCTTCATCACACTTTTTCCTGTACTACTGATCGATTGGGAGGCCCACTGGGCCACTGGCATGGGCACCCACCGCACCCTGCCACCCTACCCACCCACATGCAAGAACACCTTTTCCAGCAGCCATCAAAAAAGCAGCAGGCTGCTGCTGCGGCTGCGGCTGCCGCCACAGCGTGCGGGGCACAGCACAGCGCTGCGCCAAAAGTTCCAGGTTCTGTGGACCCTGCTGTCGATGTTGCTGTGGTATGGTGTGTGCCGGAGCCTGCTGCTGGTGTGCAATCAACGAGTTGTGGTGCTGCCGACAATGGCAACGTGCAGGCAGGTGTGGGTCAGGATGTGTCGTCAATGAGCAGTGGCAGGTCATTCCTTTCAGAAAGTGCCCAGTTAAGAGGGTTACAGTTACAGCAGCAGCAGCAGCAGCAGCAGCGGCAGCGGCAAGAAAAATGTGCACGCTATGGAGTGCTGTGGCTTCGAAACGTGCTGCCTGCATTTGGTCCTGACTTGCCCCCCGTTCGTGCCGTCCTTCGGCTTGCCCCCGCTTCATGTGATGCACCCCAGTCTGATACCTGCAGCACTGTGCCGCAGCAGAACACAGGAGTTGGTGCTGATGTCAGCAATAGCTACCTTAGTCTGGAAGCGTCTGCCGAGCACTTTGTGGGTGGTAGCGTAAGCTGGGTTGATAGCGCCCTGGGTAGCAGCAGCTGTGGTATGAGTGGTATGGTGGCCGGCAGAGGGAGTGGCAGGAGAAAGCACGACAGGGCAGATGGCAGCAGTGCATCAGCGTGCGTTGTGCTGCCGCACGACTTTCGACAGCAGCCTGTATGCATGCTGAATTTGCAGCTAGATGTTCGGAACTCCATGGCGACTGTCAAGACCATTAAGATTCAGGTGTGTGTGAGAGGGTGTGTGTGTGCTTGTGTGTGTACACGTGAATGTATGTATGTGTGTGAAGGTGCATGTTTGACGGTGTGCCCCTGTGTGTATGCGTGTGTGCATGAGAGTGTTTCTTATATTGCTCTGGAGGAGCAGCATGCCTGCAGAAACTGCGGTACTTACAGTGTCAGAAGAAAAGACGGAGATTGCTGTTATCTGCATTGACTTCGCTGCAGCAAGAGCAGCTTGTGGACCTGCAAATAAAGCTGCAGCTTGGGTATAAATCTTTCATGCAAATTTGATGGCCATCAGCCTGAGTTTGATACGGCTGGCAAACTGACATGCTGGCCTGCTTGTACTGATGCCTTGCAAATTGCAGGCCAGCAACGACAGCAGCCCCACCATTCCGCTCAGCAACACTACCGCGAGAACTGGCACTTGGTTGCTTGCACCACCTCAAGCACCTTCTCCAGGAGACCCAATTTACCCCGAGGCTTCTGCAAGCACTCCTATGCCTACAGGGTCTTTGCCGCACAGGTGTGTGGGTACAGGGCCGCAGGCGCCATTGCCTAGCTCCACGTCCATGATACAATTAAGTGTGGAACTGCTTCCATCCTGCACGCTGATTACTATCGCAAGCAGCCTTGTCAAGATACGGCTTACTCCAGCTTTCTCGACCGTAATTACGGTTCAGTACCGTAATACGCCGTACAATACGTTGCAAGTATTGTCTGTTTGAAAAGACGCGTCCGACCGTACAGTACGTTCTGATCGTACAATGGCCTCAGAGCCACAAATTTCACACAAATTTTATTTCTTTGTCATACTATTTATTTATGAATTCAAGTTTAAAGCAAGAAATTGAGTGCAGCGTCTGATTTTGGGTTTCCATGCAAGCCTCCGCTGGGCACTCCCCCCAAGCTGATGCAGCCCCATCCCAGTCTCAGGGTCGTTCAGGAAAGCAATGTGTGGCATCAGCACATGGGATGATCTCACTGTAGAGCAAAATTGGGAGGTTTTGGGGTGGAGAGGCCTTTCTGAGGTCATGTTTGCACTGGAAGTGCCAGCATGGCACTGTTCCGTACACCGTACAGTAATTACTGTAAATACGGAGTGACAATTACGGCCGTACGCCATATTTTAGCAAGTACGGTCTGTACCGTACAAACCGTAATTGTACCGTACCGTACAACTCGACAAGCCTGATCACAAGCCACGCAGGCAGTGGAACCTTGGTCACGTGTAGAGAGTTGCTTACATTTATTCAGGAAAAGGGGACATCACTCATGTTGAAATGAATGGTGCCGTCTGTACCCAACGTGTTTGTGGAGAGCGGTGCAAGATCTTAAGGTTGCTGCAAAAACATCTGCCCTGCCAATATAATCGTAATATACTGGGCTAGGGCATCTTGCTTCAAGATTGGCTTTTGTGGTCGCAACCTCATCTTTCTTGCTTCAACCGACCCATGCATGATCATCATTCTTACCTTCTATGCCCGTGCCAAGCAATACCACTTTTGCCCAATGCAGTGTTGGCAGATAATGCGGTGGGCCCCAATCACTCTTGTGTGACTCACTGTACCATGCAGTACCTCCTCCATGCACAGCGCGGCAGGTCAGCAGTCATCCTTATCAACCTCTGAATATCCTGTCCAGCCAAGTCCTTATCAAGAGGAGGGTTGTCTGACACAGGCTGCTGACTTCATGTGGTGTGGAAGGTATGAAATCATGAGTTAGAAATGCTATTTTTGGTTATAACATGTGCTCTTCGTAAAGCTTTTGGGCTGGGATGGTTCTTAAATTGTAGCCTTAAATAAGTTGCAGCTGGGAGTAAGTATCCATTGAATGGGTAGAGGAGTCTTCATTAGCACCATTTAGTGGTCAAAGATGGAAAAAAGTACAAGGTTACAAATTTAGTTGAATGTTTGCGTTCTACTGTTGACAGGCCTTTTATCATTGTAAGGCTCTTGGATTTAAAGTTGCGCACTAGCGCTCTAGGCAGGTCTAGGTCTAGGAATGTTTAGGCAGATAAGGAATGGGAGTGAGGGTCGCTGCTGTAAGCAGGAGGAATAAAGTTGTAAAATTCTTGAAATTACGCCACAGCAATCGGACCTGAACATTCATATGAATCAGTGGGTGTAGTTGTCGTTACTGTACATTATGGACACTGCATACGATGTCCTTTATGCATGGTTTTGCACCCAAGTCGTTTCATCCTTACCAAGCTTTGCAGTACTTGCATTAGTGCAATCACAAGGTTTTCAAAAGATCATCAGGCAATGCACGCTTCTTTTGCAAACTTATTGCTTGACTTGGGCTTGAATGCCAACAGTTTGTTTATTTTTGTTCCAGGAACGACTCGCCAAGGCTTGCGTAGCTCTTATTATTAAATCGTTTGCACAAATCTGATCTTAAGACTCTGTGGTATCAAGCGGCAGTACGATAACTCCGCAGCCTAAATCAGAAGTGTGAACGTCGGACGCTTGTAAGATACGAATGGAACGTCATTAGCATGCACTATCAACTTGCATGCCCAATAACGATCATAATGTTTGTCCTATCCACTCCTCATAGCAATCAGAAAATGGGCGATACCCATGGTGATTTTTGTGCGCAGGACATGCGTAAATGCTGCTCTAGGATCTGGGATCGGAGCAGCCGTGCCTTTGCAAGTAGCCGTTCATCAGCCGGGATTGCACTGTTTATCTGGCATTAGTATAAGTAGTGGTGGTAGGAGGTTAAACCTTGATCCCAAACTGTACGTTTTAGTAGAGAACGCGCCACTGTAAAGCAGAAAGAAGGCTCCTGACCTCGGCCCGAAGTGAGCTCGATTTATTCTTTTGGATCACAATAATTATTGATTAATAATAGTGGGGGATATAAGGGACAAGAAGCACGTCTCATGGTTTCTGAATAAGTGTCTGATGAGGACGAGCCAGCTTCAGGCCGTGCTCCTAGTAGTCGGTCTAGTACTCGTACTGCCAAGCACCTCAAATGCTGCGCGCCCAAATTTTTCCGCGGCCTCCGAGCAAGCGGACTCATTAGGTGATGCCCACTCTAGTAGCAGGCAGTTGCTTGGCAAGGATCGATCGTACAAGGAGGAGCAGCACGTCCCGCTGTGGGCTAGCAAGGTACAGAGGGAAGAATGCAATTTTGTGATGAGACCCTTGATAGCTCCATTTCACTCCACCTCCTGACAATAGAAGCAGTGGTGATGGTGCCCACCAGCCAAGGGCTGTTCTTTTAAGGGGTTGCACAGGGGTTGCACTGTTGCACACGTTTGCATCGCATTCCTGCCATGCAAGCACACCTGCCATTCGCTCTCTGTATCCCATTTCTTCTCTCCATTCCCCTTAGCAACCTGTTCCTGCTTGCCTCGTTCATCATGCAGGTTGGTCCCTTTACAAACCCAAGGTGAGAATGCTGATTGCGTGTGCCTCGCATTGAATAATGCATGAACCTCTACTCACCTTCTCTCTTCTACTTATTCTTGGCAGCGAAACGTACGAGTACTACTTGCTTCCCTACTGCAAGGTGAGAAGAGTTAGCTGCTCATATGCAAACTTGCCCCCATGATTTGGCCTTTATCATATTTTGACACACACACACACACACACACACACACACACACACACACACACACACACACACACACACACGTGCACGCACACACACACACACACACTCACACCACCACCACACACCACGCACACACACGCGCGCGCACACGTACATACACACGTGCACGCACACACACACACACACACACACACACACACAGACCACCACCACCACTACCACCACCACCACCACACACCACCACACACGCACGCACACACGCGCGTGCACACACACACACACACACACACACACACACATACACACACACGCACACACACACACACACACACACACACACACATCACATGCACAATATATGTACGAGCACACACTTAAGCAAATGCTTGCGTCATGTTGCACTGGCAGACCCGTGCACAAAGCCCATCACTGAACTTTCACCCTTATTCTTTGTTTGACCTGGCAGCCTGCTAATGGTGTGAAGTGGAAGACCCTGGGGCTGGGAGAGCTGGTAGATGCCAATCGGTGAGTCTACAGTATGAACATATTGAGGCCTGTGGTAGTGTGGAAGTCATATGTGTGCACACACCTATTGCCATGCATACTCCAACACAGGATGGCCACCACGCCCTTCAACTTGGCGTTCAAGAAGGACCTCAACAACGAGGTTGCATGTGAGAAAACGCTCAGTGCAGAGGAGCAGCGCAAGTTTAGGAAGGTGAGGTGATTGCGTGATCTGCAAGTGCAGAACGAAGAGGAGAAAGGAGAGGACAAGTGTTGCTGAGTTGGGGGGGATAAGCTTGCATGTAGACCAGCCAGGGTCGTGTGTGTATGTGTTTGTGTGTGTGTGTGTGCGTGCGTGCGTGCGTGCGTACGTGCGTGCGTGCGTGTGTGCGTGCGTGCGTGCGTGCGTGCGTGTGTGTGTGTGTGCCTGCGTGTATGTGTGTTTGCAGGCACAATAAGCTAACGAGACAATAAGCTAACGAGTTGCACGGGGTGAACAAGTTGCATGGGGAGCGAGGCACGTTTGTGCGCCAGCAATTGTACACTTCATAGCAATGAAACAGAAGCACGCTGTCTTTGCCGGTTGCCCTGCCTTTCCTGCAGGCTGTCAAGGAGGACTGGTACTTCCAAATGTACTACGATGACCTGCCTGTGTGGGGCTTTATTGGCAAGATGGAGAAGATCATCGCCGCGGGGTCAAAGTCGCTGTACAAGTGGGTTGCAGATAACTTTGTAGAACCTGCATATTTGTGACACTTGCATAGCGTGCTTGCAAAGTTGACCGACCTCTGTCTCTCCCTCGCTCGGCAAACTCAGGTACTACGTGTTCACGCACATTGATTTCGACATCAAGTACAATGACAATCACGTCATCGAGATCAGCGTGTCGACGGACCCCAACCAGGCCGTGGACATTTCGGACGCGAACAGGGAGGTGAACGCCAAGTTCACGTACTCCGTGCGGTGGTCCCCCACGGACACCTCTTTCGAGAACCGCTTGCAGCGCTACGAGAAGTTCACTCTTAATCCCATTCACCTCGAGGTGGGGTGTCTGACACACACACACACACACACACACACACACACACACACACACACACACACACACACATGTGCTTTCATGAACCCGCATACACACACAAGCACACTCTCACATGCACACACACGTGCTTACACACACTTGCACACGTACACGCACACGTACACACACACGTACACACACACGTACACACACACATACACACACACACGTACACACACGCACGTACACACACACACGTACACACACACACACACACGTACACACACACGTACACACACACACACAAACACACACACACACACATGTGCATTCATGAACGCGCATACACACACAAACACACTCTCACACACACACACACACACACACACGCACACACACACGTGCTTACACACACTTGCACACATACACACTCATGCACGCACGCACACTCACTCACAGACATACTCGCACACACACACACACACACACACACACACACACACACACACACACTCTCATACACGCACGCGCACACACTCACACGCACATACACACCCATGTGACCTCACTAGCAGTAGTCACACGCTTAAATGCTTTCATTCTATCGCTCGCCTAGCCACCCGGTCACCGTGCTGTTTGTGCTGCTGGCTTCCTGGCCACCAAGCTTGCCTCGTGCCCACACCACCACACCACAATTGTTGACTCAATGCCGCCCCTCCTGAGTGCCTGTGCTGCTTCTCACCGGTTTGCAAATGTCTCACATACACACACACACCCCATTTACACCAAGCTTGCTTTGTGCACACACCACCACACAACAAATGTTTACCCATTGCCGCCCCTCCTGCGCACAGATCCACTGGTTCTCCATCATCAACTCCTGCGTCACTGTGCTGCTGCTGACGGGTTTTCTGGCCACCATCCTCATGCGCGTGCTCAAGGCGGACTTCATCAAGTATTCTCGTGACGATCGTGAGTGTACTTTCAACGCCCCCCTGCAGTATGCGCTTGTGTATTTGAATATTTAGAGCTGGGCAAGTCCGTTTTGCTAAACTGGGAACCAGGGCTTTTTGTTTTAGACAGGCAGGTGTGGGACTTATATTTAGTCAGCTCCTGCTAAAGGTGCAAATGCAAAAGCTTGAGTACTTGTGAAAAGATGCGTGTACAATTCTGCAACACAGCTGGCTTACAGTTTAAGGTCTTACGTTTTGGTTTATGGCTCCTAATGTGGCCTGCCTCCGGCAGAAAACAGCTTGATGGCTGGAATAGGAAAACAAGCTTGCGTAACTTTCCGCACGTACACACACACGCACCACACTTGCAAGCAGCCTCTGGCCTGGATGAGGAGGAAGCTGGGTGGAAGTTTGTCCATGGTGATGTGTTCCGCTTCCCCCCGAACGTGAACCTCTTCTGTGCATTCATCGGCACTGGTACCCAGGTGTGTGTACACGTGTACACTACTGTGTGCGTGCATACGTAGGGCTGGGAAATATGTGCGGTATCTTTGGCAGGGAAATCACCAAATATACGGTCATATACGGTGTAGATGTACGGTTCTGGCCAACCTCATGTATATGTGGTTTCCAAGGCTTTCTCCGGCTAAACGTGCGTGCTGGCTTAAGTCTGCAGCGTATCCACTGGCTGAGCTCTGCAACGTAAAACTTGACAATTGTACGTAAATTATACGCTGCCAACAGGCACAGACCCCTGCACCTATTGTTAATTGTTATGGCGTGTGCTTGATCACCCAACACCATGCACGCACAACCACAAACACACACATACACACACACTCACATAAAAACACATGTACACACCCACACACACGCTACGCTGCCTGTGCCCAGATCTTTTACCTGTCCCTCTTCATCTTCGGGCTGGCGCTCGTGGGTGTGTTCTACCCCTACAACAGAGGAGCGCTCTACTCCGCCATCATCGTGCTGTACGCCCTCACAGCATGTATTGCAGGCTACGTGGCAGCCTCCTATTACAAGCAGGTAAGCTAGGCTCAGGTCAGAAACTGCATCCACATGTACGACTCCGTCACGTTGTCTTGTCAGCCCTCACAGCATGCATTGCCGCCTCCTTGTGCTGCACCTTTCAGCAACCCTAGCCAGAACTTAGCCACACCCACACCCACACCCACATCCCAAGTTCCAGCAACCCTAGCCAGAACTTAGGCAGCGCACAAGAGATGTGCAGGTCTCAATCTCGGTCTGCACGCTCTTTGAGATCGCTTTAGGATGTTGCAATTTGTGCAGCAATGATACTCCGTTCAGGGGCCATCATACTCAATTACCCACAATATACACAACCACACACAACACACACATACTTGCACAAAAGGAAGCATACACACACATTTTCCTCACCACAGATGGAGGGTGAGCTGTGGGTACGCAACATCCTGATGACCTGCTTCATCTACTGTGGCCCCTTCTTCATCATGTTCGGGCTGCTCAACACGGTGGCCATCGCTTACAGGGTGAGAGGAGAGAGGAGAGAGAGAGAGAGAGAGAGAGAGAGAGAGAAAGAGAGAGAGAGAGAGAGGATGCAACACCATATACGCGCACTGTCTGTGGTCTGTGTTGCTGTGTAGGGCTACCCCTGGACTTCTGTAGAGAGGCCTGTTAGCATCGGCCTGTCATTGTTGACAGGTTGAGAGGAGGAATCCTTGGTGGTTTGTGGCCGCGTCGTACATTTGTGTGCTTTCGAGCTTGCACCATTGTAATATTGTAATAGCTGCCATCGCTTAAAATGAGAGCGTGGGATGTGGGAAGTTGCTTGGTGTTTGCAGCGATGCTTGGAATGTCCTCGCTCGCACGTTTTGGTTGAAATGTTCCACGTCTTGGTTGGAATGTCCTCATGTTTTGGTTGGAATGTCCTCGCTCGCACGTTTCGGCTGCACACTGTGATCAAAGGTTGAGGTGGGATTTGAACATAGGAGCTTGTTTTGCTACAAATCCTGAGGATTGATCTTGTTTTGTCTGGTGATTGATCCCGTAATGCCTGGTGGTTGCCTTAATAATGGATGCGTAGTGCCTGGACAGTTTTGTGTCCCTGCATAGGAATGGCCAAAACTGAGATATCAATGCTGGCAGGGTGCAAAGTACGACAAATTAATACACACATAAACTTGCGCCAGCCCCAAGTCATGTGATTTCACACTTGCACACACGCATGCATACATACAGACATCAAGGCACTGCTTAGTGTCAGGTTGTATCACATGAGGCCAGACTGGAGTCATCGCCATCCGAACCAAGACGGTCCACACTTCTCCTAGTGCCATCATTGTCACGATTGTTGCAACATCGCCTTCATAACAATGGACCAAAACAACTTTCCTTCTTCGCAACAGCGTAGTCCTGACTGTCAGCTGCTGTACTGTGCTCGGCAACGTTGTCGCCATGTGTTTGGGAGATAACTTGTCATCCCTCGCCTGTATTTCAATGGCCTTGCAGTCCACCGCCGCGCTGCCGTTTGGCACCATCGTCATCATGGTCATCATATGGGGTCTAGTCACCATCCCGCTCACCGTAATTGGTGGCATTGCTGGCAAGAACAACAGGTGTGTGTATTTGTGTGTGCGTGTATGTGTGTGTATGTGTATGTGTGTGTATGTGTATGTGTGTGTGTGTGTGTGTGTGTGTGGTTGGGAATTTGGTACACTGCTGGCAACAAGAGTCCATCCCCTTCTATGACTGGTACAATATTGCACCCTCTCAGGACCGACTTCAACGCCCCCTGCCGCACCAACAAGTACCCACGTGAGGTGCCCCAGCTACCTTGGTATCGCACCACAGTGCCTCAGATGTTGATGGCTGGCTTCCTGCCGTTCTCTGCCATCTACGTTGAGCTGTACTACATTTTTGCCTCCGTGTGGGGCCACAAGGTGAGTGCTGCAGACTGCTTGCCAATTGCGCAGTGTGAGCGGCCAATGCTGCGCATTGACACACTTCTTGCACCTATGTGTTGCCGTTGCCTGCATTTGCGATGAATTATAAACTTGTGTGCCTGTTTATAATTCAAGATCAAGGGTGGGTTCTGCAGGCTGTTTGGTAGAAGGGGCTTGTGTTTGATACCCCATATTTGCATCAGCGCAGTGACTGGCAGTAGCAAGGGGCTCATCATCCCGGCACAAGGCCTGTAGTTTACGGTTTATGACACGCTTGTTTGCCACAAATGGCCTGACCTTATAATGTACTACCGTATAGAGAAAATATCACGCCGCAAAATGTTGTTTTTTAAAGGTGCGGCTAACTGCGGACAGGGATTTAAGTAAATATTTTGGGGCTGCGGATTGGGTGCGGATTATTTTTGAGCGATTTCATTTATTACTTGGAGGATGACAGCAAGGATGAGGGGGAGAGCAGTGCGAGCGAGGGAAGGTGGGCAGCGAGGAAGAGAGCAAGGGGGAGGGCAGTGGGGATGAGGAGGGAGAGGACTAGATTGTGTAATGATTAGGATGCAAGCACAAGTTGTGCGAGTTGCGCGCAAACACAGAGTTGGAACAAGAACTTGGAATGAGCTTTGACATGCAACTAGAGTGCAGTCGACTGATGTCAGTTTTTTGAGCAGTTTGATGACTCGTGCTTGGGTACCAACCTGCCAGGCTCATAATTGCATACAGAGGGCGGCAACAGCCCACCCTGTGGTCAATATCTTTTGCAAAAGTAAACTTCCATGCATGTTATGAAGCAATGGTAAGGTCTAGGGCCACATCAGGGGTTGTTTGGCCCTGCAGGTGTGTGCGGATAGGATAATAATATTGAAAGGGGTGCGGATTTGGTGCGGATTTGCAAAACTAAATATAATTTTAGGTTTTCTTGTACCGCGTTTGTGGCTGCACGTATCTGGTTCACGACTGTCTGTACCAGAGTGCACCACATTTGTTCTTGTGTGGTGGGGTCCAAGAGGGCAGGGTTTTGTTATAAGAGAGGGGTCAAAGCAACAGGAAGGTATAGAGCTCGTTTGACGGCCATCATTGGCAGGCTTCAGCACACTGACATCTATAATCAAGGCCGACATGCTTTGTGGTGGCTGACACCATTTGGCCCTACCTCAACTCGTGAATGCAAGGCTGACAGTGGCTGCAATTAAGATTGTAAAGCAACAGGAGGAACAAGGAATGTTGATGCAAGGGGAGAATACGCTAGACATAATACTTGTAGAATTACCTCAATACCTCACAGTCACCCGTGGAAGGGCCATGCCCTAATTTTGCAGGCAGATTAAACCTAACTTTTCCCCTTCATGTAGGTGTACATCATCTGGTCCATCCTGTTCATCGTGTACATCATCCTGATCATCGTCACGGCCTTCATCACCATCGCTCTCACATACTTCCAGGTTTGTTTTGGAGGGGGGGGAGGCGCAAGTGTGTGCGTGTGCGTGTGTGTGCGTGTGTGTACGTGTGCGTGTGCGTGTGTGTGTGTGTGTCCTTGCTTGCGCACTTGCTTTTGCTGGCATAGACGGCACCAGTGTTCTTTCTGAAAAGAAGCCTGTGCACTATTGTATCAGCTAGCTAGCAGCCAACGCTGTGCTTATAGCTGGCTGAAGCATTTCCTAGACTGGCATTCATATATTCATATATGTGTGAACCTCTATGCTGGGTGATGTGGCATCTACAAGGTTCCCTTCCGTTTGCTGGTGGCTTGTTGTCATGAAAAGTTGCTCTGGCTGCCCCCTGTGCCATTCGCTCCCCGCGTCCTGGTGGTCTTGTGTTCTGTGACCATAATTCTATGACCATGGTTCTGTGACCATGGCATTATCACCCTTCCTCGACTCTTTTCCTACAAAAGCTGTGCCTTTTACCCTATCACCACCCTTGATCCCTCTCTCCTTCCTCAGAGCTGACTTGCAAAAGCCATCACTGGTGGTGGCGCTCTTTCCTCCATATCAGCTTGCACGCATGCATCCGCTTCATGCACCTCTGCCACTCCTCTTTTGCTTGCAGTTGGCAGTTGAAGACCACCACTGGTGGTGGCGCTCCTTCCTGTGTGGTGGTGCTACCGGAATCTTTGTGTACGGCTACTGCTTCTACTACTACTGCTGCCGCTCCGACATGTCAGGATTCATGCAGGTATGGTGTGCTCAGGTTTTGTTGCCATCGTGTATTTGTTGACGTGTCAGGTTTCATGCAGGCTGACGTGCGCATTCATTTGGTCGGGCGCCTCTGTCTGGTGTGAGCACGATTTCGAAATTGCTCCTTCATCAGCTTCTGGATTTTGGGTGTTTGCTTATAATTGGTACATGCTAATGACACGGGTGATTTTAACTGGCAAGCTGCTAGCCGCTGGATGTCATTATAGGGAGTCATGATGGGATCGGAATGTGAAGTTGATGGTGATGGCTAGGTCTACTACACACACTTTCTCAAGCATGCTTCATGTTTTCAGGCCACTTCCATAAACGTCCAGTGTATACTACATATAAAACACTGCAACCATGTGCCTCCACGCACAAGCCTGATCAAATTGTCTTCAAGCATTGACATGTGCGCACATTATTTTGCTGCAGGCAAGCTTCTTCTTCGGATACATGGCCATGGTATGCTTTGGATTTTTCCTCATGCTGGGAACGATTGGGTGGCGTGCGTCGCTCCTGTTCGTGAGGCACATCTATAAGGCAATCAAAAGCGAGTGATTGCCTGGATGGCTTGGTGTCGACATGGTTGACCATGGTCATGTTTGCACTAGGTGTGTAGAAGGATAAATATTATAGGAAGTACTTGTGACCACCCATGAGTTTAACAACAATAAATTCAACGTAGTTGAGCAGATGTGATTGTAATGAAAAAGTGTGCACAAGGATTGGTGCAATGCCTCTAAAACTGCCGAAAGCTACGACGCGCTAGGTGCCAGCACTTACCAGCCCCTTACGCCACAAGCAAAGAGTAACTGGGCGCCAGAATTCCTCATTGAGGATTGTTAGGAGGTTTGAGTACAGAAGCTCTCACCACCACTGCTGTCATCACTTCTTGTTCATACATGCAAAGATTGAAGTGAAGACTCTGGTCGGTCAACTAAAAAAGTACTTGTTGTTACAGCATAAGGCAAGGTAAGGTTACAAAGCTATATATGCCTCTGGTGGGCATCTGAGCGGAAGCTTGGAAAAAAGCCTGTAACAAACCAAAAAACGCTAGAAAAATCAAGGGAACAGGGCTAGGCACTTCACACACACCAGCTACAAAAGAGGCAACACCAAAAATATCAGGTTGGTTCATAAAGGTCCTCAAACGAGCTGGGCCATCCTCAAACTGAGGTGGGAAGATAAGCTGTTGCTGTGTGCGAAGTCTGACTAGATGTTC
>Ga0307968_1003135_pt1 | contig 13746 bp, 14 predicted proteins | sample OrgLakmetagen650_FD_201834 | JGI IMG/M metagenome (GOLD analysis project Ga0307968, IMG submission 201834) | Saline water microbial communities from Organic Lake, Antarctica - #650 | ecosystem: Environmental > Aquatic > Non-marine Saline and Alkaline > Saline | place: Antarctica: Organic Lake... | reverse complement strand
CTCTCCCTCTCCCTCTCCCTCTCCCTCTCCCTCTCCCTCTCCCTCTCTGCATGCCTTGAGCAGTACACATATATCTTATTCACATACAACAAGCACAAAGGCACCCAAGCTGCTTTAGAGCTTCGATGGTAAGCCAGGGCCTCCTCTTTCTTTCCACCCTTGTCTTCCACACTTTCATTGCTATCCGTCCCTCTAAACTGGTTTGACCTCTCAACTCTCGCGTTGACGTTATATGATAACATTGTCTGCGGCTGTGGTCGCGTATTTAGCCTACAGCTTCAATCGCTCACAAATTGACGATTTAATGGCCACTCTTGTTTGCCTCTTGCTGCAGAACAATGAGTTGACGGGGGCCCTGCGCACTCCCACCAGTCAAGCGAACCATCACAGCAATTTCTCTCCCGCCACTGTTAACGCTCCCGCCACTGCGAGGAATTGGAGCAACGTGGATGGTGGTTTAAGAGCATCCAGAAATGGGGATGGAGAAGGTTCTGCCTCCGCCACTGCTGCTGCTGCTGCTGCTGCTGTGGAGGCAGCTTGCATCTCTCAGGGCATTGGGCATGCAGTGGGTTGGGCTAATGATGGGGAAGGGGATGGCAACAGTAACAACATAAATCAGCAAAACAGCCAGGTCCCGATCAGCACAGGGGCACGAGCTAAGGAGAATGATGGAAATGCTGTGGTGGCCGTGGAATTGCACACAGGCACGAGTGAGTGGCTAATTGGCTGATGCGGTACAGCCTGATCTCTGGCCTTAATTAGCTGCATCTGTAAGTACTGTTGCAAACGCAGTGCCTATTGTTTAATGCAATAACGTCAGCAGCAATTTTGCAGATCGAACGTACCAGAGCACAGAACACGCTCCAAAACCGTACTTGCTCAATGTCAGCTCATGATGTAAATGTGTCGTGCCCATATGCAAGCGTAGAGTTCTAAGGCACATCCCGCACAAACAGGGTGCTGATGACTTGCTGTAGGCTTTTTAAAGCATATATATTATACACTGCCCAGACTCGTACCGTGCCTCCACTTTTCCAGGCGACAATAGAGAAATGCACGAGGCAGTTGAGGAGGGCAGCATGGCTGTAGCCGAAGATCAGGGTGAGGGCCACCACGGTATTAAAAGCACACATGACCCAACCTCAAAAGGCGTTGGTGTTTCTGTCACGGGTCAGTTGAGCCCCGTAAAAGAATCCTCCAGCACAGGCCTGACATCCACAGCGGCAAGGGCACAGAACAGACCTACACCAGCAGCAGTGAGGGTAGAGGGTCAGGGTCAGGGTCAGGCAGAGCGGAGTGTGTTTTAGAGGCAAGTAGCAGGGGCAGCAAGCCCTCCCCAGCCTTCACAGCAGCTGCTCATACGACCAGACAAAAGGCAGCAGCGGCCGCTGAGGAAGCAAAGCTGGCAACCGAGGCTGCAGCAGCAGCCATCCAGGTGGGGCGTCACATTTGATTACAGCACCGGCAATCAATTTTCTGGCTTGCAAATCAGTTAACGTTAACAATCTGCATTCGTTTGTAAGATGATGATTCCTTGCTTTGCTCAGTATGTAAGAGGGGGCTTTGAGGATGGCAGAATGACAGGGGTGGTCAGGGTGATATTCTCAACGTTTTGGTGAAGGTCTGGGGGTTTGGGGTAGGGGTCCGCTTCTGGACCCCAGTTTTGGCTTGGCGATGTTGAAACACCAAGGCTCTGGCCAGACGGGATGCATGGATTGCAGAGATGATTCTTGTGACAAACTGCATACTATATGAAACTCTAAAATGTGGCAGTGTCGTGGTATAAAATAGCCATGTCAGGTGGTGCTTTAGAGAGCCCCATTGCACAATTTTAAAGTTAGTTTTGCACATTATTCATCGTAAAAATCTGTTGGGGCCGCCCCTCCTTAGGTTTGGCAAAATTTCTTGCCAACTCTGGGGTCAAAGGGGGTCTAAATGCACCCATTTTCACCAAAACTCTAACAGGATAACCTTGAAAACTAAACACCCCTTTTTTTAATTCTTTTGGGGGAGCCTTTTGATAACCAACGTTCTGGCGGGAAATTTCCCCCACAGCACTTCTGGGCACCAACCGGCACAAGCTGAGTTTGCAGGGGTGCTTATATACATATGAGGGGTGCTTAGATACGTATGAGGGGTGCTTAGATACATATGAGAGGTGCTTAGATACATGTGAGGGGTGCTGAGATACATATGAGGGGTGCTTAGATACATATGCGGGTCCTGCATGCTCAGATAGTGGTGTCTGTTCGCGGGCGTTATATTGGGTGTGCTTGGCTAAACTGACTTTGAGTCAAGGATGTTTTAGTCCAAGCAAATCGCGAGAGCATAGGTAAGTGCGCTGCTACCAAGACCAGGCAACATCATTGGCTTGCCCTATGCAGGCACTAAAATTTTCCAAAGGCAGTGCCGTGGATGATCTAGGAGTTGATGCAAGGACTGGTTTTGCAGAAGAGGGAGGGCTAGGGGTCAGGCAGCACTTTAATGGCCAGCAAAAAAGAAGCAGCACCAGCGGGGAGGGGAAAAGCGCTGGAGCAGTAGCAGCAGCAGCAGCAGCAGATTTTGTGTCAAAGGTTGCACAGCAGCAGCAGCAGCAGCAGCAGCAGCAGCAGCAGCAGCAGGAGCAGCAGCAGCAGCAGCAGCAGCAGCAGCAGCAGCAGCAGCAGCAGGAGCAGCAGGAGCAGCAGGAGCAGCAGGATCTGCCTAGAAGTTTAGAGCGTGGAACTGTATCTCAGTCAGAGTCACCGGCATCAGCCTTCTCCTTGCTCACTTCAAACACCCGTCCTCTTCTGATTCCCTTTGCCCCCGTCCCTCCCCCTTCCACAAAGCTCCCGTCTGGGGGCAAAGGCAGAAAAAGCAGCTACCAACTACTCGCACATTCAAGTACAACATGCAGCCTCAGTCGCCCGGGAGCAGTGGACACAGGTACGCAATTGTTCCCTCCCCTTTTTTTGTCCTATACGCCTCTTCCAGGTCACTCATAAGACTTCCAGATCACACATATATAACTTCCAGATCACACACATATAACTTCCAGGTCAAACATATAACTTTCAGATCACACACATGCCTAAATGCCTTTGGCCAATAAAAACCAATGCGGGCTCTTCTGTTGTTTCTCTTATAGCAAGCAGATGAATCTGGGCTTTACATGCCTGGCCTATTGACAAATAACTCCCTTTGCTGTTAAGTTTCGTTTTGATTACAAAGGCCTCCAGTCTGGCATGGCTGCTCAACATAACATAGCAACATACGCTTTGCTAATACCTGTCACGACTAGAGTTGGCCAGAACCATATATATATACGGTGTATATACAGTATTTTTTGCAGGAAAACCACCAAATATACGGTCATATACGGCATATATATACAGTTCTGGCCAACCCTAGTCACGACTCATGCTTGGACAATCACCGTCTTGATAAGCTCGAATCATCTGTCTGGCACTGTACTCTGGTGCTTGCACCATCGCCTCTTAATTAGCCATCTGTCGTTCGTAATTTGCCATCTGTCGTTCCCTGCACACAGGCGTCCAGCTCCTGCACTACCTCTGCCTCACAATACAACTTGCTCCACACGTCGTGCACTGCACACAGAAGCACCCAGCTTCTGCACTACCTTTACCTCACAATACAACTTGCTCCACACGTCGTGCACTGCACACAGAAGCATCCAGCTCCTGCACAACCTTTACCTCACAATACAATTTGCTCCACACGTCGTGCACTGCACACAGGCATCCAGCTTCTGCACTACCTTTATCTCACAATACAACTTGCTCCACACGCCGTGCACTGCACACATGCATCCAGCTCCCGCACTACCTCTACCTCACAATATAATTTGCTCCACACGTCGTGCACTGCACACAGGCATCCAGCTCAGGCAACAGCTCACCCCCCCACCCCATCCACCCATTGTCTCACGCCATCACCTTTCACGCCAGACACACACCCAAAGCCCTGGCATCAGCAGGGGAAGAAGAGCAACTGACTCAACGCTCGAGCTTGAGTCCTCCCGTCTTTCCCACAGGTAGGCTAAGGTGTGGCAGGAGAAGCCACGCATTCCTGTTATGGCTGTATGAGTGCACTTCTCAGGTGGCTTTCCTGCTAACCCTGCCTGGAATCTTTCCGTGTTCTTTCGTAAATGTGGTACAGGCTCCACCAGCTCTCTTTCAAGATTGCTTGCCCACAGTTTGTTTGGGATCAAATAATGTGTTTTTATTTCAGTGACCAAGCGAATGATGCAACACCCGATCACCCTCTCCCAATTAAATTGCAGATTTAGGGCAGAGCTAGGCATGTATCATGCCTGGTGTGGATTGTGTTGTGCTAACACACACCATCTGCAACTTCTCTTACAACAATGCAGCGGCACACATCTTACAATGTCACACATCTTACAATGTCACTTGCAGTTTGTGCCTCTTTGTGCTCTCACTTTCAGGCACACACACCCCCTTTCCCACCCACGCAGCTCCCTCTCAGGACAGCCTCCCCTTTGTGGCTACCGACGCTGCTACACTTTGCTTTTGTGTGCTCTCAATCTACATCATACACTTTCAACGGCGGCTCTGTGTCCGTGTGCGCTTCTTGTCCTTCATCCTCTAGCCACAACTGTGTTATGTGCATCGATCAATTCTCTAAACACACCTTTCCCTGCCTGCTGGTGATCCAACACATGCAGGTCCCTTTCCGGACGACCGCCGCTGACGTTGCTGCAACCATATCCTCCTCCTCTCCCCCCCCCTCCTGCGCGAGCATCCAAGAGCGGTAGTGCCAGCAGCATGTACACAGGTGCACACGACGACAGCAGCAGCAGGGGCAGAGTCAGGGGCGGAGAGGCCCGAAAGCTGCACCATGGGAGCGATCTTCCCCCCAGCGTCACCCCCAATGCACTGTCTGTCCCCCCTTCCAGCTCAACTAACAGCACAAGAAAGACCCAGCACCCCTCAAATGATGCTCATCCTCAAGATTTTGTTCCTCAGTCTGCTACTGCCACTGCGGGTGTGGTCAGTAGGGTTGAGGAAAGTAGAGGGGTCGTCAACAGAGCAGCTGCCGTTGGCGCGGCCGATGGAGACATCCATTCTGACCATGCTGCAGATTCAGGCTGCTCGTCAGACACGCACACAGAGGAAACAGAGAGCGCTGCGCAGCAGATGATGGCGGCAATGCGAGGTGCCAACTTGTTTGAGCAGAATCCTTCTCTGTTCTTTCGCGCAACTTCTCTCAAGAAAGGTAGGCGTTTCTGGTGATAAAGTAGAGCAAGGGGTAGAACCTGCAATATTCTCTCAAGAAAGGTAGGCGCTTCTGGTGATAAAGTAAAGCAAAGGGTAGGACCTGCAATATAGATGTTAGCAAGGAGGGGCGTGTTGAGCTAAATGTAAACACTTTCAAAACAGGTTCATTGCTTCAAAACGTGCGCACCCTTCCTTGAAGCCTTGCATTTCAGGCTGCGCTATGTGTGCCTGTCGTTGAAGAGCTCTCTGCAGCCGCTGTACACTGTCTTTGTGTGTTTGCTCGAGCTTGCCCACGCACACCTACACCCAACCTCCAGGGTTCCAAAACAACCTGTGCAAACAACCTGTGTACTAAAGAACCAACCTGTGCAAAACAACCTGTGCAAAACAACCTGTGCAAAACAACCTGTGCAAAACAACCTGTGCAAACAACCTGTGCAAAACAACCTGTGCAAACAACCTGTGCAAACAACCTGTGCAAAACAACATGTGTACCAAAGAACAGCCCCTCCAGAAAGGAAACAACAAGTCCCAAACAACATATTTCATCCTGGTCCATACAACATATATTTCATCCTGGTCCATACAACATATTCCATCCTGGTCCATACAACATATTTCATCCTGGTCCATACAACACATTTCATCCTGGTCCAAACAACATGTTTCATCCTGGTCCATACAACATATTCCATCCTGGTCCATACAACATATTTCATCCTGGTCCATACAACATGTTTCATCCTGGTCCATACAACAGGCCCGTCCATGAGGCTGCAGCAGCTGCATACCCTTCCTCTTAGCAGCAGTAGCAGGACATACGGAGTGCAGAGGTGCGTGGCTCTGCCTTACAGCCTGGCACGATGCAAACATGATCTGAAACGATGGCAATATGCCTTTTACCCGCACAATTCTTGCAAGAAGAAGGGCTTGCAAGAAGAAGAGAAGCGCACCTCTTCTGGCCACAATTCTTACAAGAAGGAAGGCAGCGCACCTCTCCTGGCCACGATTCTTACAAGAAGTAGAGAAGTGCACCTCTAATGGCCACGATTTATACAAGAAGAAGAGCAGTGCACCTCTTCTGGCCTCAATCTCACACACGCAACCACAAAATCTGTGCAGTCGCCTGTTTCCCCCGACCTTTAGCTAGAGTTGGCCAGAACCATATATATACGGTATCTATACGGTATTTTTGGCAGGAAAACCACCAAATATACGGTCTCATACGGCGTATATATACGGTCCTGGCCAACCCTACCTATAGCTGACCCGATGTACCTTACAAAACCTTGGCAGCTGCGTTGGTTGCAAGCATTGCTGCATCCGTCCTAGATTGCTAACTATAGGAACGCTCTCTCTCTCTTCTGCAGCCCTTAATGTGACATTCGCAAACACTGGATGAGATGCAGGTCCCTCAGTCGCATCCCTAGCAATGCCGATCCCAGGAACAGCTGCCGATCCATGGCGCGCCGCTTGCAGTCTATGACCAGCAGCACGAGGAGGAGGGTCGAGAGAGGGTCCAGGGAAGCTTCAGGGACGGGATCAAGAGATGTGAGGAGCAAAAGCAGAAGCAGCAGCAGCAGCAGTAGTAGCAGAGCTAGTGAGCAGGCTGGAGTGGGCGGACATGATGCGGGTGATGAGGGCAGGCAAGAAGAGGAGAAAAGCAGCAGCAGTGGTATTGACTGTGTGGCAGGGAAAATGCTGGGTATCCTGAAAGGAGGTGAGGCTCCTCCTACGCCTAATTTTGTGTCAGCAGATGCTCCTAGCCAAAAGGTCGTGGATAGTGCCATAGAATATTTAATCTCACGGCTTGTAATGAAACGCAAGGCTGCGCATGCTGGGCCCCCCCCGCCCTCCTCTGCTTGGTCTCGTGCGGTTGCTGCTGCCTCTGGAGGATACGGAAAGGGTGGGTGGGGGGGTGCTGTCAACACCACTCTGCTGACCTGTGAAGAGGAGGAAGAGGGAGAGGATGGTGAAGGTGAGAAGGTGGGAGAGGAGTGTGGGCAGAGCAGGGAGCAGCAGCAGCAGAAAGGAGATGGGAGCAGCAGGAAGGAGATGGAAGATGGGAGATGGGAGGTGGGAGAGGAGTGTGAGCAGAGCAGGGAGCAGCAGCAGAAAGGAGATTTGGAAGTGGACGGGATGCCTGCAGAGATACAGGCCTCCGCAGCCGGAGATCCGGTGTTCACAGACACTCACAAAACCGTCCTGCACACCCAAGCACACCCTGGCGTCGCTGTTGCAAATGCTGTTGTGGCTGCTCCTCCATCACCTTCTTCGGTGGCCACAGACACTCACAAAACCGTCGTGCACACCCAAGCACACCCTGGCGTCGCTGTTGCAAATGCTGTTGTGGCTGCTCCTCCTACACCTGCTCCTCTGATCCCTTCTCCACCCATTCTTGTCAAGGCTCTTGAATCCCAGCTCCCACCTTCTGCCCCTCGCTCTGCGACCCTCTCACGCCAGCAACCCGTCACGTCACTACAGAGGCCAAAAGCAGAGGCTGGTAACGCTCACAGGCATAAGCGAAGCTTGTCAGGCGAAAGCCTAACAAGCGCAAGACCCCAATGCCCCGTCTCCCTCCTACCCCCTTTAGCCTCAGTCCCCCTTAGTAAAGCACAACCCTCTCCCTTTTCCAACAGCAGCAGCAGTAGTAGCAGAGGAGATTCATCCACTCCCGCTTCCGCTGCCTTTGCCCAAAGCTTCCACTCACAGCCCTCAGAAACGTGAGTGGAAGTCATTGTGTGTGCGCGCGCATGTCCTGACTGTGCAAGATTCATGTTATGATGTACACAGGTGAGCCTGTGTAGGTATTGAAGTGCACGCTGCTAACTCTGAGCACAAACTACTCAGACTACTCTGAATACTTGCCACGCACGTTCGCACACACCCTACACACTTGGCCTGCTTTATATAAATTTTAGGGCATGTAGTTTTTGTCCTCAATGCAAGTGCTCAATACACACAGCGCCTATGCAATTCTGACAGCATGCCGCTCACACACATTTTTGACAGTGTGCTGCTCACTCATTGTTGAATCCAACTCATTAAAGACAGCTAGGTCCTAGCACACATTGCTAATAAAAACATGCATGAACTGTCCAACACCACACACACACACACACACACACACACACACACACACACACACACGCACACACGCACACACACACACACGCACACACACACACTGATACTTATACGATACTTATGTGAAGATAGTATGCCGCTCATACAACAAGCTGTTTATTTTTTGATATGGTTGACAGTTGACGGGTTGCTGCTCACACGCATTGCTGCAGTGGCCAGCCAGTGCCTGGCAGTTCCAGCTCCAAGAAGCATTCTGCGCTGGAAGAGCTTGTGGGCGCACCATGGTCTTGGGCTCGCAGGTGTGCAGATAGAATTTGTGTGATCTGGTGTGAAAAAGTGATCTGGCTAGTGTGAATTCTACAAGTAGCAAGCTTGTTGGCACACCATGGTCTTGGGCTTGCGGATGTGCAGATCCAATTTGTGTGATCTGGTATGAAATAGTGAGATGGCTAGTGTGAAATCTACAAGTAGCGCGCTTGTGGGCGCACCATGGTCTTGGGCTCGCAGGTGTGCAGATAGAATTTGTGTGATCTGGTGTGAAAAAGTGATATGGCTAGTGTGAATTCTACAAGTAGCAAGCTTGTTGGCACACCGTGGTCTTGGGCTTGCAGATGTGCAGATCCAATCTGTGTGATCTGGTATGAAAAAGTGATATGGCTAGTGTGAAATCTACAAGTAGCGCGCTTGTGGGCGCACCATGGTCTTGGGCTCGCAGGTGTGCAGATAGAATTTGTGTGATCCGGTGTGAAAAAGTGATCTGGCTAGTGTGGAATTTACAAGTCGCAAGCTTGTTGGCACACCGTGGTCTTGGGCTTGCGGATGTGCAGATCCAATCTGTGTGATCTGGTATGAAAAAGTGATATGGCTAGTGTGAAATCTACAAGTAGCGCGCTTGTGGGCGCACCATGGTCTTGGGCTCGCAGGTGTGCAGATAGAATTTGTGTGATCCGGTGTGAAAAAGTGATCTGGCTAGTGTGGAATTTACAAGTCGCAAGCTTGTCAGCGCACCATGATCTCGGGCTCGTAGGTGTGCAGATCCAAATTGTGTGTTCTGGTATGAAAAAGTGACCTTGCTAGTGTGGAATTATGCCTCCTTATTTCAGGCAGGCCGCGGTAGAAAGCTTGAAGGCTGCAGCTTTGAGCTAGAACAAAAGAGGCCACAAAGGCAGTGAGAACACTTAGTGCATGATTTAGGGCAAATAACTTGTCTTTGTTTTAAGGAAGAAACTACGCAGGCAGTGAAAACCTACCCACCGCACTAATTAAAAAAGGAGCCGTTATGGTACTGAGTACCGTAAAACTCTTTCATCAAATAACTTATCAGGGATTATTTATAGGGAGCAGGAGGGCTCCGGACTAGGCCTGAGATCGGCTTCTGATGAGATTTAATACTGGTACCGGAAGGGGCGCCAAGTGTTAGGGATTCTGAAGATCCTCTGTGTGTGAAGGCAAATTGGAGAGATACGGCAAGACGGCGGGGCTGAGTTAAGCAGCTGCAATTACTGCAGGGACGATGACGTTGATCACTTGATTTTTATCAAAAAGCCCGTGCACACAGAAAAGGAATGAGTTGCTTGTGCCAGAGTAAGATTCATGCGTGTGCTGCCTGTTGTATGTGAAATTGAAAAAAAAAAAAACAAGAACGTCAAATGTGGTTGTTACGCAGCCTATCAGCATGACTCATTGTTGCAGCAAGATCAAGATCGGATGGATCCCGTCTGCCTTATGTCATTCTTGCAACATGAGGGGACAACTCAGGGCTGATGATACGGGAGGGGAACAGTTCAGTGTGGCTTCCTGGTTTGCGGTTCTGTCTCATTGCTGCTGTGTTTAATCTTCCTCACTCCTCAATTGCATCACACAGGTGAGGCTCCGTCACACTAACATTTCACCCCGCTATTGCACACACAGTTGTGCTTGTGCTGGTTCACAGTGCAGGGTGCAACGCTGGATACGGTTGTGCGTGAATGAGATTAGATGCAGCCGAACTCACCACCAATTTGACTTACTGGTTATTGCCGTGACAGGCCATCTGTGGGCCTGGACCCTGCAGATGACATTGGTGACGCACACGCGCAGGCCTTGGTGGCCGCCCTAGCTAAGGTAAGGGCTGTTCAATCAGTGACGCACACGCACGCAGGTGTTATTGGCCGCCCTAGCTAATGTAAGGGCTGTAATCAGTGACGCACACGCACAGGCCTTAGTGACCGCCCTAGCTAAGCGAGGGTGAGGGCTGTTTAATCAGATGTGTACTGCCTTTCAGCCGTGAAATCTGGCTGCCAACACATATGTTTGTCAGGTGATCTTATTGCACGTAGCACATGCAATAAGCGCTTACGAGTGTGTGTTCTGAGGCATCTGTGCCTGTGTTCTATCTACACTCGGCTTACTTGTTCACACACCATACCCCTGACAGGCCCGCTCTGACCCCTTCCGCCCGTCCCCCACCCGAATCATGAGCAGACACCGCCCTAGCTTGAGTGGTGGTGCCAGCGTCAGTCATCGTCCTAGCTTGACTGGTGGTGCCAACGTCAGCCACCGTCCTAGCTTGAGTGGTGGTGCCGGTAATACTCACCGCCCTGGCTTGAGTGGCAGTGCCAGCGTCAGCCACCGTCCTAGCTTGAGTGGTGGTGCCAGCATCAGCGTCAGCAGCGCCGGCAGCAGCCATGTGCCGCATATCCAGCCTTCCACAAATGTAACACACAACTTTCACCCAGCCCGCAATGCCGCTGCCCCTGTGCTGTACCAAGGAGCGCCTGCTGCTGCTGCCAATGCTGCTACCCCAACCTCTGCAGCGCTTCTGCCCTACGTACAGCAACAGCAACAGCAGCAGCAGCAGCAGCAACAGCAGCAGCCTGGGCATACAAAGGGGAACGAGCAGATGCATATTCAGGGCATGGAAGCGGTAGCACCACGACTAAGGCCACAGCTGCTTTTCTTGCAGCCCTCTCTGACCCACTCACTTCCCTTGGCTTCAGCACCGATCCCACAGGTGAGCACATTTTCTCTGACCCACTCACTTCCCTTGGCTTTGGCACCGATCCCACAAGTGAGCACACTTTTCTTAGCGTCTGCATGTATAATTGACTGCATGTATAAATTAACTGCAATGCTTCCCTTTGTAAGAGTTCCGGAATTACCTTTTATGTTCCCCGATTAACTGGATAATCTGTACTGCAACAAAAAGGACACTGCATATAAAAGGCACTGTCGTCACCTCAAGCTTTCTTGTCACCGATGCACACTGACACGGTCTGCGTGCATCTAACACTGTTCAGAATCGTCAACACTTATACATCACAGATTCAGCCTCGACAGCAGACTGGTGGCAAGCTGAGCGCTCGTCAGTTTCCCCAACTGCCGCGAAGTGTATCTTTACCTCGCAGCTCTTCTCAACCTGACCTGCCTTAGCCCTCTCTATTGTGGGCATTGTCGTAAGAATGAATGTGTAGGTAACTGGTGCTCTTGAGTACCAATTTCAAACTATGCCTGCGTTATGGGTGTTTGTCTTGCTAAGTGTCATCATGGTAATGCTCCTTTGTATGGGAGTGCAGTAGTTTAATTGCCCCCCTTGAAGCGTATATTACAAAGTCATGAACCTTACCTCAACTGGGTGTAACAGTGATATATGTTAATGTTAACGATTTAATGCATTGTCATGTGAGTGTTACAATGATAATGATGTAATACTGCATTGCCATGTGACTTCCGTGCCTTGGACAAAGCACGTTGCCTGTAACAATGTGAAGCACATCTATATTTATTTTATTTATTTATTAGTCTTGCTGTTTGCTTCAACCTATCAGCTACATAGACAATGGAACATCACTTATTGTTGTACCCTTTGTATTGAGTTAGTATTATCTGGAGCCTTTCAGTTTAAATTATGACATGGTTGTGGGTTATGATTCTATGTTTTTTCAATGGCTGTATTGCTGTTTTGATGCCTTATTATTTATTATGCATCTCTCGCATGTTTCTTAATTTATGGCTTAACCTTGAGGGCCACCAGGACGGGTTGTCAGGTTGACCCCAGCTTGGTGTTATGTGTGCGATTATGTTTTTTATGCTTTTCTGCCTGTTTGAGAGCTGAGACTCGGTCTTCTGCGGCTGGATTTTTCATTCTGGATTAGCTTTCTTTCCTTGAGCCTCCTCTGTCTGCTTCAATTAAGGCGCTTAATACTTCAGGTGTCTTGACTTATGTGGGGAGTGTTTGTCATTGTGTGTTTTCATATTATACTTACATTCTTCACGGACTTCAATGAATTGGCTGAGAATATGCTTACCCGACTCCTATTTGGCAACTTTACCTTCCATGATGTGTTTATTTCTACTGTTATATTTATGTTCCCATACAAAAGCTACGCTATTTATGCTCATACCTCATGCATGGATGATGCGTCTTAAACACTTTCCATTTCTTTGCACTGCTCCAAAGTAAAGACGCAAACGACAACGATCCTTGGCACGCATGCGTATGCTCTCTCGCAACGTAGAGCCGTCCTATCACTACAGGCACATGGCGGATCTTCAAGATCCTTGCTGCGGAATTTGTTGGACACCACATAGGAAAGAACGGATGAAGTAGAATTCGACCACGAGCAATGTATGTTTCAAAGCAGCACATGCATTTGCACCTACCATTGCTAGGATTGCCTCATGCAACTTGGTTGTTACAACAACCATGATGCCCGTCCAAGTACAAACCAAGCTATAGAAGGCACTGTCCAGTCTGCCAGGACCTCTCTGAGGAACAACAGGAAACTTGGCATAGACAAACAGAGAGCGAAATATGGCTGGTCAATTGGCAGCCAACATAGAAAGCAGCAAAGATGATCAGACCCTAACAACGTAAAAATGGCTGAAGAGTACGGGAAAAGCACTGTGTCCACCTCTAGCATAAGACCGGCAGCACTGTGTCCACCTCTAGCATAATGGTTACAATGGTTACAATGGGGGATGACCTTCAGCCAGGTAGTTTGGCTGATCGGCTGCTGATTGGTCTCGGCCAGCCACAAATAAATCCATAAGCTCAGAAAGAAAAAGAAAAAGTCTATTTTTCTGCTGACAAAGGAAATCATGAACAAGTTGGTTGCTGACCTGTTGCAGCAAAAAGGGTTGGGCTGCTGAAAAGTCCTCAAAAAAGGTGAAAACAAAAAGGAAAAGTGTTTCCTCAGCTCACAAACTCGATGGTCTTGGCAAATTAAAAGAGCATGCACCTCGTTCTGAACATGTTCATATTCACCAGGACATTGGTCACATACGCAAGAACCATCTTCATGCCACGCTGCTTCCTCAACTTTCAAAGTATGCGCACGCAAGCGGAATCTACTTATATTGCGCATAACATGTTTGGACAGATCAAGATGGAGATACCGTGGTACATTAATCGGCATACGCTCATTTCTAGAAAAAGGGA
>Ga0307968_1003133_pt1:7500-13751 | contig 13751 bp, 22 predicted proteins | sample OrgLakmetagen650_FD_201834 | JGI IMG/M metagenome (GOLD analysis project Ga0307968, IMG submission 201834) | Saline water microbial communities from Organic Lake, Antarctica - #650 | ecosystem: Environmental > Aquatic > Non-marine Saline and Alkaline > Saline | place: Antarctica... | reverse complement strand
TGAGCCGCACACACAGCCACACACACCCACACATACACACACACACACACACTCACCCCCCACCCCCCCACGCACACACACACACTCACACAACCTCTGTGCCGCTCACACAGGCACTGCGGAGCCAACGCAACAGCCGTCACGGCCTGCCGTCCCCCTCCCTGCAAACCAGCACTGCAAACCAGCACTGCGAACCGGCACCGCAAACCAGCACTGCAACAGCCAAAACCGCAGCAGCAGGAGCCGCGGAGCCTGCCGCACGCTACCCTTATGTGCCTACCTTAGGGGCCGCATCTGCCGCTGCCACTGCAGCTGGGGGTGTCAGCAGCCTGCCCTTGTTCCTGCATGTAAATGACGTGGGCGGTGAGGGTGGCAGTGCTGCTCACACTCAGGTTGCCACTGGCTCCAGCACTGCTGCTGCTGCCACTGCTGCTGCAGCTGCTGCTGCTGGAAGTGCTGCTCCCCTCCCAGGTGCTCGCTTTGCCACTGCTGCTGCTGCTGCTGCTGGAAGTGATGCTCCCCTCCCAGGTGCTCGCCTTGCCACTGGCTCCAGCACTGCTGCTGCTGCCACTGCTGCTGCTGCTGCTGCTGCTGGAAGTGCTGCTCCCCTCCCAGGTGCTCGCTTTGCCACTGGCAGCAGCACTTCTGCTGCTACTGCTGCCGCACAGCCGCAGCAGGCCACACTGTTGGCAGAAGCGGAGCCTGTGCAACTTGAGACCCGCAGTAGCAAAAATCCCAGGCACTCTTTGGTTGACAGTCCTGGTACTAGCCGGGTGGGGGGGGGGGAGTGGGAGCGCGAGCAAAGGGGCAGTGACAGCGGCACGAGCGGAAGCGCTGTGGGTAACGCTGCAGGCGATGCTGGTGGTGGTGCTGCTGCAGAGGACTCCCGTGGTGTTGCTGGCAGATTTGTTGGTGGTGGTGCTGCAGATGGTACTCGTGGTGTTGCCGGTGATGCTGGTGGCGCTGCTGACGATAACCTTGGTGTTGCCGACAAAGTTGGTGGTGGTGCTGCCGGCAATAACCGTGCTGTTGCCGACAAAGTTGTTGGTGGTGCTGCTGACGATAACCGTGGTGTTGCTAGCAGAGTTGGTGGTGGTGGTGCTGCAGATGGTACTCGTGGTGTTGCCGGTGATGCTGGTGGTGCTGCTGACGATAACCTTGGTGTTGCTGACAAAGTTGGTGGTGGTGCTGCTGACGATAACCGTGGTGTTGCCAATGAAGTCGGTGGTGGTGCTGCACACGATGTTCGTGGTGTAGCCTCAATCGAAAGGGGTGGTGCTGAACCAGGTGGTGCCAGGGGTGGTGACGTGGCAGATGGAAAAGCGGTGGTGACCGTGACAGGGGCACGGGCGGGGCATAGGGTACAGCGCAGCATCGATTGGAAGGCAGCAGTTGGTGGTGTGCCAGTGTTCGGGGGGCATTCGTTTGGTGCTGGCGGGGGCGGTAGGGTTGGAGGTGTCGGACCGACAGGTGGGAGTGGTGTTGCTGCGGATGAGGCTTCCGCTGCCACTGCCATTGCTGTCGGACAAGCGCCAAAATCAGCAAGCGACAGTGCGCAGCTCCAGCAGGGCCGGCTTGAGCGGCCGCTCCAGCCTCAGCTTCCTGATCGCAACCTGCAGAAGAATAATGGACAGCAGCAGCAGCAGCAGCAGCGGCAGGAGGAGGAGCTGGAGTACAAGCTGGAGCAGCAGGAGCAGCGGCAGGAGCAGCAGCAGCAGCAGCAGCAGCAGCAGCAGCAGGAGCAGCAGGAGCAGCAGCAGCAGCAGCAGCAGCAGCTGCAGCAACATCATCATCATCAGCAGCAGCAGCAGCCACAGCAAAAACAGCAGCAGCAGCCTAGGTCAGAGTGGGCTAGCCCTACTCGTCATGTGCGTGCCTCCGTGCCCTTCTCTCCCATGAGCTTCTCCGAGGCGGGGTCGCACCAGCAGCAAGATGGTGACATCGAGCTGTTGGCGCACAAGTACCACCGACTCAAGCGGCTGCTGCAGGTGCGGTTGTTTGAGTCACTGCGCAAAGCTGTGCGTACCTCCTCGCTCTCTATTGTAAGTGAGGCCTAAAAATACAAGAGACTCAAGCGGCTGCTGCAGGTGCGGTTGGTTGAGTCACTACGCGAAATTGTGCGTACCTCTTTGCTCTCTATTGTAAGTGAGGCTCAAATGTACAAGAGACTCAAGCGGCTGCTGCAGGTGCGGTTGGTTGAGTCACTGTGCAAAGCTGTGCGTACCTCCTTGCTCTCTATTGTAAGTGAGGCTCAAATGTACAAGAGACTCAAGTGGCTGCTGCAGGTGCGGTTGTTTGTGTCACTGTGCAAAGCTGTGCGTACCTCTTTGCTCTCTATTGTAAGTGAGGCTCAAATGTACCAGTGACTCAAGCGGCTGCTGCAGGTGCGGTTGGTTGAGTCACTGCGCAAAATTGTGCGTACCTCCTTGCTCTCTATTGTAAGTGAGGCTCAAATGTACAAGAGACTCAAGCGGCTGCTGCAGGTGCGGTCGTTTGTGTCACTGTGCAAAAATGTGCGTACCTCCTTGCTCTCTATTGTAAGTGAGGCTCAAATGTACAAGAGACTCAAGCGGCTGCTGCAGGTGCGGTTGTTTGTGTCACTGTGCAAAACTGTGCGTACCTCTTTGCTCTCTATTGTAAGTGAGGCTCAAATGTACCAGTGACTCAAGCGGCTGCTGCAGGTGCGGTCGTTTGTGTCACTGTGCAAAAATGTGCGTACCTCCTTGCTCTCTATTGTAAGTGAGGCTCAAAAGTACCGGCGACTCAAGCGGCTGCTGCAGGTGCGTTCTTGTCATGATTTTGCTGTGGCACTCAATCCTTTTCCTTTCGCATTCTGTTTCGTGTCAGGCACTGGCTATATCAGTATAAAAAAGTTTAGTTTGGAGCTGCTCTGTATCACCCACAGATCTTATTAGTGTTTATACCTAGGATTGGCCAGAACCATAACATACAGTGTATACACGGTGTTTTTGGCAGGGAAATCACCAAATATACGGTCATATACGGTGTATATGTACGGTTCTGGCCAACCCTACTTATACCCCGCCTTCACGCGCTCATCCCCAAGGCATCACAGTGTTGTATATAACCCTGAAATCAACGTGTCTGTCTATGAAATTAGCGTCACCTGCTTTTTTCAATCATGCGTCACCCGTGCGCATACCGTCCTCAACTATGAAACTAGTGTCATCTACATTTGTCAATTATGCGTCACCCGTGCTCAGGCCCAGCTGGAAGACTATCAAGCACTGCAAGAGCGTTATGAGCAGGAGCAGCAGGCAGCGCAGCACGCACAGCAGCAGCTGCAGTGGGAGCAGGAGGCAGCGCAGCACGCAAAGCAGCAGGCGCAAGAGGCAGCACAACACACACAGCAGCAGCTGCAGCGGGAGCAGGAGGCAGCGCAGCAAGCACAGCAGCAGACGCAAGAGGCAGCACAACACACACAGCAGCAGCTGCAGCGGGAGCAGGAGGCAGCGCAGCAAGCACTGCAGCAGGCGCAGCAGGCACAAGAGGCAGCACAACACGCTCAGCAGTGTGCCCAGCAAGAGAGGGCACGAGCAGAGCAAGCAGAGAGGGAGCTGCAGTTCGAGCAGTCTTGCTCTGGTCCTAAGTTTAAGGAAGTTTCTGCAGAGCTGGAGTCCGTATGTGCTGAGCTTGAGGTGTGTTGATGAGGCCACACACACGCACACACACACGCACACACGCGCACACTATTATTGTAATTGCTTCTGGTCCTGATTGTGTGGAAGTTTCTGCAGAGCTGGAGTCCGTATGTGCTGAGCTTGAGGTGTGTTGATGAGGCCACACACACGCACACACACACGCGCACACACTATTATTTTAATTGCCTCTGGTCCTGATTGTGTGGAAGTTTCTGCAGAGCTGGAGTCCGTATGTGCTGAGCTTGAGGTGTGTTGATGAGGCCACACACACACACGCACACACACGCGCACACACGCGCACACACTATTATTGTAATTGCTTCTGGTCCTGATTGTGTGGAAGTTTCTGCAGAACTGGAGTCCGTCCGTGCTGAGCTTGAGGTGTGTTGATGAGGCCACACACACACACACACACACACACACACTATCAATTCTTTTTACTTTTATCTGTGAACAAGCAGGCTCAACCTTTTATGCCTGGCATGGCGGCCTTGTCAAGTCGATACCAGCTTACAATCTAGCCCCAGATGTATAATATGCAACATATTATATGCAACCATACAAACACAAGCACGTGCTTCCTAGGCGGTGCAACCCTAGTCTGTACGGCATGTGTGACATGGACACATACAAACACAAACGCGTGTGTGCTGCTCGGGCGGTGAGAACTGAGGCTGCACGGGCTGTGTGCATGTGTGACATGGACACATACAAACACAAACGCGTGTGTGCTGCTTATGCTGCTCGGGCGGTGAGAATTGAGGCTGCACGGCATGTGTGCATGTGTGACATGGACACATACAAACACAAACGCGTGTGTGCTGCTTGTGCTGCTCGGGCGGTGAGAACTGAGGCTGCACGGCATGTGTGCATGTGTGACATGGACACATACAAACACAAACGCGTGTGTGCTGCTCGGGCGGTGAGAATTGAGGCTGCACGGGCTGTTAAGCATGCACACATACAAACACAAACTCGTGTGCTGCTCAGGCGGTAAGAACCGAGGCTGCACGGGCTGTTGAGCAGGCAGCTTCTGACGCTGCTGCTGCAGCACAAAGAGAGATGCAGGCCTTCCAGGCTGAAGCAGCCTCGGATGTTGCCGCCGCAGTGCAAGCTGCTGCCGCACAGGTGTGTGTATGTGTGGTGTGTGGTTGTGTGCGGGTGTGGGTGCGGGTGCGGGTGTGTATGCGCGCATGCGTGTGTGTGTGCATGCGCATGTGCGTGTGTGTGTGTGTGTGTGCGTGTGTGCAGGTGCGTGTGTGTGTGCATGTGCGTGTGTGTGTATGTGTGTGTGCACGTTTGTGTGCGCATGCACGGCCATATATGAGAGAGTATGTTCGTACTTATTCAAGCAGTTATCTTATAGGTATCTCAAGCTGCATAATGCACAAATGTATGTCTGGACAATCGTGCAAGCGCACGTGCGGACGTTGAAATTCTCATGAAAATATAGCCCTTTCGCCCCCTCTCATTGCCCTGCACCCCCTCCACATCAACACAGCGCACAAAGGCCCGCCAGCTGGCTGACGAGCTGTCAGCTGCGCACGGAGATGCGCAACAGCTGGCCGCTGAGCTGGACAGCGCACGTGAAGCAGAGGAGCAGCGCGCCGCTGAATTGCAAACCGTGCGATCAGAGGCGCAAGCCAGGCACCAAGCCGCACAGGTTGAGTACGTCTCCCTGCAAGCACGTGCTGCGCAGCTGGCGCAGGCGGTGGAGGCTGCGCAGGCTAGCAACGCGGAGTTGGAGCGTCAGCTGCACGCAGCAATCGAGGCTGCGCAGGCGAGCAACGCGGAGTTGGAGCGTCAGCTGCACGCAGCGATCGAGGCGGCGAAAGTGGCCGAAGCGGCGCGTGTTGAGGCGGTGGGGTTGTCACTGCAGGCGGAGGCGCGCGCGGCAGCTTTGGCAGAATCAGCGCGGTCCACAGCATCAGATGAGGGCCAGGTGGAATTAGCGCGTGGTGAAGCTGCGGAGGGCGTGCGGCTGTCGGTAGTGGAAGAGGCAGCTGTGCGTGCTGCTAACGCTGAGGCAGCTGCTGCTTCACAGGTGGGGGTTTGTAGAGGAGGCTGCTGTATGCTATATATAGTACTACGTAAATCAGAGGCAGCTGTGCGTGCAGCTGACGCTGAGGCAGCTGCTGCTTCACAGGTGGGGGTTTGTAGAGGAGGCTGCTGAATATGATATGTTAAACTACGTAAATAAGAGGCAGCTGTGCGTGCAGCTGACGCTGAGGCAGCTGCTGCTTCACAGGTGGGGGTTTGTGGAGGAGGCTGCTGTATATTATATATTATATTCCGTAAATAAGAGGCAGCTGTGCGTGCTGCTAACGCTGAGGCAGCTGCTGCATCACAGGTGGGGGTTTGTAGAGGAGGCTGCTGTATGTTATATATAGTACTACGTAAATCAGAGGCAGCTGTGCGTGCAGCTGACGCTGAGGCAGCTGCTGCATCACAGGCGATTTATTTTAAACGAGGCTGCTGTATATTATATGTTATACTACGTAAATAAGAGGCAGCTGTGCGTGCAGCTGACGCTGAGGCAGCTGCTGCATCACAGGTGGGGGTTTGTGGAGGAGGCTGCTGTATATTATA
>Ga0307968_1003133_pt1:0-2500 | contig 13751 bp, 22 predicted proteins | sample OrgLakmetagen650_FD_201834 | JGI IMG/M metagenome (GOLD analysis project Ga0307968, IMG submission 201834) | Saline water microbial communities from Organic Lake, Antarctica - #650 | ecosystem: Environmental > Aquatic > Non-marine Saline and Alkaline > Saline | place: Antarctica: Organic... | reverse complement strand
GCGTGAGCATGCACATTGGTAACCTTTGTGACTCTCTGCAATGTACCTCACTGTGTGTGCATGTATGTGTGTGTGAGAGTGTGTATGTGTGTGTGTGTGTGTGTGTGTGTGTGTGTGTGTGTGGTATTTTGCACATTGCTAACCTTTGTGACTCTCTGCAATGTACCTTACTGTGTGTGCATGTATGTGTGTGTGTGAGTGTGTGTGGGTGTGTTATTTTGCACATTGCTTACTTTTGTGACTCTCTGCAATATACCTCACAGTGTGTGCATGTATGCGTGTGTGTGAGAGTGTGTGTGTGTTATTGTGCACATTGCTAACCTTTGTGACTCTCTGCAATATACCTCACTGTGTGTGCATGTGTGTGCCCATGCGTGTGCATGTGTGTGTGTGTGTATGTATGTATGTGTGTGCCCATGTTTGTGCATGTGTGTATGTGTGTGTGTGTGTTATTTTGTACATTGCCATCCTTTGTGACTCTCTGTGACGTATCTCACTGAGTTTGTGCACGTGCCTTTGTGTGTGTCTGACAGGCCTTGCTTGAAGCAGGCAACAAAAAACAGGAGGCACTGCAGTTGGCACCACAAGCAAGCGGACGAGGGGAATGTGCATACCTCATACTTTCTGTGACGTACCTCACTGAGTGTGTGCATGTGCCTTTGTGTGTGTGTCTGACAGGCCTTGCTCGAAGCAGGCAACGAAAAACAGGAGGCACTGCAGTTGGCACCACAAGTGGGCAAGGGGGATGTGCATTCCTCAGAGGAGGAGGCAGCACAGGTAGGGGATTGAGTGTTCTTGCATCTTCTATGTTTCGAGGTTGTGGACAGGCTTCATTTTATGTGCAAGTTGTAGAAGAGTAATAAAGGGTTTACTTGGTTCCGTTTTTGCATCAAGTGTAGAGTGGTAACGGAAATACCTGGTTCCGTTCTTGCATCAAGTGCAGAGTATTAAAGGAAATACCTGGTTCCGTTTTTGCATCAAGTGTAGAGTAGTAAAAGAAAAACGTGGTTCCGTTTTTGCATCAAGCCTGTTCACCAGATCTAGGGTGTGTATGCCACAGATCTAGGGTGTGCACGCCACAGTTCTAGGATGTGCATGACACAGATATAGGGTGTGCCACCTATCTAGGGTGTGCATGCCACAGATCTAGGATGTGTATGCCACAGATCTAGGGTGTGCATGTCACAGATCTAGGATGTGTATGCCACAGATCTAGGGTGTGCCACAGATCTAGGGTGCGCATGCCACAGATCTAGGGTGTGCATGACAGAGATCTAGGATGTGTATGCCACAGATCTAGGGTGTGCCACAGATCTAGGGTGCGCATGCCACAGATCTAGGGTGTGCATGACACAGATCTAGGGTGTGCCACATATCTAGGGTGTGCATACCACAGATCTAGGGTGTGCCACAGAGCAAGTTTTGATACAGGTAAACATGAAATGACAAATGTTTTATTTTGCTCAATAAATTTAACCAATCACGTGCGCGTGCATGCCGCACAAAAGCGGCAAATTTGCGGGTGCGTAAGGGAATATTGTCCTTGCAATTATGTGGATACGACGCGCATAAACGTAAGCACAGCAACGCAATCAGGGCCTAGAGCATCGGGCCACAGCATATATGTGTGACATTGTGAGCATATACGTATACAGACAGGCCACAGCACATAAGTGTGACACCAGGCGCTTAAACGTATACAAACAGGCCACAGCAAATATGTGTGACACCAAGCGCATCTACGTATATAAATGGGCCACAGCACATATGTGTAACACCATGCGCATAACCGTATATAAATGGGCCACAGCACATATGTGTGACACTATGCGCTTAAACGTATATAAATGGGCCACAGTAAATATGTGTGACAACAAGCACATAAACGTATACAAACAGGCCACAGCAAATATGTGTGACACCAAGCGCATCTACGTATATAAATGGGCCACAGCACATATGTGTGACACCATGCGCATAACCGTATATAAATGGGCCACAGCACATAAGTGTGACACTATGCGCATAAACGTATATAGACGACGGGCCACAACAAATACGTGTGACACTATGCGCATACACGTAGGCTCAGCAACGCATTGAGGTCCTGGAGCGAAGGGCCACAGCAGCTGAGGAGCAGGCAGATCGTCTGAATGCCGAACTAGCTGCTTTGCAGGTGTGGAGGGAGATTCTTTGGTTTGAAAAGTGTAGGCAATATGTGCAGGCAGATCGTCTGAATGCCGACCTAGCTGCTTTGCAGGTGTGGAGGGAATTTCTTTGGTTTGAAAAGTGTAGGCAATATGTACATGCAGATCGTCTGAATGCCAACCTAGCTGCTTTGCAGGTGTGGAGGGAGTTTCTTTGGTTTGAAAAGAGTAGGCAATATGTACAGGCAGATCGTCTGAATGCCGACCTAGCTGCTTTGCAGGTGTGGAGGGAGATTCTTTGGTTTAAAAAGTGTAGGCAATATGTACAGCCACGGGGGTGAGGAGGTGGGGGT
>Ga0307968_1003132_pt1 | contig 13751 bp, 13 predicted proteins | sample OrgLakmetagen650_FD_201834 | JGI IMG/M metagenome (GOLD analysis project Ga0307968, IMG submission 201834) | Saline water microbial communities from Organic Lake, Antarctica - #650 | ecosystem: Environmental > Aquatic > Non-marine Saline and Alkaline > Saline | place: Antarctica: Organic Lake... | reverse complement strand
CAATCATGGGTGCAATGTACAAACCTTATATTATAAAGTTGGTATGTGCCTGCGGTAACAGAAGGTGTGTCAGCTGGAGGCTGCGACAGGGACAAGGGCTAGTAAGGGGATGGCTGGTCACACGCGCGTTGTGTGTGTATGTGTTAGTGGCACACATGCTGCTCTGATCCTGTGTGTTGTTCTGAAAATCATGTAGGGTGTTCTTATATATGTGTGTGTGTGTGGCTGTGGCTGCGTGGCTGTGTGTGTATGTGTGTGTGTTTGTGTGTGTGTGTGCTGCTCTGAAAACTGTGCGTGCTGCTCTAAACACTGTACGTGCATTTGCATTATGAGGTATAGCAAAAGGAGTGCCGTTGCAAAGGTCACACATGTCGTCGCACGTTTGACTTCAAAGGTCACACATGTCACATGTCGCACGTTTGACTTCAAAGGTATGTGATAGCTAGGGTTGGCCAGAACCATATAATATATATATGGTATTCCTGGCATGGAAATCGTGAAACATATGGTCATATACGGTGTAAGTAAACGGTTCTGGCCGACCCTAGTGATAGCACAAGTCAGGTACTTTTGGTTATTAACTATGTAAGGAAGCAGCATCTGTCAACATGGCATTGTCACTGTTGACATTTCCAAGCAATAAGTGTGACAGTAGTATATTGTGACGACACGTAAGGCTCAGTAGAGTTCGTGCAGATTTCAGATGATACAAAGAGATGCAAGGAATTCCATCAGCTTGAAAATCCTGCAGCGACCACGAAGGGTAGTCAAGCATCTCCTCTTATCAAACAGGCTGACTGCACACATTCACTTTGCTTTACCTGCGCTCTAAGCCCTACACTCTGTGCGTGCATACACCCTGAGTTCATTTTACCGTGCACTTGTTGTTGCTGTGCAGGAAGAGAAGTAAACGAACCACCTCAGCATCAACATTAAACAGTGGCATGCTCAACCAGCGCTTGCCATCGCAAACACGTGCACGTGTACCATATTCAGATGTCGCTATGGAGTAGCCTAGGGACCAAATCTGTCTTACACACACCTCCTAGTGATTCCCAGGCACGATCTGCAAATCCAGGCAGCTTGCTCGCGGAAGCCTGCCGGCAGGACGGGCCCAGCCTGCACACGTTGTTCATTCACGCACACGCATGTTAATGGCCCTGTTTTTGTGCAGGTGCAAGGTGTGTGATGCCCAGCCACACAAGTTTTGTAAATTGCTTGTCAGTTCACCTAATGAAGTGCAAATGCGGTAATGCCACGCGTGCGTTTTACGGCTTGCAAGTCTGAAACGATGCATGGACAGCCTCACCCTCTCAACTTCCTGAGGCATGCACTCTGTTCAGAAGAACCTGAATTGCCCACGGCAATACAGTCAGACTTTAGAGAGCTGATGTCAACACCAGGACGTAAAAGGCCATTCGAACGTCAACAGTTGCAAGAACTTGGTGTGCCTTTTGATGCAGAGAGATATCTGCATTTTCCTCACCAATGTAGCTGCCACCCATTCTGATGCATAAAATCAATGCAAGAGGAGGAGATGCCTTGAAATAGAGGCGTGTTTCATTGCCGCAAGGTTTTTGGGTCACGCACACAAAAATCGCACCAGCATGTTTGCAAAAGGGAGCTGCCTCCGAAGAGAGCGGCCAGGGACGTGCGTCGTGATGTGGAGGGCACTAATGATGCAGCTGCTGGGTCGGGTTCTGGTGTTTGGCTGCTGGACTGTCTGTGGGGTAGGAGGAGCGTGATTTGAGGCTGACATGTTGAAACACTTGGGGGTTCAACTGGTGTGGCATTTGAGCGTGTCAGCCTTCTTCTACTTCTGGCAAAAGGAGAAGTTGCTGGCCTGCTGCTGGCAATGCAACTATTTTGCACAGGACCAATGCTGGAGTGGAGACCTTGCATTGAGACAATCAGCTTTCACTACTATAATAAAAGAAGTATTTATGTTGACACAATGGCGGCAGTGTACCTGATTTCAAGCCAATTTGGTTTCCCCCGATCGGTTTTCTCTCAATTCTCACTGCGTGCATTTCCACCAATGGATCGTGTCCTGTGTCAATTTGTTTTAACTTCGACCTGCTGAAGGCGTCACATCTCGTTAGTTATACTGGTCGGATTAATTCTCGGGAGGAAATCGAAAATCCTTATCAGCTCACCCTTCCAAATGCTGCAACAGGTCAAGAACAACTTTCATTTTCTTTCTGGACTTGTGGTAACAATTTGAACTTGTGGATTTATTTGCGGATGGCCGAGACACGCACCAGTCAGCCGCCGATTACCCAAACAGCCTGGCTGAAGGTCACCCCCCATTGTAACCATTGTAACCCATTAGATGGTTTTTAAACGTTCTTATTGATCTTCTATATTACACTATAGCTCAGTGGAAGTGTAGGCCATCCTTGTAACTCGGAATTTTTAGCAGCGACCCTTGATGGGCTATCTCAAAAGACGCCACACCGGCAAAGTTATTTTACAGGCAGGAACTGCACTTGAACAAACATTGCCAATCGTCAAAGGGAAGCGGCCCAATTTAGAAAAAAGGCGAGGAAGTTCAACCCTCACTAGCTGCTTGCGCCACCACACAAACAGCTAATATCAGCGAACATCATATGAGAGAGCACTCCTTGATGTGTGTGCAAGAGACCAATGTGCACATTCTCTCCAGTTTGCAGCCAGTTGGACCGCACACTTGCAAGTGCACAAAGCAAGCGCCCCTGCAAATCCTCTTTCCAAGCCATTCTATGTCTGAATAGCAGCACTAAATGCGTCAGGTATGAGAGAGCACCCCAGACACCCTGCGTACTTCCATGCCGCGATACAAAAAAGAAGCTCTGGCAAACAGAGAGCAAGTTTAACCCTGCAGACCCTCCTTGATGATATCGTAGGGGATGGCGGTGATGGTCTCCGGCTTCACGTCCACCAAAGTGTAGGAAGGACGGGGGCCAGCCACTTGGCGCTTGGTCACAATCTTCTCTGCAGGGCACAAAGGAAGGGAGGGGCAAGCACAATAAGAAAAATACATGATGGGCAATTTGGTCCAGCCACCTGACGCCTTGTCACAACCCTCTGCAGGGGCGCAAGAAGAAGGGGGCGATGAAACCATTTTTGGTCCAGCAAGGCACCAGGGTACGGCTTGTATTAAATGGAAACAATCGTTGTTCAAGCTGAGAAACAATGCACATCATAGGGCCTTTTCAGCAACACAAGTAGGAGATCATGGCCACATTTACACTGGTTGGTCACTCTGCACTAGCTTAAACTGTTGACTTTGTTCCTTTTAACTGCAATTAAAACCTCACACAAGAAAACGAACACCCTGCAACAAGCAAGACCGGTCTGCAAAAAAGCTGCAAGATTTTGGTGTTGGCGCTGCTCTTGCCTTTGAGCTTTATTGCTGCGCTAGCATCAAGGAACGGCACGAGTGCTAATTTTGAAAAGCACATCTCGTTTTTGGCGCACACCAGAAATCTCTCCTTTCCGCATACTCTCCAAAACAAAGTGACACGCAAATCATCACCAACCTGACTTCATCCCCTCCTGAGCTCCTCAATTAAAAATTCTAAGCACTTCTTTCCACTAAGCAGCTCAATGACTGAAATTCATGCTTGATACAGCCGATTTCCCTCCCAAAGCTGCATTTATTTCCAGTTCTACACTACCTCACATTATTGACTTGGCAGTGGTATTGGACCTGTGCCTATAGACAGAGCACCAAGACAGCATCAGTATTGATAACACAAAAATCGCAGTGTCGCACACCTAACACCACACCTGTGCGTGTGGCATCGTTATTGACCGTAACATCAGGCTCTCCTGGCATAACTTTACATTTACAGCATACGTACACGTTTCTAACCAACCCAACACGTACGTCTAGACGCTGCATGAATTACACCTGTGATAATAACGTACTACTCCCCTTACTGCAATTGCTGTGCTTTGTCTAGTCAACTTCAGGATGCGCGCCTATGGATATGCTTCCAAATTGCACCAACGCTGTGCCAAAATGCAGCACTTACCGCCCTTGACCTTGGCATCGTGCTTCTGGAAATCGTTGGATGCACGCCTCTTCATAAAGTCCTCACGGCAGCGGGATGGCTGCACGTGCTCTACACGCACATGGAGGCGCTTGGGGATGATGCGGTTGCCAATCTGCACGTGTATGTAGGTTTTTGTGAGTGTGCAAGTGTGTATGTGTGTGTGAGTGTGTGTGTGTGTGTGCGCGCGCGCATGTGCATGCGTGCATGTGCATGCATCTGAGCGTGCGTTTGTAAACGTTTGTATATGTGCATGCATGCAATCGGTTTGTTGTTTTCCTCATACACTGAGCTCTTGAGCTATGCCAGCACTCACTTTTCCCGTCATCATCATGTGTCCACAACAAAGTACACAATCCTAGTTGCGGGGCTGAACCCACAAATATCGCCTGTTATTTCCTTCCGGCTTACACAAACATGCAGCTGATGAGCACTGCACAGCCCCATCTTAATTGCATTGCACTGCACAGCCACATCTTAATTGCATTGCAATACTGTGCTCGCATCTTGGAGGCACCGAATATGGTCCTTCCTCAGGTCAAGCACCCCCATATGTCTCAGCGCACGCTTAGCTTGTACACTCCCTGCAGACCTACAGCTCCCCCTCATTGCAGCTCTTGCTCTGTCCTTCAGTGTGGGCGTGGACAGCATGCTATGCTCGTGTGCGTGCAGGCCCAGATGTGAATGCATTGCTCCCAAACCCACCCTCTTGTTAATCTCCACGCCCAGAGCACGCTTGGTGACGTTCCACACGACGCCGGTCTTGCCCTGGTACCACTTGTGGGGCATACCCTGTGTGCGAGGGGGGCAAGGGAAAGGACAAGCTAGGTGGTGGCGGGCTCGAAAATTCAATTGCTCGGCCTCCTCGTCCTCGCTTCATAAAGAACTGCCCGCAATTGCGGAGGCATACCTTGTGGATGGCGGCATTGACCTTGATGTCGATGTAGTCCCCAACCTTGTAGTTGCGCATGTAGGTGGTGAGCGGAATGTACCCATGGTTTCTGAAACCACGGGTGAACATATGCCGCGTCCCCTTGCGGAGACCTGCACCGGCCGGCATCTTGCTGCTGCTCTGCAAAAGAAGGGAGAAAGAGGGGATGGGTGAGGGAGGGAGGGAAAGCAGTGCATGCAAGTGGAGGGATGAAACGCTGCCATGGGGCGGCCACAGGTGCTGCTGATGTATGTGTGACAGAAGGAGGCTGCAGGCAGCAGCACTGTGGCTGGAGGGAAGGCTGGGAGCGAGCACAAAATCAAAACAGCGCCCAACACTCGCATACCTAGTGAATAACTGGGCTGAAGCCTTTTCTATTTATCAAAAAGGAGATAACCGAGCGCGGAATACCGATTCATAGATCGGTTTGCGGAAAACAAATTCGTCCCCCTCTGGCTTATGTGATATTTTTGTTTTGTTTCTGCTACTCTGCTGACGCTTGCAAGCAAGGGTGGTGTCTCCTGTATGTGTTGTCCGTTCGTGCTCAAACTGATTACAAAAAAACAAATAAATAATTTAAAAGCTTTTATCATGTTGCTTCCTCATTTTCTGAAAAGGTGAGGGAGTCTCTTTATTTGGAGCACGGAAAGGGGGTTGCGGTTAAACTTCTCCACGTGCGCGCTATGCACGCGCAGACCCTCCCATCTTCTCGCAATGGACTGCTGGATCGTAGGAAGCTTTGGAACCGCGCAAACGGGGGGTAGTGGGCGCGCTCTAGCTCAAAAAAGCGCCTCTTGTGGGTCAGCACCGGCAACGCCAGGAAAGGCGAGGGGCAGATTTCTATTCTGAATTTCCAGGTTTTGCCAGGTTTTGTGCTGATATGCCAGAACACGAGTATTTTGCAGAAACAATTGAGACTCCCTGTGGCTTTGAAATATTACTTCTTACTCGCTTATTCGACAACGATACAATTCATTTTAGGAATTCATACTTTTGCATGCAGAACCCATTATTTTAGCACGCCTTCACGCTACTAGGTAAACCTGGTATTGTCCCATAATATGTTGGAACCCTCGTCTGAAGGAACCCTTTGGTTTGTCTTATGGACAAACCAAAGGCTTTAGAAGGTGTGGATTCTCACACTAAGCAGGACATAAGGCTTGTGATATGAGACAAGGTTACCAGATCATCAAGATTTAATTGCAAATTGCAATATAGAATTATGACGGATCACAGATACTAGTACAATCTAATTGTTTTTTGGTCAGGGGGATGTGTTTAATGCACCTAAAAAAATTACCACAAGCATTATATTCTGATCATCAATTAAAATTACCACAGGTGTGTTGATCTCAGCTAGTGATGCTCATCCTTGCTTTGCTACCACACCATTGCTCTTCCCCCAGGTATACATCATGCAGCCATCCGCGGTTTTATTATGATACAAGTTTACATGTCTAGCAAACTAAAAGAATCGAAGACCTAACACGTAAAGGGTCTTCTTTGTCAATTGATTACCAAAATGACTAAATTTATAAGGTTTGACTGGCACATTCAGCACGAGTAAAGCACACATAACTGCTTATCGACTAGTTGCTTGGCACACCATTAGTTGCTGCCGCTCATTTGGCGTGACAAATACTTTGTTTATGTTCCTCTTAGAGTCTACAAAATGATGCACTCCAAGTCAACACAGACCGCTTTCCTGAAGGGTCCCGTCCAAGCAAACATCCGCGCGTCCTGATCATGTTATTAAACGCTTATGATAATTAATATTACTTTACTCTGCTTGCATGGCCAATCGTGAATTTTGCAGCCGGAAGTTCTGGCCCAGAACATACCCAGGCCCCTGACACAACAAACGCAACCAGGAAAGTGTGCTGATGGATACTGCACCAGCAGGAAGTGGTCCGGGGGTCTGGCTGAGGAATCCTCCGCAGGTTCGTGCAGCTTCCAAACATGAAATTTGTCTCTAAAATTCTGCACACTGCACCCCAGAGCCAACGAACTTTTCTGTTGTAGTACGAGTTAATGTTAGGAGCCTATGTCGAGTTTCAGCTCGGGAGGTGCCCTGGGTGGGCCTGGGAAGGCTTGTGGGAAGTTTGGTGGGAAGCAGACAACGCTAGGGATTGAATCACGCCCCCACGAGGAGGGCTTCGTCAACAAGCTGTCAAGAGCCTTACACCGCCACAAGCACTATTTTATCGTTGCCTAGCTTCCTGTTCCAGAGCTTCGGGCTGTTTTTAGCAATCTTGGAACCGGAATAACAATGAAACAACAGGGTCAGCAGCCCACGCAATCAGGGGCCACAGATGCATGTCGACAGAAGGCTCAATAAGCTCTGTGCCTTGTCAGATCAAATCACCGTCACTGCAAGGAATAAGACTCAGCACATTTAGGAAAACAATGATCGATAATTTGGGGCTAGTAGCAAGACGTGCCATTTAATACGCCGCCCTGAGCATAGAGGCTACAGCTACCTTAATGTCCCTTCCCCCGTTACACCTGGAATTAAAGGTTGACCACAAATCCCTAAGCATCGCTCTGCCGCAAATCCCAACGCATGTGTAAATTCTTAGGCTCCATACCATCCGGACAAATTGAATATACCCAAGTACCCTCGTAAAACAATATACAGACGCCACTTCCCAAACACACTCGGAATTTGCAAATCATTGCCGTATGAAATTCTAAAGGCAGAAACTGCCTCATTGCAAAAAATTGCTGAAATAGATTGCCAAATAAATTTCTGAGGCAGAGGGAAATCAATAGCATACATATCGGTTCCTACCCCTCTGCACATTGCTATGATGAGTTGCCTGGCCTTAAAAAAAGAACGAAACTACCCAGGCACTGCCTTCCTCAAACCCTTGCTCAAACCCTCGCTCCAAGGCCCCCAAGGTAAAACAAGAACCCTGGACCCAGCTCAAAGCTCTGACGAAGCAACCAAAATGGATCAGCCTAAACCTGATCCGTAAAGTACAAGATTGGCGGGACTGGACCTACACTGATGGCAGTCTTAGATAACACGAAGAAGGGCTAAACACAGGATCAGGTGTGTACCACCCTTGCTTGCTTAAACGTATCACAATACGTGAACTCAAGAGGCGTAGGTATCACAAAAACCAGCTCACGTGCAGAGCTAGCAGCTGCAATCAATCACGGCTACTCCCAAATAGCCATAGATAGATGTATTCAATTGAAAAGCAGCTGTCATACCCAAACCTCCCCCGCCACCACATCCAAGGAGATGTCCTCCAGTCCATTGCCAAAGCAGTCCACCAGTCACCATCACCCATTCATGTTTACATAGTCAAGTCCCACGCAGGAGTTATAAGCAATGAATATGCTAGAAAATCAATCACAACCTACTCCGACATTATGGATACGTCCATCAAAACAGCTGGCCATTAGGGAAATCCCTTCTACAGCATCTACAGGCTTGCAAAGAGAACATTAAATAATACGTCAACCAAACACTTAGTCACTTAACTCAAGGCTTAGGTACCTATCCAATTTCCATGACGCCTTGCAAGCACACATGCACCCCCTCCATAGAAATGATGCCAATGGCATATAAGATTACCATGAATACTACCAGACCCTTATCAAAAACGGCACAGCCAATGGAGCCGCTAGCAACGCTTACCTAACAGCATCCATGTATCTGTTAAAACCAAGTGCATCATTGCGAAGTACAGAGCAGGAACCCTACACAACCGAAAGCATGCGGCATGGTATAAGTGCTTGAATTACCGAACTTGCCCCCTCTGCACTCAACTAGACAGTGCCCTGCATATCCTTTCTAAATGCCAACACACGCAAAAAAGAAATATTATCACTGAGAGACACAACTTAGCATGCAGTATGATCTTCAAAACCATCAGCAAGACAGGCTCCCTAGGATCCTGCTTTGTCTGCGTGGTTACAGGTGGCAGCAAACGGCTGGCTATGCAAAATCTTTAGATTCCCAATACAGCTGAAACCAGGATTATACCAGAGTGCCTTTTTCCATGGTGGTCACCCCGCTTCTCAGACAAAAACAGGTTAACCTTCAGCCATTCGGATGCTGTGTTGGTTGTCCGCAAAAACAAAAAAGCAACAGACTAGCAACGAAGGGGGGTGGGTTTGTAAGAGTGGCAGGGGGCGACTGAGAGAGAATGGGAGCACTTTAGCAGCACCGTGCGGTGACCGCCGGCCACCACCAGCAGATCCAGCCACCTTCTCCGGACATCACCGACCCAAAGATCTTAGCATTCTCCAACGTGACATTCACCTCATCGAGGTCAAGTACTATGAGGACATGAGGACACTAGATTGCAGAACCAGCCGAGCGCCGTGCAGGAACAGTATAAAGGCCTCTGCTCCATCCTTCAAGGAGCCTCCATTGCCCTCCACACCATCCTTTTGGGCGTAACTCTCAATCCCACATCTTCCTTTATAGGTCAAATTTCACGGTGGAATTGCAGGAAATGAATGTGCAGACGCCCTTGCCAAGTACCAAGCCTGCCACAGCAAGAAAAACTACGCAGGCAGTGAACACCACTCCCCACATCAATTAAGGAAAAGGAGCCACTTTGGTACCGAGTACCGTAAAGTTCCTCCACCGCGAAAAGGGAAGGAAAAATCAATGGGGATCAAGAGGGTTGCAGGCTTGGCCTGAAACCGGCTCCTGATGAGAGTTGATAATAGTACTGGATCCGGAAAGGGCACGTCTGGTATGGACAAGTTTAGCAGCAAAGTTCACAGATCAGTGCACATGGAGCTTGGAGGCAAGCTTCTTAACTCTTTGAGAATCAAGACCCAGTTCCTTAAAAGGCTTCAGAGTGTGAGTGTTGTAGATGGTGCCACCCACACCCAAAAGGATGATGTGGAGAGTAACGGAGGCTCCTTGGAATGTGTTGCAAAGGTCTTTGTGATGTTCCTTTGCGGCGTTCAGCTGGTTCTGAGCACTGGTGTCTTCACAATACTTGATCTCGACGAGGTGGATGTCATGCCGAGGTTTGCTGAGGTCTTTAGGTCGGCGCTGTCCGGGGTTGGTGGCTCTACTGGTGGCTGGCGGTGCTGCTAGGGTGCTCTCAGTCTCCCTCAATTGCCCCCTGCCACTTCGAAGAACCCACCCCCCTACATTAATTTGTTGTGTTTGTGTTTTTGCAGCGATGGGAGTAACCAGCACAAAATCTGGGCGGCTAAAAGTAAATCTGTCTTTATCTGGGAATTGGGGTGGGAAGAGCCATTTGGGAACAAATCTACTTTCAGCTGTTTCAGGAATCTGGAGAATTTGCATGGTCATCATTTCGTTCTTGCTGCCTATCTCTATAGAGAAAACGCATGATCCTAAGGAGCCTGTGTTTTGCTGATAGCCTTCAAGATCATGCGGCATGCTAAGTTGTGTCTTTCGGTGACCATACTCCTTATTTGCGTGTGTTGGCACCCAGAAAGAATGTACAGGGCGCTGTCTACTTGTGGGCAGAGGGGGCAAGTTTAACTTGTTGAGGGAGTGGCAGGGGGCAACTGATTGGGAGCACCTCAGCAGCACCGCCAGCCACCTGTAGAGCCACCAACCCCAGACAGCACCGACCTAAAGACCTCAGCAAACCTCGGGGTGACATCCACCTCGTCTAGACTAAGTACTGTGAGGACACCAGACCTCAGAACCAGCTCAACGCCGCAAAGGAACAGCACTAAGATCTCTGCAACATTCTCCAAGGAGCCTCTGTTACTTTCCACATCATCCTTTTGGGTGTGGGCGGTACCATCTACAACACTCACACTCTGAAACCTTTCAAGGAACTGGGTCTTGATTTTCAAAGAGTTAAGAAGCTTGCCTGCAAGCTCCATGTGCACTCTGTGAACTTTGCTGCTAAACTTGTCCATACCAGACGTGCCCTTTCCAGTACTGTTATCAACTCTCATCAGGAGCCGGTTTCAGGCCAAGCCTGCAACCCTCTTGATCCTCATTGAAATTTCCTTTCCTTTTCACGGTGGAGGAGCTTTATGGTACTCGGTACCAAAGTGGCTCCTTTTCCTTACTTGATGTGGGGAGTGGTGTTCACTGCCTGCGTAGTTATTTCTTTTTTCTTTGGAAATGTGGTAAAAACTGTGCTTGTTGATTTTGAAGCCTGCGTGGCCATGTCTTCAAGGCAAGTTTCAAGGCAACCAACCCAAAACTGGGCAAATTTCTCTGGGAGTCCCTTTTTCTGGTAATCTTGACGTGTTGTCACACGCCCTAGCTGCAGTGCACTGTTTACTGCTTTGAGTGCGGCAGGTCATTAATTGAACGTTTACAAAATCAGGATGAACCTGATTTATGAAACCCAGTTTTGGAAGACTGTGTGCGAATGTGTGAGATCCATGATTGGATCAACAGTTTTCTATCCTGCTTTTCCTTGTGCACAATTCTGTTGCCCTTAATATATTTCAAAAGTGTTGTGAGAGGTACTGTTTAGGGTGTCAGTTAAGTCTACAACTGTCTGGATTTCGAGTGAACCTCCCTTCTGTAATCTTTGCCCAGATAAAGATACATCAGAGCTCGTCAATCCAGAAACACATGTCAGTGGTGGTAAGCAAGAGAGAAAGGGTAAGCGACTAGCGTCAGGAGGGCAGTCAGGAGAGCGTCAGGAGAGCAGTGTCGTAGGAAGCAGACGCAGCAAATCTCACTCCATATCCATTACAGAAGCATCTTTGGCAGGAGGACATTTTTACGACCACCTCAATCATGTCTTCCCGTGTCAGAGTTCTCCTACAACGGCACATCCTCCCTGCTTTGTGTGCGCATCAATCTGACTAGCGCTTGAACTGAACGTGACAGGGTGGAGTGCTGCAGGTTGTAGTTGCGTGACTCCTCGCTTAGGTGCTTCAAGAGTTGCCTTGTAGGAGGCTTTCTTGTTTTGTTTGAGTAACAATACAACAACATGTGTGCAGCAATGAATACACCAGTCTCTCGACGCTTTTTGCTTGTGCTGACTTTGGGCCTGTGACTCTTTTTCTTTGCTTTTTATCTCGGCGGGATGCTGTATGGCTCAAACCCTAATAGTGTTCTTTCTTAAGCCATGCCGGAAGTGATTAAATCATGGCATTTTACTAGGGTTGGCCAGAACCATACATATACGGTGTACATACGGTATTTCTTGCAGGGATTTCATCAAATATACGGTCATATATGGCGTATATATACGATTCTGGCCAACCCTACATTTTACTCAAACACTCAAACATGTACCCGCACCCGCATCCACCCACACAATACACACATTGATGGCTTGGCATATTGCTTGTTGTAAAGACTCCCATCCACATAACTATGCACTAGGGTGTATAATTTGCCAGCGAGGCTCGACGAGCGTCGTCGACAGGGCGAGGCTCGTCGATATAGGCCTTTGTTGGTGCATTAAGGTTAGAAAACCATTTTCTGAAACTTGCGCGGATTGAGCCAATTTTTTCTGGAGTTTTCTTATATTTAATCATTAGTTATCTTGAAGATACCGGACTGAAAAGACCTATAGGAAATGTTTGAGGAATCTCTCGGTGCATTGCCTGGACAGGCATACGCAGATTGGACGGAATAAGTTCCATATATTCTGAATAATATCAAGGAAATAATGTACAAAGTTGCTACCCATTGGAGCGTCGAGGAATAAAAGTCTGACACTTCCCTATCAAGACTGTCATCGTGATGTGCCATTTTTTGCATTTGCATTGCACAAAAATACATAATATTATCATACAAAAAATGCGGTCGATTTTCCCGATTTTAAGGGATTTTCATTTTCAGGGGCTGATTTCCCCCCAATAGTGGACATTCTAGTTGCCGTCTAGGCTTTGACAGCAGTGACGTCGAGACTCGACCCTCGTCGAGCCTCGACTAGAGGCTGGCACACCCTTACACATAAATATTTTCCCACAACAGGCACAGGGTGTCAAGCGCTGGGATCTGGGGGAGGGGATATTTATAATGATAACGTAAATATCTTCACTCGCATGTCTTTGGATCCCTAACGTGGTTCTGAGCGAGGTTCATAGAGGTTTAATTTTAGTGTCATGTATGCGTGATTGGTGGCAGTGAGGGTTTGTGACAAAGTATTGGTGTTACATGACTAGTCTTGTTTTTTAAGCTGGGGAAGCCGTCTGCCTCCCATCCACCTGATCCTCAACGAAGCCCCTCCTCTTTTATTCTTCAGGTGGAATGGGTCTCTGCATCCATTGGGTGGTGCAGAACACAACACACCATCCTTTCCTAATCCATGCCGGTAGTGGTTGCATTATCTGTGTCATTTTTCTTCTTGTCAACTGTTAAGCGAGTCAGAACTTATAAATAATTAAGGGTTGGTGCTATTTACTAATTTTCACAGTAAAACAACCAGGTACTCTTGGGAATGGCAAGGAGCGGACGGGTTCCTACTTGCTTGAAAACACCATGATTTGCGATCCAACTGCTATGTGCTCTGCAAACAAGGGAAATTAGGTTGCAAGATGTTGGTGAAAGCCAGCAAAGGGAGAGTTAGCAGCTAAAAAGGGGTTGCTGAGCAGCTTCTGTTGCATGTGAACTGCATGTGATGATGTCAGTACTACGACAGATACAACAGGTATAACATTTATGAGTCATATTATGACAGAAGCACTAGCTGCAATGCGCTGATGGCTATTAGACGTGTCCTTGATAGGTTGATATATAAAGAGGAGAGGAAGGGGACGCAAGTCATGAATAACACGACAAATTGAAGACAGTAACTGTTAAGGCGATTGTAGGGGCGGGCGCACGTATGACCGAGTTCCGCAGCAAT
>Ga0307968_1003131_pt1 | contig 13752 bp, 13 predicted proteins | sample OrgLakmetagen650_FD_201834 | JGI IMG/M metagenome (GOLD analysis project Ga0307968, IMG submission 201834) | Saline water microbial communities from Organic Lake, Antarctica - #650 | ecosystem: Environmental > Aquatic > Non-marine Saline and Alkaline > Saline | place: Antarctica: Organic Lake... | reverse complement strand
TGTGTGTGTGTGCGTGTGTGTGTGTGTGTGTGTGTGTGTGTGTGTGTGTGTGTGTGTGTGTGTGTGCGCGTGCGTGTGTGTGTGTGTATGTGTGTGTGTGTGTGTGTCAAATTCGTTTCAAGCAGTTAGTTATTGTTCGACTGCATCGGGGATGCAGACAGGTGCCTGCATGGAAACCTGATTTGTGCTGTGAATTGATCACGAATAAGCAAGGATTGGTGCGCAAACATTGTTTGTCGTACCGAGGCGTTCTTTCCCAGGATGCGCTCTATGTCCGTTCGCGTGTACAGCTCGTAGTCGAAGCCGGGGGGCACGGCCACCTTGCGGTCCACATCCCCGTCCTGGATGATGATGAGGTGGTACCTGCATGGGATGCGAGCAGGATCGAGGTTTTGCCCTGCTCAGAAACGTGTGCCAGGTGTTCCTCTTCCCTCCCTTCTGCCCTAGTCTGTCTTGTCAGTCTGTCTTGTCTGTGCCCCCGAGACAAAGACTCACCCCTCAAAGAAGGGCCTCCACATCTCCAGGAACCCTGTAAGAAGAAGAGGGAGCGGGAGTGTTCACAGGGTTTGCAAGTTGCCTCGTGTCAGGTTGTTGCTGTTCTGTGTTCGATGCTTAATGGTGTGCTCTACAACTGCCTGCCTCCACTGCCTGGCTGTGTGCTTGGTGCACGTGCATGGAGCCAATTCGCGACTTCCTATGCAAGTTAGCTTCTCCTGCACACTTTTGTCCCTCGTGGACAGTTCTGTCCCTTCCCCTCTCATGCACATTATGCTCACCCAAATCTCTGATGGTGGGTATAACGATGTCCATCTGGGACTTTAAATCCTGCGCATCAAGTATTGCAGGGAGCAGCACAGCGAGAGCATCACAAGCTTGGGGCCACGTCCCACATGAAGCACACAGCAAGCCAGGCAGCAAAGTTTGCAGCTTGTCAGGAGCTTTCACACGTGCCTTTGGAGGTGTTAAGGAGGACATTCTGAAGGGAGGAGGAGAATGGATGGGGGTAGAGTAATAAATGAATAAACAAAATAAGCGATTAATAAATTATCGAGTTTTGAATTTGGCACGAAATTTATACTCGCTTGCAAAGTTCGAGGCTTTCCCATCATTTATGATTGTTCGGCCTGTGGCGTTGCAATCCCGAATTAATCACAACCGCGGTAGATTATTCAACCCTGTTCGCGTTTCCTGTAAAATCAGGTCAAACTCGCATGCATTGTCCGTCAATTTGCCATCACTTGCTTCAAAACTCTCTTCCTTAAATTTTCTAGGCAGGCTCTTCCTACAAGCAAGTTGTGCAATTCGTGCATCTCTGACCGTCAAACACAGGGTTCTTGGCCTTCCTGACCCACTTGGCTAATATACGTTATTTTACATGACATGTCAACGCTTCTGTGTCTTCCTGTTATTTTTGAGTGATTTTTATTTCTCCAGGGGGAGAAGAGAAAACTTTCTTAACTTGATTGAATTTTTTTCTTACGGTGCGTTTAATAGGGTGATTATTGTTTGTGATTAATACTGAATTCACTCAAATTAATCACGTTTGAATGAATCACCCCTGAAATAATCACCCTGCGTTTCCAATGAATCGTGATTTGCGCTGCCATTTGGCCACCGGGCATTCCCATTGGACCAGGCACTGTCAAGACACGCAGGGGAAGATACAATTGACTGTGGGAAGGGAAATTGCTGCTGCAACACAGAGCTGTCGCTGACAGATGGAAGGAACGAGGCTGCTTGACTCAGAAAGCGTTCACCAATCGTCCCATTGGGCACCATTTGACTGCCAACAGGGAAGCCTGAGGTGCGGGTGGAGGCCAGGAAGGGAGAGGCCTGGACTTGCAGCAAGCTGGAAGTACCTAGTCGGGGTCGTTATCTATAGCTATATTAGAGTTCTCACTAAGAAGCAAGGCACTGCATCACCGCTGAAATTTATTACTCGAATTAATCACGATGGATTAATCATCTATCAACTCCCCCCCCCCATAAAAATATTTCAGAATCAATCACGGTAATTAATCATCATTGGAAACGCAATACGCGATTAATTAATTTCCTTGATTTGATAATTAATCACCTATCACCCTAGTGGAAACGCACCGTTAACCTGATGAAACCTTAACTGCGCGTTGTGAACACACATTCGGGCTAACTATTTTTTATTTGTAAGCGCACCATGGTTAAGGGGCCCCGGCCGAATAATATGCTTGAAGAGTTTTCATGTGTGCGTCTGCGTTTGCTTCTCAGTGGGGGTCAGGTGATTGGGAGGCAGACGCCTGCACACCACCAGTATTGCTCATATATTTGCAGAGGTGGTCGACGGAGCATAAGTCCTGAACATGTTCCTTTTTTGATGCAAATCGTGTTTCAATAACATGACTAGATGTATCATGAAGTTTGAGGCCAAATGGACTACCCCAGTGGTCTGAGCAGAATTTCAGTTCAAATATTTTGGCACTGCATGTTTACGTATTGAGCCACCACACTCTACCCAGGGCCTCTTCTTTCACCTCAAAACAAGACAGGAGTACTTCTTTTATGATCAGGAATCGTTTGACATGCTGAAACGGATTTTATGGAACTTGGTTTTCCACCCTTTTTGGCACCCCTTTTGCTGAGATTTTCTAAAGGGAAATGGGCCCAAAATGGGGTACCTGACCAACTACTGCTCCGTTTCGCCCCACTTTTGTTGCAATGATATTCTATATTAACATGTAGACTATTTATATAAATAATGACACAAATCGGGTCAGTTGGTGGTGAGATATGACAGATTGGTGGTGAAAAGTGGGGTTCACGCCGCGGGCAATTAGGCATGTTTGCCCCTACTGGCACCTTTTAAGCTCAGGTGTTATCAGCACATCTGGGTGCTATGCTTAGAAGGTGCCAGATGGGGCACCCATACTCTGGGAACATTTCAAAAGTACCCCTTTTTCAGGCCTCCGTCGACCACCTCTGATATATTTGTAGAAATTGATCATGGAAATTGATGGTGTCTTTAGATAGCTGGTTGTGATAGTTTTGAGGAGTTTGGCATGTATATGCCGTTTCATGCCCTGGGGGTAGAGGATGCAGTTTCTTTTTTGTCATTGTGCACCTCTTTTGCAAACTAAATATAGGTGTATTCATTGATTAAAGCAACAATCTGCGTTCTTTTCCTTTTTCTTTTCTTTTGGTAGCTCGGCTCTTTCTTGTCAAAAGAAAAGAAAAGAAAAGACTCCGCTGGTAGTGATGACACAGCCAGCATGATTAAGGGACCAAACAATTAAAAAGAAATTAATGTGAGTCAGGGGCGGTGTGTGCCGTAGCACCCGGACCCAATCCTTGACTGTTGTTGCTTGTGTTATATTGCAGTGCATACCTTGTTTTATGAATGCAGATGCATGTCTGATGGAGTGTTCATTCAGTTTGTGTGTCAATTTTTTAATCTTATGGTAATCCAGATTAAGGTCTGCCAGAGGTTTGTCTGTATAGTCTTTGTAGATAGTCCCCATAGCTCCAACGAGGATCACGTGAAGCTTGACTTCCCTATATCCTTGTCTATTTAGGCATAAGCATGCTGTGCTGTGCTTTTGCTTTTTGGAGTTGGGGATCAGGCCTAGTGTCTTCACAGAATTTAAACTCAATCAGGTGAACCTCCCACTGGTTTGGATTTAATTTCTTGTCTTTAGCAAGCTGTTGAAAGTTTGGGTTGCGGGTGGTTACGCGATAGGAGCACACAGTGCTAGGTAAAAATAGAATGGCGTAAGGACGAGAAGAGGCTTTTAAAGCATGTGCTGTTAGTTTTAATAGCAACCAAGAGGGCAGTGTTTCGTTGGCAGTGTTTCTCAGATCTAGGCCTTGCTTTGATAGTTTATCAGCGCTGCCTACATCAGTGTAGGCAATTTGGTTGGCACCGCATGCTTCCTTTTGCAGGGCTTGGACAATCAACACACTTGCCGTATTATGGCGTTTTATAATCATGGTTCCTCATTTTAGTGTGTTGGCAGCCTGAGAGTACGTGAAGCGCACTCAGTGCAAGGGCAGATGGGGCAGTTTGCATTGGGAGAGAAGCCGTGTTTTCGATTAAAATTGTACCTGTGCGGTACCTACATTACGCTCTTTGAAGAATTTGAGATTACTATTGTTCCAAAAAGCATTTGTGACTTGTTTATTGACCAAAGATCCTAGGTACTTCCAGTATGTCTGTTGCACTACGCCGTATTTCCAAAATGACGCCGTATATACGGTACGGTATACGCCGTATCGTAGCTTTTACCGTATAATACGGTATGAGCAAAAGCATGGTGCCAAACCGTACAGTTTGGTCCCACCGTACAGTACATTTTGACCGCAAATAGGCCGTTTGGCTCCAATTCCGGCCCAAAACTTTTTCTTTTCCATTTGCAACAAGTATATATGAATAAAACACAAAATATTAACTAGGAATCAGGTATTGTGTCCGACTTTGAGTTTCCATGCAAGCTCCTGCTGGGCCCTTCCCCCGAGCTGATGCACTTAACTCACCACAAAGGGAGAGAACATGTAGACTTAACTAAGAGCCTCGTTCTCAGTCATGTGAACATAAGCGCAGTGTAAGAAATATTAGCCCGCGAAAAAATGGACCGTACCGTACACCGTATCGTACCTTACCGTATATACGGTGCCAATTTTATCGAAAATATGGTAAACTGTTCTTACTGTACCGTACCGTATTACCGTACACCGTACTGCAACAGCCCTGGTTGTAATACCCTGTGTCTGTTTTGGCACTCCCCAGTCTGTGTGATTTGCACATTTCTGTTTTCAGCTTGGCCTTTTAATCAGAGAGTGCACGAAGCCTAGGTGTAGTTGTCCCTTCTCCGCTGAAATCTCATCGGTGTCTTTAGCCGCAAGCCAGTAAAGGTGTGTGTATGCATTACCGTCTGGAGCTGGTGGCTGAAAGTGCATGTCATGACCTCCGTCATGTAAGGCAGAGTGTTTGGCAATTGCATCTGCACATTCATTTCCGGCAATGCCACTAAGGGCTTTCACTTTATAGAAGCAGATAGGTTCTGGTGAAGCTTGAATCATAGATACAATTTGTTCTAGCAGATTTGAGTGTATATGGTCTCGTGCATTTCAGGGAAGAGTAGCTGTTTTCTAACTTGGATGATTCAAGTATGATGATTCAAAGTGACCAACATTGCATGCTTTTCCGTCTTTTATTTCGAAAGAAGATGTTCCCCTGCAAAAGTTCACTTGCACCTAAATTTCTTGATGAGAACGACTATTGTTTATCCACTCGAAATTAAGTGCTTGCCTGTGGCAGGTAGACCAAGGACCACAGGCCGTCTGCATCGATATTGCGCCTTGAGACACTCGGGGGCACGCGCGCAAGCTCTGCCTCCACGACTGCAGTAAGGAAGTCTGGGAGCCCCTGTGTTGGCAGCATAAGAGGGAGACGTAAAGGTACGTAGGCAGAGGGAAACAAGTTACAAAAGCCCCTGAGTTGGCAGCGTAAGAGGGCGATGTACAGATACGTAGACAGAGTGAAACAAATTACAAAAGCCCCTGAGTTGGCAGTGTGAGTTGGCAGTGTGAGGGGGTTTGGGAACCCCTCCCTGTGTTGGCAGGATGAGAAACTATGAGAGAGCCTGTGTTAACAGGTTGAGGGGATAGTATTCAGACGCCAACAACATAAGGAAATGATGACTGAGATGTGACTGAAATGTGGTGAGATAGTTTGACTCTTATTCAGAAGTCGAGGCCCTCGTACAAAAAAAAGAGCAATGCTGCTACACAATTTACTCTTTAGGAAATGTCAAGGCCCCAACACCAAAGAAAAAGAGCAATGTCACAATACTACATGAAGAGTCAAGGTCCTCGTAAAAATGAAAAAGATCGATCAAGGCCCTCGTAGAAATGAAAAAGAGCGATGTTGCATTCCTGCATTTTTCACACGCCTGCCTGCTGTAGATCTACTGAGTTCAGTGTCTAACACTTGAACTCCAGTTCTTGAAGTGAAGCAAAGTGATATGACTGATATCTCTGATATCACTCTTGCTTCTAATCTGTGTTCCTCTCAAGTTTCGTCTTTTTATTTACTCGGCCCTCTCAACTGCTATTCCTTCTTAGCTTGAGTTTACATTTCTGCCTTTTTCCCTTCTAATCTGAGAAGTTGTGAGGACCTAGTTTCTTAGCAGTTGTAATGAGTCCTTGTAAACAATCCACCGCCATCTCACGATGCAAACGAAATAGAACAGAAGGCGACCTTGCTAAATTCGATCCAGCTCTGCCTATATTTGATTGGTCTAACCAACCACACGCGGTGACTTGCCTGGTAGGTGACCTTCATTTCATCCAGCTCTTCACACACTCCCTGGGCCACAAGCATGCCTTCGTCCACTTGGTCATAGTCGACCACGTTGGAGATGATGTTGTAGGCAAAGCTCAATTCGTCATTGATATAAGTGAGGACCTACAGACCGATTAAGATGTTCTGTTTGCATTGTGAGATTGATATAAGTGAGGACCTGCAGACCGATTAAGATGTTCTGTTTGCATTGCGAGATTAAAAGTATAAGTGAGGACCTGCAGACCGATTAAGATGTTTGGGCTGCATTGTGAGATTGATATAAGTGAGGACCTACAGACCGATCAGGATGTTTGGGCTGCATTGTGAGATTGACACAAGTGAGGACCTACAGACCGATTAAGAAGTTTGGGCTGCATTGTGAGGTTGATATAAGTGAGGACCTACAGACCAATCAGGATGAGACGGATGAGGATGAGACCGATCAGGATGAGATATAAGTGAGGACCTACAGACCGATTGGGGTGTTCTGGTTGCATTGTAAGATTGATATAAGTGAGGACCTATAGACCGATCAGGATGTTTGGGCTGGATTGTGAGATTGGTATTAGTAAGGACCTACAGACCGATCAGGATGAGACCGATGAGGATGAGACGGGTCAGGAAGAGATTGATATAAGTGAGGACTTACAGACCGTTCAGGATGTTCTGTTTGCAATGTGAGATTGATATAAATGAGGACCTACAGACCGATCAGGATGAGAACGATGAAGATGAGACCGATCAGGATGAGATTAATACGAGTGAGGACCTACAGACCGATCAGGATGTTTGGGCTGCATTGTGAGAAAGCAGTGCAAAGGTTGCAAGGGAATAAACAGCCGTTGTCCAATCAATCATGGTTAACAAGCCCTGTGTTAATTAGCCCTGTCATAGTTTACTGCCAACAAGCTTCCTAACGTTAGGAATATCAGGTATGTTGTGCTGTAGGCTAAGCAACCTCAGCTCATTGTCAATATGAATAAGGACCTGCGGACCGAGGAATTTCAGGTGTTGAGCAACGTTGTCTGCGATATAATTGTCATATGATGATTGCGATATAACTCATGGTGGATATTGTAGTGGTTTCGGTGCATGATATTGCGGCAATATGATGACTGCGATATAACTGTCATGGTGGATATTGTAGTGGTTTCAGTGCATGATATTGTAGCCATGTGAAGACTGCGATATAACTCATGTTGGATATTGTAGTGGTTTCAGTGCATGCTAATTTTCAATGGTTAAGTGCCTGCATAATTTCAATGCCTGCACAATGTCTCTTGTATGGTCAGTATTGTCTGTTCTCAAGGCTTTTTGTTAAGACAAGGAATCTAATGCCGTAGTTTGCATTGAAATACAAACCCAAGAGTCTGAGTAAAATGGTTATGATAAAGACAGCTGCAATTCCACTGCAAAACTTCATACCGTCCCAAAGAGCATGCTTTGCAGTCTGTTCTAGTGTAATGACTGACAACCACACTGAATACGTATAGACACATTGGAAACACTGCTTTGAAGCGTTCGTTTAAGGAACGGAAATCCCTGAACATCTATACCGAGCACCAATCTTTGTGAAGAGACCCACATGCAAAACTTATCAAACAAAGGCTTCCAAATATTTTTACCAAGTATGTTTCAGCAGGCTTGCACGCCTTTCTAATCCCTGCACAGAGCATGGCATGATTTGAACACACACACACACACACACACACACACCAAAACGGTTGTGTGCAAAAATGCTCACATGCAAAAGCTGGGCACAAATACAACCCCATATACCTCACCCACAAACATGCACAAATAATATGTACATTACACACTTGAAACTGCTTACCACCGTTAAATAACAAAGCTGCATTCCACGCATGAGCCAAGCATTGTGCATCTCCAGCATGAACAACGCACACGTATGGATCACAAACAAAATCACACGCATACACTCAGATCTGCTCTCACACCTTGTGTGAAATTGAGAACAACGCACACGTATGGATCACAAATACATTCACACATACACTCAGATCTGCTCTCACACCTTGTGTGAAATTGAGAACAACGCACACGTATGGATCACAAACACATTCACACAAATACACTCAGATCTGCTCACACACATTGTGTGAAATTGAGAACAACGCACATGTATGGATCACAAACACATTCACACACATACACTCAGATCTACTCTCACCTTGTGTGAAATTGAAGCCGTGGCCCAAGTGGGAGCAGAGCCGTCTTGCTGATCAGGGTCATTTGCTGCGCCTCCTAGCAGCTGCAGGGGCATTGCATCGCCTTCTTAGTCTCTTACATTCTTACTCATTCAATGCGACTATTCTCATTTTGGAAGCAAGTCTTGCTCATTTACTGAGGGTGATCTGCTGCGCCTCCTAGCAGCTGCAGGGGCATTGCATCTTCTTTTTTAGTCTGGTGGGACGTGTGTTAGTGGTCGGGTGGCCATGAATATTATAATGAGGTAAGGCGAGCTAAAGATGACCACATGATTAGGCATGACAGGCAATAAGGACAGCACACACATGTGCACCCACACAACGACTTTCAGGAGCAAATAAAGCGCGCACTGAGCAAAATACACAACATGAAGTACCTGCAGGAATATGTCCTTCAGCTGCAGCATCTGCAGTAGGCTGTGCTGTAGGTGCTGGAAGGCATGGGCATCTGGACGCATCTGCACTTGTTGCAGCCGATGCAGCAGCTTGGGCAGGTCAGCGACCTAGAGCAGTGCCACAAACAGGTAGGGTTGGCCAGAACCGTATATATACACCGTGTATGAACGTTTATTTGTTGGTTTACCTGCCAAAACAATACTGTATAACCACCGTATATACATATGGTTCTGGGTAACCCTAAAGATAGGAGGCAGGCAAGAGGGGGGGATAATGAGGCACACGTAAATGGGTTACGTCATTAGTGGGAGTGTGGCGGCCCTTCCTGCAGCTATCGCTCTCACAGCGCTTCAAAACCAGCAGAAGGAAAACAATGTTCAGATTGCGCAAATGCCACACACACCATGCACCATGCACTACATCCAAGGTTAACAGACATCATGTTTCATGTACCATGCAATACCACACAAACACATACACACACATCCTCACACACCTGCTTCACACACACATCCACACACACACACACACACACACATACACACACATCCTCACACACCTGCTTCAACTGATCTCTGAGCAGCTTACACAGATCAGGGGAGTTGACCAGCATCTCCACAGCATCCAAGCGGTCCTGCGATATGAGTGCAGAGGAAATGAGACACAGGAATAAGACGCATGAGCACAAACACTCACACGCACACCTAAACCCACGCCCACGCCCACACACACACACACACACACACACACACACACACACACACACACACACACACACACACACACACACACACACACACACACACACACACACACACACACACGTTTGAGCTTCTTTTTAAGCAATGTTAACAGTTGCGGAAGAAGTTCTTGTGACTGCAGTGGTTTTCACAAAGTGCAGCGAGACATAATTAATTCCCTTTTTTTCAGCTTCGTTATATGTAGCTTTTCTCATCGCCCTTTCCTCTTTTGATTTGATGATTTTGATGAATTGTCCTGACAAGTATTTTCACGTATTACATTTGCTACTGACCAGCTAGGCTAAAGTATGAGGTCAGACGATTCTAGCAACCTGTTGTAAGTACTTCCCCCTGCTGTTAATTATCACCCATCCCCTTCAGTAGGCACCTGTTTTACCCAGCTTATACAAAGCAGGCACGTGCATCACCCAGCTCAAAGAAAGCAGGCACGTGCATCACCCAGCTTAAACAAAGCAGGCATGTGCATTACACAGCTTGAACAAAGCAGGCACGTGCATCACCCAGCGCAAAGAAAGCAGGCACGTGCACCACCCAGCTCAAAGAAAGCAGGCATGTACATTACACAGCTTAAACAAAGCAGGCACGTGCATCATGCCAAAATGCTAAACTTGTCCAGACGCGCCCTTTACAGCACCACTCTTAACTCTCACCAGGAGCCGGTTTCAGGCCAAGCCTGCAACCCTCCTGATCCCCATTGACCTTTTTTTTTCCTTTGCGGTGGAGGAGTTTTACGGTACCCGGTGCGAAAGTGGCTCCTTTCGTTTTAAGTTAATGTGGGGAGTTATTCTTTACTGCCTGCGTAGTTTTATCTTTGCACTTCAGGCCAGGATGACAGGTCCAGGCACGGGTAGTCCTTGTCAAAGCAAATTTTACAGTCAGTCTATGTTACAGTTACAGTCTATGTTACAATTACAGTCTATGTTACAGTCTATGTTACAGTCTATGTTACAGTCTATGTTACAGTTACAGTCTATGTTACAGTCTATGTTACAGTCTATGTTACAGTCTATGTTACAGTTACAGTCTATGTTACAGTTACAGTCTATGTTACAGTCTATGTTACAGTCTATGTTACAGTTACAGTCTATGTTACAGTTACAGTCTATGTTACAGTCTATGTTACAGTCTATGTTACAGTTATAGTCTATGTTACAGCATTTTTTTGTATGCAACTCAGATTGATGGTGTCTATGTTCACCACAGGCCGGAGCAACCAGCATATATTAATGAAATCTTTACAGGTAGCCTTTATTATAGCCAATGTTTACAGGAAGGCAACTCACATTGATGGTGTCTATGTTCACCACAGGCCGGAGAAACCAAGTGCGCATCAAACGCCGCCCCTGCAATGTCGTCACAAGCAGGAAATTTCAAGCATTTCAAATCCATTTACGTAGGAGTTTACAATCGCTTCAAGCCACAACCCAGCTACTTTTATGCAAGTTGCGGTCTATGACAAGTGAACAAATGCACTGAAAAATCTCTTCACAGATCAGGTGCTAATGTAACGTAGCAGATGGGCATGTGCTCATACTCACACATGAGCAGTGAATTGATAAATCTCTTTCCAGATCAGGTGCTCACGTAGCGTAGCAGATGGGCACGAGCTCATACTCACGCATAAAAAGTGTATTTATAAATCTCTTTCCAGATCAGGTGCCCACATGGCGTAGCAGATGGGCACAAGCGCATACTCACACATGAAAAGTGGATTTATAAATCTCTTTTCAGATCAGGTGCTCATGTAGCGTAGCAGATGGGCACGAGCTCATACTCACGCATAAAAAGTGTTTATAAATCTCTTTTCAGATCAGTGAATTGATAAATCTATTTTTAGATCAGTGCCCACGTGGCGCAGATGGGCACGTGCTCATACTAATGCATGAGAAGTGAATTGATGAATCTCTTTTCATGCCCACGTAGCGTAACAGATTGGCACGTGCTCATAAGCACACATGAATAGTGAGCAATGGTAAAAAAAGACGGAGACTGCACCTGTCACACCCAATTAATGGTAGTGACAGATCAAGTGACCAAAAATTAGTTATTATTGCAGTTGAGATTATGATGACTTGTCTAGTTTATTGAGCTGGGGACACCAGTTAATGGAAGAATTAGCTGGTGTGCCAAGTCTTGTATTTTGCTGTGGCAGCAGTTTGATCTGACACACCGATTCATTTTTACCTGACACTCCATACACGCCATTGCAATGCATTGTGTAAACCCATGGGATTTAAATTTACCAACTACCTCCCTTAAAAGCTTTTTGTGGAACTGAAAGACCTACGTCCTGAAGATGCCGACCTCTTCTGCATGCCCAATACATGCAGCAGTGATGCGCTGCTGCTTCTGATTCAGTGTACGCATGCCCAATACATGCAGCAGTGATGCGCTGCTGCTTCTGATTCAGTGTATGCTGCCCACCCGGCAGTGTACAAGAGACCACGGGGGGCTGCCTATGCAGTGCGTAGCTCCTTGTAGGCAGGGTACAAGGGGCTGTCTACGTAGGGTACTAGGGGCTACGCATAAGGGGCTACGCATAAGGGGCTACGCGCAAGGGACTACGCACAAGGGGCTACGCACAAGAGGCTACGCACAAGAGGCTACGGACAAGGGGCTACGCACAAGGGGCTGTGCACGCAGATACAAGGGGCTACGCACAAGGGGCTACGCGCAAGGGGCTACGCGCAAGGGGCTACGCACAAGGGGCTACGCACAAGGGGATACGCACAAGGGGCTACGCACAAGGGGCTACGCACAAGGGGCTACGCACAAGGGACTACGCACAAGGGACTACGCACAAGGGGCTACGCACAAGGAACTACGCACAAGGTGCTGTCCACACAGGGTACAAGGGGCTACGCGCAAGGGACTACGCACAAGGGGCTACGCACAAGAGGCTACGTACGAGGGGCTGTCCACGAAGGGTACAAGGGGCTACGCACAAGGGGCTACGCACAAGGGGCTATGCACCATTCAAACTACTGTTCACATCATCATATAGATTATTTTACACATCATTTGTGTGATGCACCGCTGCTAGATATTGTCACACACTTGTTTTGGATACACCATTTGTGTGATGCACTGCTGCATAAACTATTGTACACATTTTTTTATAACTCAACACTTGTGTGATGCACCGGTGCTATGATTGCCATACACACTTGTCTAGGATACACCATTTGTGGGACGCACCGCTGCATAAACTATTGTACACCTTTTGTTATAACTCAACACTTGTGTGATGCACCGGTGCATGATGCCACACACACTTGTTTAGGATACACCATTTGTGTGACGCACCGCTGCATGAACTATTGTACACTTTTTTTTTAACTCACCATTTGTGTTATGCAGCGCTGCATGATGCCATACACACTTGTTTTGATACACCATTTGTGAGAAGCACCGCTGCATGAACGATGTACACATTTATGTTTTACTCACCATTTGTGTTATGCAGCGCTGCATGATGCCATACACACTTGTTTTGAATACACCATTTGTGAGAAGCACCGCTGCATGAACGATGTACACATTCATGTTTTACTCACCATTTGTGTTATGCAGCGCTGCATGATGCCATACACGCTGAAGCCTTCCTTTGATTTGCCGATGCCCATTTGGCTGGCATGCTGCTCCTCCTGAAAGATCTGGAGAGCAGCCAAGGTGGGTGGGTCGACCATAAGAACCCTGCCGCGTATGTGTGGTATAACAAAAAGGGCATAAGATCGCGTATTTACGATCAATAACAAAACCTCGCACTTATTGGACTGCATATATAGTTGTCCACTAAAAAAAGGTGTTGTTTGCGTGTCTGTGTGAATGTACGTACTATTGACGCACTGCTTCAGTAAGTTCTGTAAACTAAAAGGCTTTGTGAGGCACAACACGAAATACTCAACGTCTGCTTCTGTGTCCAATTTTTTTTTTTTGGTGGGGGTTGTTACACGGTCCTCAGCAAGGGCCTGACAGAATGAAGGAAAAAAACCTAAAAGACTGGGAAAAGGAAAACTCCTGCCTAAAACAGAAAAACCCTCCTTGAAAA
>Ga0307968_1003128_pt1:0-12500 | contig 13753 bp, 13 predicted proteins | sample OrgLakmetagen650_FD_201834 | JGI IMG/M metagenome (GOLD analysis project Ga0307968, IMG submission 201834) | Saline water microbial communities from Organic Lake, Antarctica - #650 | ecosystem: Environmental > Aquatic > Non-marine Saline and Alkaline > Saline | place: Antarctica: Organic... | reverse complement strand
CTGTAGGCACGTACCGCTAGTGTTTCCCTGATCTGCTTGACACGCCCAAGCTGTAGAAGTCATCGTTACCCTGATCCACTCTGCCGTGTGAAATATTCCGTGCCAAGCAGACACTCCCGTTTTGCTCTCTTTTTAGTTAAGTACCACCCTAACACACCCTGCTATGCCATACCATGCCGCTGCAGAGGACTGTCACAGAAGACTAAATTGTAACTGTTGTCTGAGGCTGCCCCCAATAGGTGCTTCTTTACACACACAAACACACACAGAAAACACACGTGCACATGTGCGCTCGCATGACACACATACACTCACACATTGCCGCACCTACCCCTGCGAGCCAAGGTCCCTTCCTCATCCCCACATCAAAGGCTCAAAGCTGTGCTGACACAAATATTCTCTGCCATCTCTCCCGCTCGTTCTTAGGTCTGAATAGTTTGCTAGACCAGCAAGTGGAGGACATCACAGTGACCTTCAGCAGCTGTGCCGTGCGAATACCCAGCCCCAGCCTGCTTGCCAGCTTTCAGTCTTGTCTGGCTGCACAAGCCCATGCAGCGACAGTGGCATCGCAAGGTGAGTGTAACAGTTAGACAGTGGCATCGCAAGGTGAGTGTAACAGTTAGACAGTTAGACAGTTAGACAGTGGCATCGCAAGGTGAGTGTAACAGTTAGATGTGTATCAAGAGTTTGATTTAGTGTTTCGTGCTGCATATGACCATTCTTGTGCGGGAGAGGACCATGTAAGTGCTACATGTACTTGCTACAAGGAAATGCTACATGTAAGTGCTACAAGGAACCCTGCTATGGAAATTATGAGCAAGGCGTGCACCAAGAAGCTAGAGTATTGTGACATGGCAAGGCCCCCCCAAATCACACCTACCTGTTGTATAGAAAGTAAAAATGAAAAAAGTGGGTGCATAGGAGTATCCTTTAGAATAAACTTGTAGCGCGTCTTTGCGCCTGCTTAACAAGAGCTCTCTTGTGCGTTCTAACTCCTCGCACGTGTTCTCATCACAAAGCGAGTACACTTTGAAGATACTTTTAATGTGCCCCTGCGCCTGCCTAATAACAGCTCTCTTGCGCGTTCCACCCCACCCCCCCAGCAGCAACAAAGAGTGCGGCATACGGGATGTGGCCAGCATCGATGCCTTGGGCCTCATCCAGCCATCCGACTCCTGCTGCACCTGAGGTGTGTGTGTATGCTTGTTTGTGTGTACCTGCTTGCGTGTGTGTGCGTGTGCGTGTGTCCTTGTGTCCTTAAGTGTGTGTGCATTGCAGAAAAGTGCAATAATGTATTCGGATCCCTCAGGCCAGATTTTAAGGGGTAAAAACACGGCACCAGTGTTTGTGGATATAAAATTTCTGCTGTACAGTTTCTGGTAGCCTTTTTAGTGGTCACCGTCACCGTCTTGTACTTCTGAGCAATATGGTTTTATGTCGCTGCCTGGCAAAAGTGTAATGACTGCTGCTAAAGGCTGTTGCTTGTAGCTGGCTGGCATTTTCTACAAGTTCCAAATTTGACAGTAAGATTCATTTGCCGTCTATGATCGATCAGCATTCTATGCACACACACGCACTCCAAACTGTATCGACGACTGATGATGACTGAGTAAATACCTCTTCCTAGTAAGTTCCTCTTCCTTGCCTTTGGCCTGTACCTAGGATAAAGCAACCCACTAAAGAGAGGAGATCCTGTAATCACGTAACACCTTAGGTTGATTGCATATACATTATTTATGCCTGAGTTGTAAATCTCAGCTCGTTTCTTAAATAAAAACAAACTATGGAACAACCTTTCACTGCCGTTTTGAGAGGCCCAGCCAGACACACAATATAAACCTTATTTAATCTCCACAATGTTTTGGGTTTCTGCTACCAGATCATTGTTTCCTTCACCGGGTAGATCCTAGAATACAATGGACAGCCAGCCAACGAAATGCCGCTCGCAAACCTTCGCTTTGCTTTCACACCCAAATCAATAGATCATATTGGCTAGGCATGTTGTCGACCATATCATCATAGTAGTTAACAAACTGACTTTGGCACTGTCTTCTCCCAGATCATGCCGATTGTGCCCTGCAACAAATGGAGCCTACCGCGCAGTGTTGGGCCTCGGTACGACTCCATGTACCTAGGTACGTGCACCCTGATTCACCCCCCCTCTAACATGTTTAGAGGTGCCTCCTCCTTTTCCTTGAATAATGTGGGGATTGGAACACCTGCAGTGTCATTCTGCAAAAGGCTTGCTGGGTCTAATTCCCAGATATTGGGTGTGCTTGGAATCTGCCTGCCCATACTCTGCCTGCCATGTGCGTGCTTAAAAGTCCTTTGGTAAATAGCGCTATCGCGTGCGCTGCTTGAGCAAATCTGATGATCATTACTCTCTTATCCTTGAGCAGGGTGCTACCAAAAACGGACCTGGGATCTTTTCTGTGACACACTTCTGTCTTTTCCCTTACTTCTGTCTTTCCCTCTCACTGTATGGTGACAACGCTTGCCTTCTTTTTGTCATTGAGTACCTGCCAACCGATATCAAATGGATAATTTATTGTGTAAAAATGTATAATTTACCTGGATCATTTCTTGTAGTGTTACCTGCATGGATCATTTCCAGGTGTAGTATAACCTACCTGAAATTCAGGACCTGGATCATTTTTTGTGTAGGTACAGTGTATGACCTACATCTTGTGTAGAAGCTTGCCGCCCTTCTCTTGCGTAGAGGTGTAGCGCAGGCTCTGTTAAAAGAGGAAAAGTGTGTCTTTCCCCATCCAACTGTACCTGCACAGCATGGCTCAGCACGCAGCACACACACACACACTCACTCACAAACATGCGCACACACACAAGCACACGCACACAGACATGAATACCCTGCTGTTTTGTAGGTCACAGGGCACCTACACTCTACGAGGCCCTCCAAGCAGATGTGAGCGGAGGGGGGGCTGATGACCCAGATGAAGATACCTTGCCTGCTGCGCGTGTCTTACTTGCAACTGGTGTGTGAGGACTTGTTCACGCTCATTTGTTACCATCTCATAAACCCCTTCTCATGTGCATGTCAATTGCTCGCAACTGGTGTGTGAGGACCCGTTTTTAGCCTCGTTTCAGCACCTCTTTGACTCCCCGCTGCTGCTGCTGCTGCTGCTGCTACGCTCATCCTAAGTGCTGCTGCAAATACTCGTTATCCTTGTAAAGAAATTGTTTTGTTGTCGCCTCAAGTTTTGCTTCATGGGTTAAGGGTAGGGCTAAAAGGTTAAGGGTAGCGGTAAGGGTTAGGGTCAGGGTAGAGTATCAAAATGTTGCAACTGCTTGCGTCATCACTAAGGGTGGGTCATGACCTCGCCGAGACTCGCTGATTGTGAGGCTCGCCGAGCCTCGGTGAGCCTCTTTCCCGGTGTGGAAGACACGTCGGCCAGCGAGGGTGTCCACTTTTTGGGCGGAATCAGCCCCATCTCCCCAGAAATCTTCAAATTTCCCAAATCCGAATTTTTCGTGGCTGATCGGCTGACAGGCCCTTTTTTTAAACCAAGTATCTTCATTAATAATATTTATCTGTTATTATATAACACCAGGAAGAGGTAAAAGAGGTGTGCAACAGGGGGAAGTGTAAGCGAAAACCGAGTTTTCCTGGCTCACACGCCCATGTTTTCCACCCAGTCTCAACGTTAATATTCATTAATTTATATAAGCGAACAGAAAAATTTTGGCTCAATCCGTGCAGATTTGAGAAAGTGATTTTCTAACCGTAATGCACCAACTAGGGCCTCCCCAGCGAGTGCCGAGCCTCGTTGAGGCTCGCCGAGCCTCGCTGGCATAATCAGGCACCCTAATTACCCACCCTTTGTCATCACCATTACCAGCACGAATGCTTGCATCATCATTGTAATCAGTGCCTGTGTCCTTTTGCATGCTGTGTTAAATCACGTGAGCCCGTGGGGATCAGTTTTCCTATCGCTCATAAGCAGGGTGCCCCAGGACTGTTTTTCTACTGAATATGATTGAGTCCCGCATGATCTTCCTGCTGTTGATTAACTGCATTTACACCGTGGTCAGCTGCAACTGCAGTGCTGCATATTCACCGGGGTTACATGGATTTGGCCAACCTCCTGCTGCTCCTTACTTCAAAGATCAATCTGATATCCTACAAGGATTCTCTGCTTTTCTACAAGGATTCCCTCTATCATACACACTTGATTAACCTTTTCTACCGCTACTCCCGGCAGAGTAGCTCTTTGGGCGTTGTGGGGGGGCTGTCGCATGGTTGTCGGAGGGAAATATTCATAAGATTCCAAAAAGAACTCACAAGCAAATAGGGAAGCATTTTTTGTCGATATGTTAGGCGCATGCAAGCATTTGTACAAGCACCTGTTGCAAGGAATGTTACCTTTAGCAAACACACACAGACATGTACATACACGTACTCACACACGCACACGCACATACACACACACACGCACATACACACACATATGCACAAAGCTGGCCAGGGCCCCACCCTCGCTGCCTTAGATGCACCAGCACCCAGCCCCACTATCAGAGGAGGCATAGGAGCCCTTGCCTCCTCTTTATTTGGCCTTGCTCGCACCGCACGCTCCCAAATCACAAGCAGTCCATCAGCGTTGAGACAAGGTACTTTGTGCGTGTGTGAATGCAGGCAGGCGTTTATGCGATGCGCTTTGCTTGTACAAAACGCTTTGCTTTTGGCTGTCTACTATGTACATGCATGTGTGTGTGTTAACTCTTACACCTGTACTATTTGTGAGTGTCTGTCTGTACTTGCAAAGTAGGAAGCTGCATTACTGTCTATCGTGTTGCTCGCCTACGCTGCTCAACCTCACATGATCTGCACACTGTATTGTGCTGCACATTAACTTTAGGTGTTACTTGTTACAAACCGCACAAGCAATTATTTTCATGCTCAAAAGAATCCAGTCGTCTCTACGGGTATTTATTTGACAAAGAGCCACGGTGCTCTGCCAATATAGGCGCGAATAACTTTCTGCTGTCGCCTCTGATTTATTATTTGACAAAGAGCCACGGTGCTCTGCCAATACAGGCGTGAAGATTGACAAAGTCATAGATTTTACAAAGTCATGGATTTGACAAAGAGCCACGCTGCTCTGCCAATACAGGCGTGAAGAGCTTTCTGCTGTCGCCTCTGATATCGTTTGAGGCCCACAAACCGCAGCTGCCCTTTGCCACTTTTGATGACCCTAGCATCGGATTCGGACAAGGAGAGGCCATGCCTACGGTGTGGAGGAGCCTTAAAGGTGAAGGAAGGGTTTGTCTGAGCTTAAGTGTTGTCTGAGCTGGAGTGTTCTGTCGTCAAAAGGTGCAGTACAGCAACCTGTACTTGCAAAATCGCAGCGCGGTCCTCAACTCTTTGCACACATTGGGGAGTACTTTATTGCACATACAAACTCACATGTACACACATACTGATAAGGTTGCATGTGCATTGACTACAGATGACAACCGCATTGCAAGGACCCTGGTACCATCCCCTCATGGTGGATTAATGGCTGCTGTCGACAGCTTGGGACGAGTACTGCTGCTGGACACTGCACAGGTGTGTGCTCGGAGCAAGTGTGTGAGTTGTTGACGAATTTAGTTGTTAAGATTGTGAGTTCAATCATGAACCGAGTAAGAGAGTGAGTGAGTGAGTGAGTGAGTGAGTGAGTGAGTGAGTGAGTGAGTGAGTGATGTGAAGGTCAGTGACAATGAGTATGTATCTCATGATTGGGGGGCAATCATTTAAGCAGGTGGTTTGGCTGGTTCTGCCTGCTGCTTGCCAGCCAAAAGTTGCTCAGCACAAGCCGGGAAAAGGGAGCCAGAGCCCTTGGGTTGTCACTGACCTTAAACGTCAGTTGATCTTGTTAGATGTTCAGCTGCACAAATGATTGAGTGATGGAATTTCGCGGACCGCCAGGGTGTTCAACACGTTCACCTTGATACATAGCACAAACTGCTTTATTTCATTACCGTCCTTTTCCAGCTCCTTGTAGGGCGTTGCAGAGCTGTCTGCGATGAACCCTTACGGCCCGCAGCTACTACAGCCTGTAGTCTATAGGCATGTTGTTAACTTAAAAGTGGCATGACTTCCATCCCTACTGAGCTAACAGCTGATTTTTGCTCTTGTTTTGTTATGCAGCTCAGCCTGTTGCGCATGTTCAAGGGCTATCGAGAAGCCACGTGTGGATGGCTGGAGTTGCCCACAGAGCTGGTGCAGCAGTACTTAGAAACACAGCAACGCCAGCAGCAGCAGCAGCAGCAGCAGCAGCAGGAAGACGCTGACCAAAAATTTCAGCACCATGAACATCGGCCACGCCAGCAGCAACAGCAGCAGCAGGAAGACACTGACCAAAAACTTCAGCACCATGAACATCGGCCACGGCAGCAGCAACACCAGCAGCAGCGGCGGCGGCGGCAGGAAGACTCCAACCAACAGCAACTTCAGCACCATGAACATCGGCCGCAAGAGCAGCAACAGCACTTCCGGCAAGGAAAGCTGCAGGGCCCTCTTAGCAGCCAAGGGCAGCAAACGCACCAGCTCTTGAACCCTGGTGACGTGCTCCTGCATGGAAATCAGCAAGAGCAGCACCGGGTCCCTCACCTGCGTTCGCAACGACAGAGGGGGCGGCAGGAGCGGCAGCAGCAACAAGGACAACAGGATAGAGAGCAGCATAAGGGGCAGCAGCAGCATCAGGGACAACAGTACGGGGAGCAGCAAGAGAAGCAGCAGCAACAGCGAGAGACAGACTGCCAATCCAGGCACAGGCACGAAGCCCAACAACAGCTACGCTGCCAGCACCAGCACCAGCAACAACAAAAGCAAGCTGTCAGGGAGGGCATCGGTGATGAGGCCCCTACTGCTCAGTGCTGCCGCCCCTGTCCTGCCCCAACAACGCCCGTCCTTGTCATACATGCTCCCAGGTAAAATGCTGGCAACACACTCCCTTTTTCGTGTGGTGTGGACCCGTGCTCTGATTCTATGGATCCAAGTTACTCGTCAAAAGGTCATTTTCTATTTTAGTGTCTGAGTGCTCAAGTAGCTGATGGCAGGACAACAAACCAACCCTGCTTTCTCACGTTTGTGGTGTTGTGCTGGGATTGTTGGTGCAACTGCTGATACCGACGGGCTGATGGGCATTACGAGAGGTTGAGTAGATGAGGCTCTATAACTTCAGTGCACAGCAGCTTGAAGGCGGAGCTTCAAGGTATAACCTTTCCTAGGCTCTAAACTGAGCGCATCCTTACTGACCAACACAAGAGCAAAATAGACCCTAGCTCCCAGTCAGACCACAGCTTTCATAAAACATCTCTGAGTACTGGAGGGAAGCAATGACAACAGCCCCGTGTAGGTATGGGTACTCTATCAGCAGCAGCTCATCTTTTCTTTTGTGAGCAAAAACGCACTCTTTCTTAGCCCCTACACTTAAAATCAGCCTAGATCGCTTTCGTACATTGAATGTAACCGTATATTCTTAAATATCCCGTAAATGTGCAAAATAGGCATGGTTATGACCAACCCTTCAAATTTCATAAACACGTCCTCTTTCTCCTGCAATCAGGCGTCATGCCCATTATACATGTTAATGCTTTAGTACTTCCTCTCTGCTCTTACAGCCGGTGTTTGCTTCTTGTACTACTTCCTCTCTGCTCTTACAGCCGGTGCTTTGTACTACCTATGTTACAGCCGGTTGTTTTTCCCCTCTGCTGTGAGCAGGCGTCAAGTGGTAGAGGCCTGGCTGCCAGTCTACGGCCCCCGTCTGCATCTACTGCACTACCCTTCTTCTCGTAAATGCTCGTGGGTGCTTGAGCAGCCAGCACCACGTTTTAATCTAAAAGCTGGGGCACAAGGAGAGGGTGCTGCACCCACCATGCCGGGCAGCATGGTTGCTAGCAAGAGTGATAGAGCTGTAGTACAAGGGGAGAAAGGTATTCGGGGGCCCTTTCACGAGGTGGATGAGCAGAGAAGCTTGCAGGGACTCGTGCATTTGCAAGAGGGGTCCTTGAAAGGGCCTTGCCACTGCTCAGAGGAAGCACCAACCCACGGGTGCTGGCTCCTCGATTCTGCCACGGGTGTGATGACTAGCTTGTCTGCATTGTTAACTACAGAGCTCAGAAAGGCTGTTTCAGTGTCGTAGCAGCAAGTCGAGTGGCAGGCAACAATTCTCTACCAGACTGGTAGGGGTTTTTAAATCATTTACTCACAACCAAGGTCATGAGAAGAAGGGCAAAACGTGTACGAGAAGGTCAAGCACGGGAAAGAAAGAAGGAAGGAAAGCCTGCGTACTTTGGTGCTCACGTGCCCATGTACAAAGAACAAGGTTTAGGAAGACAAGGCTAGTAAAGAGTAAAAAGGCAACGGGCCGATCTAGCTACTTCACTGTGAGGCACTCAACATAAAAACATAAAAGCAGCTAAGCCATTGCGATGACTGGTGCGCCAAAGCCAACTCCAACACAACCCAAAGAGAAGAGAGAGATCCTCTACAGAAAACGCAGCTGCACCAACACGTCACTCTCAACATGCATTACGAGCCAATACTTGGGAGACACGAAAGGAGTACAGTGAACTAAAGGTTTAGATAACAAGAGGCGGGTTGTTCTACTAAGAGCCGAGAGCAAGGGGAAGCTGGCCAACCTATACCTAGATTAAGGCGGTAGACACGCTAGGGAGGGAGCTGCAGTGGAACAGCCAAGGAGCCGTTTGGCCTAGCATACACAAAGGGGTGAGTCTGGCCTAGGTCAGAGAAACTGGAGACACTACCTTGGCAGGCAGCAAAGTCTTTTAAGGCTGCGAGGAGAAGATCAAATGCCCTAGTTTTGACTTCTGCGGGCTCTACGCCTGTCCTGGCTAGCGTGCTAAACATCAAATCCCTAGGAGCTCTTAACATTGCAGACAGGGCAGCTAGGCACACAACATACCACACTTCCTTCCTCCCTGTTTGGCATGGCTGCTCTAGCAGCCGCACATGCCATGGTAGCAGCTGCATGAAAACTGGGAGGTGTTGTATGGCTTGTCTGATGGCTGAAGCTCCTGTGCAAGTCCAAAAGACGTGCTCCCGTAGCTGTAGCATCTGTGCAGCACGTGGCGATGCGGCTGAGTGTTGCCAGCCACAAGGGCAAGCTGTCCCCCACTTCATGGGCCATCCGTGGCCCCCTGCTCCCACCACACCATGCTGGAGAAAGCGCCACCAAACTTCCTTCCAGTTATTCTCCCATGAAAGCCTCCATACTTGGCGTACTCGCGCTCGGAGCACCTTTGTGATAGCCAGGGCTGTGGGGCGCGTTTCTTCTTGCGGCTGGGTGGGGGCGGCTAGGGTAATAGCTGACTCTGTGCATTGCTGCCAGCTTCCATCCTAGCTGTTTGGCTTGGCTGCATGAGGAAATTTGTCGGGCTTATAGGTGCTGGAGCCTATGCACTCTTTTCCTTGATTAAGTGGGAAATTTGTAGAACTATACGATTGGGCCCCTTTGCAAACCCTTCGGGAAATTTGTACAACACACGTAAGCATGCAGGATTGCCTTTTAAGACCAAAATGGGCCTCAGTCCCTTTATACTTGGTTTGTTTTGAGGTTTGCCTCGTTCTTGTAGTTTAGCAACCATCCCAGGTTGAATGCTGCATAGAGCTTGCCTTTGAGGCTAGTTATAGTATAGAGCTTCAGATAAAATCACCGTCACTACAAAGTATGAGACTCATCACACCAACAAATTAGTTGGTGGAAAAACCATCCAGCAGAGGTTCCGCTCTCTGCACACACACGTGTGTGTGTATGTGTGTGTCTGCTAGTGCCACTCATCTTTGATTGACTCCCACACTGCTGCTCCTTTCCAGAGCTGGGACCGTTATCTCTTTGTACTTCTCGGCCTCATTGTGGTTACACATAAATATGACCAAATAAAAAAGTAGAATCCGAGACCTTACATGGTACAGTGTCTCTTGAGGATCCCCTCTAATGGTACCTCTTATAATGCTCACATGTTGTCAATAGATTACCAAAACCATCAAGTCCAAAAGATTCAGGTCATCAATATGACTGGCACATCCAGCTTGCGGAACAAGACGTACAAAAACTCTCAACTGTCAACCAACTAACTGCTCTGTCACACGATTTGTCACTGCCAATGATTGGGCGTTACAGAGCAAAACAGTTCTCACGACAAAACACGGCAGCTTGAAATTGGACATCAGGAATTAGCTACAAAGCACCATAAACCGTGGAACACATTGTAAACCACACAGGAGCAATCACACCATTTGTTCACGCCACTGATGTAGAAGACAAGGGAAGCGCAATGCTTAGGAAGGAGCCTGCTGCGCAACCCAGCAATGGTAGATGCACAAGACACCAACCTGTATGAAGAGATAATTGCAAGCTTTGTTAAAGGTTGCCATTTCATAGCAAGGACTCAAGCAAAGGTAAGAATATCGCACACCTCGACAGAGGTTGAGTAGTGATATATACCAGCAATGTGTGAAAATGCTCTCAATCAGATCAGAGTAATTGAACCATTAAGTGTGCCTGCTTTCCTACTACTACACCCCAAAGCTCTATAGCACCAGTAAGTATCACAGCAGTGGTTTCAAAGTAATTGTGCTGCCCCCCTTTGTCTGAGCTGTGAGCAGGCAGTCCAGAACTTAAGCCGCAGTTCGAAGATGAGGGGGGAATCGCGCCTCAATCTGACGCCTGCAAAAGATGGATTGGATCAATTTATTTTGTTCCATAATATCAGAACAGGGAAGCAGTCGCGTAAAGGCATGAGTGATCTTGCATGAGTGATCCCTTCTACAATTCATTTCACTCATGGTGGAGGACGTTTAGAATTATGTTCATATCATTCAGCACCTAAGCTACCTATACTTTATCAATGTAGACAGTAACTTTCACTGCCTGCGCAAGTTCTTCTCTCATTGAAGCATAAAAACTACTGTCGTTGGCTTCGGCAAAAGAGGCAGTGGACAACAGGCCTTTGCTAAACAGAAACCAAGCTATGTTTCATTCTTAATTCTGCATAGTGTTCCTTCATCCTATTCCATTTAGGCTCACACTTGAGGCAGTATTCTGTTTGTCTAAATGTGACATACTCAAGCATGTTCTGTACCTGGCCTGTGCGCTGTGATCAACAAAATCCTCCTTGTGTGTGCTCGTCCAGGATGCAGTGTGGGCTTGGGACGTGACCAGATCATCGTGGGCTTTTAAGGTGTACTCATCCTGCAGGGAAAGAGAGAGTTGCAAAGATGAGCTGGCAGCTTCTAGAACATGGAACATAGGCTCAAGGTAGCTTTGCCTTTACTCTGCATAGCAATTCCTTTTTTTCAATTTTTTTGCATTCTTCCATGGCATTCTTCTGCAATCGAGCAGGAAATCACGCCCGTTCGTTTGCACCACTTGTTGCACTTCGCCATCCCTGTTTGCAATACTTGTTGCAACACCAATTCATGTTTGCAAACTTTGGAGCGTCTTCTGCCACTGCAAGTGACGGCCCTTACAACACTCACCATTTTTGGAACCGTGTTTGTGAACTTCTCGCGAGTCATCTGCCACTCCAACGGCTGGCCCTTGCCGTACGTAGTTTGAGCAACACTCTCATGGAAGTTGACAGGAGCAGTTCCCACATGCTGTGACCCCCTGAAACACGCATTGCAGTGATTATTTAACACGGATTTGCAGTGTGAATAGTACACACCCTTGCAGCGTACAACGTGCCCCTCAGTTACACTTTGACGCATTTTAGCAGCACTCTGTGTTTTGTGTCTAGGTCACAGCCACCTACCATTAAATACCCTCAAACCTCGAACCTGTTTCCATTTCCAAAAAAGTGCTGAGCTCACCTTTTGAAGTCATTCGTGTGATCCTGGTGTGGCTCAGCACCAAAACCTTGGCTTGCATAGCCAACTGAATAGCCAGTGTGGTCAGCTGCTACAGAGGAGGTGCATTGCTTTTTGGGAAATGCTGTGCCCTCCTGCAAAGTAAGATCACACAATCAAACTTTAGAATTGCAGCGTTCTCCTGCATGGTGACTTCAAAGTTTATATTTTGCTTTACGTCGTAATGTGCACTTAAACTTGCTTGTCACACTCAGCATTTGGCTGCCACAATGCTTGAGACACACACATGACATACTCACACATGCACACATACAAGCGTACACAAGAATATATTATCACTTACAGGTTCCACAGCAGGCTGCTTTGCCACAATGTTTGCATTGGCCGTCTGAGTCGCGTAGTCTGGATGTACGTCCATTGTGTAGTTTGCTGTGTGCTCAGTAGACCAGAGTTTATTCAGCTGCAACTCTTTGATGTGCCAGCCTACAGCATGTACAAATTTAAATAAAATCAGTACAGTTTGACAAGACACACACACCTCTCTCTCGCGCTCTCTCTCTCTCTCTCTCTCTCTCTCTCTCTCTCTCTCTCTCGCTGTCTCTCTCTCTCTCTCTCTCGCGCTCTCTCACTCTCTCTCTCTCACTCACACTGTCTCTCTCACTCT
>Ga0307968_1003124_pt1 | contig 13760 bp, 18 predicted proteins | sample OrgLakmetagen650_FD_201834 | JGI IMG/M metagenome (GOLD analysis project Ga0307968, IMG submission 201834) | Saline water microbial communities from Organic Lake, Antarctica - #650 | ecosystem: Environmental > Aquatic > Non-marine Saline and Alkaline > Saline | place: Antarctica: Organic Lake... | reverse complement strand
CCCCCCACACACACACACCTGAGCAGCGTGGTCAATTAGTGAGGTCATTGCTGCTGTAGCTGTGGTCTCTGTGGTGCTGGCTGCACCCTGCTGGCTATAAGGTGCAGCACACCACATGGCACGCAGAGCTTCCTGCTCAGCTGCAGCAGCTGCATTGCTCTCCTCATCTCCATGCACCACACCCTGCGAGCACAAACAGCCAAAACAAGTAAAACATCAGCAGCTGCCGCTTAGGTCGTCCGCTCCTTGCGCAGGGCGTTCTGCTCAAATGCCTTGCTGCGTTGCGCCACTATTTGTTTTCATGCACGACGGGTATTGCAGGTACAAATGCAAAACAAAGCAAGCATGGCGTTGGCAGCAGCAACTAGGCGTCCATGCACGCGAGGCTTCTTGTTGTATGTACTGCAACTGATGTGTAGCGCTCTTTCTGTCGTCATGCACACCACAATACGTAAGCACAACATTACTTGTAGGTGCTGGAATTGTAGCGCTCTTCCTGTCCTCATGCACACCACAATATGTAAACACAGCATTGCTTGTAGGTGCTGGAGTTGGCACAGAAAAAATCGAGCGTGCACACTTGCAGAGGCACTGTCTAAGCAAATTTCCTTACCACGTCCATCACGTACACTTGTGTGTGCAATAAAGGCTCTTGCTGCTACATCATACTGATCAAAAAGGACTCTTGCCGCCACATCATAAGCAACAAGCGTGCAAACCCTCCTAGTCACAGATTTGCCCACTCTGTTCATACTCTTCCTTACAAGACGCGCTAGTAACTTCTCATTCATCAACAAATTCATTCATCAACAAAGTAAATGGCTCATGTGAAACCGTTGCCTGCGACAACTACGCCTTTGGCTTTCTGCGCACCTGTAAGTCCAGAGGTCCCTCTTCCTGCATACCAGCAGGCAGAGCCTGCTGTTGTTGATCAAAGGCTTCACCCTGTGGGTAACCAGGACCTTGCCGCTGCTGTGTTTGTGCAGTGAGGCCTGATCTGATGCTCTCTGGAGCTACAGAGCCTTCAGGAGCTGAACCAGGCCTGGGCCTGCGCGTGTATGTGCATATGCCTCTTTAGAATCTCACAAGCCAGATTGACTTAGAACCTCACATGCCAGTTTGACTTCAATTCAATTCAAAGTTGTCACAGGCTCATTTCAAGTCATCCTGTTTGTGAGGTCCAGGCAACCCTGGACTTAAATTTATAGGATGCGTATGAAACAGAGATTGAGGGTATCAATGTTTATGGGTAGACGTGTATGTGTGAGTGTAATGTGTAATGTGTGACAGTCTATGGGTAGACGTGTATGTGTGAGTGTAATGTGTAATGTGTGACAGGCAATGCACTAACTAGGTGCGAGTTCTAAATACACGCACCGTGCTTCAGCCCCTGTAATACCAGGGAGTGCAGTTTGCTCTAGCACAGGGGAAAGAGGGGAGGGAGCGAGGGGCGGAAATGGTGCCAAGGAACGAAGGTTGCCTCGACGGCATGCACGCAGGTGGCCCGGACGATGGGCAAACATTGCCCCTGTGAGTGTGTGGGAAGAGTAGGGGATTATGATATCAATTACTCGGTTTTGAAGGGTGTTGGTCTGCTGGACTTAATTAGCACACAGTGACATTGCACAGCTTTGCGTTAGCAAGCGCACAAAATTGAAACCCCGTGTTGGACTGGGTTGTGGAAAAAGGGACTGTGAGTATCAGTACGTGAAAGAGGCCGACCGTAGGTACTCACAACACGATGGCAAAATGCACACACGACGGCAAAAGGCACACACAACACGATTGCAAAAGGCAAGACACGATGGCACATATATAGGGTTGGCCAGAACCGTATATGTACGCCGTATATGACCGTACATTTGGTGATTTCCTAGCCAAAAATACCGTATGTACACCGTATATATATATATATATATATTTATGGTTCTGGCCAACCCTACACATATAAACACAGAGTACAAGCCCCCCAAAAGAAGGATGACTTAACATGCGTGTACCAAACCCGTCACAGTTTACTTGTACGCATCTATCACAGGTAACACTTGGAACAATGCCAAACCTAAACTACACCTCAACATTAAGTTGCCTCAAAGGCAATTAAACAAAAGCTGTGGCTGGTGGCCACTCAAAGACATAACGCACCTAATGCAGCCTGACTGTCAGAAGAGTCTTGCCCTGAGACGTTGCTCTTAGGGGTGCCAGGCTCATATTCCATGCTGCCTGCACTCTCCAAGCCTTTGGAGGACCAGGCTGAGATCTTGAAAGCCTGCGTGCCAGGTAACGTACATGTGCATTTGCTGGGTTGCTAGTATCTTCAGAGGCAAGTCGAGACTTTGAGTGCCTGCATGCCAAACACGATTGCTTTAGTTAGTTAAGAAGGTCTTTAGAAGCAAGCCAAGATCCTGCATCGCCTTTATTGGTGCTTGCATTTGGTCAGTTGCCTTGCAGACTTGCTCTCTTTCCAATTTCATCAAAAGGCAAGCCCTCACCACTCCCATGTACGCAAGTAGCCCTTGCAAAATTAAGTGATTTATAACCGCAGATTCAGGCTTGAGAATCAGGCTCTGAAATGCCACCCCCCTCTGCACGAATATCTAAACATGAACGAGGCCCAGGAAGCACAGGCAGGTAGGTTGGTTCGCAGGGCATGACCTCTAGTCGACTCAGCTCCCACAACATCTGCCCATACACTACTTCTAGACCCTCACGCGCATTGGCAATCCGTATCACCTCGTCCCTTCTGTACTGGCTGTCCAATCCTGCTGCTGCAGTCGTGCTGCTTGCCAACGAGTCTGCATGAGGGCACAGGGAAAATGTACAATTGTGTCAGAGAGAGAGAGAGAGAGCGAGAGAGAGAGAGAGAGAGAGAGAGAGAGAGAGAGCGAGAGCAAGAGCGAGAGCGAGAGCGAGAAAGAGAGAGAGAGAGAGAGAGAGAGAGAGAGAGAGAGAGAGAGAGAGAGAGAAAGCGAGAGCGAGAGCGATAGAGAGGCGGGTCTGCCAAAGGCAAAAAAGGGAAGGAAAAAGAAGGGCACTTTTTCGTAGAAACTCAGTCAGTGGCACTGGATAAGAGCTCAAGAGGTAACAACTGTGCGTTCGTTCTTTGTGATGAAACCTTGGACACCTTGGACAACAAACAAAGAGAAGAGGCGTTGCGTCACAGCAAAACGGAAGAAACCGCCTAGTTATTTACATGGAGACTGTATGCCCTAATACGCAGCATTAGCACAAGACCAGGAGGCACATTGCCTTGCCACTTTTATTTCAAGGATGAGCGTGAAGCATACCTGGGTAGACACTTTGAGTTGTGCTGTCAATAGTGCTGGGCCGTTCTGGGAAAATGATGGATGCATCTTCGATAGCTGTGCTTCTTGGTGCGCCTTTCTGCTGCTGTTGCTGCATCTGTGTGTGTATGTTTGTGTGTGTGTTTGCGTGTGTTTGTATGTGTGTGCGCTTAGGTAGGGTTGAGTATATGTGTGAGCTTTGTGGTGCTCATGCGCTTTGTAGTCTCCAACCTGTAACAGTGCAAGCAAGTTGCGCAACTTATGGGCATAGCATCCAAATTACATGTGAACACTTGCCTCGTTTAATCCTGACCTGTCGCATGGAGTGTGATCTCAGATCAAGGGAGTGTGATGTGAGATCAAGGCGTGGAACCACTATACGCTCCCTACCAACTCACCTCGCCTGGAGAGACAGGCAGAGGCTGCGGGGGGAGAAGAATCGGGGACTGATGTTGCAAATTGGCGTGGGCAACTTGGTTGAGGCCCTCGGCAGAGGAAGGGGTAGTCTCCTGTGTGTGTTGAGTGTGTATGTGTGAGTATGTGTGTGTGTATACAAGTGCGTGTATATGTATACACATGCAAGTGTGTGTGAGCATTTGCATGTGCGCGTGCTTGTGCGTATTTGTATATGTGTGTCTGCTTTTCTGTATGTGTCAATGATTGGCTTTACTTGTTGGCACCAAAGATTCAAGACATGCCAGGAATTGACACCAAATGTGTGCCCCACAAAACAACAAGCTGACAACAAATTTCTTGCACAAAAATTGTGCTCAAAGAAATATAAAGCACTTGATCGAGGGTGACTGCCGTTTAAGCGTCAAGCATTCCCACTTCCATACATGGCTGCATCAGTCACATGTAAAGAAAGGACACCCACCTGAGCAGCTTGCCGCTTCAAATGCTCCATCATCTGACTGAAGCTACTGCTGCTTCCTTCCAGGCCTCCTGCAGACGTCTCCTCAGGTACGGCAGCAATCGTGGAGGGCTACAAAGGAACCAAGGTAAATTGAACAAAGGTGCTGAGATGGTTGACCATCAAGAGCTGCATCTGTAAACGCAGAAAGGCTCAGTGAGCAAGGTTGCCGGAATGGCCAACAATCGAGGGCTGCAGGTGAGAGTTGGAGAAAGGCATACGTAGGAAGACCTCATTAAAAAGATGATAACGTTGGCGAGCATTGAAGCATTACGGTTTGTGAGTATTGACAGACAGCTGCTGGGGACTGCAGGCAACATTGCACAGAGCTCACACCTGCTAGCAGCTACTAACACAACAAACGTCATGGAAGCACATGGAGAAGCACAGAGCACACGAGCACCATGGAGAGCACCTGCCTGCCAGCTGCAACAAACAGACGAGCAGGCAAAGAGAGTGCCACTAATGGCACAGAACTCCCCACCTCAGATCCTAGTGCACTCCAAACACTGCTCTCAGTTGCAAGTCCTATTCCAGTGATCATGTCAGAGGCCTTTCGTGGGCTGTGCAAGGGCTGTCGTCTCTGTGTGCAAGCAAGCATTTGTGGTGAGTGCACATTTGCTGTGAGTTGGAAGAAGCTGTGTATGGTGTACTCATTGTATGCACTAGCTGTGGATAAGAAGGCATTGTTAAGAAGCGCCGCTTCACGTGAGTAGGTATGTAACGTATGCATATGCTGTGAGCCTTTGATTGCAGGTATGTCTTATAACATCTGCATTAGCTGTCAGTAGAGTAACTGTGTGTTGTACCAAAAGGTGCGTACCTGTTGTAAGTATTTGCTACGGAAGCCTTTGTACCTAACTGGTGTGAGTAAAAAGGCATTGTCCATGCAGTATGTCTAAATGCTAATATGAGATGAGAATGAGTGGGTGCAGGGGTAGTATGAGATGTTAATAAGGGGTGGAGTGCCCTTCAAGATAGTGCACATGTCATTTTTTGGCCTCTAACTGAACCCCAACAACATGTAGCCGTGCCACATAGCTGTAAGAGGACGCCCTCATTCAAGACACAGCACACACATGGAACTTGCTGCACTGCTTAAAGAACATTGAATGCTGGCTATCACAACAGGCCTGTAGCTCAGAGATGCACATGGAGGCCTGCTTTGCCCGACGGCACTGTGCAACAAAGGAGACAGTGTGCTTTGCCCGACGGCACTGTGCAACAAAGGAGACAGTGTGCTTTGCCTGACGGCACTGTGTAACAAAGGAGACAGTGTGCAGACTTAAATGAAAGAGGGAGTGGCTTACCGGGCTGCTTGATTTTGAGCGGTTGGGGGAGATGGCCTGGGGGACTCCAACAGCAAGGTTGGGAGGCTGGCGAGGTACCTTTGGGAGCTCACGTTCTAGCCGCTCCAACTCTGTGTTTGCGGCGCACGAGTGTAACAGGGTTGGAGTGCTGGCAGGTGGAGCAAGCAGAGCATCTAGCTGAGTCCAGTGATGTCTACAAACCAAACTGGATCATCTGTGCACACACAATTCTAGGGGGGAAGTCCTGAGCCAGTTGGTGGCTATACCGGCTAGACATACAGGAAAAGGGGGATTATTTCTGTCACCCCCCAGTTGTGTATAAGCGCACAACCAGGAAAGTAAGCCTGAAGCCCTTTGCAATGCACTTCAAACTGGATGGCTTGACGTTTCCCCCGAATTCAGCTTCTTCCTTATGGCACATAAGTTTGTATGTAGCATCAACACGCCACACCTGCTCGGACTGCACGCTCTTCCTCAGCCGACAGGTCACGAGCACCAAACAGCACCGCTTCAGCTCCTGCTAGAGCCAGGGCAGAGTAGTCACCATCTCCTGCACGTATGCCGCTGTCTTCTGTCTGGCCCTCTTGTAACAGCTCACGCAGCTCATGCCGCAGGTCATAGCCGTCCAGGAGGTGCGTACGGCGATGGGAATCACTATGTGTGTGGGCAGGGGTAGGGCGTGGGGGTTTCAGGGCACAGTGAGAGGTGGTGTGTGTGTTTGTGTGTGTGTGTGTGTGTGTGTGTGTTAAGAACGGTGTGGTTTGCATTTTAGTGTGCATTGAGCAAGGTAGCCACTGGTCATGCAGTAGTGGTCACACATGCTCGGCGTGGAGATCATAAGATCATAAAGAAGTCAGAGTTTTAATTACGCAATTTAGGTGGTCATACATTGGGGTCACTGCAATGCGTGGTGTAAGGTTTGCAGGTTATAAAAGTGATTCCATTCAGCAGTTGCAAGGGGGTCTTGCAGCAAAGCTGCTGCATGCGTGGTGTAGAGTTTGGAGGGCAATGAGGAGAATTGCATCGAGCCTAAGGATGGGGAACTAAAGTGATTGATTGAAATGGGAGCTGTTGTGCATGTTGGTGTGGGTTTGGTATTGGCGGTCATAGATACGATCAACCATCTTTCCGTGCTGTTTGGTAAAAGGCATGCATAGAGTAAGGATGCAAGGAGGCCTCTTTTAATTCTGTCCAGTAACTGGCATACATGGAGTAAGGATGCAAGGAGGCCTTATTAAATTCTGTCCAGTAACAGGCATACATAGAGTAAGGATGCAAGGAGGCCTCTGTTAATTCTGTCCAGTAACAGGCATACATAGAGTAAAGATGCAAGGAGGCCTCTTTTAATTCTGTCCAGTAACAGGCATACATAGAGTTAGGATGCAAGAGGGCACAGCACAGTGCATGACGGAGCTGATGTGGTTTGAGCTTCGGCAGTATAGAATACGACCCACCATATTTTCATTGCATCATTCTGTCCAGTAACAGGCATACATAGAGTAAAAATGCAAGGAGGCACAGTGCATGATGGAGGCACGAAGCGTGATGTGGATGGTGATACAAATCCAATGTTTGCAAAAAAATCACTTAACGTCATACACACGTACACATGCACACACACACATGCAGCCAAACCCACACACACACCTGCGAACCACTCTTGAGGGGTCAAACACCGCCTCAAACCCCGCACTGCTGCCCCCATGAATAGGACTCCACTGATCTTGCAGCCCTGGCACTGCTGCTGCCTCCACTTCTTGCACACCAGCACTGCTCTCAGGTTGTGCTGCTCGCCCCTGGTCACCCACTCCTCTATCAGCACCTCCAGCATCACCAGCCTCTACATCAACCAGTACTGTGCTCAAGAATGGGGTGGCCGAGCTTGCCTCAAGCCCCTGCTGCCCTGGCGCACCTATACTTGCGCTTGTGCCCTTTTTGCCCCCACCCACGTGCCCGCCCAGAAACACATTGAGCTGGTGGGCGGTGACCTGGGGTAAGGGGAAACAGAAATGCCACAAAAAGTGTGAGAGCCGGCGAGCTGGAAGAGGGTGGGCAGAGGCCTTGAAGAGGGGGAGCAACACTGCCAGGGACAGCACGATTATTGGTGTGCTGGAAGTGAGAGGAAGTGAGAGGAAGTGAGAGGAAGTGAGAGGAAGTGAGATATTGGTGTGCTGGAAGTGAGAGGAGAAGAACAGGGAAGAGTGGCTGGCGTGCAAAGCACGTTTTGCGGGCGGTGACCTGGACATGAAGACGCAATTGAAACATCGGCCGTAACCGTGTGCATGTTGTATTACACAACTGTTCCAGGCATACACATGCTTTTGGCAGGATTTTCTTAATGTACAACTTTGGGACGCATTTGAAACATCGGACGTAACCGTGTGCAGGTTGTAGTATTCAAATCTGTTCCAGGCATACACATACTTTTGGCAGAATTCTCTTAATGTACAACTTGGCTGACCCTGATGGCAGCAGAACTAGCATGGCCAAGGACGGGCCGGTTACAATGTTGCGTACGCATTTCTCCATCTGAGAGCTTGTATTTCATTAATTATCACTTAAATCACCTGCCAGAGGCTTGTAAGGTTCGTTGACGAAGAAATGATCATGAAGTGCACAACACGTTTGTGGCAAGTTACATTCATACCTGGCTGCCAAAGTAACACTCACACACATGCACGCACAAAAACCCATTAACACACGCACACACACACACACGCACACACACACACACACACACACATGAACCCAAGTAGAAGAGGAGGTAGAAGAAAATACACGCAGACACACAGACACTTCCACTTCATACACGCACGCAAAAGCACGCGCACACACACGTACGCAAAAGCACGGTACTAAGCACAAAACGGTTTGTCAATACCGTGTACCATGCATCTACATGCACACCCACATACACTCACATACAAACACACCAAAACACATCCACACCCATATTCCTACCCACACCCACACCTGCACCAGCATGTAACCACCTTAAATTGCGACCCACACCCACACCTTCACCTGCATGTAACCCACCTTAAATTGCGACCCACACCCACACCTTCACCAGCATGTAACCACCTTATATTGCAACCCACACCCACACCTTCACCAGCATGTAACCACCTTAAATTGCGACCCACACCCACACCTTCACCTGCATGTAACCCACCTTAAATTGCGGCCGCGGAACAGGGGGCCTCCGTTTGTAGTGTAGCGAAGGAGCCCAAGACTGTGCTTCACTCTCTGTATGTTTCACACTGCTCCTGTCTTCATCCGTCAGCCCACTGTGCTGCTGGCTATGCTCCCTTTCGTCCCCTGCGAGACGTGCAACAGGTTCCTCAAGCACGCCAGTCGAATGATTTCAGTACCTCGACTTTAAGACCCCACAAACATCCAGTGGGATGGCATTTTTCATGGACTTACACATTCTTGCAATCAAGCTGCGTGCTTCTCTTCAAAATTTCTCTACAGAGGCTGTGCTGTTTTTGGGTTGTGGTTTGTCCCCCATAAAACACAACCGCGTACAACAGTGCACACATATACACACCTTGCTGCTGCTCTGCGCTGCGTCCCTGGGGAGCCTCTTGAATTCCAAGCTTATCCTTTGACTTCCTCCCAGTAAAGGGCACCTCCTTCTCACCCTTTCCCACAGCAGAGGAGACCCTGAAGCTGGAGCTGCCAGCAACAGGCTCTCCAGCACCAGCTTCAACATCTACCTGTGTGTGTACGTGTTTGTTGTGTGCCAGTGGGTGTACGCGTATATAAGTGTGCGTACGATTATTTGTGTGTATGAGTGTGGGACTAGTCCTTTGTCCTTTGTGCGTATGGGAGCATGTGTGCATGGTGTACTTGTGTGTGTGTGTGTGCGTATGGTGTGTGTGTGTGTGTGTTTGCTTGTGTGTGTGTGTTTGCTTGTGTGCTATTAATGCTAATTTTCTCACCTCAGTGTCTTGCATGCTCGCGCCTGATGCTGCCCATGATGCGTCTTGGCTGAACTCGTGTCCCGCAGGAGGGTTTCCTGGCTGCCCTCCTCGTTGCTGCAGCACAGCAGGCAGGTGAAACGTATCAGCAGTTAAACACCAGTGGCATCGTACGATGATGCACAGACGTACACAAACATGTATGCACTTGCCCACACCCACGCACGAACAAACGTGCACACACGCACACATACACACACACACACACACACTTGCTTACGTTGTGGGGTCTGACCATTCGTTACACAGGACCATTTGTTTACAAACTATGGCATACACACATACATGTGCACAACCGCACACACATATACAGATATACTTTGTGGGGTAGGACCATTTGTTCACACATTTTGGTTACACACACACACACGCACACATTGCACAGACATGCGCCCTCGAGCGGGTGGTCACACCTCAAGGTGAAACAAGAATCCAAAAATGCTTGGACAGAGCACCAGCCATCAATCTGGCAAGGTAGCAATCAAACATGCTTTTGATACCCTTGTATTAGACCATCTAAGCGCCAGCCACACTCTCATTTCCAAAGAACAGCTGTATTAATTAAATGGCGACTGGGTGCATTCCTGCATCTTACATTTACTCGCTTTGGTCAGCTAGGGCTGCTGCACGTCACCCTTAATTGGTTTGAACACCTCCACACAACTTCTAGCTGTGAACTTCTAGCTGTGAACACCTTCACACAACTTCTAGCTGTGAACTTTACTGTATAAGGCAAACACAGCTTCCCTCTTTTCTACAGACTCTAGTGTGTGCTGCATACAGACTACAACCATTCAGGACCGCACAAACTCCTTGACACACAGACACACACACCTGCAATTGCAAAGCCAGCTGCTTCTGCTCTTCTCTTGTGTACTCATCCTCTCCTGAAAGGTTTCCACTGACATGTGTGCGGGTGATGGGGTTGCTGCCACTGCTGCCAGGGGTTCTTACAAGGAAGCGGGATTCCATGTAGCCCTCCAAGCCCTGATTACAAACAGTGACACATGTGTGTGTGTGAAAGTGTGTGTGCTTGTGAATGTGTGTGTGCGTGCTTGTGTGTGCAATTGTGTGCGTGCATGCTTGTGTGTGCATTTGTGTACAGGTGCTTGTTTTGTCTAATGGCGTGTGTGTGTGTGTGTGTGTGCAATGAGTGCCTGCACAATCAAATAGGGTGGGTTTGAGGCAGCATAACTAACGTGTAAGTTCTATGTTATTTGACACAAGCCACGATTGCTTGGCTAAAGCAGCTGGGCCTCTTTGATCCCGCGCAGTTGCACCAAATTACACCTTTGCAACTTCGGGCAGTAGATTAGACCAAAATTTTAGAAAAGGCACATCCACAGATTCAAGCAACACGTAAATAAAAAACAAAAGAAATTAAGCACATACAAGTTGCACACGCAAAACACGCACGCTAATGTACACGCACACAATTAAGTGCGCACGCATTCAACCAATCACCCATTTTTCCACCCACACCTACACACACGTGCGTACACAAACACACACACACACACCTGTCTCAAACGATTGGGGCCTTGCTGGTCTCTCTCCACAGCGTACGCAGCATCCTGATTGACGTATTGCAAAGCCTTACGCATTTCTTCTTGGGCCTAGATGCAGCCGAAAAAGATGGGATGCCAAAAGGTGAGGAAAGGCTTTTGGGTGTCGTTTCAAATACACGAAGCTGTTTAGGGTGTGCGTCTTGAATGTAGGGTTAACGCAAACATGTCTACACTTCCAAGATGCATGCTGATGTGCTTCACAAATTTGCATGCAAATACAGGAGCATTTGTCAGAGACGGATTTTTGTTACGTCACAGCACGGAGGGCATTATTGACGTATGCTGGCTGAAGAACATTGTACCTTTCCTTTAACACCCCGCATAAATATTGTTGTTTGCCCTGCGGGGTGACTGCGGTATGCTTTAGTATTTATCTTTTTTGACCCTGCGGGGTTGTGCGGGATTGGTGTAAAAAACTGTTTTGGGTCGCTGCAAGTCACGAGCGACGAGAGGCCCCCCGGCCTCCTCCCGGCCCCCCCCGCCCCAGCAGCAGCAACAGCAGCAGCAAGTGGAACGGGATGAGCGACAGGTGCAGGTTGCAGCGATGAAGAGGCCTTATGGAAGGCCAAAGAAAAACCTTGGTTTCAGAGGACCAAGCTGCAATGCTTGCGCACGCAGAGCAGATTAGAGCCCAGCAGCTAACAGATGAGCAGGTGGAGCAGCTGGTGCTACAGATGAGGTAACGCACCAAAGCTGCCTGCACCCAAGCCGCACCATCAGCATGCGCAAGCACAAGCAGCAGCAGCAGCAGCAATGAGGAGAGCGAGGAGAGCGCCAGCAGCAGTGACAGAGGTCAGATGAAGCAGAAGCAGGGGGAAGGGCAGAAAAGGTTTAGGGCAGGAGAACAAAGAGCCTTGCATACAGCATGGTGACTTTCCTTTTCCCTTTTGTGACGTTCTCTTTCATTTCAGGCTAATTCGTGCCGAACAGGGCTAAAAGCCTTTCGGGATGACAGTGGTAAGGGCAAAACATATTTATTTTTGGTGCAGGAAGGTGCGGGATTTAACAAAATATTTCTAAAACCTGGGGTGCGGGATGAGTACGATAAGGTATGGTATACATTTCAAAAACTTCAATGGTGTGTGGAAAGTAAGGCAGAAAATGTGAATGTGACAGCTTAGTGTCGCTATGAGCTTGCAAGCGGTGAAACAGGGGTTGGAGGGTTGGAGTGAAGAGTAAAAAGTCACAAGAGAGAGAGAGAGAGAGAGAGAGAGAGAGAGAGAGAGAGACAGAGAGGTGTGTGAAAAAGGTGTAAAAGGTGAGAGGGCTGAGCAGCAGCCATAAAAGTACAGCATATCGTTAAATCTACTTTGTCTGATGTCAAATTCAGAATAAGTATAAGCTCTATCCCCACGCGTAAATTGCTGTGGCAATCAGGGTATTCACAATTTTAAGAGGTTCCCCATTAACTTTAGATTATAGTCGAGGAAAACAATGTCTCTTTTCATATGATATTCTTGTATATCTTTTTGCTATGTTTATTGGAGAATAGCACGTTACAATGTTGCAACCTTGATCAGGAAACATCAGATTTTCATTCCTCCGCGCCCCAAAAAGCACACCCAACCCCACACCCACACCCACATCCGCACTCGTCCCCCCTACACACACCCACACAAGCACATACACAGGAACACACACGCACACCCAAAACGGTCACAGGATTTTTTTTATAGTTATATGTAGGTGCCGTTTAAAATGAAGCAATGTTGACAAAATTTGCTTTACCTACTCCTGCTCAAGCAATGCACCAAGTGAATTTCTCCAAACCTCTGAGCTTTTCAGTCTGAAAATACTGTTATAGTCTAGCACCAAAAGCTTATCTGGCCTCGTTAGCAAAATCGTACTCCCTGTTAATCCATGCTTAGCTATGGCTCATTATGAATTTTTAAGCCTATATCACCAACATTCACATGTACGCATTTCCACGCCTAAACCTACACCCTCACACAAAAATTACCCGCACCCACACCCACACCCATCCCCACAATTGCATCGACACCCACACCCACACCCATCCTCGCTCCACCCAAACACACACAAGCACACACACAGGCACACATACACACACCTACCTGCAGCGCCTGTAGCCCTGTCATCTTCTCCTGCATTACCGGCACACCACTCTCAGACCCCCTGCTGTTGATAACACGGGGTCCAGACTGGCGCAGGAATTGAGACTTCGGAGAAGAACCAGAGGGGCGGCGCGACAAATCTCCCGAACTGTACATGTCGCCCACGCGCATACCATCAGTACAAGCATGGCTGCCTTCTGCATTGGGAAAGGTTCAGAAAAGGAAGTAGGTACGATAATTGCGGCTGGTTCGGTCAGCAAAGCAATTACCGAGAAGTACACAAGTTTCCCAGACGTAAACACACAAACACTCACACTTTGCACTTTCACACTCGTCTCAAAAAGCGCATTCCTTTGCGCATACCAAAACCACACACATTCAAAGCCTATGTTTACTGCCCTGCAGTCAGGGATCCAGGGAAACAATCAAACACATGCATGCACACATACACATACACACTCATATCATACCACCATCCACACCAGCAGCTCCACAGCCACAAAGAGAGAGAGAGAGAGAGAGAGAGAGAGAGAGAGAGAGAGGGAGAGAGGGAGAGAGAGAGAGAGAGAGAGAGAGAGAGAGAGAGAGAGAGAGGGAGAGAGAGAGAGAGAGAGTGTTTGAGAG
>Ga0307968_1003120_pt1 | contig 13774 bp, 16 predicted proteins | sample OrgLakmetagen650_FD_201834 | JGI IMG/M metagenome (GOLD analysis project Ga0307968, IMG submission 201834) | Saline water microbial communities from Organic Lake, Antarctica - #650 | ecosystem: Environmental > Aquatic > Non-marine Saline and Alkaline > Saline | place: Antarctica: Organic Lake... | reverse complement strand
GCATACACAGCCAACCGACTCAGCATGATTTGCATATCACGGGGCTCATTAGTCAGCAAAGTCAGATCATCTGCATACAACATGTGTGAGACGTGCACACCCGCGGTTCCGGTGATAGCCCCTGATCTGAGCGGAAGCTTGCTTGGAAAAAGCCTGAAACCAAACCAAATAGATATCAGAACAAATCAGGGGAAAAGGGCTAGGCATTAATTAGAAAGGAAATCAAATTTGTTGTTGACCTGATGCAGCAAAAAAGATGCGTCAGGGCGCCGAGCACAGTACTAGGTGTGACCCAAGGCTTGCCTTGTCAGGTTGTGTGCTGGCTGATTGGCTGCTGCTGGTCTTGGCCCACCCAAAATCAGTTCAAGTAGTAAGCATAAAGCAAAATAATCAAGAATGTGTCGCAGCAAGGAGATCAAGTATTAATTTGGTAATGCATGTTACCTTAGAATACAAGAGAGTTTAAGGAAGCAAGTAATGAGCAGAGAATAATTTCTTGCAAAATACAAAAAACAAATTATATATGCCACGGCTGTAACCATGGCTGAATTCACCCTGGGGCATTTGAATTGATGACCTCGCCACAGTGGGAAGCCGACAGAAAGAAAGGAAAAAAAAAAAGAAAAACTTCGCAGGCAGCAAAACACTCCCTGCATCAATTAAGGCCGACACCTATCGCGTGGCATGCTCCAGCGATTATTTTTTTTTATTCCTTCATTTTCTGCTCCAGCGATCACTGCACACTCCTAGCAACCCAAACTTTGCAATCACCCTGCTTTAGTTGCTGTTTTGCAGTGTCCAGCGGCGCTTAGAGGGCCTATACCGGTTTGGTGGCTCTCGTAGTGCTGTTTGCGAACATGCTTTTGCCTACTAAGCAATAGTATGCCACTGTGCCTAGCTAGCCATGGCTGAGACTTGCTTTGTCTTGCTAAATCAGTGGCATGGACGAATAATGTGATTTCGCCTAGTGGCATGGACAAATAATGTGATTACCCCGCAGTTTAAACTATCAGAGCATGGCCTAGATCTGAGAAACACTGCCAACAAAACACTGCCCTCTTGGTTGCTACCAAAACTACACCAGACCTCAGAACCAGCTGAACGTCGCAAAGGAACAGCACAAAGATCTCTGCAACATTCTCCAAGGAGCCTCCGTTACTCTCCACATCATCCTTTTGGGTGTGGGTGGCACCATCTACAACACTCACACTCTGAAGCCTTTCAAGGAACTGGGTCTCGTTTCTCAAAGAGTTAAGAAGCTTGCCTCCAATCTCCATGTGCACTCTGCAATAAACTTTGTTGCTAAACTTGATGATGTTGATGATGATGATGGTGATGATGATGGCCTATTACATTTGCTGCTAAACTTGTCCATACCAGACGTGCCCTTTCCAGTACTGTTATCAACTCTCATCAGGAGCCGGTCTCAGGCCAAGCCTGCAACCTTCTTGATCCCCATTGATTTTTTCCTTTCCTTTTTGCGGTGAAGGAGCTTTACGGTACTCGGTACCAAAGTGGCTCCTTTTCCATAATTTATTTGAGGAGTGGTTTTCACTGCCTTGTCACGACGAATCAGACATGCAAGGTAGATGTTGTAAAACCAGTGCTGTCAGCAGGCAATTCACTTTGCAACAGGCCTTTAACAAACTAACAGTCACAATTGCTGTCACGCGTAACCACCCGCATCTCAAAATTTCAACTGCTTGCTAAAGACAAGAAACTGAACCCAAACCAGTGGGAGGTTCAACTGATTGAGTTTAAATTTTGTGAGGACACTAGGCCTGATCCCCAACTCCAAAAAGCAAAAGCACAGCACAGCGTGCTTATTGCCAACCTAAACAGACAAGAATATAGGGAAGTCAAGCTCCACGTAATCCTTGTTGGAGTTATGAGGACTATCTACAAATACTATACAGGCAAACCTTTGACAGACCTTAATCTGGATTACCATAAGATTAAAAAACTGACACACAAACTGAACGAGCACTCCATCAGACATGCATCTGCACTCATAAAGGCAAGGTATGCTCTGCAATATAACACAAGCAACAACAGTCAAGGTATGGGTCTGGGTGCTACGGCACACAACCCCCCTGACCCACACTAATTTTTGTTATTCATTGCGCGGTGGGGGGTTGCCTGGTGCGGGCATCTAAGTAACCCCCTCCCTTAATCGTGCTGGCTGTGTCATCACTACCAGCGGAATCTTAATTTTTTCTTTTCTTTTCTTCTCTTTTTGATTTCCCTGGGATTTATAATGTAAGCGACGGTTGTTTGGTTGTTTGATTTAACGGCTCCCTTGAAACAATTTGCTCTTCCTCGGTGCGTTGCTTGAGTCGTCGCTTCCTTCCCGCACAGAGAGGGAGGAGCCGTAATCACACCTTTATTATAGCCCATACTTGCATGCTCGCAATCCATCCTTAACCTGGTACAAAAAGTCGTTGTGACAGCTTCGATTGTAGGCTGGAGTGTTCCTTATTATTTTATCAAACAAGCCGCACTCCCACAAATGAGTCGCATTAATCTGTGTTCAATTTTTGCTACCAGTACTAGCTGAAGAATGGACAAATTTACACACTGGCTGTTACCAGAATTTGATTAACACTTATTCTAAACTCTGTTCCATACAACAGTGTGTGCAGCAGTGGTGTGTGGCTACACCGGTTTCTCAACCCTTTTTGCTGACTTTAAGCCTGAGACTTTTTCTTTGTGTTTCTTCTCTCCTTTGTCTAACACTATGGATGCTGTTTGGCTAAACCCATAACAGTGTTCTTTCCTATTAATCTATGCGACTATCTTTTGCATTCACTTGCGGGACATGCACTTCAATCGACAAACTCCACTCAAGAAGCTACAGCAAGATTCCTACTCCTCCCTGACTGGCTTGGTTGGAGTAAGAACGGTTACATGACTTGGATAAACGACTACCCCAAGCATGCTTGCGTTCTAGCCAAGTTTTCTGCAGACATCATGCTCTTAAACCCGCCCTACAGAAGTTTGGTTGGACGTTTCACCCCAGTCTCAGCACAACAAGAAGAAAATGCAGTACAGTTCAGTAGTGGCTCAACAATCTCAAGCAGACAAATCCTGAAGCAACGTGGACTTGTAACAATAGTGCCCACGTGCTTGGCACTGCTCGTGTGAAATGCAAGAACAAGCAGAGGAAGAGATTTCAACTCCTACACCCAGATACTCCCATTGCTGCTAACATCAGCCAGTGGCAAACGCTTCATAACACAAACGCCAACCAGTACAAGAGCCAACACATTCCCAAAGTACAAACTGGAAATCAATCACATACACTGATGGTAGTGCCATGCAAGATGCGATCAGCAAACAGCAAATTTTAGGCGCTGGCATTTTCACCCCCACTACAGACGATGGCTATAGTGATACCGTCACTATCAATCCTGGAGGCAGCGGCCCCACACTCACCATCAATAGAGCCGAACTTACAGCTTTGCTAGTAGCGGTACAAAAAGGCCACACTGAAGTTGCTACAGACAGTGCCTCATCCCTCTTTCAAATTAGAAAACAGCTATTGAACCCAATGGCTGTACTCCACCACTTGCACAGGGAACTGCTCAAGGACATTGTAAATTTAATCCACTCACCTTCTACTGTCACTTTCTACAAATTGATATCTCACTCTGGTATTATTGGCAAGCAATGAGCGTGCAGACCACCTAGCACACAAAGCAGCAGTCAATCAAATTTCTGACGTTTCCCTCCCGCCAGCTACTGACCCCTTCTACGACCTGTTCTGGCTAAGCGTTCCAAACAAAGTTGGCTCCCATGCAGAAGAGCTACGAGTTTTGACTAACCTGCAAGATAAACTAAAACATCCCATGCACGCCCACCATCACCTTGGTGAAGCTAACACAGATACACTGCTTTACAAGCTCTGGCAAAAATTGCATGATACGCCTCAGCGTGCAGCACAGCCCGACTCTCACACAAGATAAGCTACTGCAAAGCCCCTTGCGCATGCCCAATTCAGTAACAAGTTTTGGTCCATGCCAGATGTGACTTCTAAGGAACAGGAACAAGTCCTTAAGTACAGGACGGATACAATACACACAGAAAAACACACCAAAAGGTTTAGCCATATGACAGGTCCTGCCACCTGCCCTTTGTGCGGAGGATCAGACAGTGCTCCACACATACTTCTTAGGTGCAACAACCATACTCTGAAGAGAGTGCACATAAACCGACACCACCACGCTGTAAGCCTTTGTGGTGAAGAGATCAGCAAAGGCAAGCTGGGCTCAGCAATGGATTGTACAATGTGTGTTACAATGGATGCTTGTAACAGTGAAAAGTTTTCTGACATAACATTGTACCCCCTGATGACATTGAAAGAAACATTCCTGACTGAATTTTCCCAACACAACAAAACCTTCCAACTAGACATCAAAGCCGTCCAGATGGCGTATTAGTTATGGCCATTGAGGGAAGAGGCAGGCATTTGGATCCCAAACAGATCCCCCCAAAGGACAGACGAGACATACATCTTGTAGAAGTCAATATCTGCTCAGACATAAACACGCAACAGACATTAGAAAAAGCGCACAACCAGCATCAACCCCTTGTCCAGCGTATACGAACAAGGAGCCTCTGAGGCATCTCTCAAAACAACCAAGTGACACTCCATGTTATACTTCTTGGAGTCGGGGACACAATCTACAATCAGTACACCATAACTCCTCTACTAGCAGACTTGGGCATCCCCACGCACAAAGTGCACCAACTAGCTACTAAACTGCACTGCCATGCAATAAAAAGCTTGAACAAGATTACAAAAACAAGACACAAAATACACCTTAACAACAACAGTGATAATGGGGGATCTGATGGGGGGGTACTAATAGAGCGGCTGGCTTCAGGAGGGCTAGGCGCAGGCCGCACGGATCGCATGGCTGACAATCTGCCGAATCCTCATTAGTCTCTGTTGTTTATCTTTTTTCTCGTTTTTGGTGGGGCTCTGGCTAGTTTGAGCACTAGTTGAGAGCCTCTCCTTAATGCACGCTGGCGACTTCCAGCGTAGACTTTTACTTTTACTTTTTATGCCGGAAGTGTTTAAACCATTATCATTTTACATTTTGCCCTTAGCTTAGCTCTGCAATGTCTGTGCCTGGTGCTCTTGCTTGTTGTTTGAGGCTGGTATTCCGGTCTATTTGTGACTTCTTTCCTCCTGCTGGTACTCTGTTGGACCTCTCTGACTGGGCCTTTTCTGTCTGCCGGTAAAGGAGTTGTACGGTACTCGGTACCATAGTGGCTTACTTTTCCTTAACTTCATGTGGGGAGTGGTTTTCACTGCCTGCGTAGTTTTTCTTTTTCTTTTTTCATTTTACTTTTTCAAATTTTGCACAGTTGTGACCAGTATCCCTATTAGCTTTATACATTTACGTTGCTTGTTGCTGGCTGAGACAAGCAAAAAAGCCCATTAGTCCAACAACGACTGCTGGCTACCCCCTCGTAAACCTTATAGAAATACACATGAGCATGGAAATTGCCATTCAGTGAAGGTCATCTAATTATCATCCAAAAAGGGTGCAAGGCCCTTTGGCTCTGCTGCGAGGGTGGATGATAGAACATAAATTATGCTATGTAGTGAGACATACAGCATAATGGCATAATATGAGCAAAGGTGACCTAAGAGCAAACACTCCAGGCCTCTCACAGCCAAAATTAAGTTGTGGGCCATTATGCCATTATGTGAGAATCAGGGGCGCGTTTTTGTGCAGTAGCTTCTTCCAGCCAGCACTCTTACCATCCCAAGAACCACACCTGGACTGGCACAGTTTCTGGCAGAGACCAATTTGTCACGACGAATCATGGTACCAGCTTAAGCGTGGATTGCCTTGTTCTTAAAGGTTGAGCAGCCATTCCAGGTTGAATGCCTGTGTAATCCAAACTAAACTAAACTAAGCGTGGATTGTAAGTATGAGCCATAACTCATTCCCTTACCATCCCAAAAACCACACCTAAGTTTTTTTTCTAAAACAAGTCTTTTTTGGGATAGCAAAGATGCACAGTCATTGAAGAGCTTTCTTGGTTGTATATTTAGTCAATCCTAAATCAGAAAAAAGGTTCGTTTATGTGCTCTTCGTAGATGCTACCCACACTTCCAACCAACACCACTTGAAGTTTCACCTGTTTGTATCGTTGCCTTTAAAGATTGGTCATGTTGAGTTTGCGTTGTTATTTTGCCTGATTTAGTCATGATCTTGTCGTGTGTCTTCGCAGCATTCAGTTCTACTAAGCACCATACATCCTCATTCATACAAAAACAGGAAAGGAAGCATTTGGGTACACAGAGGACCTGAGACTGTCCAACGCAAATTGTTGCAGGCATCTTGAATGAATGAAAGGGAACATTCTGGACAGATCACTTAACATTGCACATACAATCTGCCTCACAAGCTCACTCAAAACGACTGACTATTGACTTCACGGTGGTCCCTCCTTCGCCAAAAGCATCAACTGAGCCACCCCTTCCCCTGCACAGGTGTGTGTACTTTTATGTGGTGTGCTTATGTCTGCATCTTGCGTGTGTGCGTGCGTGAATGTTTGTGCAAGTGTGTGCGCTCATTTGCTTGTGTGTGGTACGTAATTGAGTGCTCATTAAACCACGCGTCCTCTGTACATCCACTCCAAGTTGTATTTATGATCTTTCCACTCTCATCCATTCACCAGCACACTCCACCTGACAATGGTCACAATGGTCACATACAATAGGAATTGACCTTCAGTCAGGTTGTTCGGCTAATCAGCTGCTGATTGGTCTTGGCCAGCCACAATTAAATCCATCCATACGCTCGGAAGCAAGAACACTTACCAGTTCACTCCACCTGACAGCACGCGCTCCATGGGCGGAGTACGAGCCAGCTGATGCTTGCTCAAGTCCAGGACAGCCTGCTCATGAAGCATTGGCTGCAGCAACAGCTGCTTGCGCGGGGTGCACGTGTTGCTGCTGTGCCTGCTTGCCCTGCGGCTAGAATAAGGATTTGCTGCATCACTCTCAGCCGCAGACTCGTTGTGCAATGGTGCACTGTCCATTTTATTTTGCTGCTGCTGCTGCTCCTCCTGGACCTGGCCAGGCTGGGAAGCATTGCTGGGGCATGGATCTGCGAGGGGTTCCTCAGCCTCACCAGCACTGTAGTCCATGCTGTTCCTGCTGCTGTCGCTGCTGGTGGGTCTATTTTGCTGCTGCTGCTGCTGCTGCTGCTGCTGCTGCAGCGTCAGTGGTCTCATCAGGCTGTGCGCGAGCTGAAATGGGCTCTCTGTGAATGAGGCCCTGTGCTGGAGCAGCTGAACGCTCTGGTGTGTGGATAACGGGGACCGTGGGGTTTGGGGGTTGCTGCTAATTGTGAGAGAGATGCGGTGGTCTGGAAGGGAGACGGGCTGCGGGGTTGACGGACCGTGTGTTTGACTCAGCTGCTGAAGTAGCAGATCTACCATGTTGGACTGCGCAATGTATGAAAGAATGACATTTGGCATGCCAGCAGAGTTACATGCAAGCAGATCTGCCATGTTGGACTGTGCAATGCATGAAGAAATGGTGTTTGGCATGCTAGCAGATTGGCATGCGAGCAGATCTACCATGTTGGACTGCGCAAGGCATGAATGGCGTTGCATGCGAGAAGAAGGGTGAATGTGTAAAAATGTGGTAGGGAGAATGCTGAGGGTGAGTGACCTGTTGGTGCGGTAAAGTTGGAGGACTTGAGGAAGCTTTTGAGTTATCTAGTCCCACGCTGGTATAGTATTATGTGGAGAGACATGTATACATGTATATGTATATAAGGTTAATATATGTGTACCGTACCTTTTCGGATCCATCCCGGTGCCCAAATTTCGTAAATATTTAAACGTAACCCCAGATAACCCCGGAGCCTCAAATTAATTATTTTAGCCGTTCCTGCACGAACTCCGGTGGGCAGTTACCCCAGGCAGTGCGTGTGCGTTTGTGAGTATGCGTGCACATGCGCGTGTGTGCGTGCGCATGTGTTTCGTGCTGCAGGTGCTGGGGCAGGTGCTCCATGGTGCTCGGGCGCATGTGTGTCGTGCTGCAGGTGCTGGGGTTGGGGTGGGGCGGGGCCTTCTCCGCTCATCACTGTTTACCCACCCACAAAACTCTATTTTCGCCAATCCCGGGCAACCCCGGAGCCTCAAAATAAATATATATTAAACGATACTGGAACCACCCCGGAGGGCAGAAAACGTTATTTACCCGGGATGATATCGGAAAGGTACGGTATATGTATTGTTTACATACCTAGATATGTGTGTGTGTGTGTGTATGTGTGTGTGTATGTATGTATGTATGTATGTATATATACCTAGCAAATGCGCCTGTGTGTGGTGAATGCGTGTGTTTGTGTGCCATACCGCTGAAAATTACACCTACGTAACATGCGATACATAGCACAACCGTGGGTGACAAACAGCATGCCATTCCCTTAGTCTTATTAACTCCTGTGATTTTAATTAACACACACAATGAACGTGCCCGTCCTGCTGTTTGTGCGTGAAATTACACTCATGCCAGCGTTTTCCCTTTCCCCTCTCCCCCACACTAACTCTTCCCGCTCACCTTTGCTGCTAGTTCCAAAACGAGGGTGGTGTTCTGTGCTTGCGCCTCCGAAAGGGCAGTGCACAACATTGCCGCCTGATTGGCGGTATCAGCAGAAAGGTCCTTCTCTGACACGTTTTCAAGCCTCGCCTGCGGGAAGGGTATCTGTACCGTCGTTTGCTGTGCTGTGGGGGGTTTGGGGCAAAAAGTGCTGAGAGGTGCACTAGCGTGGGGAGGGATCAGGGATGAACTCGGTCTCAGAGGGAGCGTGCTAGCTTTGTTTGAATTGTATTTCGTAAGCTGCACTGACTGCTGCACTGACTGCTGCACTGACTGCCGTACTGAAGGTTGAGAACATCAAGCAGCTGTAACTACCAAAGATGGCCTCTGAGACAAGCCCAATACAGCATATGCTTCAACTTATGACTGCTTAGAAGATGCATACTGAGACAAATTGAATGCCGATGCTCTACCTCAGCTTGTTGGTGGGGCTCTGGCTAGTGAGAGCATTCCTTAATGCACGCTGGTGTGTTCCAGGGTAGAGTTTTACTCTTACTTTTTATAGCTTGTTGCTTTTGAGAGACACGTACATGCTTTGACAAAAGTGCACCCGTAAAGCCATCTCCTACCACAGCAGTCTCAGCTCTGTGCAACTCACACGTCACAACTTAAATTACTTTGCTCACTGGTCACAACGTAAATTACTTAGCTCACAGGCCACAACTTATAGTACTCAGCTCACACGTCACGACTTAAAGTAAGCACTTATGCAAGCATCAGCCTCACTGTAAACAGGTTGTTTTTTAATCAAACTGCTTAACACAAAGGCATATCAAGCCCGTGCTCTCTGCTGCAGTCTTAGATCTTTGCTCTGTTAGCCTTCTTGTTCCAACACAGCAGCAAAAGAGGCACACACAAATTTCAACACCAGCAGCTCCTGCGGTATGCTTCCATGCAACTTTTTGGTTCCAATCTGATGAATAACAAAGAAGGCACACAACAAGATGGCACTCACTGAAGCAGCCTCAGCTTTATGATGCTCAGAGGCCTTCAAGGCCAGCTCCAAAGCCAATCTGAGCTCCTGCTTCTCCTGAACGGCAAGTTCAACCAGATAAAGCAAAAAGTCGGATCAATGTCCAATATTGAGCAAGGCAACACGCACACACGCACGCACGCACATGCACGCACGCCTTGCACTGACAGTGCTGATGGGCTTTGCTAACTTTTCAGTGTCGCTAACGACGCTCACTCTCTTGCTCTGAACAGCAAGTTCAATCCGGTAAGGCAAAAAAACGAAATTCATGCTGGCCTTAAACGAGTTTCATGATGGCCTTAAACGAGCTTCATGCTGGCCTTAAACGAGCTTCATGATGGCCTTAAATGGGCTTCATGCTGGCCTTGGTCTTGATGCTAGAAACGTCACAAGGCTTCAATATGCAGGTGAATTGTGCATGCATGCAGGTTTCCAAACCAGACAGCAAAGCAGCCCAACAGCAAACACATACTTTGGTAGCCTCCTCAGCGCATGTCTTTGATGCCTGTTGTTCCATTTCTAGTGCAGACTTCAGATCATAAATCTCCTGTGCGGACAATAAGTGTCATACAAGAATAAGGGAATGTGAGAGTGGTAGCAGAATGTGAGCAAGCGTTGGTTACTGTGTTTGCCTGACATGTTCTTGTAGGAAATACAGCGTGGCAAACACATTGAATAAACAGCGCTAAGTAGAGGCTTTCCCTCTCCATCTCTCTCTCTCTCTCTCTCTCTCCCTCCCTCCCTCTCTCTCTCTCTCTCTCTCTCTCTCTCTCTCTCTCTCTCTCTCTCTCTCTCTCTCCTGTTCATTGCGGTGATACTTTCCAAAAGAAAGATGAGGATGAAATCTTACCGCTTTAGCCTCTTCTACTTGGATGGTGTGATTACTTTGTGCCTGGTCCAACGTCTTTTGCACTTCTTTAATACCCTGTAAGGTCATAAAAGGAACTTAGAGGCAAGCAAAGTAGGTATGAGGTGTATTCCTACCCTCCATCATGTGCATCACATGCACTTTTTTTAAATATGCGCACACACACGCACACGTACACGCACACGCACACGCACACGCACACGCACACGCACACGCACACGCACACGCACACACACACACATGTACACATACACATGTACACCAGCAGTCTAGAAATGGAACACATAATGGAATTGCAGGATCTGGTTGCATACTGAAACAAGCACATAGAAAAAATAAGGTTAGCCGCACATTTGCAGTAGGTTAGCCGCACGTTTTCATAAACATACATGCACAGGAAAAGTGATTTTTTGTATTCTTAAATGGACATGCTCATTGACGTACATGACATAAGCATGAACCATTGCCTGTGAACGACCGCAAAAAGACCATTAAAAAGCCTGCAGGATATCCATAAGTAGCGATGCTTTGTTCGCAGTAGGTTGGCCCCACATGTTTTCAAACATCTGGACAAACATGCAAAGGAGGTAGCTAAGAGGGGCAGGGCTGCAACAGGATTGTTATGCTGATGAAAACACATTTACAGAAAATGCTTTTAGTCTCTAATCGTTATTCACTCCTCCCATTAAGATCGTCCCACCAAGATCAAGTCGTCTTTTTCATTATTATCTATCTTTGGCCAGAACCACATGTATACGGTGTGTAGACGGTATTTAGCAGGGAAATAAGGGAAATCATTAAACCTAGTTTTAACCTTAAACCCTTCCAAATATACGATGCGTATATACGGTTCTGGCAAAATCTAAGCATATCTGACCAATTGATTTTCTCAGAGCATGCATGGCTGCATATGCTTGCATGGTGTACACATAGGTAAGCTGGCAGGAAACTGGTCAAGCTACAGTCATATCACAGTGTTAATGTAGGACACGCTTATGTCAATATACAGTCATATCACAGTGTTTATGTAGGACACGGTTATGTCAAGCTACAGTCATATCACAGTGTTTATGTAGGACACGGTTATGGTCAAGCTACAGTCATATCACAGTGTCTATGTAGGACACGGTTATGTCAAGCTACAGTCATATCACAGTGTTTATGTAGGACACGGTTATGTCAAGCTACAGTCATATCACAGTGTTAATGTAGGACACGGTTATGGTCAAGCTACAGTCATATAACAGTGTTAATGTAGGACACGGTTATGGCTAATTGTACGACACACACTAGTGCATTTTATGTAGGACACGGTTATGGCTAATTGTATGACACACACTAGCGCATTCTTGAAGCTGGCATGCAAAACAGAGTTGGTCCTCCAGAACCGAAAAGCCGCATTGAAAACAAAACCACTAACACACACACACGCACACATACACACACATGAGACGTGTGTCTCACTTCTGCACACTCACACACATACACACACACATACACACACACACACACAAACACACACATACACACACACACAAAGACACACACACACCCCTAGAGTCCTCACCCGCTCTAGCTCAGCAATTTTGCCATGTGCCGCCTCGATCTCTGACTGCTGTGCCTCCAAAAATGCTGATGGTTCAGGCACAGACTGAGGGGTTGGTGGTGCTAAGGTTTGGGATTGCTGGTCCTGGCGCTGTTGAGGAGGGGTTGGTGGTGCTAAGGTTTGGGATTGCTGGTCCTGGCGCTGTTGAGGAGGGGGTGGTGGTGCTAGGTTTTGGGATTGCTGGTCCTGGCGCTGTTGAGGAGGGGGTGGTGGTGCTAGGGTTTGGGATTGCTGATCCTGGCGCTGTTGAGGAGGGGGGGCTGCAGCGTCATCACAGGACCAGGATTGATCCTTGCCGCCTTCACCTGCCACCACCCCTGCAGCAGGCTTCATGTATCTCCTACCCTGGTGTCGAGGATGGTGGCTTCCTGCACTGCTGTTGCTGACCACGGGGTCGGCTGTTTGGTCCCGCTCGTGCGAGAGGCAGGCACTGCCGTTTCCGGTGTCGTCCTCGGATCCTGCTCCCTCCTGTGTGTGAGCTACGGCCTTGGGGGTGCCCTTGTGATGAGCAGCTGTGACGTTCCCAAAAAGCCACTTGCTTTCATCAGTGAGATGTGGTTGCCGGGCTGCCAAGGCGCGCTCAGCCTGCAAGGCACGTTTCAGCACGTTCAGCATGTTCAGCCTGCAAGGCATGTTCTAGCAGGGTATAAGCATACATACGGTTGGCCAGAACCATATATATACGGTATTCTTGGCAGGGAAATCACAAATATACAGTCATATATCATATATGATGTATCCTATGTGATACATGCGGTTCGGCCAAAACAAACTAAGCATACAGCAAAGCAAGGTCTGTGCAGCCGTGGTACAACAGAGAACATATATGAATCACAAATATACAGTCATATAACATATATGATGTATCATATGTGATCTAGGCACAATTAACTGCCAAATCTTGTACAGATCTTGTTGGTCACAGGCTTCTCACGTGACTGCACTAGGTTATGTGGTAAGTGGTTGTCCTTGAGTTCTTGGTCTTAGGAGGAAACAAGATCTTTGAGAGCCTCGGATTCAATTCAATGGCAAAAAGTAAGTAGCGTCGTCATTGCTAATGGAGGGGTAGGGGAGTACAGAAGAGGAGTGCTATCTCATTAACTTGTTCTTTCCTGGAAAGTGCAGGTGTCCAGGGAAGATACGCACATAAACCAGCATGGTCGTTTGTCACATGCATAAGTAAAGTACGATTTACTTATTGCTTGTCCATTCGGTTAACCATTTTGGCCGCTACGCTACATCGTTCTTGCTGTTTGCCTCATCCCAATGTTACAACAACTGTTGAGGTAGCTGCTGCGACAAGCTGACAAGCACATGATGGCAAACACAGTTTGTGCGGTTGCAAAAGCTCACCTTCCAACAACGTGCCACAAAGTACTTTCTTTCGTCGACGGCCTTGCTCAGTTCCTGCTTCCAGAAGAAGAGCTCGTCATGGTAGTGCCTCTCCTGCACAGTGTTTTTTAGGGCATGCTCGTGATTTAGTGTGTGTGGCGTGTGCATGTGTGTGTATATGTGTGCATGTGTGTGTATATGTGTGCATGTGTGTGTATATGTGTAGGTTTGTATGATGTGTGTGTGTAAGTGTGTGTGTGTGTGTAAGTGTGTGATGTGTGTGTGTGTGTGTGTGTGTGTGTGTGCGCGTGTGTGTGTGTGTGTGTGTGTGTGTGTGTGTGTGTGTGTGTGTGTGTGTGT
>Ga0307968_1003119_pt1:7500-13775 | contig 13775 bp, 12 predicted proteins | sample OrgLakmetagen650_FD_201834 | JGI IMG/M metagenome (GOLD analysis project Ga0307968, IMG submission 201834) | Saline water microbial communities from Organic Lake, Antarctica - #650 | ecosystem: Environmental > Aquatic > Non-marine Saline and Alkaline > Saline | place: Antarctica... | reverse complement strand
CACACACACACACACACACACACACACACACACACACACACACACAACACACACACACACACACACACACACACACACACACACACACACACACACACACAAAACACACACACAGACACGCACGCACGCACGCATGCATGCACATGCACACGTGCATTTATACATTCATACTCACACATACAGCAACATTTCATACGTTTACACACAAAATAACAGGCAGGAGTTGGTAGCGCCTTGCTATACCAAACGTCTGGGGCTCTAAGTCATGGCACGTGCGTGCTCAAGCCTTTGCGCGACATCCACTGCCTGCACGATGCTTGTGGCGTGATTGCTCTCGCTGCTCTTGTAACGGTGTTGTCATGGCTCTTGATACGGATGGCAAAGGTGGGGCTGTGTTTTTTGTGCTAACAGCTCCACAGTGTCCCTTATTACATGGAATGGTTTGTCCGATAAAGCACTTGCAAAGTAGCTCTTGATATGGATTGCAAAGATGGGGCTGTGTTTTCGTGCTTAAAGCCTCTTCAATGTCCCTCTTTCATGGTGTGACTTTTCAGTTCCATGCGTACAAATTAGTCGCTTGCCAAGTAGCTTGTGCACCTCCATCTCCTTTTACCTCGTCCTTCTTCTGTGTTAAATTGGTTGTTGCAATACTTGAGTATGGCACTGCAGCAAACCAGATCCTTCATATTTCCCTCGCTCTCTGTTCCTCCGCTGCTCCTTCTTTTGCCACCCTCGACATTCCACACTCCGCATTTCACTCCACACTTACTCCACCACACTCCTCACTCCACACTTCACACTCCTCACTCCACATTCCACACTCCACATTCCACACTCCACACTCCTCACTCCACTTCCTCACTCCACATTCCACACTCCACATTCCACTCCACAATTATTTCATCACACTCCTCACTCCACACTCCTCACTCCTTACCTCACATTCCACACTCCACACTTACTCCACCACACTCCTCACTCCACACTCCACATTCCACTGCTCGTGCAGGGCTTGGCCTACCTAGTATTCCGTGTGGAGTGGCGTGGAGAAGTGGTGGTGGAGCTCATAGCGCGCGCTGCTCTCGCCATTGGGTGGGCGGTTCTGGTCATTGCTGTCACGCTCTCCCTAAACCAGGTGCGCACCTCGTCTTGCTGCACCTGGTCCAGAGAGCGTTTTTGTTCTGCATAGCTGTCAGGCTCTCTCTAAACCAGGTGCGCACACTGGTGGTGAATCAGTGAGTATCTATGTTCTGTACAGCTGTTCTGCACAGCTTTTAGGCTTTTTTTGAAAGGCTGAACCAAGTGTTCCCCCTGTCTTGCAGCAACTGGTCCAGTAAGTGCTTTTGTTCTGCAGTGGAGGGATCTTTGAGTCCTTTTTGTATTGCTTCCTTTCCCTATTCGATGCGTGAAAACATGTGCTGCGTGCGCGCTTTCTCTCTAACTCTGAATTACAGGCGCTGTACCTCAAACAGGATGCGCAACTGCATGCAGCAACCACACGTTTTTGTGAATGAAACGTGGCTAGATGCTTTCATTTTTCACATGTGACAATCATGCTGTGCGGAAGTTTAAACGCCATGCAAATTGACAGGTTTTTTCTCAAACTGTGGTAGGCTGGATTGCCTGCACACAGTTTGCTTCACAAGCACACGCCTTCCTTGCTCTCATGAACACAGCTCAAAGGCCCAGACAGTGAGGTACACCAAAAAATGCATGCACACGTGCATGAGGACACAGACACTTGCACACACACACACACACACACACACTACACATGTATACACACATGCATACACACATATGCACATATGCATATGCACACGTGCGCACACACACATACACACACATACACACACACACACTTACACACACACACACACATGCACACACACACATACACACACACACACATACACACACATGCACATGTGCGCACAGGCAGACATGCATGACCGGGCCTCCAACCCTAACAGCACAGAGGGCACTGCCAAGAGTGCGAGTGGCCCTGCTGTGGGTACAGGCAGCTTGTTTGGTGGGGATGATGATGGCCGGCGTGAAGCGTTGGTGCTGTTGTGGGCCATGGTGAGCACACACACACACACACACACACACACACACTCACACACAGATACACACACACACATATGTATAAGCACGCACAAAGCACACACAAGTTGCCAGTTCACAGCGCAAAAGGCTTCGCCAACTTTTCAGCATCGCTTGCGATGCTTCCCCCTACTTGTCCCCTCAATAGTGCTGTTTTAGCCTATAACTTGTAGGTAGGGTTGGCCAGAACCGTATTTTTTCACCGTATATGACCGTATCATTGGTGATTTACCTGCCAAAAATACCGTATATACACCGTATATATATATATGGTTCTGGCCAACCCTAATTATAGGTCATGGTGAAGCACTGCATTCATTGAAAGTAGCGGTGTCATGCGTCGCGGGCTGGCACTGGTTCTGTCGTTCATAGTGCTGTTATGGGTCATGGCGAGGCACTGTTTTTTTGAAATGGTTATAATGGTTACAATGGGGGCTGACCTTCAGCCAGGTTGTTTGGCTGATCGGCTGCTGATTGGTCTCAGCCAGCCACAAATAAATCCATAAGCTCAGAAAGAAAAAGGAAAGGTCTATCTGCAAGTCTTAACCTTTTTTTGTGAATACTTAGGGTTTGCCAGAACCATATAAATACAGTGTATATACGGTATTTTTGGCAGGGAAATCACCGTATATACGGTCATATGCGTTGTATATATACGGTTCTGGCCAACCCTATAAATACTCAACATATCGGTTTATGTGCTGTTGGGGGTCATGTGTGTATGGCATGGTATCAAGAGATATTGGCCTACTGTTCTGCTGTTTTGGCATTATAGATTTGATTTTCGTGGAGGCTTCCTTACACAAATACCTAGACGAGTTTGTTGTGGGACGGCGACAGTCGGTGCGGAGCCTTGATATAAACGATTGAGGTGTGAGGCTTTCCTTTTTTTGTACAAAAACCAATAGCTGGGGGTGTACGCTTGCTTTTTAGGAAATTGCTGCACAACAGACCAGGCGCATACTTCGTTCTATCTGGAAGAAGAAAAAGGCACAGGCACTGGTTCCCCCATACAGCAATAATGGGAAAGGAGCCACTTGGTACCTAAATACCGCAAATTTCCTCCACCACAAGGAGAAAGGCAACGTTGGTGGGCGGAATATCACAAGGAGAAAGGCAACGTTGGTTTCCTTACAGACCGTATATCACCGCGTACCCCTAACGTTTCTGACCCCTCGCGGTGTGTCGGAAGCATTTATATAACCAAGTGACAAGGGCCTCACGAAGCTCGCATTGGGGTAACTATTTAATCCTGAGAATTGGGACAGGCCGGAATAGCCTCCCAAGCCGCCCCTCAAGGCCCCCAAGGTGGACAAACATCTTGGGAGGCTGACCCTCTCTTTGGGAAGGACACCAAGAGGAAGGGTGTCTTCAATCCATTCACACGCGCACACGTACACGCGCACACAAACACACCCGCACGCACACACATACGCGTGCACACACATACGCACACACAAGTACACAACGCACGCACGCACGTACGTACACAACTGTGTACACACGCGAGCACATACACAATGCACGCACACACGTATGTGTATGCACACACACATATGCGCACGCACACACACGCACGTACGCCCACGCACGCACGCACACGTGTGTGCGTATGCGTGCACTTGCAGCTCCTTGGGGTAAAAAATTAGATTGTGTGGCCCTCGCATCAGCTCGCATTGGGGTTTATTGATTGTTTGATTCAAACCTCGCATTGGTCAACAGTCTGTTTGGTATATGAACTACATGCGCGATACAGTGTGTGTACATGTGTGACGCAGTGTATGTACATGTGTGACAGTGTGTGTACATGTGTGATACAGTGTGTGTACATGTGTGACACAGTGTGTGTACATGTGTGACACAGTGTGTGTACATGTGTGATACAGTGTGTGTACAGATTATACAAAAATGAAGATCTCGTACATGATGTGATGTGGTGTGTACCGATGTGATCCACCCTGGGTGTGTTTTGCAGACATGATGTTTTGGTGTATGCCTCACAGCAAAAGTGTGTGTGTGGTTTAGAAAGGGAGGGAAATCAAGGGATAGTTTAGGGCTGGTTTTTGCCTGCGCTGGAAAAAGGATCGTAGATTTGAAGTCAAGGGCCTGCTAAGTCAAAGGAAGATCAAAGTTGGTCTAGACATGATTATTGCCAGCGCCAGAATTGCTTTATTGTGGAAAAAGGCATTGGTTGGTGTATTAATGCCTGCAGATCTCAGGTGTGACGATGGATAAGGGTGTGTTGTGGTTAAATAGTGTGAGATCAAGGAAAAGTAGCGCTGGATCAAATATCAAAGACAAGGTCATCTGTTGTGTGGGTGCTGCTGGTTTCAAAGCATTAGGCAGACAAGCAAATTCACACACACATTCACACACACACACACACACACACACACACGCACACACACACACACTCACACACACACACACTCACACACACACACACACGCAATATGCACTTCATAATGTATGAGCGCAAAAGGTGCACTTGACTCAATTGGTTACAGGCATGTACACGCACACTCTTACGCACTCAAATGCCACGCAGTTGGCCATTGCAGGCGCCCTTGCAGTGCTGGCCATGTTTGGGGCCTGCTGCTTGATGTGCTGCTGCTGCTGCTGCAGGTGAGTTTGGTTTCTGACTTTGTGCACATGCGCGGCTTGCACAAAGACACATGCGCTCACAACACACTCAAGTCGATCCCAATGCAATCAATTTGTTCCTTATAACTGACTGCAACAGTAACAGAGATAGTGCAGCTATGAAGGGGCCCAGACCTTCTGCAGAACCATGGACACCTCCCCCCCTCCAAAGCACCTACCTGCCTTGTCGTTTGTGTGGCTGTGCTTATGTAACTGCACTTCTTCCAAAACCGAACACTGTGGGCGTACGTGCGTGTGTGTGCGTGCGCATATGTGTGTGTGCATACGCATACGTGTGTGCGTGCGTTGTGTGTTATGTGTGTGTGCATACGCATACGTGTGTGCGTGCGTTGTGTATGTGCTTGCGTGCTGTACTCTGGCTTTGGCTGGCCATTAATCCTTAGCTGGTGTCATTAATCTGGTCCGCTGGTGCCATTAATCCTGGTGTCCATTAATCCTGGTGTCATTAGTCCTTGGCTGGTGTCATTAATTGTTGTTTTCCCCCTTTTTGCCCTTAGCCTTCTGACCCCTGTTTGAATGGCTGTCTGAGTATGGCATGCATCCCATCAAATTTGTATCCTCTGACTACAAAAGGTGCCATTTCATTGTACCCCACTTATCTGCCTCTGCTACGTCCACACCCACACCCATATCCACACCTACACCAACACCCAAACCCCTACCCACGCCTACTACCTCACTCACACTCACACCCACACCCACACTCACCCCTACCTACACTCACAGCGACAACCTCATGTACCTCGCCCCGTGTGCAGCTCTATGCTGCTTTTGCTGTAGCGATGGAAGCAGGGGCGATGAGTGCTGCTCCCCTATGATGTGTGCAGAGCTATTGTGTCTAGGTGCGTTGTGTTGTATTGCTGCTCAAAAGCTACTGCACTTGTATGGAGCAGAGAGGTCAAGTGACTCCTTCTGTTTTGTGCATGTGTGCGTGAGTGTGTGTGTGTGCGTGTGTGTACCTCATTGAATTGCTTGAAATTACCGTGTGCTTCTATCTCCTTTTGCACTTTCTGGGCAAGTATGCATCAATGTGAAGGGGAAAAGGTGCAGCTTGCGATCAACTCCCCTGTACTGTATGATTTGTGTTGAGTAAATGGAAATGTGTCCGTGAGTGTGTGTGTGCGTGAGGGTGTGTGTTTGAGTGTGTGTGTGTGTGTGTGTGTGTGTGTGGCGCATGTGCGTGCGTGCGTGCGCTCAGCTCATGTGAACATCCAAATTTGGGCCAGAAACAGAAATGCATTGTCGGAAAATTGCTCTGCTGGGGTTTGTGCACGTCTGCGCGAAACATGCACCAAGGCATACAGGTGCTTGCCCAGTAAGTAACTTCATGCAGTCTTGCAAATGACAAGGATCCAAAAAAAATCGTACAGGTGCTTGCCTGATATGTGAATTCATGCAGTCATGCAAATAATAAATTTTAAAGGAAATCTGAAGTCAAAGGAAATGGGAAAGTACACCACCTTTTATAAAGCAAAGGATGGTGGCACCCCCCACACTAAGCAGGC
>Ga0307968_1003119_pt1:0-2500 | contig 13775 bp, 12 predicted proteins | sample OrgLakmetagen650_FD_201834 | JGI IMG/M metagenome (GOLD analysis project Ga0307968, IMG submission 201834) | Saline water microbial communities from Organic Lake, Antarctica - #650 | ecosystem: Environmental > Aquatic > Non-marine Saline and Alkaline > Saline | place: Antarctica: Organic... | reverse complement strand
CTGGGGGGGGGGATGGGGGAAAGGGCAAAGGCTCGAAGGAGTTTGCGGACAGCGTGCCCTCTGCCCCTCCCAAAGAGTGAGAGGGTTGTGTTATGGAATGCCTGGGCCCTTGGGTCAGCAGGCGGGGGAGGGGAGGGAATAAGGTGGAGGTTACAAGGGTGTGCAATTTCTGCGCCACTGAAGGGGTGAGAGTAATGTAGTGTTCTCTTGGCGTGTGTTGTTTATTATCAGCCTACGAGGAGGGCTGTGCTTTGTCCAGCCAAACGATGGTGTTAGCTCAAACATGGATCGTGGGCAAGGAGGTCTACCCCACTGAATCTGTCCTTGGAACTGATTAAGCATGACAGCATAGCTCTTGGTGAGAAGCTTCCTCTCCTTTTGGCTAGCAGTTCTGGTGCAGCAGCCAGCACCCGATCAGCCATTGATCTGACCGAAGGTCACCCCCATATTGTAGCCACTGCAAGGCTCCTCTGCAAACTAGAGAGCATCTCCGTGAGCCTCTCATAATCTTCATGTTGGCACGCCTGTGTACATGTTCTTTGTATGGTTCAAAGCTTAATTGACACATGGCCGAGGAGCAGGACTTGATCAAGATGCTTGCATTGGCCTTCGAATGTCCGGACAGGGGCGTTGGATAATTTACTGCATCGAAATAACCATGCATGTACTGTATTATACATTTTGCTGTATTTGCTAATGTCCTCGTTTGAGGCCGGATCCGCTTTTTACATTTTCCCAATGGCTATTGTTTTGTCATCAGTGAGCGTAATATTCTTGCGTTTGACGGCATTCGGTGTATCAAAAGAAAAGAAAAGAAAAGAAAAATTACGCAGGCAGTGAAAACCATTCCCCACTTTAATTAAGGAAAAGGAGCCACTTTGGTACCGAGTACCGTAAAGCTCCTCCACCGATGATTCACAATTATGGCGTCTTCTTGGTTGAAGATCTTGATTTCAATGAGGTGGATGTCATGTTAAAGAATGCCGAGATCTATAGGTCGGTGCGTAATGGGAAAGAAGATGGATTAGCTGATATCTGGCGGTGCTGATGAGGCGCACCAATCTTCCTTAGTTCTTGCCCCCTGCCAATCCAGAGAACCCACCCCCCTCCAATGTTGTTTTTTAAGGGTAAGGGTAAGGGTTACACAGCTATATCCGCCAGCGAGGGCAGTTGAGCTATAGCAAAAAAAAAAAAGGCAGCTTCAAGAAGAGAATTGTTTTTTAAGGATCTACCCCCTCCAATGTTGTTTTCTTGTTATTGTGAGACGGGAACAACCTCAGTATCTGGACGTCTGGAGGTATACCTGTTTTTGTCTGAGAAGCGAGTTGCAAAGAGCCACAAAATATTTGCGTGTTAGCTGTCTTGGAGAGAAGCTGAAGATTGTATGTACCCTGCTGGTATTCACTGCCGCCTAGCTACATCATGATCCATGGAGAAAACGCAGGACCCTAGGGAGTTTATTTTGCCAGTGACTTTTTCGATCATGCTGCATGCTACGCTATGCCTCTCAACGATCAATCCTTATTTGCATAAGCTGGCAACCAGCCAGAGAGGACGCGTAGGGCAATGTCTGGCAGTATTTTTCTACCTCATAACAACTAATAGGGAGGGAGTCTGCCCTAACAAGTTTTCATAAGCGGGAGCAAGTTTTTATAAGTGGGAGCAAGTTTACAGCTGTGTGTAGTTACTGCTTCGAAAAAGGTGATCACGCACGCCAGCAGCCAATCAAAAACCCCGCCCCCTATAAAGTCACACAGCCCCCATATTAAAAATAGGTGATGCCATTGATGACACAGGAGAACCGAAGGCAGCGTATGGTTCTGCATGCGGTGATTGAGAACACACGCCTACTGCTGAAGCTGGAGTAGAAGGTGCTGACATGAAAGGGGGCGAAGATGCAGGCCTGACTGCCGAAGCAGGAGTCGCAAAAGTGCTAGTAACCCCACTCTCAAGTCCGTCCGTCTCTCGCGATGAATCCCTTCCTTGTTGTACGGGTGTCAGCCCCCCAGTAGCCTCCAAGGAAGCACCACAGCTGTGTGAGGTGCCGAGGTGGGCCTCCTTCTCTCCTTTTTGCCGTGTCCCACCACCTCCCCCTCCCCCACCCATCATGCTATCCACATTGCACGATTGCGTCCCCACAGCAGCGCCGCAACTAGTACCTGCTCCCACAGCGCTGTTCCTCAAGCGCACCGCACCACGCATCCAATCTGAATAAGCTTGCCCAGCGCCCCCCCACAGCCCAACCACGACTTCCTCTAAGCCCCCCTGCCCATCCCGCACTTCTTTCACGCCCTCCTTTCCCCTCCCTAACCCGTCCTTGCCACCCTTTTTTGCCCCCTTCTCCGCCCCTTTTTCGTCCCCACTCTCCCCGCCACGCAGGGACGAGGGCAACTTGTTAGCTGCCCTCTTACTATTCCCTTGACCCAGCTGCTGCCATGCTACTGCATGCTGCTGCTGGGGCAGTGCCTGTTGCCCGCTGGCTCCCCCTACCCCCCGTCCT
>Ga0307968_1003117_pt1:5000-13776 | contig 13776 bp, 21 predicted proteins | sample OrgLakmetagen650_FD_201834 | JGI IMG/M metagenome (GOLD analysis project Ga0307968, IMG submission 201834) | Saline water microbial communities from Organic Lake, Antarctica - #650 | ecosystem: Environmental > Aquatic > Non-marine Saline and Alkaline > Saline | place: Antarctica... | reverse complement strand
CGTCTGTGTATTGTGTGTGCAATGCAGGCGTGGGCGACTGGATGGTTGCACCTTGTGCAGCACACACATGCGCGTAAACACACACACACACACAAACACACACACAACTAGCACTTGATACAGACGTCTGTGCATTGTGTGTGCAATGCAGGCGTGGGCGACTGGATGGTTGCACCTTGTGCAGCACACACATGCGCGTAAACACACACACACAAACACACACACAACTAGCACTTGATACAGACGTCTGTGTATTGTGTGTGCAATGCAGGCGTGGGCGACTGGATGGTTGCACCTTGTGCAGCACACACATGCGCGTAAACACACACACACACACACACAAACACAAACACAACTAGCACTTGATACAGACGTCTGTGCATTGTGTGTGCAATGCAGGCGTGGGCGACTGGATGGTTGCACCTTGTGCAGCACACATGTGCGCGTAAACACACACACACACACACAAACACAACTAGCACTTGATACAGACGCCTGTGCAATTGTGTGTGCAATGCAGGCGTGGGCCATTGGATGGTTGCGCCTTGTGCGGCTTCAGTGCTGCTCGGCCTGGCCGTTGCGGAAGAGGAGGTGGCTGAGGCCAGCGTGGTCTCGCAGCAGTGGCAGGTGTGCATGCACCATGTATTTTATTGAGTCGGTCTCTCAGCAGTGGCATTTGCGCATGCACCATGTGTGTTAGTGAGTAGGTCCCGCAGCAGCATGTTTTAGTTGAATAGGACTCACGGCATGTTTCTTATTTCTTATTGAGAAGGTTTCTCAGCAGTGGCAGGTGTGCATGCACCATGTGTTCTATTGAGTAGGAAAAAACACGGCCAAGGCCAGCGTGGTCACTGATCTGTGGCAATGCCAGTATTGCCTCATAGCAGGCGTGTGGCATGTTTTTGGTTGAGTTTAGATGTGGCGTACTAAAATTGGTATGAGCTTTCTATTTGGACAATTACACTGTATGTACAAGTAAGCGTAAGTTACGTTAAGGACAAGAGATGTCCACCGCCACGTCTGTAACGTTTGAGGAAATCATCTCCTAAATTTTAGAGCTGCTCACAGACCCTGGTCATGGGTGTTTTGCCCAGCTGGTCACGGACAAGCATTGTTTTACCGCGTTGCATTTGGTAAGAATCTTGGGTATGTTGCTCACAGACCTTGGTCATGAGTCATGAGTGCTCTGCGCAGCCGCTTCACGGACAAGCATTTGTTTTGCCGCGTTGCATTTGGTAAGTGTCTTGGGTATGTTGCTCACAGACCTTGGTCATGAGTCATGAGTGCTCTGCGCAGCCGCTTCACGGACAAGCATGTATTTGCCGTGTTGCATTTGAGGACCCACTACTTAGTTTGATTTTATTTTGCACACAACACAGGTCCTGGTCATGGGTGCTTTGCGCAGCCACATGGGGAGCGACTGGCCTTGCCTGCTGCAGCAGAGAGAGCGCACCAGCAGCACACCGTACCACTGGGCGTTCAGGTACGGCCACCGCCATTCTGTGGTGCGCTGGCTGCTAGGAGTCCCTCCTGACAGCCTCACCCTCAGCCTCATATCCGACCTTCCCAGCACGAGTGCCTCTACGCCCCCTTTACGCCTTGTCCCAGACGTACCCAGTGTCTCTGGTCTGTGTGCCTTCTCCCGGAGAAGCTGGTTTTGTCTGCACTCCGCCGTGCGTATGTTGGCTGAGATGGAGCAGTGCATTGCTGCAGCAAGGAGTACAGGAGCAGCAGCACTGACAGCACAGGCAGCAGCAGCAGCAGCAGCAGCAACAGGAGGCCTAGCAGCCATGGAGGAGAGGAAAGCGTGTCTCTTAGATACCTGCCAGCTGTGGATGAGTGTGTTGAATTGCCGACTTGAAGGCGGGCCTGATGAGAGGTACGGTAATTATTTTCGTTCGCCTTAAAGTGAGTTATGTTTATAGGAATCAAATGATTAAAAGCAAAGATGAGCACCTGTGTCTGTAATACTTTACACTTTCAAGAACACAGCCTGATTGTGAACACTGACAAGATAGTACATGTTTTGCTGTTGATCAATTTCACCCAAAATGCTGCTTTTGTAACTGAAGGCTGGTGCTTAGGGTTGGCCAGAACCGTATATATGTACCGTGTATGACCGTATATTTGATTTCCTTGCCAAAAATTAGTGTATATATAGGGTTGGCCAGAACCCTATATTTACGGTTTATACGGTGTCCTTGGTAGGGAAATCACCAAATACACGGTCATATATTGTGTATATATACAATTCTGGCCATCCCAACGTATATACACCGTGTATATATGGGTCTGGCCAACCCTACTGGTGCTTTGATACACCAGGTGCCCTGTTATTTGCTAGCCAGCTGCCAAAGTGTCTGCGCTGGTTTTACCCTGTTCGCATATTTTTTAAGTCACTCGACAAGTTGTCACACCTGGCATCTTCTGGATATGAAGTTTTTCTTTTGGCAGTTGCAGTGGAAATTTGGTATCAGCATGTGTTTGCCTTTCTTCTCCTTCAATCGCACGACTGTGCTGTTGACCACTCATCATGACTTGTACGTTAGAAAGAAAAGAGAAGAAAAAGAAGAAGTACGCAGGCAGCAAAACACTCTCTGCATCAATCAAGGGCTTGTACGTTAACTTGAGTCTCGGTGTCTCGGTCAAATTGCTGTCAAATAATTCCAGGGAAACCAGCAACATATGAATAACAAATTGTCACACAGGCGCCAGAAGGTGCAGATGTACCTTTTCGATCTGGACTGTGGTCCTTGGCACCGCCTCGGCTGCGAGCCTGTGATGCGCGACGTGTGCAATCGTGCAGGCTATAAGGTGATGCTTCCCATCTCTCACGCCGATTTGGTGATGCGGGATTTGGAAGAAAAGCTTTCTCGGATGTAAGTTCTCGGCAGGGTTTATCTCTTCGGTTCTTCCTCAGTAAGTCGGTAAGAATGATGGGTGGGTGGTGGGTGGATTTGAAAATGGTTGCTACTGTGGGCAGGAGCACTTCAGGTTCTCCGTGGGTCATTGTGGCCGGTGTCAGTTTTGTTTGCGGCAGCATTTGGTAATGATAAATAATTGAGCTGCCACCACAAACAAAGCTGCAACCGGCCTTTTGCATAGATTGGGCAATGCTGTGTCCTTAATTTCTGAACAAATTGCTGCATGTTGCCCTTAAGAGGTAATTCTATGAGAAATAAATTTGTATTATTAATTTGCGTTTATTGTTTACCGGCATTCACTTTGGGGTTTGCAGGGCACCAAATAAACTAAGCTGAGGCATTGTTTTGGTCAATCGTACTTTCCTAACAAAGGTGGTATATACCATCTTAACCCAGATTGCCGTGGTGCTAGTGCTGACATGTTTGTTAATTTGTGCTAGATGGGCCTGGACATCCCATGCTCTTTTACGTATATATTATATTAAACCTGGATGCTATTATGGCTTGTTTGAGTATTGCTTTAGTGCCTTTCTTTTCTTTGCACGCTGATCTTTATTTCTTAGCACAGTTTGTAATTTATTATCTTTTTAGTATTGCAAGCATTTGCTGATTGAGGAGGCAGACAGCTAGAACAGACTTAAAAAAACAGCTAGAACAGACCGCTAGGACAGGAGCACAAGCACTGCAACTTCGAGCTCTCTCTGACCCCAAAGATATGCATAAGACAAGAGGGTGCATAAATTGTAAAAAAAAGCTGAAGAGGACTGGGACAGATAATGGACACTACACCTCCTGCAAGGAACTGAAATCCACGGTTACCTTCCTGGGATCCAGTATTGCCAATTATGTCTGTAAATAGACATCACGCTGCTCACTCTTGTGCTGCTAGCACGCTAAGGTCAAGAATGTGGTTATATAATGCCATAACAAAGTTAGCGTCCAGTTGCTGACTCTAAAGTAAGGTGACAATCACGATCTTCGTCATATATCTCAATGTCTGCCTAGCCCAAGCCTAATAACTCCATTGCGCACCACCCACATCTAACAAGAACTATATCTGGACGTACAAGAAAGACAAGGCCTTCTCTATAATACCCATTGAGGCAATTACACGCTTCATCATGATGATCTGGACGTCCACCACGTAGATGATTGGATAATATACACTTGCAACAAAAGGGGTAGAGATACTGGCCCTCCAGGATGACAGAAGCAATACCACACACACTACGCCCCTATGTTTTAAGAAAGATGGGCCCTACTCCTTTCGAAGCAGGTGGAGTTGTGCCCTAAAAATCTCAAGCTGCTGCCCGCACTGATATTGCATGTGCATCCTATCGAAGTGTGCTCATACCATCTAGGATTTTAATCACTGGATCTGCTTAAAGACATGTACATATGCAACGTCTGTAATCGTACTTACCACTGACAGTGCCTACTAACAACCAACTGCTCCAATGCCAATGAGCGAGAGGCTATTGACACCAATGACACATGGGCTTGACCAGCCTGTGTTGACCTAAACGAACAAGAAAAGAAGCTTTAAAATTCCATATCCTTTAAAAATGAGTTGGTAAAATTTTGTGGAATCCATCCTGGGAGCCAGAAGGACCGCTAGATACTTGCAAAAGCTTTAGACATAGCCTCAACTTTTACAAAGAGTGTTTATGCAAGCAAAAAACTATGCAGTTCTCTCCCTACCAAGAAAGAAACTCCTATCAGCCCTATGATATCAAAATTCGGTACACAGTAATTATGACATCCAGCCCTGAAGCAGACATCATAGCCACTGGGTGCTGCAAGTACTGGATCACTGACGTTGGTCTCATGAAGCACCAAGGAAACGACACCGAAATTCCCTCAGACAAGCCTATACTCCCAGAAGTGTACACTGCCACAACAGCTTGCATCTACAATGCAGACGGAAAATGTTAAGGCATGCTTACCCCTGAGCGTCTCAAAATTCTACAAAGGGCTTTTAAAAAGGCAAAATACAGCGGTTCACATGACAACATTCACCCGCCCCCCATGAGCCTGCCCTTGCATGAGAACTCGTAGGCCTCGCTCATCACACGCAAAGATATTGCTACCTTCATACATGCAAGCCAAAAGATTAAAACTCGATCTCACTGATGCTTCCCCACCACTACATCACCGCCCTACAAAATTGGACCCTAGTCACTAAAGAAAAATTGGCATTCCCCCCTTGACTATGACCCCAAGTTCCCCCAAAACTGGAGTGAACACCCAAGATATAAGGCCTTTGAGGTAAACTGCAACACCTTCTCCTCCAGGTTCACTGGTTTCTCTATTTGCCATCCCATTTACCATGAAAACACCATATATTCAGCAACAAGGCATGCAATCACTCTGCTGCCCTTAGCACAGAATAGAGGGATGACCACCAATCCCAACGCATCGCTCTACCACAGATTCCCGCACAGAAGCAAATTCTTGGGATCCATACCATCAGACCAACTCCAATATGCAGAAGTACCCTTTTGGAACAATAAACAAACACCCCTTTCCAAACACACTTGGGAAATGCACGACATTGCCATATGGAACACTAAAGGCAGAAATTGCCTCTGTACTTGCAACAAAAACTGACTAAAAGATCTTGCCAAAGAAATTCCTGAGGCAAAGTGGGAAATCAATTACATTTATAACGACCCCTACCCCTCTGCACTTAGCAATAAAGAGACTCCTGGCCTTGATAAAGTACAGAAATAACCCAGCAACTACCTTCATCAAACCTCAAGTTATAAATAGTACCCTGGATCCACCTCAGAGCTCTGACAAAGCAACCCATCACAGCTCCAGCCCAAACCTGATCCGTAAAGTACAAGAATGGTGGGACTGAACCTACACTGATGGCACTCTTAAAAAGCACGAAGAAGGGCAAGACACAGGGTCAGGTGTATACCACCCTTGCTTAAACGTATCTCATTACGTGAAAGCAAGAGGCGTAGGTATGGCCAATACCATCTCACGCGCAGATCTAGCAGCTACAGCAGCCGCAATCATTCATGGCTACTCCCATATAGCCACAGATAGCCTAACCTCAATGCACCAATTGAAAAGCAGCTCTCACACCCAAACCCCCACCGCCACCATATCCAGGGAGATGTCCTCCAATCCATTGCCAAAGCAATCCACCAGTCACCATCGCCCATCCATTTCCATAAAGTCAAATCCCACACAGGCATTATAGGCATTAAAATTGACGCTCTTGCTAGGAAGTCGGTCACAACCTGCTTTGACGTTGCGGATACCTCCATCAAAACAACTGGCCCTAAGGAAAATCCCTTCTACAATATCTACTGGCATGCAAAAGAGTACGGAGAACATGAATTTTTACATCATCAACCAAACACAACCCAGTCACCTGTCTCACTTGGTACCTATCCAATTACCATGACGACGCCTTGTAAGCAAACATGCACCCCCTCCACAAACTAGAAGATGCCAATACCGTAGCAAAGTACCATGAATACTAGTAGTATTACAGTACTAGACCCTTATCGAAAATGGCACTGCAAATGGAGCTGCTGGCATCGCCTACCTTACATCCTATGTCCCTGCTAAAATCAAGTGCATCATTATGAAGCATCCTAAAACGGAACAGGAACCCTGTTTAACTAAAAGCATGCGGTATGGTTTAAGCACTCAATTAGCCTAACTTGCCCCCTCCACCCTCAACTAGCCAGTGCTCTGCATATCTTTTCTGGATGCCAACTCACACAGTTGAAAATATCATAACTCAAAGACACAACTTAGCATGCAGCATGATCATAAGAGCCATTAGTAAGACAGGCTCCCCATGACCCTGCTTTGTTTCCATGGATACAGGCAGCAGTAACGACTGGCTATGCAAAAAATCCAGACAGTTAAAACAGCTGAGAGGAATTAAAAAAAGGCCCCGCTGGTAGTGACAACACAGTGATCAAGGGAAGGAGCACGCGTTTAAGGGCCAGTAACCAAAAAACCTTCACCGCCAAAATTAAGTTGGAGACCAATTAACGAGGATTAGGTGGGATGTGTGCAAAAGCATCCATCCCCACAGCTTGTCTGTGGTTATTTGTCATGTATATGTATTTTTTTGGACTAGTGGGACGTACACCTAATAGAACCCAAGAGTTGCAAAAACATCCAAGACAGTTAAAACTCCAAGTGGTATTGATTGGAGTAGCATGGGCATGGGCGCCATCTATTAAGGAGCCATTAACAAACCTATCTCAGCTCTAGGGCTGGGTGCACTAAAGAACAAGCTTCGTCAGATCTCGTAATGAACACTTTACCCACTCCCCTACCGTTCACTCCACCCCACAAAAACCACACGCCCGCCTCCCCACAATGCTTTTGCCATTCCTCCTACCTCCTACCCCACCGACCCCCCTCCTCATCCAAACCCCCCTCCCCTTGTCACACCCTTGTCACACCCTTGTCACACCCTTGTCACACCCTTGTCACACACGTGCTACACACTTGTCACACACTTGTCACACACTTGTCACACACTTGTCACACAATTGTCACACACTTGTCACACCCTTGTCACACCCTTGTCACACCCTTGTCACACCCTTGTCACACACTTGTAACACACTTGTTACACAATTATCACACACTTGTCACACACTTGTCACACCTGTCACACACTTGTCACACACTTGTCACCTAACCACCCAACACTATCCCTCCTCACCCAATAATCCTACTAAGTTCACAATCCCCCCTTCCCCAGCCCCCCCCCTCCCCTCCAAATGACAACATCCCTCATCCAAATGACAACAGCAACACCAGCTCCCTTGCCCAGGGCCAGCAAGCCCCCCCCGAGCAGTAGCAACAACGACAACAAGAGTCGAAGCTTTTGTTAAGCAGATGATCCCTGCCATGCAGCCTTGAAGGACTCTGCTGCCTGCCGAGGGAGTGTCCACAGTTATTCTGGCCAAGCTCCCCCCTTTGTGCTGATTAGGTCAAACCGCTCCTTGGCTGCCTCATTGCTGTTCCCTTCCTAACTAGACTCTAGCGTGCCTGCCGTCTGAGATAAGCTTGTTTTAGGTCTAGGGTGCCACGTGGCATGCTCCCCCCCTGCTCACACTTCCAGTAGGGTAGTAGAATAGTAGGGTAGAGTAGCCCGCTTCCAGTAGGGTAGAGCCCAGTAGAATAGCCTGCTTCCTATTGCCTGCCCATGTCGCTCGTTATAGCTTTGACTTCTCAGTTGATCTTACAATTTCGGGTTTCCAATAGGTCATAAACCGCTTCTCTGTACCCAGGCAAGTTTCTTTATTTTTGAGTTCCTTTGTACGTTCTCCTCGTTGAGTCTTCCACGAGTTATATTTGGCTAGGCTTAAATTTGCGCTTAAGGGGGGATTTCGTTTTCTTTAGGGGGGGTTGTGTTGGAGCCTATTTTGGCGCACGAGTCATAGGTATGGCTTATTTTGCTTGCCTTATCCTGGCTGGCATCTGGCTTCTCTTGCCTTTCATCTGAGTGCCCCCTTAGTATACTACGTAGCGCAGAAGAAGGTAGTTACCCAGGCCTTTGTTTTTGGACGGTCCCCTATTCGCCCCTGTCTTTCTAGCCTTTTTGTACCCTATGTATCCTTTGAACCAGCTTTTACTGGTTACCCCCCTTGCCTTTATTTCTAGCCCAGCCAGACCCTCTTTCTATCCCTTGTATTTCTTAGAGAATAATCTGATTTCCAATTTCCTGCTTGCTTCTCCTGCTTTCTTCTTTTTGCAGCCAGCCACTCCTTTTATTCCACCTGTTTTGGTTTTGCAGCCGCGTAGTAGAAAGCTTTCTGTCTCCCCTCGACCTGTGTAAAACGCACAACATCAAACACTCTATC
>Ga0307968_1003116_pt1 | contig 13777 bp, 16 predicted proteins | sample OrgLakmetagen650_FD_201834 | JGI IMG/M metagenome (GOLD analysis project Ga0307968, IMG submission 201834) | Saline water microbial communities from Organic Lake, Antarctica - #650 | ecosystem: Environmental > Aquatic > Non-marine Saline and Alkaline > Saline | place: Antarctica: Organic Lake... | reverse complement strand
GGGTGGGCCCCCGCGGGGGGGGGGGGGGGGGGGGGGGGGGGGGGGGGGGGCCCCCCCTTGGGGGGGGGGGGGGTGGTCGGTGGAGCTGGAGGGAGGTGGTTTAGGATTGGACGGAAGGGTAGGGTGTGGTGTAGGGTCTGTGGGTGCAAGGCGTCCTGGGAGTGCTGTGTGGGCTGGAAGTGCCGGTGGTATGGGCAGTGCATCTTTGGGTGGCAGCTGCGCTGTCGATCGTGCAGGCGGGGCGTTTTTAGATGGGGGCTGCGCTGCTATACGTGATGCATCGTGTGGGGGCTGGGGTTTTCGTGGTGAAGTTGAGTCGTGGGGAGCATGGATTTGGCATTGGTGGTGGGAGTTAGTGTAAAGAGCAGCTGCTGGTGGTGCGTTGGTCACGGGTTGAAGAGGTGGTGAAGGACATGGCCGTGGTGATGGATGTGGTTGTGGTGGCTGTGGTGGGGCTGTGTGCTCATCCTTGCGTTGAAGAGGTAGTGGCGGACGTGTTTGTGGTTGCGGTGGGGCTGTGCGCTTGGGCATGGGTGGGGGAGGTGATGTGGTGTGTGGTGGTGGTGATGGATGTGCTTGTGGATGCGGTGAGGAGGTGAGCCCTGGCATGGGTTGAGGGGGTGGCGATGGACATGTTTGTGGTTGCAGTGAGGCTGTGTGCTCAAGCGTGGATGGAGGTTGTGATGTGGTGTGTGTTGGTGATGGATGTGGTTGTGGATGCGGAGATGCTGTGATCCCAGGCGCGGGTGGAAGAAGTGGGGGGGCTGGAAGGGGAAGGTGTGGTGCTGCAGGCAGATATGGTTGTAGTGGTGAAGTGTGTGGGCGCTGCTTTTTTGCTGCTGAATGTGGTGGCGATGGGGAAGGGGAGTCTTCAGAAAATACGAGGGAGGCGAGGGAGAAGGGGCGCTTGGACTTCTTGGCAGGGGGCTCATTGACGTCCTCATCCACTTCTGGCTTTGTGCTGTGTGCATCGTGTATGTCATCCTCCTTGGTGAACACAGTGTCATTCGCTTGTATGTGGGCTCCATGTCCAGGTGGCACTTCTGGCTTTGTGCTGTGTGCATCTTGTATGTCATCCTCCTCGGTGAACGCAGTGTCATTCACCTGTATGTGGGCTCCATATCCAGGTGGCAGTTCTGCATCTTCCTGATGCGGCCGAGGTGGCGCTGCTGCATCTTCCTGCTTGTGCAATCCAGACAGTTGCTGTGCGGGCAGGTCCGTGTTTCCTGTCTGCAGCAGTACTAATGCTGCAGTATCTTCTCGCTCGTGCAGTCCAGAGGGCTCCTGCAAAGGCAGCCGGCCTACCGCATGTGCTGGAGCTTCATCACCAGGCTGCATACTACGTAGTGGCTGGGAAGAATGAGCAGCGGTGTGGCCGTGGGTGGCACGGCGGCAAAGTCCAGCGCGTTGCACAGAGGTGGCGGCGGCTGAGGTAGGTGTGTGCTGGCCAACAGGCCCAGTGTTTGCGCGTGGCGAGGCACTTGCACGTGGCGAGGTTGGCGTGGGGTGGTGGGCCTGGCGGGCATGGTGCAAGCTCGAAGTGGGAGAGGGCGAACACAGGTCAATGACCTCACACGCGTGCTGAGCTGCCGGGTGAGGGTGGCTCCCCACACTGCGCTGTGCTTGAGCACCTCGCTGCTGTGGTTGCTGCTGCTGGCATGTGGTCTCGCGAAGATCAGATTTCTCGGGCCCTTCTACACCTGGTCTTCCTCCTTCCTCTGCTGCTGCTGCTGCTGCTGCTGCTGCTGCTGCTGCAGTTTTTCGGGGGCTTGAGATGGTAGAAGCAGCACGCCCTGACTTTCCAGAGCTGCGTGCACGGAGCTCCACAACTTCGTCAACGTGCAGGCCTTGAGGAGGGGGGGCGGGGGCGGCAGCGTTACCTGCAGGAATGCGTGCAATGCATTTATTTGCATTCGTTTGCTTTGTGATGCTTGGTTGGCCCTAGGTAGCACTAGTAATTGATATAGGTAGCACAAGTAGTTGATTATGGTAGCATTAGTAGTTTAATATAAGTAGCACCAGTAGTTGAATATAGGTGGTACTAGCAGTTGAGGCGACACATCAAAGCGTTGCGGGGTACCCTGTCTACCTTGTCTACCCTGTCTACCTGCAGGGCATCCTGTCTACCTTGTCAATCCTGTCTACCTTGTCTACCCTGTCTACCTTGTCTACCCTGTCTACCTTGTCAATCTTGTCTACCTGCGGGGTACCCTGTCTACCTTGTCTACCCTGTCTACCTTGTCAATCCTGTCTACCTGCGGGGTACCCTGTCTACCTTGTCTACCCTGTCTACCCTGTCTATCCTGTCTACCTGCGGGGTACCCTGTCTACCTTCTACCTTGTCTACCCTGTCTACCTGCGGGGTACCCTGTCTACCCTGTCTACCATTCTACCCTGTCTACCCTGTCTCACGAGGTACTCTGTCTGTATAAACAGGAGCTTGATCAGCTGTAGGTCGAGCAGCTGTAGATCGAGCACAGTTTAGGCATTATACTGATGCAGGTATTTTAGATGGCGGTAGTGGAATATAGGGGCTTGAGCAGCTGTAGGTTGAGCAGCTTTGATTGAGCAGATTTGATTGAGTAGCTGCAGGTCAGGCAGCTGCAGGTTGGGCAGCTGTAGGTTGGGCAGCATTAACTGAGCAGATTTGATTGAGCAGCTGCAGGTCAGGAAGCTGTAGGTTGAGCAGCTGTAGGTTGGGCAGCATTGATTGAGAAGATTTGCTTGAGCAGCTGCAGGTCAGGCAGCTGTAGGTTGAGCAGCTGTAGGTTGGGCAGCATTGATTGAGCAGATTTGCTTGAGCAGCTGCAGGTCAGGCAGCTGTAGGTTGAGCCGCTGTAGGTTGAACAGCTTTGATTGAGCAGCTATTGGTTGAGCACCTGTAGGTTGAGCAGCTTCGATTGAACAGCATTGATTGAGCAGCTTTGACTGAGCAGCATTAATTGAGCAGCTGTAGGTTGGGAAGCTTTGATTGAGCAGCTGTAGCTTACGCAGCTTCAATTGAGCAGCTGTAAGTTGAGCAGCTTTGATTGAGCAGCTGTAGGTTGAGCAGCTGCAGAGGTTAAACTGATGCATTCGTTTTGTCCACGCGATATGGTTTCATTTGAAAGACATTTGTTGAGATGTTGCTTTACATTCATAAAGGTGAGGCTTGACGCTATCAGCAGCAGTTCAAAAGCAGGCGTTAGACTGAGCAAGCCTTGTTTGAATGCACATGAGTGAGGGGTTAGGTACGCATGGTTGTTTCAATGGTGCTAAGCGCACGCCTGTGGTTGGCAGTGCAAAAGGCAGCGGCGTCAGGAGCGTCCAGTCGTACAGGGATGATCATAAATTCGACTTGCTACTGATGGCACTGGTGAAGACAGATGACATTTGACTTGACACTGATGAGTGAATGGATCAGAGCCAGCGACGGTAAGTGTGAATAGCATGGCACAATCAAAATCTGTGATTGGAGTGCAAACACACCCATTTTCATGCCACAAGGCTGCATGCAGCTTGCACACACAGCTGCCTGGCTACGGTTTCATGTCGTTTCTGATGTGGTCTCGACTCACCATCTGTTAAATTAGCCGCCCCTTTCCCTGAAACATCGTGTACAGTAACAATAATACAGATGACTTGCGCACAATTACACCTGGCTGTAGGTTCATGTTGTTTCTGCTATGGTCTTAGCTCACCCTCTGTTGAAGCAGCCGCGCCTGTTTCTGCACCATCGTGTACAGCATTGAGGTTGTACACGATTTGCACACATAAGGGCCTGACTGAGTTATATGGTCATTTGCCATTTGTGACTGGTCTCAACTTACCATGTGTTAAATCAGCCGCCACTTTACCTGAACCATCGTGAACGGTAGTAATAATGCATATGACTTGTGCACAAAAACACCTGGCTGTGTGTTCATGTTGTGTCTGCTATGGTCTTAACTCACCATCTGTAGGTTCAGCCGCCCCTTTCCCTGAACCATCGTGCACGGCGTTGAGATTGAGCAGGCTGCTGCTGAGCTTTTGCCACCTGCAATGAATGTGTTGAGTCAAGCAGAGTGCAAAATTGGAAGAACAGGGGCGTGTGTCGAGTCAAGTAGGGTGCAAAATTTAAAGAATAAAACGTTTTGATGCAAGATTTGAAACAGAAATATCAGGACGTCCAGTTTTTTGCACACTCTTCCTTTTTTTACCGATTGCGTCATGCAAGACATGGATGGTGCAAGTGAGGGATTTTATACATGCATGCACATAAATATAAAAAACATACACACATACATATAAAAATTTACATACATAAATGCATACACGCTCACGTACACACAGGCACAAAACACACATATAAACACTAACACAAACACATACACAAGCAAAGGTACATTGACACACACATACACACTAACACACACACACACACACACACACACACACAAACACACACACACACACACACACACACACAGTAAGCACGCACACAACTGTGCCTATAGTCGTTTTTATTGCAGCCATTGTGCAAAAAAGAGTGTCCTTTCCAGCAAGATGAAAATGAAGTTGTGCCGGCATTGCACAAAACATTTTCGTACTAGCTATTTTGTTGTTCACAACAAAACTAGATTTTGAGTGCCAATCGCTTACTCTCCATCTCATTACCTGCGATCGTCAGAAGTGCCTTTAGCACACAGGAAGTACACATTGACGGCCTTTGTGGCTCCTTTGCGATGGGCTCGGTCCTCTGCCTGGCGCACCAGCGCAACCTGAAAAAGCGTATAGATAATGTTGTGTACAAAAGGGGTCTTGGTACACAAGAAGTGCGCATTGACAGCTCCTTTGTAACTCCTTTGCGATGGGCTTGGTCCTCTGCCTGGCGCACCAGCGCAACCTGAAAAAGCGTATACATAATGTTGTGTACAAGGGGGGGTCTTGGCACACAAGAAGTGCGCATTGACAGCTCCTTTGTGGCTCCTTCACGATGGGCTCGGTCCTCTGCCTGGCGCACCAGCGCAACCTGAAAAGCGTATACATAATGTGGGGGTCATGGTACACAGGAAATGTGCGTTGACAGCTCCTTTGTGGCTCCTTTACGATGGGCTCAGTCCTCTGCCTGGCGCACCAATGCAACCTGAAAAAGCGTACACATAATGTGGGGGTCATGGTACACAGGAAATGCGCGTTGACGGCTCCTTTGTGGCTCCTTTGCGATGGGCTTAGTGTCGGCCAGGCGCACCGGTGCAACCTGAACAGCATAGAAATGATGTGAATGGGAGCTTAGTGCAAAGGATAAGGGTTGGCCTGAACTGTTTATAGTTTATATACACCGTATACGACCGAATATTTGGTGAATTCCGTGCCAAAAATACCTTACATATGTGGTTCTGGCCAATTCTAGCGTTGCATAGCCTTGTGTGCTTTGTGTGAGACAAAAAAGCTTTCAGGTCCAACAAACTCGAAAACGGGTCAAACGAGCGTTGGCTGTTGGGAGTGCGTGGACACTGAGGTTTGATTGATGTTAGGCCTGCTCAAAGAATTTGAGGTCAACGCCCAATACACAGTAAGGTACCCACCCTGCTGCCACGCACTTGCCCCGTGCGTCATAGCCTTCTGGTGCATGGTGGTGTGTAAGGACCCCCCACCCGTAAGGACCCACAGTAAGGTACATGACTGCCGACAGTGGTACCAGGTATCAAGAGGTGCTAAAAACTGCATATGGATCTGGATCGGCAACAGCATTTTATGATGATTTTTTTGGGATCTCCAAAAGACACAGAGCAAGCCACTACAAAGAAGCATTGCTTTGCTTCCAGGTCGATCCCATTTGCGTCCTCTGTTTTGCGCATCCGTGCAAAGTTCATTTTTACCTAAAAACGTGATTTGTGTGCCAAGGTGTAATTTGCTGGCCTGGAATAGCTACAGCAGCAGATGATTACTACCGATCAGTAAACAAGCAGCCTCTCACAAGACATCCTTCATAGTGCGTATGTGAGCTCCTGAGGTAAAAACTTTACAAACAGATGCGCAATTTAAGCCATGAGATGATACACAACACCGTACATCCAGGCAAACCTCGAGTGGGAACTCCGCGCTTTAAAAGGTGCTGCTAAAGTCGTGATTTTAAGCGCTCAAAGGTGATGATTAAAACACCCTGGACGAAAACACACCTCGTGTGGGAGCTCCACAAACACAACTGCAGAGGCACTGCTGAAGTCCAGCCCCACGGCAGCTGCGGTGATGGAAAGAAGGGCCACGCGGATGCTGGAATCAGAGCGAAAGCGGTTCACTGCTTCTCGCCTCTGCAGGCAAGAATATGCATATGACATTGTAAAAAGTGCGCCACTGCTTGTTGCCTCTGCAGGCAAGAATATGCACATGAGTCATGTGCATATTCTTGACACTGTTTTGCAAACTTGGTGGTTCAATGTGAAGCAGGGAAGCGGGCCACTGCGTTTTGCCTCTGCAAGCAAGAATATGCACATGATACTGTTTTGCCTATTTGGTGGTTTGGTGTGAAGCAGGAAAGTGCGCCACTGCGTCTTGCCTCTGCAGGCAAGAATATGCACATGACACTGTTTTGCCGTTTGGTGGTTTGGTGTGAAGCAGGAAAACGCGCCACTGCTTGTTGCCTTCGCAGGCAAGAATATGCATATAGCACTGTTTTGCCAATTTGGTGGTTTGGCGGGAAGCAGGAAAGTGTGCCACTGCTTCTCGCCTCTGCAGGCAAGAATATGCACATGACACTGTTTTGCCAATTTGGTGGTTTGGCGGGAAGCAGGAAAGTGTGCCACTGCTTCTCGCTTCTGCAGGCAAGAATATGCACATGACACTGTTTTGCCAATTTGGTGGTTTGGCGGGAAGCAGGAAAGTGTGCCACTGCTTCTCGCCTCTGCAGGCAAGAATATGCACATGACACTGTTTAATATTTCAGTGAATTAGGGTGAAGCAGGAAAGCGGGTCACTGCTTCTCGCCTCTGCAGGCAAGAATATGCATATGACATCGTGGAAAGTGCGCCACTGCCTGTTGCCTCTGCAGGCAAGAGTATGCATATGACATTGTTTTGCCTTTTCAGTGGTTTGGGGTGAAGCGGGAAAGTGCGCCACTGTGTTGCTTCTGCAGGCAGGAATGCATATGACACTGCTTTGCCAATTGGGGGGTTTGGGGTGAAGCAGGAAAGTGCGCCGCTGTGTTGCTTCTGCAGGCAAGATTCTGCATATGACATTGTTTTGCCTTTTCAGTGGTTTGGGGTGAAGCAGAAAAGTGCGCCACTGTGATGCAGGCAAAAATATGCATATGACACTGTTTTGCCTGTTTGGTGGTTTGGAGGCAAGTAACGTTGGTTCATGTTTAGGATTGGCTAGAGCCATGTTGTTGTCTGTCAGCCATGTTGTTGTCAGCCATGTTGTCATTTTGTCAGCCATGTTGTCGTCAGCCATGTTGTTGTCAGCCATGTTGTTGGCTAGATCCATGTATATACGGTGCATTATACAGTACTTTCAGGCAAGGAACTCACCAAGTATACTGTCATATGCAGTGTATATATACGGTTCTGGCCAATTCTATGAAATGGCCATCGACTTGACGTCAGTTCACTGTGTAGCTGGGTAGATAGGTATGCCGCACGTAACACAGGACTTGAATTTACCGGTGAAAGGGTGGTGTCAGTTCACTGGGTAGCTGGGTAGATAGGTATGCCGCAAGTACCACAGAACGTAAATTTTCCAATGAAAGGGTGGTGTCAGTTCACTGGGTAGCTGGGTAGATAGGTATGCCGCACGTAACACAGGACTTGAATTTACCGGTGAAAGGGTGGTGTCAGTTCACTGGGTAGCTGGGTAGATAGGTATGCCGCACGTAACACAGGACTTGATTTTACCGGTGAAAGGGTGGTGTCAGTTCACTGGGTAGCTGGGTAGATAGGTATGCCGCAAGTACCACAGGACTTAAATTTTCCAGTGAAAGGGTGGTGTCAGTTCACTGCGTATCTGGGTAAATAGGTATGCCGCACGTAACACAGGGCTTGATTTTACCGGTAAAAGGGTGATCAGTTAGATTTCAGTTCACTGCCAGATTACTTGGTACCATAAACCGCACGTAACACAGGACTTGCTAACCAGTAAGAGGGCGATCAATTGGAATTCATTTTATAGTTTTATTAATTGGTACATGTTCGGCACGTAACACAGGACTTAATTTCACTGGTAACGAACAGACAGGTTACACGTGTACTGAAGTCAGTTTTAAAGCCTGTCACTGCGTTTTCCCTTGTGGGCAGGAGGACAGGTGTGAGATTGAAACCTAAAGCTGATGGTGAGGACGAAATTGCAATTTGTATGCAAGACGTTGTTTAGAAGGGGGGACCAGTTTGTGGCCCTGCACATGCTGAACAACGTGCACGCACACACACACACACACACACACACACACACACACACACACACACACACACACACACACACACACACACACACACACACAAACACACTCACACACACACACACCTGTGCGGAGTCATGGCTGCCATCAATGCGCACAAAAGGTATGCCCATCACTTGCTGCTCGTCTAGATGGCCAGAATCATCTCCTTCGCCCCCGCCCTGCTTCTTTATACCCTTGTCTCCTGCTTTGCTGCCGCCCGCTTTGTTAGAGCTTTTTGGCCCATCTGCAGCGCAGCCTCGGTAACTCAGAAGCTCAGCCGCGAGCGCATCCATGACGTCACTGCAAATGAACAAATGAACAAGCACAGGCTGACTGCTTGTGATAGCCTATGGGCTTATGTGCAGCGCAGACTCCGTAGCTCAGAAGCTCAGCTGCGAGTGCATCCATCCATGACGTCACTGCAAATGAACAAATGAACAAGCACAGGACAGCAGGCTGACTACTTGTGATGATCTTTGGGCCTATTTGCAGCGCAGCTTCAGTAACTCAGGAGCTCAGCCGCGAGCACTCTCAAAACAACATTGCAATCAGATGAGTATAGTCAGATGATATAAAATTTCTGGTCCTTTGAACCAACCTGCTAATGTTATTGATTTAGGGTTGGGTTTACCTATATCTCTGAGGAGCTCAGCCGTGAGCGCATCATCACCAAGAAGTGTGTGTGCAGCTATTTAGCCAATAAACTAGGATCTACATTGTTGTACTCAAACACACACACACACACACACACACACACACGCACACACACAAACACACACAAACTAGCAGTACGTAATAGGTTTTTGGCATCCGGTTAGCACCTCATGCTGCTACCAAAACGTTTAACAGTATAGACACTTGTTCAGATTTACAGCAGGTGCACAAGAAACATAAGTGCAACAGCTAGCCATTGAGCTGGTCTGTCATTTGAACTAATCAAATTACGGGACGTTGTGTTCAGATTTACAGCAGGTGCACAAGACACACAAGTGCAAAAGCTAACCATCGAGCTGGTCTGTCATTTAAACTAAACAAATCACGGGACGCTGTAAGAGCTTCCTTGTGGTGCGCAGACACAAGGAAGTTCAAAAGACTTGAAGTTATTGTAAGAGCATACATGTGGTGCGCAAACACAAGGTACTGGGCAGGCGCCTCCGTTGCAGCTGGTCTGTCACTTTAACTAATCAGAGCACACAAAAGGCTTACAGTCAGTGGACGAACTTACATGTGGTGCGCAAACACAAGGAACTTGGCAGGCGCCTCCTTTGCAGCTGGGGTGCCGGACGCGTTATCTGAAGGGAATGCCTCTTCCTCGGTGGCAGCTCGCGACACAGACCTAATTTGAAGAGCGCAAATTTGCATGCGAGTTTGGCAGAGAAGTTGCGGATACTTTGTCTGAAGGGAATGCCTCTTCCTCGGTGGCAGCTCGCGACACAGACCTAACTTGAAAAATGTGAATTTGCATGTGAGTTTGGCAAAGTAGAAGCAGATATGCATTTGAAGAAAGAGATATCTTACTAATGGCAGCGAGCAACTCATAACTGGAGTGGTGGCCAGAACAGTATGAGTACACCGTATATGACCGTATATTTGGTGACTTCCCTGCCGAAAATACCGTGTATGCATCATACATAAATGGTTCTGGCCAACCCTGCATATCTGTGTTTGATTGTATATTCGGAGGTGCGTTTTAAACCAAAACACCACAATCCACAATACACACACAAATCATCATTGTGTGTCTAAGGAGAAGGCGCCCTGGGCAGCACGTGGTACGAAATGCATGTCAAGCAGTTCGGTGTTCATACTCTAAGTCATCACTGTGTGTCTAAGGATAAAGCGTCTGGGGCAGCACGTTGTAGGAAATGCATGTCAAGCAGTTTGGTGTTCATAATCTAAGTCATAACTAGGGTTGGACAAAACCATGCGTTTGTACGTACTTTTGGGGAATATGTAATTATAGTGCGCATACAGTGCGTATGGTAGTTATAGCCATTGCTAAATGCATGCACACATGCTGCTGTCGCAAAATGTATGCACACATGCTGCAGAATGACAACTTTTCTTTTCTCTACGACATACTGAGACGAAAAAATACACATGATGCAGAATGACAACTCTTCTCATGTGTAACAAAACACTGAAAACACGCACACACTTGCCGCAGGCTGACACCACTGAGAGCACAAAGCAAACATGCTGCAGAATCGCAACCCTTCTTCTCTGTGAGCGAAACACTGAAACCACGTGCACACTTGCCGCAGGCTGACGACTCTACGTTCCTGCGAGTGCCACACTGAGAGCACAAAGCATACATGCTGCATAAGAACGATTCTTCATTCCTGTGAGCAGAACACGGAAATAACAAAGCGCACATGCTGCAGAATGGCAACTCGTCTCCACTGTGAGCGACACACTGAAATCATGTGCACACTTGCTGCAGGCTGACTCTCCTTTTCTCTGTGAGCAAAACACTGAGAGCACACGTACACACGCGCCACAGGCTTACAGCTCTTCTTTTCTGTGAACGACAGACGGAAATAACAAAGCACACATGCTGCAGAATGGCAACTCGTCTCCTCTGTGAGCGAAACACTGAAACCACGTGCACACTTGCCGCAGCCTCACAACTATTTTTTCCTGTGAGTGACATACGAATACAACAAAGCACAGACCTTTTTGTGTTAGAATCTAGCAGCGCCAATTAAACAACAGTGCCTGCAGTTAAGCAGTAAACGCATTTCCTCTCACCTGTGTTTCTCTCTGTTTTCTATTTCCTCAAACTTTCAATTTCCTCACAGCTGTTTCCAAGCTCATTTTTGCATTCTTTCCACGCACACCTCTATACATAGATATTTATTCCACACCCCTATATTTTCCTTACACCCCTACATTTATACGTGTATATGGGTATATACAATATATATATATATATGTGACTTGCGTACATGTATCTACGTTCTTGGAAACAAAAACGTATGACACTTTGTGCCTCTCAAAAACGTCGTAACTATTTAAAAAGACGTCGTTTTTCAATTAGTAAAACACGTATACATGTATATGTGATTTGTGTACATGTATACGTATATATGGGTATATAGTATGTGATTTCTGTACATTTGCATGTGTACGGCATACAAACCGTATAAAAACAAATACCAAAAAGTGCTGTAAGAGAACGAAAAAGTGACATATGACCGAATGGGTACTAATATGGTTCTGGCCAACCCTACATATAATACTGTCGAGGACTGTCGACCCTACATAAAATACTGTCGACCCTACATATGAAAATGTCGAGTACTGTCGAGGACTGAATGGGTACTAATATGGTTCTGGCCAACCCTACATGTAATACTGTCGAGCCCAATCTGCGGAAGTCACCCTACATCCTTCCCCCTCAGCTGTTCCTACACATTTTGCCAGATAGTGTTTTTTTACCCTGGTACCTGGTATGGTTCTGTAGTTTGTTTCCACCCTGGTATGGTTCTGTAGTTTGTTTTCACCCTGGTATGGTTCTGTAGTTTGTTTTCACCCTGGTATGGTTCTGTAGTTTGTTTTCACCCTGGTATGGTTCTGTAGTTTGTTTTCACCCTGGTATGGTTCTATACTTTGTTCACAATATCAAACCCAACCCTGTGACCCACTCACCCTTCCAGCTTCCCAATCAGCCACTCCAGCACATCCGGCATCTTGGCCATCGCGGTTTTGCGGTGCAATGTCACTGCAGAGCCCTTCGCATAACGTCCATACCCCGGCTTTCCACCCCTGCCGAGCCAGCCACTGCCACCACCACCACCACCACCCTTCATCCCTGCCCCTGCATCCCAAACCCCGCCCTTACTGACACCCGCAGCTGTGAGCGTGCCTTTGCCTCCTCCTGCTGCGCCTGCTCCTGCTGCTGCTATTATGCCTGTACTCACTGCAGCACCTGCTCCAGCTGCGGCTTCTGTGCCTGAACACGCTGCAGCACCTGCTCCTGATGCTGGTGCTGCTGCTGCTGCTGCTGCACTCACTCCCTTCTCCTGAATCTGTTCCATGCCCTCAACAATATTCTTTCCGGTAATCGGTGCGTCAGAAACCGCGGCTACACCACCCCCGCTTTTACCACATGCCACCGCAGGCGGTGCTGGACCTCCCTCGTTTACCCCTCCCATTTCGTCCTCTTCCTGCATGTGTGCTTCATTTTGCAGCTGCAAACATTGCGTGAGGGCCATCTGCTGCTCTGCCTCTTCCTCCAGCTCAGCCTCACTGTCCATTTCATCGACATCGTCCTCACTGCCGCCTGTGTATATATGTCGAAAAGGAGGTCATTTTAGGTACTTAAAAAACAGAGTACCAGTTGTGTGTGTGTATGTGCGTGCGTGTGTGTGCGCGTGTGCATGTGTGTGTGTGTGTGTTTGCATATGTATGCGTGTGTGCGTGTGTGTGCGTGTGCGTAGGGACGTGTATGTGCGCATGTGTGCTTGTGCGTGTGTGTGCATGTGTGTCTGTGTGCGTGCATGTGTGTGTGCGTGTGTGTGTGTTTGTGGACATAGGCAGGGACATGCTGTCACAGGTAGCGGTGGGTTGATATGTGTGTGTATATGTGTGTGTGTTTGTGTCAAGATGGGCAAAGATTGATGTCGCCTGCACAAAGTAGGACGGAATGTCATCTGTGTAAGTTTTAAGCAATATGTAAAAAAATCAATAGAGAGGCAAGATAGTCAAGCAAGCAACCAGAAGGAAGGGGCAATATAGAGTTCAAAATAAGGAATTGAGGAATGCGGGAGCCATTGACAGACCTGCTGCTTGAGTTGGGGATTAAGGATTATGTCACTTGCACTAGGCAAAATGGATGTCAATTGCAAATGGGCCAACAGAGAGAAACAAAATGATTAGGAATCAGATTGAGGAAATCGTGTGACTACATGCAACACACACACACATACACACACACACATACACACACACGCACACACACGCACACACACACACACACACACTAACACACACGCACACACAAACACAAACAGACAGACAGACAGACAGACAAATGCATCTTGCGAGAGCCCGAAGGAGCCACGACAATGGACAGACGGATCTGCGAATACGCGGTCATATACGGCATATTTTTACGGTTCTGTGTTATTCCGAACGTACTATAATATTTAGCAAAAGGATCTCCAACTACGTGTCATATACAGTGTATTTATACGGTTCTGGTCAACTTTAAGGTGTATAATGTATGGTGTATGCGTTTCCCACTTGGGCAGTAAAACCTCCTGATGCACGCTCACACACGGCTTGAATTTCTTCGGCCATGGTGCATGTGTTTCCCACTTGGGCAGTAAAACCTCCTGATGCACGCTCACACACGGCTTGAATTTCTTCGGCCATGGTGCA